>Ga0207990_1000266_pt1 | contig 31150 bp, 29 predicted proteins | sample ETNtaG_8_FD_185780 | JGI IMG/M metagenome (GOLD analysis project Ga0207990, IMG submission 185780) | Marine microbial and viral communities from oxygen minimum zone, Eastern Pacific Ocean - ETNP201406SV75 (SPAdes) (version 2) | ecosystem: Environmental > Aquatic > Marine > Oceanic ...
GCATTGATTGCTTCCACCACTTCTTTCATTCGTGCTGCTGGGTGTGACCATGGCATTGAGAATCGTTTTGTGATGTGCGGTTTAATCTGGGAGCCTAGCCCTAGGATGAATCGACCTTCTGATACTAAATTAAGATCATAACCGATGTTTGCCAATGTCATTGGGTTTCTGGCAAAGGCCACAGCTATGGATGTAATGAGTTCGATTTTAGACGTATTGGTAGCAGCAGCTACTAACGGTAGAAAAGGATCATGAGCACCTTCAAAGCTATAGGCGCCATCATAACCAGCATCTTCTAATTGTTTTATGGCTGGTCCTGCCTCCGCTGGGTTGTTGACCATAATACCTGCATCGATTTTCATATCTTTATCTTACATAAAAAAAGAGGCGAATGAATCGCCTCTTTTAATGGTTCTATATTTAGTCTTAGAACTTGTAGGTTAAACGTGCTCCTACTGTTTTGAATTCACTCGTATAGATTGAGTGTCCACCACCTAGTAATGGGGTATCAAAACCACCTGTGGCAATCTGCTCATCTGAAAGATTACGTCCATAGATTAACGCGGTTAGATTACCTTTACTAATACCAATTCTTGCATTAACTCTTGCGGTTCCTGGCTGAACATCAATAGGGTCTAAATCACCTGTGTACCTATAGTCATCAAAGTAATTATAATCAAGACCAGCAAATAGCACCATGCCGTTAGCTAATGGTTTAGCATAATCCAAACGCAAAGAGCCATTATAATCACCCGTGCCTAATGGTTCCCCTGATAAATCCTGGTTACCGCCACCGTATAAACCGGCGCTGTTCCAAACAATCCTACACAATCCTGTAGGATCAGTTACATTTGGACCGAAGTCATTTATAGTAATAAGCTTAGCATCATAACCTCTAGATGGACCGGCTATGCCTCTGAAATAAGCAGTTTGAAGTTCAGTACATGCAGCGGTTGAGAAATCAGCATAAACACCGTCAATGTAAGCAGCTGCTAAAGCAACTCTTAAATTATCCGTGGCTTGCCACGTAAGATCTATTTCGACTGTGTCGACATCAGAAGAAGCAGCATTACCAACAACAAAACCGGTTCCTTGGAAAGTAGATACTTGCTGATTTTTATAAGTTGCAGTGGCCACAGCCCAATTAAATTGAAGTGAACCACTAAGTGAGTGCTTACCACCAATTTCAAATGATGTTCCAGTTTCATCATCGTATTCAAAAGATGGATCTGGTTCATTCGGAACTGGTACTTTTGCACCGCCTACGTTCACAAACATTGGATTTTGATCATCTGCGGCATTATATCCACCGCTCTTATAGCCTTTAGAGAAACTAAAATAGACCATGTGATCGTCGCCAATGCGCTTTTCTATTTGCAATGACGGCAACCAATGTTCTGTGTCTCTTTGAGGTACATTATTAAAATCATGAGCCCATGTGTCATAGCCGGCACCCATAATTCCTGCAAGGAAAGGACTTGGATTACAGGTTTGTTTTACCGCGTCACGAGTCATTACTTCACGACCCGACGCGCCACCGTCGTAGGTATATGATCCTAAACAAGTTTTTGCTTCAACATGTTTTTGTTCTCTAACATAGCGAACACCCAGTTGCATTTCAACCGTATCATTTATGTCAAATCCTACTTGACCAAAGACGGCTTTAGCATCACTCCATTGGGTCCAATCACCTACTCTTAACGCATGATCATAAGCACTTTGGAAGGTACATGGGGGAAGTGCCATTCCTGCATAAGCAGCAAAGGCAGCTTCTACTTCACAACCGTTATTGCCATAAAGAGGCGCTCCAGGCATATAAACGTTACCGTTTGCATAAGGGCCTGTTCCTGGAACAACTCCAGCTCCAAGAGGAAAAGGAAATGGGTTAACTAAACCGTTAGCAACTAAAACCCCTGGTGGAGTTGTAAATAAGGTTGTATAAGGAAGGATTCCCATGCCATTAAGCACGCCCACCAATCCACCTAGAGTTCCGTCAAGATCGATTAATCGGTCAATGTCTTGCACTTGACTGTCCCAATAAGCACCGACTGTCCATGAGATATCACTATCAGGAGCAGAACTGAGTCTTAGCTCAACACTGTCCTGTTCATAGGTTTGCCAATCGTCTCTTGAAACTAGTTGGAATGGACCAAAATCAGCATCAATACCATCAACAAAGTCGTATTTAGCGTTACCGATAGTGGCTTTTAGATTCATGCCACTCGCCATGTCATAGCTAATATTGATTGCAGTGTCTGCAGTGTTGGTGATTGTACCTACAGGGTTTATACCTAGAGTGATTCCTGCCGCTCCTTTAGCACCACCTTGATTGAGATCTTCATAACCATAATAATTACCAACATCGGCAACGAACGTAGGGAAGAAATTATTTGCAACCATAAAGGCTAATCCAGCGGTTGGGGTTGGTGGAGAAGCCATGTCGAAGGTATTTTGTGTTACCGTACTACCCACTCTAGTGTGTTCGCTGTCATTGTGTTTAATGTCAATTCTTAGAGCATCGCTTGGTTGCCAAGATGCACTTATTCGCATTATTTTTTCATCAGCAGTAGGACCAGTTGTTCCAAGATACTTATTTTCAATGTAACCATCATCTTGTCTGTCTTTAAACGATAACCTAACTGCAAATGAATCGCCGGCTGGTATATTCAGGTGACCCTCAATGATTTCAGCATTGTTCTCGTCTTCAGCAGCCAATGATATTTGTCCGCCAAATTCACCGCCAATAACAGGTTTAGCTGATATAACGTTGACAGCACCAGACAATGTGTTTTTACCAAATAGAACTCCTTGTGGACCTCTTAGGGCCTCAACTCGTTCAATATCAAACAGGCCAGTTCTAAACTGACGTCCCTTAGCTAAATGGATCCCGTCAACAAATAAACCAACTGATTGTTCAAACGATTGGTTAGCCCCTGCTCCAACGCCTCTCATTGAGACTATTGTTGAGATTGCATTTTCAGACACAGCAAAGTTTGGAATGTATTGTGAAATGCCAGCAAAATCATGAAATCCTGCATTTTGAATATCTTCACCACTAATGACACTAACAGAGATAGAAACGTCTTGTAGACTTTCTTCTTTTTTAGTTGCCGTTACGATAATTTCTTCAAGTTCAGCAGCATGAATAGTTGGTATTGCTAAAGTAACTGCGATAGTCACTGCAATAACAGAACTGATTAGACGTCTCATAGGGTTAATCTCCTTCAATTTTTGAAAAACGAGTAATTTATATAAATCAGACTCTAATATTGCCAAATTTTTCAGAGATAGCAAAGAATAAGTCGTGTCTTTTTTTCTATATATATGGTGTTTTTACAACAATTAGCCTTAATATAAAGGCTTTTAGGCACTTTACCCTATTTTTTTATTCAGTTGGTTATTTATGAAATAATCTGTTTTTTTTTATAAACTCACTAAATGAAGAATTTTATTGTTTTGTTTATGTTTCTTTCAATTTTCTACCCTACAGAAATAAGGTCTGAAAATAGTCTTCAAAATCTTAATTGTTACTACATGGAAGGAGAAACAAAATTTGAAGATTTGTGGATTATTGACGCTAATAAAATGCTGGTTTCATTCTTCAACAGTAAAGACAATAAATTTCAAAAATTCGCTATTACTAAATTGGACAAGAAAACAGTTGCTTGGAATCAAATGGAAAACGCATTAACTATTTTTGTTCTTGATAAAACTACGATGAGACAAAGTGGAACAATTATTTCAACTGCGAAAGATGGTCAATCGAAAATTGAAAAGCGGTGGTTTTCAAATTGCAGTTTTATAAGTCATGATCAATTAGAGAATTTCATTCAGGCCACACAATAAAGAATTAAAAGTAGGAATCTAGAAACCCTGCGAGTTAGCTGCCTCTTCTCTTACCGTGTCCACTCCGCCCAATAATTGTCGATTCATTCCGATTCTTTTAAACCAATAATGGAGCCCGAGTTCATCAGTAAACCCCATACCGCCGTGAACTTCTGTTGCAGTCTTAGCTATTGATGAGGCAACTTCTGAGACATGAGCTTTGCAGTGAGATGCCATTAAATGTGATTCCTCAGGAATATGATCCATGCAATGAGCGGTGTACCAAATTAATGAATAGCAAGGTTCAAGATTAGCAGTCATCTCTGCACACATGTGTTTAACTGCTTGGAAACTACCAATGACTCTCCCGAATTGTTTTCTCTCCTTGGAGTAACTAACTGACTTGTTAATCATTACCTGGGATGCTCCTAGAGAATCTGCTGCAATTAATAAACGACCAAGATCTACTACTCTTTGGGTAAAATCTTGATGATTTGATTGATTAACGAGTCTGTCAATTTCAACATCTTTGATAATCAGTTCGACAAAGCTTGAGGTTTTATCAACTGTGGTTAATTCAATAATATCCAGACCTTTGGCCTTGGCGTCAATGATAAAAAGTTGCCCTGAAGAATCACTGAGTAAAAAATGAGTGGCGTTGTTTGCATCAAACACAAATAAAGCTCTTCCATTGGCTTTCCTAGATTCTATTGTAATTTTTGCTCCCTCCCTTGATGCCGCGAACTCGGTTAAACCCACTCCGAATCTGACACTACCTTCAACAATGCCCTTAAGGTATTTATCTCTTTGTGTCTCTGATCCCGCCTTTATAATTGCGTATGGAGCCATAACATAAGATCCAATAAATGGTGAAATTGCGACCCCTGCTCCCAATGTTTCTGAAACTGCTGCTGCTGATAAAAGATCTTGTTCGAGGCCTCCATATTCTTCAGGAATAATTAAGCCATTAATACCCAACTCTAATAAACCAGAATGTACTGATTCTGGAAAGTCAGAATTATTGCCGTGAGCAAAATTTCTTATTGCATCTATAGTGGATTCGTCTTCTAAGAACCTACTGATAGTTTCTTGAAAAAACTCTTGTTCTTCAGATAACCCAAAGTACATGGTCATGCCTCCTGATACTTAGGTTCTTTTGGTAAACCTAAGCCTCGTTCAGAGATTATATTTTTTTGTATTTGACTAGTGCCGCCACCAATAATTAATCCAAGGTAGTACATGTAAGCGTATTGCCAACTTCCTGCTGCCCTTAAATGAGGACTGTTTTCATAAAGCGTTCCTAACTCCCCCATAACATCAATGGCAAGAGATTCAAGTTCATATCTCATTTCAGTGCCATATAGCTTTACAATCATTCGGCCTAAAGTCACATCTTGTTCTTTATTTAGTTGAGATGATAGTAAACGTAATCCATGTGTTTTTAGAGCTAAGACTTTGCCTTGTGTTTTCATTAATCGATCTCTAAACACTGGCTTATCAATAATTCGTTCTCCGTCAATTGACTCAGTTTTCATTAATTCGACAAGTTTGTTAAATCGAGAGGCCATTTTATTTGGATCGCCCAGTGAACTTCTTTCATGGGTCAGTGTCTTGTTCGCAACCAACCAACCCTGCCCTCGTTCTCCTATAATATTAGTTGCAGGGATCCTAACATTAGTAAAAAAGACCTCGTTAAAACCAGCGTTCAAAGTCATATCAACCAGCGGTCTTATTTCAATACCAGGTGTATCCATGGGAATTAATAGATAACTAATCCCTTGATGCTTAGGCACATCAGGTTCTGTTCGAACCAAACAAAACATCATTTGTGCGTATTTAGCAGTGCTGGTCCATGTTTTTTGTCCATTAATCACCCATTCATCTCCATCGAGGACACCTTTGGTCTGTAAGCTTGCTAAATCACTCCCAGCGTTCGGCTCTGAATAACCTTGACACCATATTTCATCTAGATGAAGAGCCGGCTTAATATATCTATTCTTTTGTTCTTCTGTGCCCATTTCAAGGAGTGTTGGTACCAAGAAGTCAATCCCTTGGCCACCTGTAGCTACTGGTATTTTTGCATTTGAAAATTCATCAGTAATAATTACATTTTTTACAATATCCAATTCATCTCCATATCCACCATATTTTATTGGGATATTTCTGGCAAAATAGCCGTGCTCAATAAGAATTTTTTGCCAGTCTTGGATTGAGATTTTAAGATCTTGTTTTTTTGAATTTTTAATTTCCTCATGCCCGTAAAGAGTACCTAGAGTACCTGTAAGTTGAACTCCCTCATAATGATTGCAGAACTCTTTTACTTCATCTCTAAAACCATCATACTTGCTTCCAAAATCAAGATTCATCATCTTCTCCTATCCATTGAGGCTGTCTTTTTTCAAAAAATGCTGTGATACCTTCTTTAGCATCCTCTCCTTCTAAACACTCTTTTAGTTGTTCTCTAAGATATGGAAGAGCATCATTGAAAGCCATATGGTCCTGCTCATTATAAGCGTTTAAACCCATTTTCATGGTGTTCGGAGGAAGTCGAGTAAATGATTGAGCTAGCTTGTTGGTTAACCCATCTAGTTTATCTGCTGGAACGGCTTCATTAATTAGTCCATATTGTTGTGCTGTTTTTGCATCAATTGATTCACCACGCATTATAAAATCGAGTCCTTGTCGCTTAGGCATGACTCTGAATAGCCCCCCCATTACCATAAACGGCCAGATTCCTCTTTTGATTTCAGGAGCAGCGAATATTGCTTGATCACTAGCAAAAGCATGCGTTGAATTGGTAATAATCATTAAAGCACCTGCGAAAACATTGCCTTGTATTTTACAAATCACCGGCTTGTTTAAATTTCTAATCAATAAACTGATGTCTTCAACATCACCTAATTTTGGAACCGTTGATTGTGATTCAACCGTCCCCCCTGACATGCCTTTGAGATCTCCTCCGGCACAGAAGGTGTCGCCATTAGCTTGAATCATAACAACGCGAACTAAATCATTCTGGTCTGCGTACTTTAATGCATAAATAATTTCATTAGACATAGAATCATTAATGGCATTTTTCTTGTCTGGTCTATCTAAGGTAATAGTCAGAATATGATTATGAATTGTAATTTCTGTGGCATCCAATACATAATCATTAGGATCTTTTATTTGTGACGCTGACATCTATATCTCCTTTAAAAGTTCTTTAGGTATATTCACTTTTTTAGCCCTTAGGTATTCTCCGAGTGATTTTGCTAAGGCATCAACTTTAGTATTAGAAGATGCCCCGTCACCCAATATCCCATGGATATAAAAATTAACAGCCTTTAAATTAGGAAAATCAAATCGCTCTATTTTATAATCAGTTAAGTCTGACAGCAGCTCTTTAAGTTTCTGGACTGTAAGGAAATGATAAAGAAAAGAATAAGCCTTATCACTTTTAACCCAAACACCAAGATTAGCACAACCGCCTTTATCTCCAGATCGAGCACCAATTAAACGTCCGAAATATATTTCTTCAGTTTCCACTACATTGAAATCTGGAACGATTATATCTACGTTGGGTTTTTCACTGTCAGCAAGCTTAAGTTGGTTTGTTGGCAAGATCTCTGTCTCTTTGTCATCAATATGGACAGTTTCTTTAACGTATTTAGAGTCAATTAATGTGGGCCAATAGACAATAAATGGAGTGCCTGAACCGATAGCATCCTTAGAAAACCAGCCTGGGTAATTTGCTAATGCTAACTCAACAACTTTCGCAGTAAATATTCTTCCAACTAATTTGGGATTGTCTGACTTAACAATAATTCTTAATAGTGCCATAGCTTCTTCATGAGTATCAGGGTCATTTTTGTCTTGACGAATGAGATCAATAATAACTTCATCAAATTGTTCTTTGCCTCCCAGTGAATCAAAAAGAGCATCAGTTAGGGTCTCTGCTTTTTCTTCAATATCTAAACCAGTTAGGATTAACTCCATTCCGTTTCTATAACCACCTGCTAAATTTATACAAACTTTATGAGTTGCTGGTGGGGGGCTTCCTTTACAGCCACTAATCATTACTCGATCGTCATCAATCTGTTCCATTTTCAAAGTATTGAAATGACCGGTCACATCAGGATTTAAATATTCCGTTGAACTAATTTCATAAAGCAGTTGTGCAGTGACTGTGCCAACAGAAACCAGTCCACCTGTGTTCTTATGTTTAGTAATAACACATGAACCGTCTTCATGTATTTCTGCTATTGGATAACCAATGTTCTTAAAGGACTTTACTTCTTGAAAAAAAGCGTAGTTTCCACCTGTGGCTTGTGCTCCGCATTCAATAATATGTCCAGCAGCCAGTGCTCCTGCTAATTGGTCATAATCATCTCGCTGCCAATTAAACTTCCATGCTGCAGGTCCCATTACTACAGAAGCATCAGTGACCCTTGGGCAAATAACAATATCAGCGTTCTGATCTAATGCTTCTTTAATGCCCCAAGCACCTAAATAAGTATTGGCTGTGAGTATCTTATACCCTGAGTCTTTAAGTGATGTTTCTCTGTCTATATTATTAAACTTTTCTCCTTGTTCTTGCAGGACTTGAAGATCTTTAGATATATCATCGCCATCAATATAAGCAACACGACTTGAAAGATTCATATCATCAAGGATTGATTGAACTTCCTGACTCATTGATTTTGGATTTAATCCACCAGCATTAACGACAATTTTTATATTTTTATCTTGGCATGACTGAGCTATTTCTTTTAATTGTTTTAAAAAAGTTGCTACATAGCCTTTATCGCTACCTCGTTGCAATATTTGACTGTAGAGAATACCCATGGTTAATTCAGCCAAATAATCACCTGTTAATACGTCAATTGGACCTCCATCTACTAACTCCTTAGCGGCTGATAACTTATCTCCATAATAGCCACTGCAATTGGCGATTCTAATAATATCGTTATTCATTATTATTCTCTTTTGCTAAACCTTTGATGATCAAATCAGTTAGCATGTTTGATGAGGATTCAGGTGAATGTTCAAGTTTGTCTATGTTTTTTGGGTCTGAATATTCTCTGGCAATCCCTCCTAAAATAAGTGCGACTGCTTGGGTGTCTATCGGTTCAATTTCATTTTTTTGTTCTGCCTCATCAAGAAATTTCTTTATATGATTAATATAGGCATCCTGATGATAATCAATCATCTCTTTAGCCCCTTTAATTTTCCAAAGATCAGCTTCAAATTTTTGTGTCCTAGGGCCAACTGCTTCATTTCCAATCTCAGTAAATTTTTTTAGTTTAGCTAATGGTGATGAAATATCTTTGATTGAACTAACTGCCTGGATGGCAATATTTGTTAGAATTCTATCCATTGTTGAAACAATCAGGTCTTCTTTACTAGCTGCTATTTCATATAATGTCCTGAGTGAGACCTTGAGTCTTGAAGCTATATCAGACATGGTTTGATTAGCTATGCCCGAGTCTAGTAGTTGTTCAAAGTCCTCCATAACCAGAATATGTTTTTCTGTAAGAACTGATGAGTTTTTGTTAATTGATTTCTGGCTATTCATTTAGTTTCATCTCCTGAGAGAGTTAATAAATTTGCTCCCAGATCTAACTGATCACCAACCTCAATAAAAATCTCACTAACCACACCATCTTGATCTGCAGAAATTGTATGATTCATCTTCATTGCTTCGATAACCACCAACTCATCACCGCTTAAAACAGCTTGCCCTGGTTTTATTTTAATTTCTATAACCTTACCGGGCATTGGTGATACCAATGAGCCTTTAACTGTTTTTGAATCAGATGATTTGAACCTTGGAAGAAGCGTTAAGACCTTTGATCCTTTTGGATGCTGCACTAACAATAAATCATCATTCATTGATATTTTGGACTGATAGCGTAAACCATCTATTTCAATATCTATAGAATTGTTCTGCCAAGCATGAATAACTGCTTTATTATCAGTTGATGTTATAAAAGATCCGTCTCTTTGTCTTTTGTATTGAATCTGCATTCTCTCACCATCTATTTCAAACAAAGTTTTTTGATTTGGTAGACGAGCATTATGCCATCCTGACGGTATGTGCTTTAAAACAGTAGCAGTGTAACGATTTAATCCTTGAAGCCACAATGCTGCTGTTACACCTATGTATAATTTTTCATCCTCGTCTAATCTGATATGTCCCTTAGGTTGATGTAATTTAATAAAATCTGTGGTGGTTTTACCACCGATAAAATTCTTATCACTTAAAATGTTAATTAAGAATTCTATGTTATTAGTAAATCCTCCGAAGTGAACTAATTGCAGTTCTCTCAAGAGCTTATTAATTGCTTTTGCTCTGGTTGAACCGTATGAAATCACTTTTGCCAACATTGGATCAAAGTCTGTGCCAATCTCTATTCCTTCTTCGACGCCAGTGTCCCATCGAATGTCATCTTTATTTATATGATTATCAGCTATTAATTTTCCAGTTGAAGGTAGAAAATCATTATCAGGATCTTCTGCGTATATTCTTGCTTCAATAGAATGTCCTTCTGTTTGAATATCATTTTGATTGATACTTAATTCTCTACCTTGAGCAATGTTGATCTGTTCTCTAACTATATCAATGCCAGTAACCATTTCCGTAACGGGGTGCTCAACTTGTAATCTGGTGTTCATTTCAAGAAACCAAAAATCATTTGATTGTTCATCGAATAAAAATTCGATGGTGCCTGCTGATTCATAGTTGATCTGTTGAGCTAGTGCCACAGCTGCGTTAGTTATCTGTTCTCTCAAATTGTCAGATAATCTTACTGAAGGAGCCTCTTCAATAATTTTTTGATGTCTTCGTTGGATAGAACACTCCCTTTCTCCGAGGTGAATCACATTGCCATATTGATCTGCCAAAATTTGAACTTCTATGTGTCTTGAACTTTTTACATAGCGTTCAATAAATATACGGTCATCACCAAAAGCATTCTTTGCTTCTTGTTTGGCAAGCTTTATTGATTCTTTTAAATCCGACTTGTTTTTAACAATCCGCATACCTTTACCGCCACCGCCTGCTGCCGCTTTAATTAACAATGGGTAGTTAATATTCTGTATAGATTTTTCTGTTCTTCCAGAAGGTAATATTGAAAGACCAGCCTGTTTAGCATGTTTTTTTGCCTCGATCTTGTCACCCATAATTCTCACAGCCTCAGCTGGAGGACCTATCCAGATTAATTTTTCCTTTTTTACCAATTTAGCAAACTCATGATTCTCGGATAAAAAACCATAGCCAGGGTGAATCGCATCAGCGTTGGTTTGTTTAGCTGCTTTTATAATTGCATGAGAATCCAAATATGATGATTCTAGCCTTACAGATTGGCTTGCCTCTTTGACATAAGGTAAATTTTTATCTGCATCGGAATAAATAGCTACAGTTAATAAATTAGATTCATGGGCTGAACGAATAATTCTTGAAGCAATCTCACCTCGATTAGCAATCAATATTTTTGATAAATTCTTCACAATCTAAACACTCCGTATTCATCTGTGCCTTTGATTGGGTGATTACTAACAACTGACAAACAAATAGCAAGAACAGTTCTTGTGTCCCTGGGATCTATGATTCCATCGTCACTAATTAACCCTGTTGCTTCAAGAGCTTTAGACCCCTGATCCTGTAGTTTTTCTACTGCTTCAGTAAACTTTTTATCTTCATCTTCATCAAATTTTTCACCTTTTCTAAATGCTCTAGCCTTTCTCACTAATGACATAACTCCAGCTATTTGTTTACCCCCCATAACAGCGATCTTTGCTGATGGCCATGTAAAGGTAAATCGATTGTTATAAGCTCTTCCTGACATTGCGTAGGTTCCTGCTCCATAAGAAGCGCCAAGTATAATGGTAATGTGTGGCACAGTAGAATTTGAAACTGCATTAATCAACTGAGATCCCTTTTTTATAATGCCATCTCTTTCGAATTCTTTACCAACAAGGAAACCAGTTACATTTTGAAGAAAAATAATAGGGGTATCTATTTTGTTACATAATTGAACAAAATGGGCTGCTTTTTGAGCTGAATCAGGGTATATCGCTCCGTTATTACCTACTATCCCGACCGGGTAACCGTGAACGTCTGCCCAACCACAAATAATGGTTGGTCCAAATAACGGTTTAAATTCTTCAAATCGAGAACCATCAGTAAATCTTGCTATAGCCTCACGTACATCGAAAGGTGTTTTCAAATCTTTACTGACTAATCCTAATAAATCATCACTATCATAGATAGGTTCCTCTGCTGGATCTTCTATTTCTGGTTTGCTTTTTCTCCAATTTAAATGAGAAACCACCTCTCTGCATAATCTCAAAGCATCCATTTCATCTGCAGCAAGATAATCTGATAGACCTGAGACTTCTGAATGCATTTGAGCACCACCCAGAGTCTCGTCATCTGATACTTCGCCAGTTGCCATTTGGACCAATGGTGGTCCTGCTAGAAAGACTTTAGATTGCTCACGGATAAATATATTGTAATCAGACATTCCTGGTTGGTAGGCCCCGCCAGCTGTTGAAGAACCGAAAACTACAGCGATGGTAGGAATTTTCATTTTTGATAATTCTGTCATTTCATAAAACCAGCGACCTGATTCAGCAAAATGTCCTGTACCGATGTTCCAAGGTTTTTGTTTTGATAAAGGGTTAATCCTAAGATCAGCTCCAGCAGATTCCACAAAACTGATATAAGGGATGTGATTTTCTCTAGCAATTTCTATACAGCGACCCCATTTCTTGGAAACATAATGAGTCAAAGCGCCTGCAAGAACGGTCGGGTCATTTCCAAAAATCACGCATTCAACACCAGCAATTACACCAATGCCTGCTATCGCTCCTCCACCAATAGTGTATTCAGAATCATAGGCTGCTAAAGGACTAATTTCTAGGAACGGTGTATCAGGATCAAGCACATTAAATATTCGATCTCTGATCGACATCTTGCCTCTTTTAGCAAGTCTTTCATGATGATGTGGCCCTCCACCAATTTCAGCGAGATCAAGAAGATCATCAATCTCACTGATTTTTTTCTGTAACTCATTATAGTTATCTTGAAAAATAGGTGAACGACGATCGATCTTAGACTCTATTTGTTGTTTTATCTTTTTTAATTCCATTAGTAATTACTTTTGGTAATATTATTGACAAAACATTACCAAAGATACTATCCTAAATCAATGAAAGAAGTAATTTCAGCAATTAGAAATGAGGTAAAGACATTAAATAATTTGATGATCTCACTAAACTCTGAACAATGGCAATCCCCTACTAAATTTAAAGATTGGACGCCTGAAATAATTATTTCTCATTTGTATTATTTCGATCTAATGACTATTTATTCCCTTAATAAACCTGGAAAGTTTGATGAAGAAGCTAAATTTCTACTCTCTACTTATATCGAAATAAGGCAATCATTACCGAGAGCCCAAAAGGTCTTAGAGAGGTTAAAAACTTCTAATTATCAAGAGTTAATGGAAGGATGGCTTGTGGCCAATAATCTGATGTGTGAAGTATTTGAGAAAACAGACCCTAAGGAGCGATGTAAATGGTTCGGTCCAGATATGGGAGCACGAATGTTCATGACTGCACGATATATGGAAACTTGGTCTCATAGTCAGGCTATTTATGACTTAATCAGTATTCAAAGGGATTATTCTGACGACATTAAAAATATAGCAAATATTGGTGTCAAAACTTTTGAATGGACCTATATTAATCGAAAACTAGAAGTGCCTAATTCTAAGCCTTATATTCAGTTAATTGCTCCTTCAGGACAACAGTGGGAATGGAATGAACATATGACAGATAATTCAGTTATAGGATTAGCTAGTGATTTTTGCCATGTTGTAACGCAAAATAGGAATATTGTAGATACTAATTTAGAAGTAAAAGGTGAAATTGCTAAACATTGGATGTCAATTGCACAATGTTTTGCAGGTGATCCTGAAGAGCCGCCTAATAATGGTTATAGAGTTTAAAAAGGAACAATTATGAAATGGACAGATGAACACGAAAGCATTAGAGAGATTGCAGCAAAATTTGTAGATAATGAAATCAATCCATACGTTGATCAATGGGAAGAAGATGGTATTTTCCCAGCTCATGAATTGTTTAAAAAATTAGGTGACCTTGGGATGCTCGGAATCAATAAACCAGAAAAGTATGGTGGTTTAGGTCTGGATTACAGTTATTCAATTGTTTTTGCTGAAGAAATGGGACGAATTAAAGCAGCAGGTGTAGGTACCGGAATTGGTGTACAAACTGATATGGCCACCCCTGCTCTAGCCAAATTTGGCAGTGAAGAATTATGTCAACAATATTTAGTGCCAGCAATTTCTGGAGACGCTGTTTTCTCGATTGCAGTAAGTGAGCCAAGTGCTGGTTCAGATGTTGCCTCCATTAAAACCATCGCTGAAAAAAATGGTGATAATTATGTCATTAATGGAAGTAAAATGTGGATCACTAATGCAACCCAGGCTGATTATTTCTGTCTTTTAGCGAACACTAGTGATGGCCCTCAGCATAAAAATAAATCACTCATTATTGTCCCGTCTGATACCAAAGGTGTGTCTGTCTCTGAACCTTTAAAAAAACTAGGTCTACATTCATCTGACACTGCTCAAATATTTTTTGATAATGTTGAAGTACCCCAAAAGAATAGAATTGGTGAAGAAGGCAAAGGCTTTATTTATCAAATGATCCAATTTCAAGAGGAACGATTATATGCAGCAGCTGCGGCTCTTAAAGGTTATGAAAATATTATTCAAGAAACAATCGAATACACAAAACAAAGAAAAACATTTGGGAAACCTATATTAGATAATCAAGTGGTGCATTATAGATTGGCTGAACTGCAAACTGAAGTAGAGCTCTTGAGAGCATTAACCTATAACGCAGTAGAAGAGTATATTGATGGAAAAGATGTTTTGACTAAAGCTTCAATGGTGAAACTAAAATCAGGTCGTTTAGGCAGAGAATTAACTGATGCTTGTCTTCAATTCTGGGGTGGCATGGGTTTTATGTGGGAAAGCTCAGTTGCTAGAGCTTATAGAGACACTCGATTGGGATCTATTGGGGGCGGTAGTGATGAGGTTATGCTAGGAATTATTTCTAAACAGATGGGCATCCTAGGCAAAGATTAGATTTGTTTCTCTTCAGCTCTATTTTTTCTTCTGTCTTTTAACTTTTTCCACCAAGATTTACCCTCTTCAGAATCGTTAATAGTTTTTTCTGATAATCGTTTTGATCCATTGTTTTTTAATACCCCGTCAGCAAAATAATTGGGTGCCTCATCTAAACAATCATCAGTAAGATTATTAGTTCTTTTTGTAGTACTTTTTACATCATAATTTCCCTGATCAAATGCATTGGTCCGCCCATCAATCGTTTGGTCTATCAAATCAAGTAACTCAGACAAATCATCTCCAGAAATATTCTCTTTTTCTTTAACTGCACTTTTAATCTCATCTCGCATTACCGGAAGCATTTCTTCTCTAGAGATTAGATTATTATCAATGTCTTTTGATATATAAAAAGAGGATTGTTTTTGTATTTCTCTCAAGGCATCCGGGATCACTAGATCTGCTATGGAATAGCTATTGAGATATTCTTGTGGTTCATTACAAGTTTGTACAGATGCATTAAAGAAACTACACCCAGACAAACTGGATACAATTAAAGCCAGAAGATAAAGATTTCTTTGTTGAATATTCATTAGATAAGTTTCCTAGGTGATGAGGTTATTACAACTGGCAGATAAATTCGATATTTTTATTTTCGATTAGACGAATATTCTTTTTTAATTCACATTATCATTTTAATATAAAATGTTGTTTTATTTTATTTTAAACAAATATAGGTAACTTCAAAATGGCAAAAGTAAGTCTTGGTAAAGCTATTCCTGATTTTAAAGGAAAAATAACAAACGATCTCATCATTAAATTTTCCGATTATAAGGGTCAAAATATTGTTATCTATTTCTATCCTAAAGACAACACACCTGGTTGCACCAAAGAAGGAGAAGATTTCCGGGATTATTTTGAAGATTTTAAGAAAAATAACACTATCATACTAGGAGTTTCCAGAGACTCCGTAGCGTCTCATGATAAATTTACATGTAAATATAATTTTCCTTTTAAATTAATCTCTGATGAAGACGAGAAAGTATGTAAGTTATTTGATGTTATTAAGGAAAAAAATATGTATGGGCGTAAATACATGGGAATAGAACGCAGTACTTTCCTAATTAATCACGAAGGTACCCTTGTAAACGAGTGGAGAAAAGTTAAAGTCAAAGGACATGTTGAACAAGTACTTGGGGCTCTAAATGACCTTTAATTAATGTATTCATATCTTAAACCTGTTGTACTTGTCATATTATTCTTGCTGATCAGTCAGACAGTACTGAGTGAGATTGAATTACCTGATTTAGGTAATCCATCAGACATATACATGTCAAAAATAGAGGAACCAGCTATTGGAAGAGCCTATTTCAGATCATTGAGATCACAAAAACAAGTCGTTGAAGATTCCCTATTAACAGAATACATTCAAAACCTTGGAGAAAAACTCTCGTCAAAAGTTCAAAGTGGTGATTTTGATTTTAATTACTTTCTTGTCCCACAAAACTCTATTAATGCATTTGCAATACCAGGTGGATTTATCGGAATTCATACTGGACTATGCATCAATGCTGATAACGAAAGCCAACTAGCATCTGTGTTATCTCATGAAATCAGTCATGTCACCCAACGACATATTTCACGACAAATTGGAGATCAAGTTCCTAATTCTATACAAGGTGGTTTAGTGCTTCTTGGAGCTGTTCTCTTAAGTGCGGTGACTGGAAGCGGTGAAATCTTAGAAGCCGGCGCGTCCATTGTTCCTTCTTTGCTGGCTCAAGGACAAATTGATTTTACAAGAGAAATGGAAATTGAAGCAGATGCTATCGGAATAAAAACAATGGGACTATCTGGTTATGACCCCTATGCGATGGCAGATTTTTTCAATAAATTATCAACTGGCGATGATCCAAGGTATGCAGCCTCAGTTGAATTTCTAAGAACTCATCCTACTTCTGTAAATAGAGCGTCATCTGCAAAAAAACAAGCAAGAAAAATAGATGTAGATTTAATCGAAGAATCATTAGGATTTGAACTTGCAAGAGCTAGAATAAGATACTTATTTGGTAATACACCTGAGAAAACATTTACCTATTTTAATAACAAAACCAAGAACCTCGATTTAAATATGCCTTTGAGTAAAAGGTCCATTGGAGAACTTTACGGATTTGCTTTGTCTTCTATTGATCTTGGTTACTTAGATCAAGCTGAAAGCATCCTAAAAAAACTCAGCAAAGAATATGCAGAATTCGGACACTTCCACATTGCTTACATGAATCTTTTAATTGCTAAAGGCATGACTAGAGAAAGTATAAGTTATATTGCAGAACGTGTTCATTTGTCTCCTAGAAATATTCCGATAACATTGGCTTATGCAGAAACAGAATTAAACTATGGAAGTCCTAAAAAGTCACATGAGATTTTGTTGGATTTATTTAATAATATTCCACCTACTCCACCCCAAATTAAACTCATTGCAAATTCAGCAAATCGCGCTGGTGATATTGCTGATTCTTTTTCCTATATGGCAGAATATTATTTAAGTCTTGGGAACTTTAAAGAAGCCACTGAACAGCTTAAAATAGCACTCTCACTTAATTCATTGACAAAAATACAAGCCTCAAGATTTATGGCAAGACTTATTGAAATCGAAGAATATATGCAAGAAATGAAACGAGCTAATAAATGAAAAGTTCAACTACTACCGTTCTCTTCTTTATTTTAATTATATTGGGTACAAACGGTTGCAGCTACCAAGGAAGTTTAGCTCCTGATGAAAATGACCCTTATGAAGAAGTTAATCGATCGGTTTATAGTTTTAATGAAAACTTAGACAAAGCTGTCTTAGAGCCTGTCGCTGACAGTTACGATTTAATTCTTCCAGAGATTCTTCAAACTGGGGTACAGAATTTTTTTAATAATGCCAACTACCCAATTACCATTACAAATCAACTTCTTCAGGGTAAATTATCAGATTCAATAGAAGGTCTACTTAGATTTACAATTAACACTACAATTGGTCTAGGTGGTCTTTTTGACCCAGCATCTAACATGGGGTTCTTGTTAAAAGATGAAGATTTTGGACAAACATTAGGAGCTTGGGGGTTTGATCAAGGTCCTTATCTAATGTCACCAATACTTGGGCCTTATTCACTTAGACATGCGTTTGGCGATCTAGTTGATACTGTCTTTAGCCCACTTAGTTATATAGATGATACGCTTACTAAATATTCTTTTAAGATTATAAAAAAAGTTCAAGACCGCTCAGATCTGTCAGTTTTGGAAGAAGAACTGTATAGTTCATTCGATCCATATCAATACATTAGAGATTCCTATATTCAGAATCGAAAATATAAAATTGGGGATGGTTTAATCGATGATGATTTAGAAGATGATTTTATAGACTTTGATGATTTTTAGGTCTCACATTGTCTCGAGACGATCTATAACAGCATCTATACCATTAGCACTGATTTCAGCATTAAATTGGTTTCGGTAATTCTTTATGTAAGAGACACCTTCAATCTTTACATCATAAAAACGCCACCCTTCCTTCTTGAATTTACCAAAACTAAAGTTCATCGGGATTAATTCACCTCTGTACATTACCTCGGATTTAACAGTGATTTTTTTTACCTCATTAGTAATAGGTAAGTGAGCAAGAACATTAATTTGACTGATATCAAAATTTAACAGTGTCAATGCATAAGAGCGAACGAGAGATTGATACAAACCTTCTGTAAAACGTTGTCGTTGGTCATTATTTGCGTTCTTCCAGTGTTGATTTAAAACCAATCGACCTGCGTATTTTTTTTGAAAATATGGGGACAATGTTTGATCAATAATTGAATACAGTTCCTTTTTATTATTATTTAATCGTTCTTTATTTTCTTTATCGCCTAGATTCTTATTCATTGTATCAATTGAGATGACAATCATTTCAAATGGCTCAAGGTCATTATCAGCCATTAAGTTTATTGAGTTGAGGCAAATAAAAAATAACAATATGTGTTTAAAAAATCTCATTTAATCAATTGTTCTTAACCAGCCTCTTCCATCAGAGGATTATAATTACCTGTCCTAGCTAAACTATTGAGTCTAGATCGCTTGATGAATGCTTTTTGTCCAGCGTTAATATTACTAGCTTCACCTGACCATGCTTTTAGTGGTTGAGCTTGCAAAGCTCGTCCATATGAAAAAGACAGCTGCCATGGGTGAGGCCCATGTTCATTCATAGCATTTAAGTGTGCTGTAGCTTCTTCTGATGTTTGACCACCTGATAGGAAGGCAATACCTGGAACTTCTTCTGGAACATGTTCAGTCAAACATTTAACTGTGGCACTAGCAACAGTGACTATATCGGCTCTATCCTTTGCATCAGCACCTGAAATAACCATATTAGGTTTAAGAATAATTCCGTTCAAAGACACTCTTTGTTCATTCAGAGAGGCAAAAACTTTATTGAGAACTTCCGCAGTCACGTCATAGCATTTATTTATGCTGTGACCACCATCCATTAGAACCTCTGGTTCAACAATCGGTACTATCTTAGCTTCCTGACATAAAGCAGAATATCTAGCAAGAGCATGGGCATTTACCTCTATACAGGTTTTACTTGGTTTATCATCAGCAATGCTTAATACAGCTCTCCATTTTGCAAACCGTGCACCTAATTCATAATATTCAGCTAGTCTTTCTCTCAGTCCATCAAGACCTTCGGTTACTAATTCTCCTGCACACATAGGAAGTTTTTTTGCACCTTTATCAACTTTAATACCTGGCACGATCCCTAATGAAGTTAGATACTCAGCAAATGGAATACCATCATCTGTATTTTGTCTTATGGTTTCATCAAATAGGATAACTCCACTGATATAATCTGAAATATTAGCTGATGTGAATAACATATTTCTATAGGTTTGACGACTCTTCTCATTTGATTCTGTGTCAATGATTGCAAACCTTTTTCCTATAGTCGGTGTGCTCTCATCTGCAGCTAATATTCCTTTGTTTGGAGCTACCATTGATTGAGCAATCGAATTCAGTGAACTTAGATCCATTATTATCTCCTATTCTTTTTTTTGTAATTATATAGAAAGAAAAGTAGGTATACATAGTTTTCATTGTTGAAATACTCACGTTTTTATTGCATTAGTTTAAAAGTGGACTAAAATAGTCCTATATTCCAAGGTTGAGGGAAAAATGCTTAGAATAAAAAAAATGACTGATTATGCAGTCTTGATTCTTGCTAGTCTGGCACTGCATGAAAACTATGTTACGGCGAAAGAAATTTCGTTATCTACGCACATATCACTACCCACAGTTCAGAAACTTCTTAAAAAACTTAATAGAAAAGGACTGGTTCTCTCAAAACAAGGAGTTTTGGGTGGTTACTCGCTTCATAGTGATACAAAAAAAATCAGTATTGCCCTACTTTTAAATGCTTTAGAAGGTAATTTATCAATCACTGAATGTGCCAGCCATACAGATAAATGCTCTGTTCAAGATTTTTGTCAAATAGGTAATGCTTGGCAACTAATTAATCAAAAAGTCTTTGCTTCACTTGATGACTTAACTCTCATGGATTTAATAAGACCCAAAAGAATTGAACAGTTTTTGAGCACAAACATACCCATTAATACAACAAATCATTAATTATTCATCATGAGTAATCAGAAAAATAAAGAAATCAATGAGTTTTTAGATAAAAACTATGAATTTGGATTCACCACAGAAATTGATTCCGAAACACTTCCACCAGGAATTAATGAGGATGTCATTCGTATAATTTCATCTAAGAAAAATGAGCCTGAGTTTTTATTAAATTGGCGATTAAAAGCATTTGCGTATTGGAAGACCCTAAAAACTCCAGAGTGGAGCCAATTAAATATTAACCCAATTGACTATCAGTCAATCTCCTATTTTTCTCAACCCAAACAATCTAATGCTCCAAAATCACTTGATGAGGTTGATCCAAAATTATTAGAAACATATGAAAAGCTTGGTATCCCTCTACACGAAAGAGCACAACTTGCAGGGGTTGCGGTTGATGCTGTGTTTGATAGTGTTTCTGTGATAACTACGTTTAAAGAAAAGCTAGCTGAGGCAGGTGTAATCTTTTGTTCTTTTTCTGAAGCTGTTCAAGATCATCCTGAATTGATAAAAAAATATTTGGGTAAAGTTGTTCCCTATCGTGATAATTTTTTTGCTGCTCTTAACGCTGCAGTCTTCTCTGATGGTACATTTGTTTATATCCCAAAGGGTGTTAGATGCCCAATGGAGTTATCCACCTACTTTAGAATCAATGAAGCTAAAACTGGTCAGTTTGAAAGAACATTAATTATTGCTGATGAAGACAGTTATGTAAGCTATCTTGAAGGCTGTACAGCACCAATGAGAGATGAGAATCAACTGCATGCAGCTGTGGTTGAGTTAATAACACTTAATAATGCTGAAATTAAATATTCCACTGTTCAAAACTGGTACCCAGGAGACGAACAAGGCAGAGGTGGTATTTATAATTTTGTTACTAAACGTGGTGATTGTAGGGGTAATAATTCTAAAATTTCATGGACTCAGATTGAAACAGGTTCTGCCATAACTTGGAAATACCCAAGTTGCATTCTAAGAGGAGAAAATTCCAAAGGTGAATTTCATTCAATCGCTCTTACAAACAATCTACAACAAGCTGATACGGGAACTAAGATGATCCATTTAGGTAAAAATACAAAAAGTAAAATTATTAGTAAAGGTATCTCAGCAAAACAATCTCAAAACACCTACAGAGGTTTAGTGTCAATGGCTAAAGGTGCTTCAGATTCACGAAACTATACTCAATGTGATTCATTATTAATCGGAAATAAATCCGGCGCACATACCTTCCCGTCAATCAATGTCAAGAATTCTACATCAGTTTTAGAACATGAAGCAACAACTTCAAAAATTTCAGATGATCAACTGTTTTATTGCCAACAAAGAGGGATAGATGAAGAAGATGCTATTGGACTAATTGTTAGTGGCTTTTGTAAAGAAGTACTTAGAGAATTACCAATGGAATTTGCTGTTGAGGCGAGAGCGCTTCTACAAGTCAATTTAGAGGGAGCGATTGGCTAGTAATTACTAGCCATTAAAAAAGATGAGCATTGAAGATAAAATCATTTTAAAAATCAGAGATCTCTCTGTTTCTACAGATGGTAATCAGATTCTAAACGGATTAAACCTCACAGTTAAAAAAGGTGAGACACATGCAATTATGGGGCCAAATGGATCAGGAAAGAGCACATTAGCTAAGACAGTTGCTGGACATCCAGATTACCTTATTACAAGCGGTAAAATTAAATTTCTAAATAAAGACCTGTCATCGATGTCTGTTAATGAACGATCTAATCTTGGACTATTTCTAGGTTTTCAATACCCTATTGAGATTCCTGGATTATCAAATACTGCATTTTTAAAAGCAGCTATTAATGCCCAAAGAAAATTTTATGATCTAGAAGATATATCTGCTCATGATTTTTTATTACAACTTAAAAGCACAGCTGACCAATTGGGCTTGGATCAAAGCTTTCTCTCACGAGGCGTAAACGAAGGATTCTCAGGTGGCGAGAAGAAAAGAAATGAAATTATGCAAATGCTTATGTTAAATCCAAAATTATCAATACTTGATGAAACAGACTCAGGACTAGATATTGATTCAATGAAAGTGGTAGCAAGAGGAGTAAATTCATCACGAAGCGAAGATTCATCAACTATTATTATTACTCACTATGAGCGACTTCTAAACTATCTTGTTCCAGACTATGTTCACGTTTTCTTCGATGGAAAAATCATAAAAACAGGAAATCTAGAATTAGCAAATGAACTAGAAAAGAAAGGTTATGAATGGTTAATTCAAAAAAAATAAAATCTCTCTTTGATAATAGTAAATTGGATCTCAATCTATCATTGTCATCAGAATTTCCAGTTTGGTTTCAGGATTTTAAACAAAAATCATTGGATCGGTTTAAGGAACATAATATTCCTAGTGTCACTGATAATGAATGGGAGTACACCAAGATTGACTCTCTACTGGAATTGCTATTTAACAGAGAAGTATTGAATAGAATTGATCCTAAAGAACTACCAGATAAAAGTATTGAGTCTGATAAGGATGCAATCTGTATTCATTTTCATAATGGTCAATACTTTGCATCATCTGATTTACCAAATCATATTAAGATATTTAGTAAAACTCATGATAAAGATATTTTTAAAAATTTATTTAAATCAGATATTAACCCTCAAAGGTCTTTTTTATCTGATATGAATTCCATAATATTCTCAGATACTTTACTAATAAAAACTCTACAAAATCAGAAAGTTGATACTGAAATCCATATTATCAATCATTCTCACTATGATTCAATTATTGCACCTAGAGTCCATATACATGTAGCAGAAAATAGCTCCTTAAAAATCTTTGAACACGTCAAGTCTTCAACTCAATCCGTGATTAGTCATCTTATGACAATCTTTTGTGAGGCAGATTCTAATTTAGAATTTTATAAGCTAATTGAACAACAAAAAGATACTCACTTCCTATCAACACAAACTGCTCAAATGGCAGAAAATAGTAAGGTTAATTGCTTTTCATGGGATTTTGGTGCTAAAACATCAACAACCAATACTCTTGCAGAGCTAGACGGTAAAAAATCAGAATTTCATTACTCCGCCCTATTCACTCCATCTCATGATCATCATTCAGGCAATCAATTAAGAGTTGAACATAAGGCTAATAAGACTAAAAGTAGAATTAAAATCAGAGGGGTTTTAAATGATCAATCAAAAGGTGTATTTTTTGGGAAAATAAAAGTTAATGAAGACGTTTTAGGTACCAGTGCTTTCATGGAGAATAAAAATTTATTAATCTCAGATGATGCAACAATATCAACTCAACCTATTTTAGAGATTTACAATGATGATACTGAATGCTCGCACAGTGCGACATCTGGATCTATTGATGAAGAAAAACTCTTTTATATTCAATCAAGAGGTATACCTGAAATAGCAGCCAAACAATATCTCATCGGTTCATTTATAAAAGAATTAATAAATGAAATAACTAGTATAAAAATAAAAACACTTCTACAAAATAATTTCCAATATATCGATAACCAGTCATGAATAAAGAATTCAATAAAATGTTTGATGTAGAAACAATAAGAAGTGACTTCCCTATATTAAATCAAGAGATTAATGGATCACCGTTAATTTATTTTGATAACTCAGCTTCGACTCAAAAGCCTAAAAGTGTTATCTCGTCAATAAGCAATTATTACAAAAAAGATCACTCAAATGTTCACCGCGGGGTACATAGCCTTAGTGTGAGAGCCACAGAAGCATATGAAGAATCAAGACGATCAATAGCACAATTTATTAATGCCGCTCACGATTATGAAATTATTCTCACAAAAGGGTCTACTGAATCCATCAATCTAGTTGCTAATTCGATAACACCACAAATCAATAAAGAGGATGAAATTCTCATCACAACAATGGAACACCATTCGAATATAGTTCCTTGGCAGGAACTTTGCATAAGAACAGGGGCTAAATTAAAAGTTATTCCAATAAATACAAATGGTGAAATTGATCTAAATGCTTTGAGCCAATTAATTAATAAAAGAACTCGATTTGTATCACTGGTTCATGTCTCCAATACCTTAGGAACCATTAATCCAATAAAAGCAGTAATAGAAATGGCTAAGTCAGTTGATGCTTACACGTTAATTGATGGCGCCCAAGCTGTAGCTCATATGGACATTGATGTTCAGTCACTTGATTGTGATTTTTATGTGTTTTCTGGTCATAAATTATATGGCCCAACAGGAATTGGTGTTCTTTACGGTAAAGAAGAATGTTTACAAAGTCTTACTCCTTATCAGTATGGCGGTGAAATGATTCTTAAAGTTACATTTGAGGAGACGACCTACAACGAATTACCTCATAAATTTGAAGCTGGAACCCCAAATATAGCTGGTGCTGTAGGACTCAGAAGTGCCATTGATTATTTAGGTAGCATTGATCTTGATATGGCACGAAATCATGAGATGGCACTTCATGACTATGCTCTCAATCAACTATTACTTATACCAAATATTGAAATTATTGGGACAGCAAACAATAAGTCAGCAATTATTTCATTCATAATTAAAAACCTACATCCACATGACATTGGCACAATACTTAATCAAAAAGGTGTTGCTGTCAGAACTGGGCACCACTGTACAATGCCTTTAATGGATCACTATAAAATATCAGGAACCATTAGAGCGTCATTTAGTTTTTATAACACTAAAGATGAAGTTGATGTGATGATTGAAGCTCTTGATATGGCAATTAATATGTTGAGTTAATTATGGAAAAACTTTACCAAACAACAATATTAGAACACGGTCAACGTCCTCATAATTTTGGAAAACCACAAACAGTTTTTATTTCTAGAGAGGGCTTCAATCATTTATGCGGAGATAAAATCTCTCTTTATTCATCCAAAAATAAATCAAATTTATATCTCATGTTTGAAAGTGTTGGCTGTGTCATATGTAAAGCTTCTGCTTCATTAATGACAATAACCATTAATGAATCATCTATTGAGACGGCTATTAATACAATAGACGATATTATGAATGGCATTAAAAATGGCAATATAGATTTAGATGTATTTTCAGAAGATGTGACCTGCCTTAATCAAATCGTAAATTATCCCTCTAGAATCAATTGCGCCCTTCTACCATGGAAAACAGCTAAAGACTTAATAGAAGACCTAAGATATGACTAATTATATGGACAATGAAGAAGTGATGTCTCTTTCAAGGGATTGTGATGTTATATCGGTTCCTTATGGTGAAAAACAAACTCTTAAAAAAGGAACAGAAGTGCAATTAATGCAAGCAATGGGAGGATCTTATACGGTATATACCTCTGAAGGAATGTTTAGAATTAGTGGAACCAATGCTGATGCTATTGGTAAGGTACCAGAACCACTTCCTTTAATACCTGCAAATATATCTGATAGTGACTTTGAAAATAAAGTTTGGGAACAAATGAAAACAGTCTATGACCCAGAAATTCCCATTAATGTGGTTGACCTTGGTTTAATTTATAACTGTGATATTAAAAAAGATGATAAAGATGACTATTGTGTGTCAGTTGATATGACACTAACAGCCCCCGGCTGTGGTATGGCTGATGTCTTGGTCGAGGACATCAAAGAAAGAATTGCACTTTTACCTAAAATACAGACGGTTAATGTCGAGCTAGTGTTAGACCCACCTTGGAGTATGGAAATGATGTCAGAAGCAGCCAGACTCGAAGCTGGTCTTATCTAATTTATTTCAACTCACAAAAACAATTCATATAGATACCTCTAGGATCATTATATGAATTAAGTTCGTCCATGCTATTACTAAAATTATTAAGCATTTTTAGATTAGAATTGTTTAAATTTATACCCATAATCTTTATTATTTTAATAACAGTTTTAGCTATAGGGATCCCAAATATTTTCTCAAATTGGCTTTCTCTGTCAATGGTCTTAACACCAAATGTGTCTTTTTCTAGTTCAGCTAATTCTGCTGCTTTATCAATTGCTTCAGCAAGTGTGCCTAATTGATCCACTAAGCCTATTTCCAAAGCTTTCTGACCAATCCATACTTTTCCTCTGGCAATCTTATCAACATCATCAATAGTCATGTTTCTATTCTCACCTACTTTGGTTATAAATTTTTTATAGACTAGATCAGTTCCACTTTGCATTATTTTTTTGTCTTTCTCTGTCAATGTCTTTGCCAGTGACGTGGTTGTGTCAACTGTTGAATAGCCGTCCTCATGGATACCGATTTGGTCAAGAGCTCTTTCAAAAGTAGGGATAAAACCACCGACTCCTATTGACCCTGTAATTGTATGAGGTTCTGCAAAGATCTGGTTAGCTGGAGCAGAAATATAATATCCTCCTGAGGCTGCAACACCACCCATAGAGGCAACAATAGGACGTCCAGATGATTTAAATTTTTCTAGCTCATCAGCAATAACTTCAGATGCGTACGCACTTCCACCACCACTATCAACTCTTAAAACTAAAGCTTTAATTGATTCATCTTCGTAGGCATCTCTTATGAGTTTTATGAAATCATCACCAGCAATACTTCCAGGTCCTGCTGATCCATCAACAATACTTCCCGTTGCAATAATTAGCCCAACATTTTCTTCTTCGGTCTGATAATTGGATTCTATTTGAGAGATATTCAGATAATCATCTCTACCGACAATATTAATTTCATTGTCTTCTTCACCTGGAGCCAATGAGTATAGGTAATCTCTAAATTCACGTTTATTACTAAGCTTATCTATTAGACCCATATCTAAAGATGCGATCGCTAAATCACCGTTAGATTCATCTGCAACCTCGTCTAAGGATTGAATATATTTTTCTAGGGTTTCAATTTCAATCTCTCTAGCAGAAGCAACTTCTTCGAGATAACTAGACCACAAAACAGAAATCCATTCGATGAGATTATTTTTAGATTCATCTGACATACTGTCTCTGAAATAAGGTTCAACGAAGGCCTTAAACTCCCCTACTTTAAAAACATTTGAATCAATATAAAATTTATCAAAGAAGGATTTATAGTATGTTCGATAAGATCGATACCCAGTGATTACAATGGCTGCATAATCATGCATATGAACCTCATCCGCGAGTGAGGCTAAATAATACTGGGGCGTACTGTAGCCATAGCCACTATAGGCAATAACTTTTTTTTCCGATTCTTTGAAATCTCTAATAGCATCAGCAATATTTTGAAGCTTAGTTGGGCTTCCACCAAGAAAATCATCCATCTCCAAGAGAAGAAATGATATTGATTCATCATCTTTTGCCATCTCAATAGCATTGATAACATCAGAAACAAGTGTTTCGTTAGTAAGTTCTCCAGAAAATTCAGCAAAAGCTGCTTCGAACTCAGATTGTGTTTTTTCTTCAACTAAATACCCTTGTAGATCAAGACTTAAAATTGAACCGTCAAAAATTTCTTGATCCTTAGGACCTGATGAAAATATAGCCCCTATAAGAACAAGAAGTAGTATGAATACCACTAAGCGTTTTGCAAACAACCCTGTAGCATCTAAGAATTTCCCAAATTTGTTCATTATTGATTTTATTTTCATCACTACTCCTAATTGTTTTGATTATAGGTAATTTTATAGATCACACCGTTTTGATCATCGCTTAATAGCATCGATCCGTCTGGTAAAACTAATAAGTCAGCTGGTCTCCCTAGAGATTGCTCATCCTTAAGCCAACCTGATGCAAAAGTCTCATAAGAAATTGCCTGATCCTGATCTAATTTCACTAAAGTGATTCGGTAACCGCTCTTTTCGGATCTATTCCATGAACCATGTTCAGGGATAAATATTTGGTTATGATAATCTTTTGGGAACATTGTTCCTGTATAAAATTTTAATCCAAGTGGTGCAACATGTGCATCGAGTTCTTGGACAGGAGCTGTTATGTCACTACAACTTCCTAAGGACCCGTATTGTGGATCTACTATGTCTGAACCATGGCAAAAAGGGAAACCAAAATGTTCTCCTTTAAAAGATACTTTATTGAGTTCACCAGGAGGTATATCGTCTCCTAACATATCTCGACCATTATCAGTGAACCAAAGGTCATTTGTGTGTGGATGAAAAGTTATGCCTACGGTGTTTCTAATACCAGTGGCTATTGTCTCTTTTCCTGATCCATCAAGATTCATTCTTGTAATCACACCGTAGCCAGGTTCATCACAAACATTGCATGGTGCTCCAATTGGTATATATAATTTTTCATCAGGGCCAACAATAATATACCTCCATCCATGATGCCTATCTTTAGGGTAACTACTAATAACTGAGTAACTTAGAGAGTTTGCATTGAAATCATTGCTTTGAATTAAGTTATTTAATGACTCTTCGATATTCTCAAACTTCAATACACGGTGTATTTCTGCGACATATAAGTTATTTTCATGAAATGCTACCCCATTAGGCATATATAGTCCTGAAGCCAGTACAAACACTTTGGGATTATCCTGATAATTGGTTATTGCGTATATTTTTCCTTCTGATCGAGTTGAAACAAAAATCATTTCATCTCCGAGGGTCATTGATCGTGCATTTGGAACTTTATCAGTTAACACATTAATTTGAAAACCATCAGGAAGATCAATCTCAGGCATCTCAAATGCTGAGATATTTAACACTAAGAATATAGATAAAAAAGAGAAAAGAGTTGTTACTTGTTTATATATCACTGTCTATATTTTCTAGACTTTTTCTTTGATTCGTGCAGATTTACCACTTCTTTCTCTAAGGTAATATAGTTTTGCACGTCTGACATCACCTCTTCGTTTGACTTTAATTTCAGTGATTAACTTACTGTGTGTTTGAAAGACTCTTTCAACCCCTTCACCATTAGAAATTTTTCGTACTGTAAAAGATGAATTTAATCCTCTATTCTTTATAGCAATAACAACGCCTTCAAAAATTTGAAGTCGCTCTCTAGTCCCTTCTTTTATTCTGACCTGAACAGCAACAGTGTCGCCAGGACTAAATTCTGGGATATCATCTCTTAGTTGTTCTTTTTCAATTTGCTCAATAATATTCATTTCCACTGATTCCTTTAAAATAAGGCCTGAATTGTATATTAATCTAAACTAGATGTTAATTCTTATTCATCTAATTCATCTAAATATTCATCAAGCAGTAGTTGTTCTTCCTTGCTTAACTTTCGTGTCTTTAGTAAATCTGGTCGCTTCTTAAAAGTTTTCATAATAGATTGTTTTAGTCGCCAGCGTTTTATGGCTTTATGATTTCCACTAAGAAGAACATTGGGCACTTCTTTATTTCTAACAATTTCAGGTCTTGTGTAGTGTGGATGATCTAAAAGTCCTGAAGTAAACGATTCTTCCACTGCGGATTGCTCATCCCCTAAAACACCAGGTATTAATCTAGTTATAGAATCAATAATTACTGAAGCTGCTATTTCACCACCAGATAAAACATAATCTCCTATGGATATCTCAACTGCATTTTCTGTAAGATCCAGAAGCCTTTCATCAAATCCTTCATAGCGACCTGAAACTATTATGATTTCATTATATTTCATAAACAGTTCAGCCTGTTTTTGTGTGTATTGCTCTCCTTGAGGTGAAAGAAAAACTGTTTGGATATTATTTTTACTCTCTTTCTTTATCTTCTCAATAGAGGATAATATTGGTTCCACTTGCATAACCATTCCAGGTCCCCCTCCATAGGCTTTATCATCTATGGAGCCGTAGTCATTATCAGAAAATTCTCTTGGATCAATAAAATTTAACTCAATGGTTCTATTTTCTATAGCTCTCCCAATAACTCCAAACTGAAGTGTTTGCATTAATTGATCTGGAAAGATTGTAATTATATTAAATTTCATTTCTCACTCATAGTCTGGCCAATCAATTGATATAAGTTCTTTAGCTAAATCAACACACTTTATAACTTCTTCCATAATGAAGGGTACTAGTAACCTTTCTTTAGCTTCATCAATGATAACTAGAACGTCATTTGACCCTGTGCTAAACAGAGAATCAACTTTACCAACATGCTTACCTTTAATATCAATTACATTGAAATCTATTAGATCTCCCCAATAATAAGAATTTTCATCGAGTTTTGGTAAATCAAATCTATTAACTTTTATTTGTAAGTTTTTTAGTAAATCAGCATCATCTCTATCATTAACACCTTCTAGTTTTATAACAATTTTATTTCCTTGAATTCTAGAGTCTTCTAGTTGACAAGTTTTTTCTGTTTCGTTATCAGAAAGTGTCCATTTTTTATAAGAGAGAATATTTTCTATTGGGTCAGTAAAGGAAATAACCTTTACCCATCCTTTGATGCCATGAGGATTTGAAATTTTACCAACAAGAATCTTTTTACCACTTTTCATGACAAAACTAAGAAATCATGTTTTAGTTTAGCCTGGATCTGTGCTTGTTTAAGCGGACTCATCCTTATTTTTCTTTGAATCCTCAGCAGGAGTTTCTTCTTCGACTGCTTCAGGTTCAGCTTCGGTTTCAGCTTCAGGTTCCTCAGCAGGAGTTTCTTCTTCGACTGCTTCAGGTTCA
>Ga0207990_1000268_pt1 | contig 31110 bp, 28 predicted proteins | sample ETNtaG_8_FD_185780 | JGI IMG/M metagenome (GOLD analysis project Ga0207990, IMG submission 185780) | Marine microbial and viral communities from oxygen minimum zone, Eastern Pacific Ocean - ETNP201406SV75 (SPAdes) (version 2) | ecosystem: Environmental > Aquatic > Marine > Oceanic ...
TGCCAGGTTGCCGGCGCGGTCGGTGTTGGACTGACTGTCTTTAGTGATAATTTCGACATCATATTTTTTACCGCCAATTTCCAGGCCTTTCCCGAGCAATGCCTTCATTTTCTTGAGCACAAATGGATCGGTTTCAGAAAATTCGGCATGGGAGCCGGTGAGCGGACTGATGTAGCCAATTTTGATGGTGTCGGCGACTGCCGGACTTAGGCCCATTGTTGCGGTGAAGGTAATTGCCAAAAGCGCAGCTGAGCCCAATAGGCGTTTATGTCGAGTGTTCATGGAAGCCTCCTGTTAGATATTCCTGTTATTTCGATCAGAAGGATACCAGTGAATAGGCTAGATGTTCTTGTCTGCGTCTGCCATTTTGTTGTTTTGTGCCTGAGTCTTGATGATTTGCGCCAATTCGGTGCGCCAATGCCGGTTTTCTTGCGTTAAAGATGTCAGTTTGATAGGTTTACCATCACCAAGTAAATCACCTTGAAGAAGGAGTTTGCGCTTATTCGACATGGGCGAATTAGATGGAAAAGTAAGCATCATTACCGGTGGTTCGGGAAGCATCGGATTGGCGAGTGCGCACCGTTTTGTAAAAGCCGGTGCAAAAGTGATGTTGGCTGATTTAAACAAGGACGATCTATCTCGCGCCGTACAAAGCCTGGGAGAAGAAAATGCGGCATATGTTGAAACCGACGTTACCAATGAACGTTCAGTTAAAGTACTCGTTGATGCGACCGTCGACAGATTTGGCAAAATCGATATCGTTTTCAGCAATGCGGGAAATTTTGGCACAGTGGCGCCCATTGCCGACTATCCAACGGAGACCTTCGAGGCGGTTTACGAGGTCCATGTCAAAGGCGCTTTCCTGACATGTAAATATGCCGTCCCTCATATGAATGATGGCGGTAGCATCGTCATAACTTCCAGCGTTGCGGGAACTCGCGGCGACCCCGGCGTGTATGGATATATCACGGCGAAGCACGCGCAAATCGGTCTAATGCGTTGCCTTTCCAAAGAACTTGCGCCGCGGCAGATTCGTGTAAATTCCATTCATCCTGGACCGATCGATAATGCTTTCCAGCATGCTGTTGAAGATGACTTGAGCAAAATTATTGAACGCGACGCCGGCGAATTTTTTGATGAGCAAACCCCGCTGGGGCGTCATGGTCAAGCCGACGAAATCGCCCAGTCGGTTCTTTATCTGGCATCAGATCGCTCCTCATACACTACCGGTTCCATGCTGATGGTCGATGGCGGAATGAGCGCGTAAATTTAAAATTTCCATTATTCCACCGTCACGCTTTTGGCGAGATTGCGTGGCTGGTCAGGGGTTTGATCTCATTCGAGAGTTGGTCAGAGTAGGCCTGCCGATTGGACGGATTGATTACAGTGGGTTCGATACCGAGCATGTCGGGCTATGAAGCACCGATACACCATAACCGCCCTTATGGGTCTGGGGTTTGTTGTTATGGCTTTGGGGATGGGAACCTCTTCGACTGCTTTTGTGGCGGGCACGTTGGCGCTGGATAAGACGCACCGTTTTGGCCATCCCAGTCGCAAATATGTTTCCGGCATAGCCTATTTGATCGAGTGGACCCCCGGCAAGCAAATCGATCGCCCGATATCTTGGAACCTATATGCCAACCGCACAGGTAACTCAAGTGGATGGCGCCGGGCATTGTCTAATCTCAACCCACCCTCAAGACTGCGCAGGGCAGATTGTGCAAACTCTTCAAAGAACTGCATCTGATCCGGCCGCGCAAGGCCTGTCTGGGACGTCGACAGACCTGTAAGCCGGCCCGCCGGATTGCCCCGCGCTAAGCGGTTTGGAGCAAAGAAAAAGGCTGGGATATAGCCTGGCAGTTTTGCAAGTTACACAAACGCCATAAGGGGCGCGGGTTTCTCATAGTTGAATTGGCTTTTTGCGTCAATCACATATCCCGCCAGATTCGAAACCTTGGCATTGTCTGTTTCAGATAACTGCTGTTATCCGTAATAGCTATTTCACCCTCTCCCTTTTCTATATTGAATCCACAGCACAAAATTTGTTGCTTAGAATCTGTTTCGTAATCTCAGGATCAAGCGCTACCGGCGTGTGGTTTTGCAATATCCGTTGTAAATCCTCATCGAGTCGCTCAAAAAGATCCTGGTCGGGCCTGCTGCCGGAAGAAACCGGCAACTTTGCTCCCAGATACTGTGCATCCCACCCCTCGGTTCTGCAGTGTCTGACAGTGTGCTCCTGCGCCAGGTAATTTCCCCGAGGGCCTTCCTGGAAGGTAAGCTCCATGGCCATTGAGTCTTCATCCACAGCCAGGCCCTGCCACATCTTGCGCAGCAACCCAGCAAGCTCGTTGCCCAGTAACAAGGCGTGCAGCGAAAAGGTGATCCCCTCATCCAAAGATCCAAGATAGTCGCAGGTTGCCGGACGGCTATAGAAAGTCTGCATCATAGTGGAAGATATCTCCCACACGGCATCCTGATTGAAGCGGCGTGCATTGGCACATCCACCGACGCCGGTAAGAGAGGGGAAACCGAGCTTTCTGCTGATCTGACACATCGCCATATCAGCCATCGAGGTTTGTGAAAATGCACCGATGCCGCCCGTGGCAGCTTCCATGAATGCTGAGTCAGATCCACCAATACAGAATGCGCCAGGCCGAAGCAGTTGTGCCAGAACCATCCCTGCGAAATCGGTAGCAAGGCTATGGGTGATGCACCCAGCCATCGTAATCGGTGCTGACGCCCCACCTATCGTCACTGTTCCCATGGCCAGTGGTACTCCTGCCTCGACGGCCATTATGATCTGATCAGTATGAATTTTTGCGTAGTAAAGCGGTAATGGCGTCACCAGATGCATAAAGTACGGTTTATCAGCCAATGCCTCCCGGCTACCCCGGATGGTTGCCGCGATCTCAAGGACGGCCGCGAGAGATTCGGGGTACTCGCAAAGATATTCCAAGGGCTTTTCCGTGTTTTGGACAAGGGTAATAAATTCATCGACTTCGCCACAGATGCCAGAATGTTCCACGTTTTTGCAGCCTATGCTGACTGCGTCAATATTCGAAAGAGCATCTGAAACCCGGGTAACCCGCGCCAGATCCTCGCGGTTACTGTCACGTGCCTCGCCCGTTATGTCGTCAAAAACCTTAATGCATGTCATCCCGGTAAAGAACCAGGTATGTTCACCATCAATTTTTATAGAATCGTTGCCGGGCCTGTTCCAAAGGCGGGTGCTTTTTGCCATGCCCGACAGAGCATTTTCGACGATACGGGTGGGAAACCTAACCAGGCTATCAGCCGTGATCTCGCAGCCCGCATTGGAAAAGAGTTCCATGACCCGTGGGTCTGGCTCGAACCCCACCCCTACATCGCGCAGGATCGCATAGGTTGCATCGATAATTTCTTGGGCATGCGTATCACTTAAGACATCGTAGGCGGGGCTTGCGCCCACATGGCGGCCCCGGACATCGCTACCCGGAGCAGTGACCGGCTGGGCGACTTGGTATTTTCTGCGTCGGTGTCCCATGGTGGCTGGGATAATAGTCGATAAGGCGGTGAACTCGAAGAAAAGGACAGGTACCAGGAAAACTGACAGCCCCCAGCGCTTTTTGGAGCCCTCAAGAATCAGGAATAGGCCTTACTTCGGTGCAAAGAGGGCTGAAAAGATACCCAGGGGTCGTTTAATTGAGTAACTGCCCCTCCGGAACGGAGTCGATTTCTTTGCCGGCCATCCAGCGTCCTTGAAACTCAAAACCTTCATCCTCCATCTTGGCAAAAAAATTCCGGGGATCATCGCTTTCAATGTGTGCCCTATGTGCGTCGATGTCCTTGAAAATCTGGGTATAGAGAAATACATTGGGATGGTCGGCAACGCGGCATACGTAGAACCCCTTCATTCCCGACTGGTTTTCCAAGCAGTTGTATCTGTACTCATTGATCAACTCCTCAATTCGTTCCAGATCGCCTTCAACAACGGCTGTGACATGCACGATGTAAGTCATGATACCGGCCTATTCTAGCTAACCTTGGGATACTGGTACTGCGTGGGAGTGTCCAGCAAAAACCTGAAGTGGCTGGCCTGCAATATGACTCTACCTGCTGAGTAGACCCGGCGCCAGTTGGATAGTGAGTCCTGCTATATTTTTTGACTGAGAATGAGACTGAAGGCGTCAAATTGTTGTCAAAGTGGTATGTGGGTTAAGCCCATAACTCGGTGCTGAGATACCGTTCACCGGTATCGGCCAGGATAGCGAGCAACTGCTGATCCTGGGCTACGTCACGTTGGGCGTACTCAAGCATTCCAAGAACCGCAGCGCCACAGGAGATCCCGCAAAAAATACCCTCACGTTCGGCGAGGCGCCGTGAGGTGGCTATGGCTTGATCAGCATTTATTGGAATAATATCGTCGTAAGAATTTTGATCCAGGGTATCTGGAATGAATCCGGGGGCGGTACCCATAATGCGGTGCCTGCAGCCCACCCCTTTGGACAGAATGGGCGAGTTATCTGGCTCGGTAGCAATAATTGCGATGCCCGGGATCGCTTTACGCAGAACTTTCGATAAACCGCTGATGGTCCCGCCAGTACCGGTAGTGCAGATGACCGCTTTGAGGTCTTTTCCAAAATCATCAACAATCTCTTGTGCCGTCTGGTGATGCGATGCCGGGTTGGCCGGGTTGAAGTGCTGGCCAACAAAAAAATACCCTTTTTCTTTTTCCAGGCGCCGGGCTTCCTCGATTGCACCGACCGTGCCTTTATCAGCAGGGGTGAGGACCACCTGGGCACCATAAGCGCGCAGAATCGCCTTGCGCTCCTCGCTCATGTCCTCGGACATGACGAAGACTGCGGGGTAGCCCCTGACGGCAGCAACCATGGCAAGGCCAATCCCGGTGTTACCGGAGGTTGGCTCAACGATTGTGTCTCCGGGATTGAGCACGCCGCGTTGCTCCGCGTCCTCGATCATGTTAAGTGCCGGGCGGTCCTTGACTGAGCCGCCGGGATTAAAACTCTCGAGCTTCACCCACAGGGCGCTCGCCTGGTGATCCTTGAAGCTGTTAAGGCGAATGACTGGTGTCGCACCAATAGTTTGCAGGATATTTTCGTATTTCATGCTTTCGATTCTAACGGGCCGGAGCACTCAGTGACTTTTTAGTCAAAACTTTATTAACGCTAAGTCGGCCCACTGACGCTGGCATACGATGATGCTACTTTCAGTGTGAGCCGCGACACAAGCTCGATACCCTTGCGGCGCGCTGAGATCATGCATGGCAGTGCGGGACACATCGCCCGGTAACCATTCGCTAGTACGCAGGGTTGCCTCGGAGTCAGGGGCGGTGCTTACCGAGAATTGCGCCAATGGCAGCGATAACCCCCGACCATGTAATTTGATATAGGCCTCCTTACGGGTCCAGCAGGCAAAAAAAGATTCGGTCTGTTTATCCGGCGGCATGGCAGTGAGCTCGGCTACCTCGGATGCAGAAAAAAAGCGCCGCGCAAGATCGAGCCATCCATGGCGCGAGGGTACGCGTAAGCGTTCAACATCGATACCGACCGGCGCACTCTTGCTGATGGCCAGATAGGCCCAGTCAGCTGCATGTGAGAGATTGAATTCCAGAGCACATTCCTGCACGGACGGTTTTCCGTGGGGCCCGTAGTTAAACCCGATAGTGGCCGGAGGGGCCGACAGATAATGTCCAAGGACTGTACGCAAGGCGCCCCGGGCGATAACAAAGCGCTCCTGATCGTGATCGAAAACAAACCGCGCAGCCCGGGCTTGTTCGGCCGGGTTGAGGAGTTTTTGAAAGTTACGGCGCTGCGCGGCAAGCTCCGCAAGCGGTATTTTCCAAGTATCAATCGGCGTGGGTATTGGTGCGGCCAAAATCGAACTCATGGGGTGTGGAAGGTTTCACTGGATACGGCTCTAGCCACCACAACAGAGCGTAACGCCGAGCAACACTAAAAGCACCACAATGCTGGTGCGCGTATGCGGTAGGCTGGCTTAAACAATCCCAACCGTGATTTTACTCCTATAACGCCTTTTAATCTGAATCCGAATTAAACTGCGCCCGGCGGGATTCTTACGGAGCGTTTAAAGTTTTTGGTCCTTGCGGGGAGCGGGTAAAGACAATCAGCGCCACACCGCACAGTACGATTGCACCACCGGATAGAACTCCAGGCGAGGGCCGCTCTCCGAGCAGTAGTACCGAAGCTGCAATGGTGAAAACCGGCAACAGTAAAAGCACCGGCATCACATGAGATACCGGGTTACGCGCCAGCACGGTGTACCAGATTCCATAGCCGAGCACAGTCATGACCAAGCCGAGATACACGACACTCCCCCAGCCAACCCAGGTGGCGTTGACCAGGGCTGTCAGTTGACCGCTCTCAAACAGCATCGACCCAACGAGCATCTGCGGCCCAGCCATAACCGCGATCCAGGCGACTGCGGCTAACCCGGTAATGCGGTTGCTGATACGCTTGTACATGATTTGCCCCACGGACCAGACCAGCGCGCCGCTGCCTGTTAACGCAATCGCGAAGAGTTGACCTTCCACGCTCGGCAGTCCAGCAATCAATATGATGCCGACAAAAGAGACAGTCATTCCTAACAGGCGTTGCAGGCCTGGGCGCTCACGAAATAGAACTGCCGCCAGCAGTACCGCAAAAGGAACTTCCAGATGTACCACGATAATGGCAAGCGAGGCGTCGATCATTGAAAGCCCGGTAAAGGTCAGGCCGTACTGGATGGTGGAGCCGACCAGCGCTATCCAGAATAGATCCTTCAGGCAGTTGCGCGGGACCGGTACGAACCAGACTAGAACCAGCGCAGCAATAAGAAAGCGCATGCTCATCAACATAAGCGGTGGAAACTCAGCAAGCGCGGCTTTGGATAGCGTGAATCCCAGACCCCAGGTCAAGGGTACGCAACTGGCGAGCAACAGTTCACGGAACTTCATCAAGCGATTCTAAAGATCTTGAGGCTAAACAGGTACCTTAGGTGCGACCCGGGTCAGGGGAGTTGGCAGTCCGGTTAGGATCAGTTAGTCTGTGCGTCGTTCGTATTTCTGATTTGACCTTAACCGACATGCCCAGAGCGCTACCGACTTCGCTGCCTTTTAGCTTGCTTTTCCTTTGGCTGGCTTTCTTGCCTGCCGCGGCTGAAACAGTTGAATCGACTTCGCCACTGTGGATGCAAGTGTCACCGATCTCTGGGGCTGATGAGTTTCGCACACTCGCTGGTTTTGCTGGCGATGAGCAGATGTTTGTTGGCAGCATCAATCAGCCAAGTTTCAGTGCAAGCGGTTTTTGGGGCAGTGGCGAGGGCCTTTCATCTTTCGCAGATGCTTATTCCAGTCGTGATGCCAGCTTGTTTCATTCAATCGGAAATTCGGGCATCAGTTTTTCTGGTGCTGCTTTTGACCTTTATCCTTTCGGGTTGCATTGGACAGCCGGCGGCTCACTGATTGAAGCGGATGATGCTCCTTATCGAACCAGCTGGTTTTTGGGCGTGCGTTCGGGGCAGGCAGGTGCCCAGGTATTTCAGGTTGATCGACCTGATGGCGTAGCGGCTCACGCACTGGCGCTGAATCTGAATTTACCCCTGGGGCAATTACACGCGACTCATGTGACTGCTCCTGACCATGCGGGACTCAGCATAATAGGCTGGCAAATGGGGCTAGGTCCCTTGGCACAATTGGCGGTGCAATTTCGTCAGGGCGAGAGCACGCGCTATGTGGATGGCGCTTATCAACGCTGGATGGTAAGTCTGTCTGGACGTTTTGGACACCCCGGGGGAATGCTTGCGGACCAGGGCGATGAAGATCAAGCGCGCATTGCCCACACCGCGTTGCTGGCAGCGGCGGCAGTTGGAATCGCTCTGGTTGCCAGTTCCGGTAGCGATAGCACCGATTCGCGGTTACGTTACTCCACACAACACGATGCGGCCTACAATGTAGTGAACGGCATCAACCCGACGTCAGTTGCCCAGAACCTCGAATATGGAGGCTGGGTGTATCGCAACGCAGATTCCACTTTCAGCGCTGGCGAGCCTAAAAAAGGTACCGTGGATAAAGTTAATCTGGGTTCGCTGTTGAATGTGCCTTCTGGAACCACCACCACGGCGTCTTATCACACGCACGGTGCTTTCGATCCCATTTACGATAGCGAACACTTCTCTATAATGGACCTGGCAATGAATTACGCATGGGGTGTCGATGGGTACCTTGGCACCCCGGCCGGTTACCTCAAGTACCATCACTATGTGACGGGAATCATTACTACAGTTGGCACCATTGCCAACTGATTAACACCGTTCCTTGAAAAACCTAAAAACAGGTCTGAGTCCGTTAACCGTGGAGCCCGGTTTGGAGGTCTCAATTTGAGCGATCACTATTGCGCCGACGCAGTTGTCATCGGTGCCGGGGTGATCGGAGCCGCTGTAGCGCTTGAGCTTACCCGTGGCGGACGCAAAACTATCAGTGTCGACCGTCTGCCGGCTGCCGGTTACGGCTCAACGTCCAGTTCCTGCGCCATCATCCGAGTTCATTATTCGACTCTGGAAGGTACCGCGTTTGCCTATGACGGCTATTTTGACTGGAAGTATTGGAAAGCGTTTCTCGATTCTCCTGTCGATATCGAAACTGCCAGATTCCAGGAAAGCGGATGTCTGGTGATGAAAACTGAGGGCAATGGTCACCTTGAAAAAATTGTAGCCAATGTTGAAAAATTATCCATACCCTATGAGCATTGGGATGCGCGCCAGATTGTAAAACGCCTGCCGGGCTATGACTTACAGTCTTTCGCCCCTGCTCGGCGCATAGGCGACCCCGGTTTTGGCGAGCCAGGCAAGGGGCGTATCGAAGGGGGTGTTTTTTTCCCAACCGCAGGTTTTGTCAGTGACCCCCAGTTGGCCGCGCAAAATATTCAAGCCGCAGCAGCGGCGCGAGGCGCCCAGTTTTTGTTTAACCGCGAGGTAACGGCAATACCGGTGAGCGCCAACCGGGTGGGGGGTGTGACTCTTGACGACGGCACTACGATTAGCGCTCCCGTTGTGGTTAATGTGGCCGGCCCGCACTCGTCCAAAGTGAACCGGATGATCGGGGCCGATGTAGATATGAAAATCACCACGCGGGCTCTGCGCCAGGAGGTTGCGCATGTGCCCGCGCCGCAAGGTTTTGATTTTGAGAGCTCTAAATTGGTGATATCGGATAATGATATCGGGGTGTATTGCCGCCCGGAAACAGGAAATTTCGTGCTCGCCGGCAGTGAGGACCCTGAGTGTGACCTGCGCGAGTGGGTCGATCCGGATGATTTCAGCCGTGATTTCACCGAGCAGGCGACTACCCAGGCGTTGCGGCTCGCTCAGCGGATGTCAGGACTGAAAGTGCCGACTCGCATGCGTGGCGTGGTAGATCTTTACGATGTGACCGAAGACTGGCTGCCCATCTACGACCGGTCAGCGGTTGACGGCTTTTATATGGCCTGCGGATCCAGCGGCAACCAGTTTAAAAATGCCCCGGCGGCAGGGCGGTTGATGGCGGGCCTGATAGATTACTGTGAGGCGGGTAATGATCATGATCGCCATCCGCTTCAGTTTGGCCTGGCGCACATTGATTTTGTACTTGATACGGCGACTATGTCACGCCTTCGTAAGGTCAATCCCGACAGCAGTTTCTCAGTGTTGGGTTAAGCTGCTCCCGACTTGGGAGTGGGGCGGTTTTAGCTGATATCCAGCCCGAACTGCTCGGCGGTTTCCAGCAGTATCTCCCACAATGAAAGGGCAAAGCCGCGGGGGACAAAAAGATCGAATCCGGTTGGGGAGCGCCACAGCGTTACCCCGACGTGATGAAAGCCGCTGGAGGCAACTTGTCCATCCGTGAAGTATGATTCGCGAAGATCAATTGGAATCAGACGGTTGAGGCAGGTCGCTGCCTCAGGGCCGCTGATCCGGATATGAGTGCGGGAGTGGGATAAATCCAGTGTGGCCCCACTGTCAACAGACAATTGAGGCGGCTCGGTATTAAGCAGCCACCACTTTAATGGCTCGACGCGTAAAGCGATGCCGTAAGAGCCGGTGGCCGAATGGCCGGGCTGTGGTGCTGATGTGCAAACAATAGCCTGCGCCAGTTGATTGCCGACCTGGGCCACAGTTTGCGGCCATGCAGCCACCTGATGTAGTACCAGGCCTGTGATTTCCTGCAGGCGCACACCAGGTTCACCTGGCTTACCGTGCGGGCCACGCGTATAGCCTGCGCCTAGAGCGGAGTGTCGTTCAGCCATACATGCGCTCCCCGTCAGGATCGAACATATGGGGAGAGACGATCTCGACTGCGGTATTACCTTTACGAATCGGATCGGCGCACACCACAGTCTTGTCATGCCACTGGCTGTGCCCACCTGAGATAAAGCCCAGGCCAATCCAATGGCCTAGCGCTGGCGAGTGAGTGACGGCAGTAATCCAGCCTTCACCATAACCTTCGATATGATCCGGGGCACATAACAGTGACCCTGCGTTGAAGATCTCACGGCGGTCGCGGGGAAAAATTCCCACCAGTCGTGGCCGATTATCGCGAGCCATGTCCGGGCGTTTGCGAAGAGCGCTACCAATGTAAGGTTTCTTGTCAGATGCCATGCGACCGAGCCCTGCGTCTTCAATAGTGACCCGCCCATCGAGTTCGGCTCCAGTCACATGGCCTTTTTCAATGCGTAGCGCGCCCAGCGCTTCGAGGCCGTACAGGCAACCGTTCATTGAGCGGGCACTCTCCCACAGAGCGTCCATTATGTCCGGGCAAAAATCAGAGGGTACGTAAACCTCAAAGGCGCGCTCACCAGAAAAGCTGATGCGTGCGATTCGGCAAGGGACCTTGCCTTTTAAGGTTGTTTCCAGCACTCCCATAAAAGGAAGGTTGGCATCTGATACGGCAGCGGGGTTCTCGACACAGGATTCGAGTACTTGCCGCGACTTGGGACCTGCCACTGCGACACCGGCCCATTGTTCGGAAACCGAGGTCACATGGACTCGCAGATCGGTCCAGCGGGTTTGCAGTAGCTCTTCCAGAAAAGCCATAACCTTGCCGGCGTGAGCCGTTGTCGTGGTCATGAAGTACTCTGACTCGCGAAGGTGCCAGGTGGTGCCATCATCCATAACGAAGCCGTCGTCACGCAGCATGATGCCGTAACGGGCCTTGCCGATCGGGAGTTTGGCGAACGGATTACTATAGATACGGTTCAATAGCTCGGTCGAATCGGGCCCCTGGATTGCAATTTTGCCGAGCGAGGTCACATCACAAAGACCAACGGTGCGACGAACCGTTTGCGCCTCACGCACATAGGCATCGCCGATCGTTTCACCTGAGCGGGCAAAGTACCAGGGTCTGTGCCAAAGCCCGGCCATGGTCATTGTGCCGCCGTGCTCGAGGTTCCATTCGTGCAGGGGCGTGCGCCGCAAGGCGCGAAAATGGTTGCCGACATTACGGCCCTTAAGCGCGCCCAGGCTGACAGGAGTGTAGGGCGGTCGGAAGGTGGTGGTGCCGACTTGGGGAATCTCCTTACCCAGAGCTTCAGCCATTAACGCAAGGCCAATGATATTACCCATCTTGCCCTGGTCGGTTGCCATTCCCAGTGTGGTATAGCGTTTAAGGTGTTCAACGGAAACATAGCCTTCGCGATGAGCCAGTCGGATGTCTTCCGTGGTGACGTCATGCTGCGGGTCGACAAAAGATTTCAACTGACGCCCAGGCACCTTAACCTCGTAAAGAGGTGTTATTGCCCCTTGCCAGCCTCCGGGTGCAGGGGCGGCGCTAGAGCCTTGAGCGCCTCCCAGGTGCGCCACTGCACGCTCTGCGGCTGCCTGTCCGGATAACAGGCATGCGTTATCGTTCCAGATCCCTACGGCGCTACCTGCCATCGATAAAGGCTCGTTGGTTTGTCCAGGGACAAAGCAGGCGAGATCGGCATCCCACACCGGCTTCACCCCGCGGTGTGACAGAAGGTTGACCACAGGGGACCAGCCACCGGAAACAAGGAGTAAGTCACAGTCGGTTTTGCCGGCCTCTCGCCAGTTGGCCGCATGCTGTTCAGCGATGTCGAGCGCTGTGATGCCTTTTGCCCCATGCGCCATCAGCACGGTTGCGCCCGTACGCAATGCTGCATGAGCATCCGCGGCCTGGGCGCGGATAGCATCGGGTATGCTCTTGCGGGCATCCAGGATCTGGATCGAAGCGCCAGCTTGAGCGAGTTCGGCCGCGCCAGCGTAGGCAGAATCGTTGTTGGTGGCGATCACGATGTTCTCACCCGCCCGAACTGCAAAACGATTAAGGTAAACGCGAGCTGCATTTGCCGTCATGATGCCCGGTCGGTCGTTGTTGCCAAAAGCCACGTGACGCTCCAGCGCCCCGGTCGCGAGCACGGTGTATCTGGCGCGCAGTGTCCAGCAGCGTTGCCGTGGCATCCACATCGGCGGTTCAGCCAGGTGGTCGGTTACACGCTCCAGCAGGCCGGCAACACCTCCATCGTAAAGGCCGAACGCTGTGGTACGAGCCATGATGCGTACACCCGCACCTTTGAGCGCTTTGATCTGGTCTGCAAGATTGTCTGCTGCTTGCGGTTGAGCCAGTGTATCTCCACCCAGTATTGCTTCTTGCTCAACCAGGATCACATCGACGCCGGCTTTCGCAGCGGTTAAGGCTGCGCCGCGACCGGCGGGGCCGCTGCCGACCACAAGCACATCACAGTAACCATGGGCATGCTCGTAGTGATCCGGGTCTGGCGAGCGAGACGCTTCACCCATCCCGGCTGCTTTGCGGATGATCTTTTCATAGCGCATCCACATGCCGGTCCCCGAGCCCCACTCGAAGGGGGGTAAACCCATGAAGGTCTTGTAGTAAAACCCAGCGGCCAGGAAGCGCCCGAAGAGGTTGCTTATTGAGCCAGCATCAAAGCGTACACTGGGCCATGCGTTTTGGCCTTGTGCGACCAGGCCCGCATAGAGTTCCTGGGTGGTGGCGCGGACATTAGCGTCACGGTGATCACCCCACCCGATGGTCACCAGCGCCCCGGATTCCTCGACTCCGGCGGACATTAATCCACGGGGTCGATGGTATTTGAAACTACGGCCCAGTACTTGTTGGTTGCTCGCCAGTAAGGCAGAGGCCAATGAGTCGCCCGCGTGGCCGTGCAGGGTTCGACCGTCCCAGGTGAAATTCAACAATTGGTCGCGGTCGATGTAACCGCCTTTGGCAAGCCGTGTAGCCGTCATGACTCGTTTACCGGGTCAGCGCTTTGCGCCAAGGCGCTCGCCAGGCCCTCGTGAGCCGGGCGGACAGAATGAATTTCATGGCTACGGGTATCTCGTTCAACTACGATCCACATACGACATCCGTGCAGGTGTTGCCAGGTTTCGAGTTGGACACCGTCTATATTGTCGCGTTGGAATACTGCCTCGAGCCACGCCTCGGCCGGTGCTTCGAGAGCCGGATACTCAACAGATGCATCGCCACCGTAACTGAACTCGCTGTGGTCGCGTGTGCCGCAGAACGGGCAGGGAATTCTCAGCATGGTCGTGATTTATCCGTGCAGTTTCGGGTCTGGGCCCGCACCGCGTTCGTCGATATTGATACCCCGCTCAAAACGAGACAGGGCGTGGTTCAAGATCACCGGGTCGGGCCGGTCGTTAGCGATCAGGTCGGCAAAATACCAACCCGATGCCGGGCTTGCCTTGAAGCCGCCATAGTTCCAACCGGCATTCAGGTACAAGTTGCTGAGCGGCGTTTTACACAGAAACGCGGACCCGTCCATGGACATATCCATGACGCCTGCCCAATGCCGCAAAAGCCGCACCCGACCCAGGCAGGGCAAAATGGAGGTAGCACATTCGGCGACATCCTGCACGATTGGCAGATTACCGCGTTGCGCGTAGGATTTGTACCAGTCCAGATCGCCGCCAAAGACCATGCCGCCTTTGTCCGACTGAGAAATGTAGAAGTGGGCCCCACCGACCCCGAAGACGACGACTTGGTCGAGTAGAGGCTTGAGCGGTTCAGAAACAAAGGCCTGCAGTTTGTGTGATTCGATCGGCAGTTTTCCAAGCTCAGCCATTCGCCACAGTCTTGAGGTGTTGCCGGCAACGGCGAAACCGACTTTCCTCCCCCGGATAATACCGCGGCTGGTTTTTAAGCCGGTCACCTGGTTGGCTGTACGTTCAACGCCCGTGACTTCACAATTTTGAATGATGTCAACGCCACGTTGGTCAGCGCCTCGAGCGTAACCCCAGGCAACAGCGTCGTGGCGCGCAGTGCCTGCGCGAGGTTGTACTGTGGCTCCGATGATTGGAAATCGGGAATCGGCGCTGTAATTCAGGTGTGGTATTTTGCGTTTCAGTGTTGGCAGATCCCACAGTTCGCCATCAGCACCGGTCAGGCGCATGGTGTTGTAGCGTCGTGCCGCGCCATCACGTGCGGCGGGGCTATGTAGCAGCGAGACGTGCGCCCGCTGGCTGAACATGACGTTGTAGTTCAGTTCGTGGCTTAGATTTTCCCACAGCTTGAGCGAGTGCTCGTAAAATTCCCGATTGCCGGGCATCATGTAGTTGGATCGGACAATCGTGGTATTGCGCCCGGCGTTACCGCTGCCAAGCCAGCCCTTGTCCAAGACGGCGACATTTGTGATACCGTGGTTCTTGGCAAGATAATACGCACTTGCCAGGCCGTGAAGTCCAGCACCAACGATGACGACGTCGTATTCGGTTTTGGGCTCGGGGTCCCGCCAGGCACGCTCCCAGCCTTTCTGCCTCGACAGGCCGTTGCGAAAGACGTTCCAGGCGGAATAAGGTTTCATGGATTCTGTTGTGGCCAGATTAAAGTGGTTATCAGCAGGTTACGATAATAATTGGGCAGATTAGGACAACCTATCCATTGTGCGACCTCTGTCGTTACTCAATGCCGGATGTTAGTGTGAGTTACACCGATTGGACAGAGCCAATGTTAAACCGAAGGTGATGCAAAGTTGATCGTTTACACGCCAATCCTATGTTAAAGCCTGACCCACAGCCGCGCTACCCGCCCGCAAGCGTTGCTTGGGTTATTTGGGGTTTGGGAGCTGGGTTTTTCCTTCTGGGCTTTTTTCATCGGGTCGCGCCGGCCGTACTGCATCGCGAACTCAGCCTGGATTTTGGTCTGAGCGCAGCCACCCTGGGAAGCCTGTCGGCCCTTTATTTTTATTCCTATGCAGCAATGCAGGTGCCCACGGGGCTTCTTGTCGACCGCTTAGGGCCGCGCCGCCTTCTTTTGGGAGGCTTGCTGGTGAGTACGCTGGGGGCGCTGATTTTCGCTTTTGCACCCGATCTGATCTGGGCAGGCATCGGTCGTTTTTTAATTGGCGGATCGGTGTCTGTGGCCTTTGTCTGCACATTGAAATTGGCTACACATTGGCTGCCGGCGCACCGATTTTCGATGGCAATCGGTCTGCTGTTGGTTGCCGGAGTGTCGGGCGCAGTTTTTGCCGGAGTACCCCTGCAGTTTGCAAGTGGCATGTTTGGCTGGCGAGCGGTGACTATTGTGGCAGCGGGGGTGGGCTTATTGCTGGGCCTGGTGGTGTGGCTGATGGTTCGGGATGATCCGGCAGAGCGAAATTACGATAGTTATGTGAATGTCCACGTTCAAAGTGGGCGCTGGTCTGCCGAGTGGCAAAAACTCACAGCGGTTTTTGGGTACCGAAATACCCCTCTTCTGGCAATTGCCCCTGGCGGGATCGTAGGATCCGTTCTGACTTTTGCAGGTTTGTGGGGGATGCCATTTCTGACTGATGTTTATGGCCTGTCACCTGCGGCGGCAGCCACGCTTTGTTCGGTTTTAATGTTGGCTATGGCTTTCAGTGGCCCACTGTTTGCACTGTTGTCAGAAAAGGTTGCCCGACGGCGAACCCCATACCTCGTCAGCACAGTACTTGCCCTTTGCAGCTGGGCGCTTGCTTTGTTGGTGCCAGATCTGCCATTGTGGCTTCTTGTGAGCGCGCTCGTGAGTGCGGGGTTTTTTTCCGGGGCGATGATTCTGGGGTTTACCCAGGCAAAAGAGTCGGTGCCTCTGGTGTTGGCGGGAACGGTATCCGGGGTCGTTAATATGGGTGTTATGTGTGGACCGATGCTGTTACAACCGTTGGTTGGTTGGTTGCTGGACCGTTTCTGGCGCGGTATGACAGGGACCGACGGTCTGCGGGTGTATCATTTTGAAAACTACCGCGTTAGCTTTTTGTTGATGCTGGCGTGGCTGGCAATTGCGGTAGTGAGTATTGCGCTCACTCGTGAGACCCGCTGTGAGCAAATGGGCAGCACTGATCGTCTGCGGCCACCGTTAGAACGCTGAGCAAAGGGATACATAACTAAATGAATCAGGAACTTGAAAGATTTCTGAACAATAATCCCGAGTTGCGGTTTCTCGACGTCCTGTTGCCTGACCTTTGCAATATTGTGCGTGGTAAACGGATTCCACGGGACGACATTGCCAAGGTATATGCCGATGGCTTGCAGATACCCAGTTCTATTTATCTGCTCGATGTTAACGGTGGTTGTACCGATGCAGGTGGGCGCGGTTTCTCAGACGGTGACCCTGATGTCAAGGTGCGCCCGGTTCCCGGATCGCTGAGCTTAGTCCCGTGGGGCCCTCCAGGGGCAGGGCAGGTGCTTGGCAGTTTGTATGAACTGGATGACTCTGTGTGCCCGGTGGATCCACGCCACGTGCTTGCAGGTGTGATCGAGCGGTTACACGAATCAGGCCTGCATCCGGTGGTGGCAGTGGAGTTGGAGTTTTACCTGATTGATGCAGCGAGTGCGGATGAAGGTAGGCCGTGTCCGCCGGTATTGCCCGACACTGGTCGGCGAGCCTCGGCGACCCAGGTGTACAGCCTTGCCGATCTTGAGGGTTTTACTCGATTTCTCAGTGAAGTCGAGGCGACCTGTCAGGCGCAGGGGGTGCCGCTAGGCGCCACCACCGCAGAATATGCAGTGGGTCAGTACGAGATTAATCTGCAACATGTAGCGGATCCGCTGCGTGCCGCCGATCACGCGATTCTACTGCGCAGAGCAGTGCAGGGGCTGGCTCGAGCGCATGACGCCGTGGCTACTTTTATGGCCAAACCCTATCCTGAAGATGCCGGTAATGGCCTGCACGTCCACGTCAGCCTAATGGATGACAAGGGACACAATGTATTTGATAACGGCACTAGCGAGGGCAGTATTCAACTGCGCCAGGCCGTGGCTGGTATGTTGGATTTACTACCTCAGTCGATGGCAGTTTTTGCCCCTAATGTGAATTCATACCGGCGCTTCGCGCCGAACCTGTACGTACCCACCGGACCAACCTGGGGGTATAACAATCGATCGGTCGCCGTCCGGATCCCTGCGGGAGATAACACGGCACGGCGCATTGAGCATCGCATGGCTGGCGCAGATGCCAACCCGTACCTGACACTTGCCGCGGTGCTGGCCGGCCTTCATCATGGTATCAGTCACGGCTTGGTCCCGCCCGAGCCCCGCGCCGACAATGCCGGCACCCAGCTTGATGGCGCAGTCCCATTTACCTGGCAAGGGGCGTTAGATCAGTTGGCAAAGCCCTCGGCGCTTGATGAATATCTGGGGGCGGAATATTTGTCGCTGTATCGCCAGTGCAAACAGTTTGAGCTTGACACCTATGCCAGGGAGTTTACGCCACTGGAATACCGCTGGTACCTTGCGCCCGAGTAGCGCTTTTCAAGCGCAAGACATCAACTAAAAAAGGCTATGATGATCGCGCTGGCCGCACCGAACATTGCCAGAGAGTAGCCAATATTCCAGGAAAAGCATTCTCGCGCGCTTATGCGGTAGCGGCTTTGCATAGCGAGGTTCAGGCCAGACATCGGTCCACCAGTAGCACCTACCGACCAGGTCACAAGAAAAACGAATGCGAGCAGAGCCGGTTCTGGATTAAGCGGTAGCAGAATCGCTGATGCCGTTACGATACTAACCAGGGCGTGGACACCCGCAATCGCTAACGCCAGTAATACGGCCAGCACGGCAACAGCCACTTCAGGAGTGAAAGCGCCGACATCCAGCGTTGGCGCTGTTTGCGATATCAGTGCCGCAAGGCCAGTCGCCATGATGCCGGCACTAAAAAACAATGCCAGTTCACCATACATGTCCGGCAGGCGCTCCGAGCTGAAGTTTCCAATAGTGCTTAAAGCCTGGGAGAGTGATCGGCGTCGGGTCAGCACTGCTGTGGTCACGGCAATAGACAAGGCAGATACCAGTACCAGAACTGAGACCGTGGGCAGCACATGATGCAGCGCTAACACGCAGATCACCATGATCGATGGCACCCATAGCGCGCCAAAATTTACCGGGAAGCCTGCAAAAGATTCCAGCCCTCCACCCGCACGGAAGCGATGTTCGGCAAAGGTAAAAACGAAACCAAACAGGCACAATGGTGCGGACAGCATCCACAGTTCAGCCAGTCGAGCGCCCGGTGCGTAAAGCAGGCACGTACCCATCGCGGCGAAAAAAGGTGACCACAGCGTGGCCAGGGCAAAACTTCGCTGGATCGAAGTGGCCGTGGTGCGCTCAAGACGTCCGTTTCGGGCAAGTCGGTCTCCATAAATCATCAGCGCCGACAGGTTGATCATCGCAGCAAAAAGGTGCAGTCCTGCGAGCGTTTTAAAAAAGGCTTTTAAGCCCGGCGCCACCGATTCATGTCTTTGCCGGCCTGTATCGGTGATCAGGCGCAAAAAGCTGACCGCAGACAACAAACTGATCAGCAGGTGATTCTGGGTTATGAGTTGTAGCAGTGGGAGGCTGCGATATCCGATTAGGTAAGCCCAGCCCAGAGCGCCAAAACCAACAGCAACAAAGATGAGACACTGAATTCTCTGAATTCGCCGGGTTCGTCGCCATAGCATCATCAATGCTGTCAGTGCGCATCCGCCCGAAAGCCAGAGAAAATCACTTAAGCCAAAGCCGGCAAGGGTTGTTGCCAGAATCATGACCAGCAGTAACTTGCCCGCAATGCGCTGTTGTCGGATATGACGTGTGGACAGTTTCAAAGCGGATTAACTCGACAGTGGCGCGCTCGAACTACGCTGGCACAAGGTGACCGGGTCAGGTGTTGAGCCGGGTAAACGGATTGCATGCAGGCTCTATTGTAGGTGTTCTTAAAAGTCGGTTAGATTCGGCGCTACGGGGTGTGGACGACCACAGCGATCACCCGACAATGTTCTGTCACCATGAAATGGAGGCAAGGGATGGCACAAAGGACTCAATGGCACCACCTGGCTGGTCTGGGTGCGGTGCGGTGAGCGCTTTTGATCAGGCGCCGGTCATTAACCGTGTCGAGACCTTTAGTCGGGAGTTCGTTGCCTTCGTGCGGGTCAGCGCAAGTGATGGAACCGGCGGTTGGGGTCAGGTTTCCCCCTACCACGCGGACATCAGCGCGCAGGTGTTGCATCGACAGGTTGTGCCCTGGGCGTTGGGCCAGCCCGCAAGCGATATCGCTGCGCTGGTCAGCTCAATACCCGAGCATGAACACAAGTTTCCCGGGTCCTACCTGCGTCGGGCACTTGCTGGCCTGGAGACGGCACTGTGGGACCGAGCGGGAAAGATTCAGCAAAAAAGCGTGTGCGAGTTACTGGGCGGGACCCCGGGCCCGATAAGGGCTTACGGATCCAGCATGCGTCGAGACATCACCGCGCAAGCAGAGGCAGAGCGTCTGGTTGCACTGCGCCAGCAATTCGGTTTCGATGCTTTTAAGTTCCGGGTCGGTGCTGAGTGCGGCCACGATGTGGACCAGTGGCCGGGACGTAGCGAGGAGATCGTACCCAAGGTACGGCGCGCATTAGGGCCTGATGTTTCGCTTCTGGTAGATGGCAACGGAGGATTTTCACCCTCCCGGGCGATAACATTGGGACAAATGCTTGAAGATGAAGGTGTTGAACATTTCGAGGAGCCTTGTCTGTACTGGGAATTGGAACAAACCCGGGAGGTAACCCAGGCGTTATCGCTGGATGTAACCGGGGGAGAGCAGGATTGTGATCTTGCCACCTGGCGGCGAATGGTTGAGATGCCCGCAGTCGACATCGTCCAGCCAGACGTGTGCTACGTTGGCGGGATGCTCCGGGCGATGAAAGTTGCCAAGATGGCGCAATTGCAGGGATTGCCATGCACCCCACACTGCGCCAATCTGTCCATGGTGACGCTTTTTACGATGCACCTGTTGCGTGCCATTCCGAATGCCGGGAAATACCTGGAATTCTCGATTGAAGGTCCTGAGTACTATCCCTGGCAAGAGGGTCTTTTTGTCGAATCCCCTTTTACGGTCAACGAAGGCCAGGTTACGGTCAGTGACAAACCGGGGTGGGGCGTTGAGATTCATCCTGACTGGTTGGCTGATACCACCTACCAGGTCAGCGAGTTGCCGCACTGAGGGCGCATTTCATGTCGAGCGATTCCCCAGCCCTATTTGCCCCTGATTTCAAAGAATCTCCCTACTGGTGGGAGCGTACCCCGCGGATACGCTCGTTGCCGTCGGACCTGCCTGTCTCGGTAGATGTGCTGGTGGTTGGCTCTGGTTATACGGGCCTTTGCGCTGCTCTTGAAACTGCGCGGGGCGGGCGCAGCACCTTGGTGATCGATACGCATGAGCCAGGTTGGGGCTGCAGCTCGCGCAATGGTGGCCAGGTATCTACCGGCATCAAGCCAGATTTTGCCGCGCTTGAAAAAGCCCATGGCAGCACGACCGCTATGGAGGTGCATCGGGAAGGTCAGCGCGCACTGGCCTGGATCGGAGACTTTATTGCTAAAGAACAAATTGATTGCGATTACCAGGTTTGCGGGAGATTTTATGGGGCGCACACGCCGGCGCACTACGACAAATTGGCCCAAAAACTAAAAACCCAACCGCCAGGCCTTGAGATGGAGGCATTCATGGTGCCGCGCGCTGAGCAACATAGTGAAATTGCAACAGATTTTTATCACGGAGGGCTGGTGCAGACCCGCCATGCCAGTGTAGACCCTGCCGCCTATCATCAGGGGATTCTGGATCGTGCAGTAAAGAGCGGCGTGACGGTAGTGGGGGGGGCTTCGGCAACGGCGTTAAGCCGCGCCCGCGATGGCGCAGGGTTCGTGGTCGAGACCAACCGGGGTCCAATCCGTGCTGGCGATGTGGTAATCGCCACCAGCGGCTACACGTCGGGGCTCACACCTTGGCAGCAGCGCAGGGTTTTCCCAATCGGTACCTATATGCTGGCCACCGAAGATTTGGGACGCGATGTGGCACGTGCGCTCATCCCCGGCGAACGGATGATCGTCGATACACGCCGGATCATTGTTTATTATCGGCTGTCCCCGGACGGACGCCGGATTCTGTTCGGCGGCCGGGTTTCTCTAAACGAGACCGATCCCATAGTGAGCGGGCCGCGACTGCATAGGCATTTAGCGACCATTTTCCCGCAGTTGGACCAGGCACGCATAACCCATTCCTGGATGGGTTTCGTCGGCTGGACCTTTCAGCATATGCCTCATCTGGGGCGGCACGACGGTATCTGGTATGCCATGGGGTATTGCGGGTCGGGTGTTGCGCTCGCCAGTTATTTTGGCACCCGGCTGGGACAGCAGGTGCTGGGTATGGAGGAGGGGCGCAGCGTTCTGTCAGATCTGCCGTTTCGGACACGCCCGCTGTACTACGGTAAGCCCTGGTTCCTCTCTGCGTCTGTGGGCTGGTACGGCTTTTTGGATCGGCTTGGCATATAAGTTTTTGCCCAAGCAACGCGGTGCTGTTAGTTGAAACATATGTTTTATAGGAGGAACGAGATGAGTCAATTGGAACCGGTCAGGATTCCGGCAGGTCACGGAAAGGCTGTACGCCTTGGGGCGGGTGCGAAAGTAAAACTTATCAATACCTATGGCACCCAGGTTGTCGATTGCTGGGCGTTAAATGCCTACGATCTGAATGAGTTCATGTCGATGGAATCGACACGGGCGACGAATGTGCGACTCAATCCCGTGCTCGGTGACACTTTCGTTACCAATCAACGGCGTGGGATTATTACCTTGATCGAGGATACAACACCCGGTGTCCACGATACCTTTATTGCTGCCTGCGACCGGTATCGGTACGGGCTGCTGGGTTTTGAGGGTTACCACCGCAATTGTCAGGATAACTTGATTGAAGGACTGCACGAACTCGGCGTGACATTGCCGTTCAGGATCGCCGGTTCGTGGAACATTTTTATGAATATTCCGGTACTGGACGATCGCAACAGTGTCGATTTTCGGCCCACTCAGTGCAAACCGGGCCAGTTTGTCGTGCTGCAGGCTGAGATGGACTGTTACCTTGCTTTTTCGAGCTGCCCACAGGACATCCTACCCATTCACGGCGAGGGGGGTGCTCCACCCAAGGACTGTCATTTTCAGGTGATCTGAACGTTTTTGATCAGGCTCGAAAGTCCATTATCCTTAAAAGCCCAGCGTGGCGTTATTTTTAGGGACTTAGCATGACCTCCAGGACAAACCTGGTTCCGAAATAGCCCAATGCCAGAAGAGCGAATCCGGCGCCCGTCCAAAGGACAGCGATGCGCCCGCGCCAGCCAAAAATAAGCCGGCCGGATATAAGGATTACAAGGCTGATCCACGCCAGCAGTGCCAGCAGCGTGTGGTGGTTAAGCAAAAAGGCATTGCCGAACATCTGCCCAGACGAGAGCGCACCGCTTACCAGGGTAATACTCAGGAGTGTAAATCCGATATACACCAGTTGGAATAAAATGGTTTCCATGGTCTGGATCGGGGGAAGCGCGGAGAAAATCCCCTTGGAGTGCTTGTGTTTGAGGGTCCAGTCCTGGGCGCTGAGGAGCAGTGCCTGAGCCAGCGCAAGACTGAGAAGGGCATAGGCAAGGCCCGCGCCGAGGATATGAGCCAGCCCGGTCGTGCCTTGTAAGTGAATCGCGTAAGTATCCCCCGGGAAAAGCCAGCCTATTGTGACTCCCAGGGTGGCAGCGGGAAACACCAATACGCCAAGAATATGGACGGGCTGGAGTAATCGAGCAATCAAGTAAAGGATAACCACGACAAAACCGATCAAGGACAGCGTAGTGCCCAGGGCGAGGTTTATCCCTTCGGTAGACAGCCCCAATGGCACCAAACTGAAGCCATGAGCGCCGGCGGCGAGGTAAGCGAGCAGGGCTGCAAATGATCGGTTGCGAGGCGAGTCTGCAGGTCCGCTATTCTGACGAAGAATGACAACGGTCGCAGTAAGGTAAAACAGCGCGGCGGTGAGGCTAAACAATTCTGTCATGGGTCTGTGATGCCATTGGCCGGCCAGATGATTCTTCCAACGGGGACTTTGAGTTGCTGATCAGATTCAATGACCATGTAAAATAGATGCTCTTAAGATTTATGATTTCCTGATTTTATCCCAACTGCGTAAGGTTTCATTGCTGTTTGGCGTCTTAGCAGGCGTTGGACCACGCAGCAATCCTGGACAACAGATATGTTCCCCCAACTCAGCGACAGGCTTAAAGCGACTTTTAAGGGCCTAACGGGCCGCGGCCGCCTGAATGACGACAATATTCGCGATGCCATCCGCGAGGTGCGTATTGCATTGCTCGAGGCTGATGTGGCGCTTCCAGTGGTTCGGACTTTCCTCGAGCGGGTTCGCGCACGGGCCGCGGGGACAGAAGTGCTCGAGAGTCTCAGCCCAGGCCAGGCGGTGATCAAAGTGGTTCATGACGAACTGGTCACTTTGATGGGCGAGCGAAACGAAAGCCTTAATCTTGTATCTCGCCCCCCGGCAGTAATACTGCTGGCGGGACTGCAGGGCGCAGGAAAGACCACCAGTGCGGCAAAGCTCGCGCGGTTTTTACAAGAGCGGGAAAAAAAGCAGGTGTTGCTGACCAGCGTCGATGTCTATCGGCCCGCGGCTATGGAGCAGCTTCGTCAACTGGCAGATCAGGTCGGTGCCCGTTTTCATGCAAAAGGGCATGATCCAGTCGCGATTGCGACCGATGCCCTGGCTCAGGCCCGGGTTGGCGCCGATGACGTTCTGATTGTGGATACGGCAGGACGTTTGCATGTGGATGACGAAATGATGGCCGAGATTGCCCAGATTCATGCGGCCGTCGATCCGGTTGAGACCTTGTTTGTCGTTGACAGCATGATTGGCCAGGACGCCGTCAATAGTGCGCGCGCCTTTAACGAGGCGCTGACGCTGACAGGCATTATCCTGACCAAAGCCGACGGCGATGCGCGCGGCGGCGCAGCGTTGTCAATTCGTGAGGTCACATCAAAGCCGATCAAGTTCCTCGGCGTAGGTGAGGCAAGCGATGCACTGGAAGCCTTCCACCCCGATCGGGTTGCCTCCCGGATTCTGGGAATGGGAGACGTTGTCGGCCTGGTTGAGGAAGTGCAGCGTAGCGTTGACGAGGGTCAGGCTCAGAAAATGGCTCGCAAGCTGAGAAAGGGCAAAGGCTTTGATTTTGAAGACTTTCGCGACCAATTGGTTCAGGTTGAACAGATGGGCGGCCTGGGGGGTTTAATAGAGAAATTGCCTGGCGCATCCGAGCTGCCTGCAGCAGCCCGGGCTCAGGCTGGCGGTGGCGAGACTGGCCGATTGATTGCAATCATTAATTCAATGACACCCGGGGAGCGTACTTTTCCAGCGGTGATAAAAGGATCACGTAAACGACGCATCGCTGCTGGGTCGGGCACTCAGGTGCAGGAGGTCAACCGCCTGCTCAAACAGTTTACCCAGATGCAAAAGATGATGAAAAAGGCTAAAGGGAAAGGGGGGCTGGCACGGATGATGGGGCAGATGAAAGGTGCTATGCCGGGCACAGGTAATCCGTTTGCCCGTTAAAGTTGGCTACGGGTTTTGGGTTTCAAAGGATACAAACTATGTTAAAATTGACTGGTTTAACGGATTTTTTAAGAGGAATTATTAAATGGTGACCATACGGCTCGCCCGTGGCGGCTCCAAAAAGCGCCCGTTTTATTCGATTGTGGTTTCAGATCGCAAGCGGCAACCGCGTGGACGATTCATTGAACGCATCGGTTTCTTTAATCCAATGGCAACCGCCGGCGAAGAAACATTACGGCTCGATCGGGAACGTGCGCAATATTGGATAGGCCATGGCGCCCAACCCTCGGAACGGGTTGCCACCTTTTTGAAACAGGCCGACACGAAAGCCGCCTGACCCATTGCGTTTGCCGGGGGCGGCGGACTTCAAAATCGATGCCAGCACTGGCAGCCCAACCGCTCATTGTCGGTCAAGTGAGTGGTGTTTTTGGAATTAAGGGATGGGTGCGTGTTTTTGATTACTCGCGTGAGCGCGGCGCGATACTCGCTCATCCGCGCTGGCTCTTGCGGCAAGGCGAAATGTGGAAAGAAGTAGCCGTGCTAGATGGGCGGCGGCAAGGTAAGGGCGTGGTGGCGCACCTGAAGGGCTGCGACGACCGGGACCAGGCGCTCACACTGATCGGAATGGATGTTGCGGTAGATCCGAAGTGGCTGGAATCGCCCCAGGCTGGGGAATATTTTTGGTATCAGCTGGAAGGATTGGAAGTCATTAATTTGGCCGGTGAGTCGCTGGGTCGGGTGGATCACCTGATGGAAACCGGTGCCAATGACGTGCTGGTACTGGCTGGAGACCGTGAGCGGTTAATCCCTTACGGCCCGGACGTGATTCGGCAAGTCGACTTAGAAGCCGGGCAGATCGAGGTGGACTGGGATAAAAGTTTCTGAGCGCTCGGGGCAGTTGTGACGTTGGGGGCGCAATTTTAAGTATGCGCATAGACGTAGTTAGCATTTTTCCGCAGATGTTTGATGCGGTACGGGACTTTGGAATGACCCGGGTCGCACTTGAGAACGAGAAGTTGCGACTCGAGTTATGGGATCCGCGGGATTTCTGTCATGACAGGTACCGCCGGGTGGATGGCCGGCCCTATGGTGGTGGGCCTGGCATGGTGATGATGGCGCCGCCACTGGCTGGGGCTATCCGGTCGGCTCGCTCTGCCGGTGGAGGTAAGGTGATCTACCTTAGCCCGCAGGGGCCTCGATTAACCCAGGAACGGGTGCGGATCCTCGCGACGGAGCCTGCCCTGGTGCTGTTGGCGGGGCGTTATGAGGGCGTCGATCAGCGTTTGCTGGAGCGCGAGGTGGACGAGGAGTTATCCATCGGCGATTATGTGCTGGCTGGTGGAGAGCTGCCGGCGATGGTGCTGATTGAAGCACTGGTAAGATACCTGCCTGGTGTACTGGGTAACGATGATTCGGTTAAGACTGAATCATTCAGCGCAGGGTTACTGGATTGGTCGCAGTACACGCGGCCTGAAGTGTTTGAAGGTGTAGAGGTACCGGCCCCGTTACTGACGGGAAACCATGAAGAAATTCGGCGTTGGCGATTAAAACAGGCCTTGGGCCAGACATGGCTGAGACGGCCAGATTTACTGGCGCAAAGAGAGTTGAACGATGAAGAGCGCTCGTTACTGGAATCGTTCAGGCAGCAATACGAAAAATAGGAGAGTTCCAGATGACGAACATTATTGAGCAGTTGGAAAGCGAACAGGTTAAAACAGACCTGCCGGAGTTCCGCCCAGGTGACACTGTTCGTGTCCAAGTCAAGGTGAAGGAGGGTGCCCGGGAGCGCCTTCAGGCATTCGAGGGTGTGGTTATTGCCCGTAAGAATCGTGGCCTCAATTCATCATTCACCGTACGTAAGATTTCTTACGGTGAAGGGGTCGAACGGGTTTTCCAGACACACAGCCCGCTAGTGGCCAGCATTGAGGTCCGCAGGCGCGGCGCAGTCCGACGGGCAAAACTGTACTACCTGCGTGGGCGCACCGGGAAATCAGCACGGATTCGCGAGAAAATTTCCTGACTGCGGTGAGCGGATCCCGGTGATTGGCGGTGTTTCGCGCCCACTAATCTTCCAGTTGGCAGGTCGGATGAGACCCGCAACCCACCGCATGGCAGGCGTTGCATCGTGCTGTTGCCGGTTCGACGTTGCTGTCGTTGTTGCCATGGTATCCACCTTGGTGGCGGGTATTTCCCTTATTACCGGTGCTCCCGCCTTTGGCCAGGAGGGCCCGGCACCCCTTTTCACCGCTCGGCCTGCGCCAATTGGCGGCCTTGATCTCAATGTTCAATTTCAAACGGAGATCAAAGGGGATCGTTCTGCACCTCGCTCAATAGCATCTGCTCTTTGGGCGCAGGAACCCGCTCTTGCCTCGACTCCTTTTTCGCTCGCACTGGGTAGCGCGTCTATTCACGGTTTTAAGGACCGCGGCTTGAGGCAGCTGGCGTTGCGCGTGCTGGGGGCTCTGCCGGCGACGGATGAGGAGGCGATGCTGACGCGAGCGCGTGAGCGCTGGGAGCTTCTCGAAGAGCAGGGTCGCTGGGACACGCTGATCACTGAACTGACTCGGCGGTTTGAGGAACAGCCCGGCTCTGAGTTTCTTGAAGTAGGGCTCAGACTCAGTAGTGCTTTATTGATGGTGGCGAAAGGGAGTCGTGCTCAAGCAGTTTCTCGGGCACTTCTCGCTGAAGGTCAATTCGACCCTGGTGCGGTTCAGGAAATACGGCGCAATATCATCAAGGCTTATATTGCCCAAGGACTCGTAGCTGATGCCGAGATCGCAGCGCAGCGCTACCAGTTGGAATATGCCCCTGATGAAACCTCCTGGCAATTACTGAGGGCACGCATTGCCTTAGCGGGGCAGCGCCCGAAGGACGCTGTTTTCCAGTTGATCGGAGTCCAGTCCTATGAAGCACAGCTGTGGCGGGCCTATGCCGAATGGCGCAGCGGTGCTTTACCCATCGATCTCGCCCTGACACGGCTCGACGCCGTGCTCATTCCGGCAGAACTTGTTCGGCTCGAATCTACTCGGCACGCGATGTTGGCAGAAGTAGCCTCCGAAGTGGGTTATGCGCGATTGCACGTTGCTGCGATTGAGTATCTTTTATTGCATAAGGCCAAAGCAGATCCGCTTTTGCCAAAGCAAGATAGCGACTCGCTCATCAAATCTTACCGGGCGCTTGGCCAAACCGTTCTTAAGGACCTTTCATTACTGGATGACCAGGCAACCACAGCGTGGAAGACGCTTGCCACCGGCGGTGATCTTGACGCCCTCGCGGCAAGATCGCTTTGCGTTTATCTATTAACACTGGCTCTGCCACGGCGCGAACAACAACTGGCCCATTCATGGTTGGTACGTCAGTTGCTGGAGCAGGGATACGCAGGATTGCTCGGTTCGTTTTATGGCCAGAACGGGCTACTTGGGCATTATTCCGACTTAGAAGATGAGACCCTGCTATTACTGGTGGATCAGGCGTTGGCCGAGTCCGATTTTGGGCGTGCGGCGGATCTGCAATCGATGATTGACGGGCCGCCGCAAGGGGTTAATCACGGGGCCTGGGTTTTGCGCTCGGCACGGCTTCAAATTCTGGGGGGTAACGCAGGCGGTGGAGCTGCCGAGTTGAAGGTTTGGCTCGCCCAACTTCAGGCAATAGCGCCCGCGAGCCTTGATCAGGTGATGCAAGTGATGTTTGACCTGCAATTTCTGGGGAAACATCGCCTCGCATTGGAGCTGTTCCAAGTGGCCACACCTCTGGTTCAGACCCCTGGCCAGAAACGCGAGCTGCTGTATTGGGTTGCGCAGTCGTGGGCCGAGTTGGGTGACCATATACGTAGCGCGGCCTATTTTGTTGAATCGGCCGCTTGGGCTGGCGCGACCGCTGATCCTTGGAGCCGAAGTGCACTGTATCGGGCCGGCCAGGAATTGGAATCTGGCGCTCTGTATGATGATGCCGGCGTCATCTATCATCAGCTCCTGGACGACACGACCGATCCGAAATTGCAGGCCAAGTTGCGATACCGGCTCGCCCAACTGCAGCTGGGTCGTCTGCGCGCTCAAGAAGGTAACTGAGTGTGGGTTCCCCAGATGCGCAACTACTGGATCAGTTTCTTGACGGAATCTGGCTCGAATCGGGGCTCAGCGCCAATACCTTGGCGGCTTACCGGACCGACCTCCGTGCTTTTCAAAGCTGGCTGGCAAAAAAAGGACTGGCCCTTGAACAGGTGACCCGCGCGGATCTGTTGGCCTACCTCGCCGCTAATGTACGGGCGGGACTGAGCCCGAGATCCTCCGCGAGACACTTATCGACTCTGCGCCGTTTCTACCGTTATCTTTTGATACAAGGCCGTACTCAGGCAGACCCAACAGCAGATGTCCGTTCTCCTGTCATCGGCCGACCCCTTCCAAAAAATATAAGCGAACAAGGCGTTGAAAAACTATTGTCAACGCCTCCCAGGGATACCGCCCTGGGAAGCCGAGACCGCGCCATGCTCGAAACCATGTATGCCAGCGGCCTACGCGTGTCCGAGTTGGTAGGCCTGACACTCAACGAGCTTGATCTGACTACCGGACTGGTCAGGGTGGTAGGAAAGGGCGGGCGAGAGCGGATCGTGCCATTGGGGGAGGAGGCGTCTGAGAGCCTGCGCGAGTACCTCGGACAGGCTCGTTCAGACCTCCTGAAGGCGCAATTGACCGATGCCGTTTTTGTGACACGTCGGGGAGGGCCGATGACTCGCCAGGCATTTTGGCAGCTCATCAAGCGTTATGCTCAACAAGCGGGCATTGGTGCAGAATTCTCACCGCATTCGTTGCGGCATGCTTTCGCAACCCATCTACTGAACCATGGCGCCGATTTACGCAGCGTACAGATGTTGCTAGGACATACAGATCTTTCGACAACTCAGATCTATACCCATGTCGCCCGGGCAAGATTACAGTCGCTACACGGCACGCACCACCCACGCGGTTAATCCTTGTGGCACGGACATTGCGGTCAATTCAATGCTTGCGCCAACAGTCGACGGTAACGGCCGACCCGTTGGTCCTGGTTACCCAGGCTGGCGAATATTTGTAGCAGGGTCTGGCGAGCCTGGTCGGCTTCGCTAGCGCCCCGGCCACGCTTGATTACTTCGAGCAATTGGGTCATTGTGGGCTCCACCTGTCCTGGCTGATGGAAGAGGCCGCCCGCCAAGCGGATCCGTGCAGACAGGTCATTGGGATTCTGAGCGATCCTCTGGGCTAATCCGTCGGTATCGCATGTTTCACCGGCGCTAAGGGCCAGTTCGATCCGAGCTTGCAATGTCTTGGTTTCTTCTTCGTGCTTTGCCGCAAGAGGCAGCTCTGCCAGAGTTTCTAGCGCACCCTTGGCGTCTTTAGTATTTAATTGCTGCTGGGCGAGGGCGACCCGGAGCGGACCATGCGCCGGATCATTAGTCAAAGACTCTTTAAGCAGTGTCACTGCGGCCTTGGCATTACCACTGTCGGCCAAGTCCGCCGCTTTGGCTATATCGAGATCGGCGGGCCGTTCAATATGGCGCTCAATGACTTCCCGTACTGCGCTTTCCGGTAGCGCGCCCATGAATTCGTCAACTGGCGCACCGTGGCGAAATACTTTCACTGTAGGCAGGCTGCGTACTGCGTATTGAGCAGCCAGATCGCGTTCAACATCGGTGTCAATTTTGGCCATCAAAAATTTGCCTTCGTATTCGAGAGCAAGCTTTTCCAGAACGGGTGCAAGCATCTTGCATGGCGCGCACCAGTCGGCCCAGAAATCTACCAGCACAGGTACAGCCGCCGAACGTTGAGTCACCTCGGTTGGGAAGCTCTCCTGGGTTACCACTGTAACAAAAGGGTTGTCGCTCATTTCAATAGCTTCTGCAATTCAAACCAACATCTAAATAAGGCTGAACCTCTCGATTTCAAGTCGAAATTGGAGTAGGTGAGCCTACCCTTAATCTCATAGACTACGCCTCTTCGCTTAACGCTGATCAGCTAATGATTACGGAAAGACCAACCGGCTCCTCGCTTCTATTTGCCGCCGCTCCGGCGGTGTTTGTGGTCTTATGGAGTACCGGTTTCATCGGTGCAAAACTCGGTTTACCGTACGCAGAGCCGGCGACGTTCTTAGCATTGCGATTCGCCCTGGTTTGTTTAATTCTGGGGGCGATAACCTGGCTCACCGGCGCCGAGGGCCCCGGTACCTGGAAAAATGCCATGCACATCATGACAGTCGGGATACTGGTTCATGGTGTATAT
>Ga0207990_1000269_pt1 | contig 31096 bp, 26 predicted proteins | sample ETNtaG_8_FD_185780 | JGI IMG/M metagenome (GOLD analysis project Ga0207990, IMG submission 185780) | Marine microbial and viral communities from oxygen minimum zone, Eastern Pacific Ocean - ETNP201406SV75 (SPAdes) (version 2) | ecosystem: Environmental > Aquatic > Marine > Oceanic ...
CTTACTTCTAACCCCAGAAAGATACCACGGACCCGAACGTCCCGCGCCCTGCAGCTGATCTGGCCAAGCCGGATTCAACCCTCATCTCAGCCAATTCGCAGAACTGATCGCTTGGCAGTTTGTGTGCAGCACAGTTTTTTCCTACACTTGGATCGTTAATACACAACCCCTGCGCCCGTAGCTCAGTTGGATAGAGTACCTGGCTTCGAACCAGGTGGTCGGGAGTTCGAGTCTCTCCGGGCGCGCCATACTTTCAAAAACTTGCGACACTTCTCAAGAAATCATAATTCCCACAAAATTGTCTGTCTCGGGGGACAAAATACCGCTTCGGGCACTGTTGTGCAATTCAAACTGACCATATCCAGTCATTACACGAGTTTATCTCCACATATTTTCGATCCTGGATGAGAGGGCGCAGGTTGACGCAGTTCAAGTAACGACCGAGCTACTATGGCTGCAATTACCAGTGCTCCTCCTAGCAATGTCCACTGTGAAGGCACCTCGTTGACGAACAGCCAGACCCATATTGGACCCAGTGCAAACTCCAGCAGCATGAACAGGGTCACCTCGGCCGCAGCAATGTACCGAGAAGCCACGATAAAACAAACACTGGTAAATCCTGAGAGGACTCCGCCCCACAACATGCACAACAGAAGATCGTCCATTGAGATGCCAAGCCTATCGTGCTTGGTGATGCCAGCTACGGCTATGACCAGGACTGTAGAGATCAGCAAGGTAGGCAACATATCTATGTGTCGATTGCGTCGAACTAGCACGGCGTAGATTGAAAAACAAAATGCTGTCACCAAGGCCATAAGGTTGCCGTAGGCCGAACCGGAGCCGAAACCTTCACCAAGCATTATGGTGATGCCAGTAAAGGCGACAAACATTGCTCCGAGCGTCTTCCTGCTCGGCCGTTCCCGCAGGGCAATCCAGGCCAGTCCCGTGGTAAAGAACGGAATGGCCCCGAGGATAAACAGTGTATTGGCAACTGTCGTATGGGTTAGCGACTGAAGAAACGAAATTGCAGCCATGGTGAGCATCACCGCACCCAGCACGCCAGGCCAGCCGACTCTGATCACACTGAGGATGGCCATTCGGCGATACTTCACTGTCACTATGAGAGCAATGGCAATCATCATAGCCAGAGCTCGGTAAAAATTCAGCACCATGGGATCGACATCTAGATGGCGGACAATCAACCCGGTAAAACTGATTACCACGGAACTCGAAATCATCAGACCGACCGCGTAGCCGCGTCTGTTAGTCTCTTGGGCATCGCCAGGCATCAGATTGGTGGGTCCAAAGTGGGTATCAAAGCAACTGGATGCATACCGGAACTTTAATTACCTCACCCGCATATGGCTATAGACGTCTTACCGCCCGCAAAGAATCAGTTTAGATCGAGGCAGACATCGTCGGCATTCGATCGCGCCTTAACAAGTTTCCCGCGATCAACAGGTTTACTATGTTGAATCCAATAGCGTTAATGAATGACACGGTGTAGGAGCCAGTGAGATCATAGAGAAAGCCAGCGATCCAACCGCCGAATGCCATGCCGGCCAGGGTGAATAAAAATGACAGGCTGATTCGCCAACCCGCATCGTTGGGCGGGAAAAACGTACGAAGAATTATGGTGTACGAGGGTACAATCCCGCCCTGCGATAAACCAAATGCGATAGCAAGACCATAGAGAAAGGTTAGCCCGTCAGCGGCGAGAAAAGCAATCAGCACCGATACCTGCAACACTGAACCAATCAGCAGCGTGCGCAAACCACCAATACGGTCTGAAAGCCAACCTGAACCGATTCGACTGAAAATACCAAAACCCAGCATCAGCGCTAGCATTTGGGCGCCTCGCATTGCCGGATGGCCTAGATCCATAACGTACGGCACGATATGAATATGCGGCATCGCCATCGCCACACAACATCCGAAACCGGCAGCACATACAAGGCCCTGTAATTTACGTGGTGTCAGGTTAAGCGGATGCTGGCTTGATCTACTGCTGTTAAAAGCAACCGTGTCTTTGGCCGCGGGAATTTTGCGGAATAATAGTGCTGACAATGGCAGCATCGTACAGAGTGCAAAGAGCGAGAGATCGCTAAAAGTTTCACGCCACCCCTGTGTATCAATATAGTGCTGTAGAACAGGTGGCCAGATGGCGCCTGCGAGGTAGATTCCACTGAAAGTAATTCCGACCGCCAGCCCTCGTTTACGAGTAAACCAGTGTGAGATATCGGAAACTAGTGGGGCGACCGAAAATGAGGCTCCAAGAAAACCACACAGGAGCCCAAAAGCAACGCAAATTTTTGTGATGGAATCGGCGTGGGCTGCGGCAAACAGCCCGGCTGGAAGAGCCAGGCTCCCAATAATCGCTGGCATCATGATGCCCACACGATCGGCGAGGCGGCCCATGAGTACCCCACCAAAGGCAAACCCGAGCATAAACATCCCGTAGAGCAAAGAGCCAACACCACGACCTGTTTTAAATTCCTGTACTGCTGGCTCGAGCACTAACACAGAGGCGTACATTGCCGATCCACCCAGCGTCATAAGCGCCAGCCCAGCGGCCAGTCGAATTAGGGGGTAGGTATCGGACATTGTTCCAGTGTACCAAGAAGATCTCACCTTTGAGGCTTGAGGAAGTTTAAATTCATCTCGTAAAACACGATTTTTTATAGGGCTTTTTCAAGCGAAGAGATGCGATCTAGTGATCGCCTTTGTATCAAAATAATATCGATATCTTAGAAGCGATCGTTTGAGGTCAGAAAGATGGATCATATATCGACAGCAACCGCTCAGCACTACTACAGACAGAAGTCTACAATATCCGCACTCTCTACTTGCTACAGTTCTCTCACCGGACCGGCTGGCAGATCGGGCTATAAAAAATATATTGTCTTATAAATCAACTTTAATCATTTGCGCTGTTGTCCTAGCGCTGATTGGCATAAGAATGCACGTCGACCCTGCCAGCGTCGCCAATAATGAGTTTCCTAATGCTCAGGGCGATGCGCACAATATCTACCACATCATTGCTTCATTACTCTTCGTAATTGCTTCCACTACCTTTTTCGCAGGCAGGGCAAATGATGCAAGATCACAGCAGTTACTTCTTAACGGATGCGTTCTGGGATTTGCTGTTATGTTCATCACAGTTGGCGCCATGACAGTCGCCCAAGTCGGAAACCTAATTATTGCAACCATAGTGTTTGCTGTATTGACTGCACTTTAGTCTTTATAAAAGAGTTACACACCAACCGAATTGACTGGGACAACCCTAATACACTTATTCCTATATTTATTGTCATAAATGCCTTTTTTAGTGTCTCGCTTCGAGTCAGGCCGCCGAAATATTGGATCTCCCCGGGTGCGCCAATACAACCAGGCACTTAAACCTTGCCTAAGTGCTAGCTAACGATTCCTCGGCATCGGGTCTGAAAAAAGTTCTTTGCGACCACGAAGCGATTCTCGATAAACCGTATAAAGTCCAGCGCCAACGATTAAACCGATACCCGCCCATACGCGCGCATCAGGGTAATCATTAAACACGAAAACACTCCAAAAAACTGCAAGCGGTACCCCAATGTATTCAAAGGGAGCGACGAGTGAGGCTTCAGATAGCCGATATCCCTGAAATATTAGATAGTGACCAAAGGCCGCCAAGCAGCCAATTCCCCCAATCAGAAGTAAATCGCCAGTTGGGGGTACAACCCAGGCCCGCAACAAAAAATCAATCGATGGGTCGCCACTGCCTGCATAACGGCCATCCCCAATGCCAAGACCGACCACACTACATACCACGATGAAAGTGACTTGAATGTAGAAAGTCATTGTAGACGCTTTTTCGGTTTGCCCCACCGCTCGAGTGCTGACCTGGACCAGCGCATAAGCAAGTGCGGCAATCAAAGGGAGCAGGCTTACAATTCGAAACAGCGCTGTGCCTGGCCGCATAATTATTACAACACCGATTAGGCCAACAACAACCGCAATCCACCGACGAATGCCGACATGCTCCCCTAAAAACAATGCCGAGAAAATAGTAATAAGCAACGGAGAGACAAAAACTATAGGTATGGCTTCTGCCAATGACATACTGGCAAGCCCGAGATAAAAAGCAAGGTTTGCGATAACAATACCGAAACCGCGCAGCAGATGAATCGTTACCTTATCGGTACGAATGGCATTAAATCCGCCTTCAAACGGCAAAAAAACAGCAAAAATAATAACGAGTGCTACTGCGGAACGAATCAGTATCATCTCATGCAGAGGATAAATGCCACTCAGCCACTTGATCGCCGTATCCTGCGCCATGAAGACAGTCATCGCGCTGACGATGCACAAGATTCCTGCGATATGCGAAAAACGCAAGAAAAACACGCTAATGAATTTCGACATTCGCCGATACCTATTGAATAATTACCAGTTCTCCAAAAGAATTGTCTGTCAAATCGGTGATACAGAAATGAACTTTGGGCCATCGCTAACAAAAGGCAGAGAAGAATAGGGCTTTACCTACCAACAAACAAGCAGACAGGCAATACGAGTGATGAAAAGCGCCTAACAGAACTCAAAAGCACTGCAAAAAGAAACCCACGAAGACGGGCGACTGGCATCTTTTTTCACACTGGCCAGAGGTTTTAGAACTGAGGCTTGACTCCCCATAACTCCGATCTCTAGAGGACAGCCGTTGTACAATTATCCGTATGGTCTTGCGTCAAAACCCATGAAAGAGTGTTGTTTTCAAACCCGGCGGCTGGCGGTTCGAGCTCGTCCGGGGAAGCCAAAAATAGTCTGTAGGTCAAGTTATGAGTGATTCAAGTCCCAATACGCCAAGCGATTTCATGCCTCACGGCGAGGGTTACCTTTTTGACCATCTGGGGATGGAATTCTCTTTTTCCGACTCAGGTGAAGTAACCGGCCGAATTCAATTGCAAAAACACCACTTTGCCTGGAGTGGCCGCATCCATGCCGGCACCCTACTCGCCCTGGCCGACTCCTGCGCTGGCCAGGGCTGTCTAAGGACCCTGCCCGAGGGCGCAAACGGCTTTACTACGATAGAGGTCAAAACCAACTTCGTTGGCACCACAAATCAAGGCGTCATCCGTGGGGTCGCGGTTCCAGTACATCTGGGCCGCACCACCCAGGTCTGGGATGCATCTATCTTTACTGAAGAAGATGAGCGGGTACTCGCATACTTTCGCTGCACCCAGATGATTTTGTGGCCGCGCTGATCACCCCTCCCAAGGATTCAAGCCGGTGGGCACTAAAACCAGAATAGACCTGATAGCGCAAGTCGCACAAAGTTACATCGATAAAGAAGAGTTCTCCAATATCGAGTGGTGCATCCAACATCGTGACACTATCCTGGATGCCGGCTGTATTGGCTTCGCAGATATTCAGAACCAATCCCCCCTGCCGAAACAGCCGATCTACCGCATCTACTCGATGACCAAGCCAGTGGTAGCGGCGTTGGCGGTAATGCTGCTCGAACGCTGTCAACTGCATTTATTCGACCTGCTCGGCAGCTGGCTGCCAGCGTATAGAAATATGAATGTGCTGCAGCCTGATGGCTCCTTTGAGCCAGCAGCACCGATCACCCTAGATCAGTTGTTCACTCACCGGGCTGGCTTCAGTTACGATTTCATGCCCGATTGCCCGACGGCACAGCGTTATCGGGAGGTGGGCCTGATTGCAGACGCGAACCGCACGCTCGAAGCTTTTGTCGACACAGCGGCACTGATGCCCCTCGCCTTTCAGCCGGGTACCCGCTGGCACTACAGTATTGCCATCGACATCCTTGCCCGGGTCATCGAAATCGCCGCTGGCGAATCGCTGCCCGCCCTACTGGAAAAAGAACTATTCGATCCGCTGGGCATGGACGAGACGCGCTTTTTTGTGGCGCCTGACCAAATGCACCGATTATTGCCGATGTTCGGCAAACCGCTTGAAGACATCATGATTGACCCGCTGGTGAGCGAACCACTACAGCGCCTAGAGTGTGAGGCCAGCTGCCCGTCGACACCCGAGCCTGGCTTTGCCCGCGGTGGGCACGGTTTGTTTTCGACCACGCACGACTACCTGCGCTTTGCCCATTTCACCTTGACCGGGTGTACTGACTCCGGTGAGCGCCTGCTCTCGCGCAAGATGGTCGATTTCATGTGGCAAAACCGGCTGCCGACCGCACTGATGCCGATCGCTGTCGGCCCCTTTCCTCGCCCGGGCTACGGCTGGAATCTGCTCGGTCGAGTCATGCTCGACCCGGGACAAACCTATTTTCTCTCTGGAACAGGCGAAGGTGGCTGGTCGGGTGCAGCATCAACCTACTACTGGGTCGATCGCAGTGAAGATCTGGTGGGCATTGTCATGACCCAAAACCTGGGCGCTCTCTCAGCCATGCCCTATGACATCCAAGCAGCCGCCTACCAGGCCATCGACTGACAGCACCAACTGCACTCAAGGTGCGCTGTTACCGCTACTTTTACTCTGGATTCTTGAACGCCACATGGTGACCGCTCCGTCAAGGCTGATCGCGAGGAAAATAATTGCGCCGCCAATTAAAGTAGTGTGGGCGGGTATTTCGGCTGCCACCATCCAAGCCCACAGTGGCGCCAGCACCGGCTCTACCAGTGCCAGCAGGCCAACTTGTGCCGCCGGAACGTAACGCGCCCCCAATACCATAAAGGTAAATCCAAGTCCCACCTGAAAAATGCCAAGATACGCCGAAACCAGAAGATCATGCCGGCTGATCACGAGATCACCGATAAAGGGGGCCGCGCAAACCAGCGAAACTACCCCTGCAAGACAAAGTGCAACCAGCATATTGGGTTGCGATGAGCGCCGTACCAAGATGACAGAAGCCGCATAGGAAATAGGCAACCAAAGTGCAATCAGGTTACCCAGATACCGACCACTAGCGAGACCATTGCCAACCATAATAGCGAGGCCAATCATAGCCATGGCAATCGTGATCCAGGTGTGCGACGGCACCGCCTCGCGCAGGATAAACCAGCCTAACAGTGCGGTTATAAACGGCACCGAACTAAGAATAAAAAGCGCGTTCGCGACTGTAGTCAGCAGCAGTGCAAAAACATAAGCGACGATCCCAGTTCCGAGAAACAACGCCAGCAGAAAATCTTCCCCGCGCAGGCCTCGAAACTGCGTAAGCAAGCGCCCTTTGCTTTTAACCGCCAGTACGCCAATGAGTAATCCAATCATGAAAAAAGAGCGGTAGAAAAGAATCTGCCAGCCGCTGGCCTGCTCAATGATACGAAAGCCAATACCGGAGGTACTCAAGAAAAGCCCCGAGGCAAGAATCATGATGACCCCACGGGTGTACGTGCTGCTCCACATTGTCAGCTCGTCCGGTTACCGGACCGAGGAACTGGGCCAGTCAATCTCATCACCCAGCGGTTGTTAGCGCTCGGTCACGTGACAACCACAGGCCTATCAACACCAGCGCGAGAGCGCTTGCGTGATAAAAACGAAAGACTTCACCCAGAATTACTACCGCCAACAGCGCGGCAAAGATGGGAGTTAAATTTACGAACATGCCGCAGCGGGCAGGGCCGATCAGGTCGACACTGCGTAGAAAAAAGATCTGGGCTACGAATGACGGAAACAAGGTCACGTAACTGATTATCAGCCAGCCCTTGAGCGAAGGCCATACGATGGTGCCCGACCACCACTCGTAGAGCACCGCCGGGACCGAAGCCACCGCCGCCGGTGCGCAAAAAAATGTAATCAGCACGATTCCGCTGACCGCTGGCCGGCTCTTGAGGCCCAGGGTATAACCAGCATAGAACAGACAGGCCGTGGTCATCAGGATATCGCCGCGGTTAAGCGTAATGTCAGTCAACGCCCCGGGTACGCCGCGCAGCGCCACGATGACGACTCCTACCACTCCCAGCGCCACACCCACAGTCTGTATCCAGTTAAGCCGGCTACCAAAAAAGTAGAACGCCCCGACCAGCACGATTATGGGAATCGCCCCCTGCACGATACCAATGTTCACCGCCGTGGTGTGATGAGCTGAGATGTAGAACAGCAGGTTGAACATAGCGAGCCCCACCCCGCCCATAAGCACAATATACCGCCAGCGATGGCGCAACACCGGCCAGCCGGCGTGGACCTCGCGCCAGTATAGAATCGGCAGCAGACTGCCAAGCAGCGCCCAGCGCGAGAAAGTCAGTATTCCGGGTGAAACTTCGCCCACCGCCATCTTGCTGATCACCACATTGCCAGCCCAAAAGGCCGTGGTCAGGACAAGCAGGGCCGCCGGCTGTGACCATAGGAAAGCGTTCGGGCGCATCACGGGTTCCCCCGCAGGGCGACATCGAGTTCGGCCAACTCGGCCCAGCGGCTAACTTGTTGCTCAAGTCGAACTTCGAGCCTAGCCAACTCGTCGAGAACGGGTTGCTTTTGTTGATAGGCCTGATCGTAAAACCCTGCTCCCAGGGTCTGAGCCTGCAGCTGCTGAATCTCCTGCTCTAGGTGCTGGATTGCATCAGGTAAAATATCCATTTCTCGCTGCAGTTTATAGGACAACTTATTAGCGCTGCGCGCCGCGCTGCGGTTTTCCCCAGTTGGGTCATGCGCCCCCGGTGCTCCTTTGCTGGACTCCTCTACCGATGCTAGTAGGCGATCGCGCCGAGCCCAGTCGCTGTAGCCACCAGCGTAGTGACGAATACGGCCATCCTGCTCGAAGACCAGGATACTGGTTACCGTGTTGTCCAGGAATGCCCGGTCGTGGCTGACTACGATGAGGGTGCCACTGTAGGCCGCCAGGCGGCCCTCGAGCACTTCCAGCGTTTCCACGTCGAGATCGTTGGTTGGTTCGTCCAACACCAGCAGGTTGGCGGCACGGGTAAAAAGCCGAGCCAGGATGACACGGTTGCGCTCGCCACCGGACAGTGCTCGCACCGGAGTTAACGCTCGCTCAGCCGAGAACAAAAAACCCTTAAGGTAACCGACCACGTGCCGCGGCTTGCCGTCCAGGATGACGTAGTCGCGACCGTCGCCTACTACCTGAGCCACGGTCTTGTCCAGATCCAGCTCGCGCCGGTGCTGATCAAAGTAACCGGTTTCCAGGTTGACCCCCCACTTGATCGACCCCGAATCGGGCTGCAGTTCGCCAAGCAACAGTTGCAATAGAGTGCTCTTGCCGACCCCGTTATTTCCAACCAGGCCAATGCGGTCACCACGTCGAATGCGCAGTGAGAAGTCGTTGATAAGCCGGGTATCGCCGTAGCCGAAGCACAGGCGGCGCGCCTCTAACACCTTCCGCCCGGAACTCTCGGCTTCCTCGATGTGGATTCGCGGCGGGGCTTCAACCTTGGTTCGTTGCGCCCGCTCTTCGCGCATGCTCTGCAGCGCCCGTACCCGGCCCTCGTTGCGAGTACGTCGCGCTTTGATACCCTCGCGGATCCACGCCTCCTCGCCGGCCAGGGTGCGATCAAATTCAGCATTGTGCCGCTGCTCGGCCGCGAGTGCAGCGGCTTTTTCAGTGAGATAGCGGGCGTAGTCGCCAGGCCAGCTACGCAACTGGCCACGGTCAATCTCGACGATACGTGTGGCCAGGCGCTGCAGAAAAGTACGGTCGTGGGTGATGAATAACACCGTTCCGGGAAAGGCCTCGATGTGTCGCTCCAACCACTCTATAGCCTCAAAGTCCAAGTGATTAGTTGGCTCATCCAGCAGCAGTAGGTCGGGCTTTGAAACCACGGCCCGAGCAAGCGCCGCCCGCCGCTGCCAACCACCGGAAAGCTCAGCCAGACTCCGTGCCGCGGGCAGGCCCATCTCGGTGAGGATCATTTCTACCTGGCGCTCGGGATGCCAACCCCCGTGGGCTTCGATGTGGGCGTGCAGCGTTTCGAGCTCCCTCAGGCCACGGCTGTCCAGGTTCGACTCGGTACGGGCGCGGTAGCGTCCGGCGAGCGCGAGGATGTCCGCCAATCCTGCAGCCACGAACTCCGCCACCGTGCTGCCCTGGTCACGTGGCATCACCTGTGCCAACTGACTGACACACAACTCAGCACCGCGCCGAACTTCACCGTCGTCAGGCTCGGCCTGCCCAGTAATCAGCCCCAGTAGCGAGGTCTTGCCAGCACCGTTACGCCCAACCAAGCATACCCGCTCGCCGGGGTTTACTGCCAGATTAGCTGACAGCAGCAGTTTGCGCGCGCCGAAGGCCAGGCTGACGGCGTCGAGACGGACCAGGTACATGAAACAGACCGGGTAAAAGGGCCCAGCACAGAAAAAACCACCAAGACCCCACAAAAAGGTGGTGCGATATTACCTGAACCGAGGCGCCAATTGCCCTGCCGCCAGCGACTCGGAATAACACCCAGAAAAAGAAGTGCGGCCCGTCGACCGCACGAATGACTCAAGGAGGAAAATGAAACTGCCTGTGATCCACCGATTCACCGCCTCGTTTCGCGGAAACCTCACAGTGGACTGCTATTTACTCTAGCAAAACAACCTTCGCCTGCCTTGGTCCAGATCTGGATCATTGATTAACCCAGCCCACCCCGACACCTGGCAGCACTACCGCGATCGAAGAAAAATATTTCTTCTCAGTCAGCACTTCCGAGCGTAGACTTCGCCGCAAATTTTTCCGGGGTGGATTACTGCGTTGCTTTTTGCTCTTTCTATACTACGCAACCTGTCGTCGCTAATGCTGGCGACAGCTTTCCTGATGTTCGGCAATAGCATTTTTGCGACGCTGCTGGCGTTGCGCGCCAATATCGAGGGCTATCCAAACGAACTTATCGGGCTGATGGCGTCGGCCTACTTTCTGGGCTTCGCCCTGGGCACCTTCCGCTCGGGCCCGCTGATCAATCGGATTGGCCATATCCGTGCCTTTGCTGCGCTCTCGGCGCTGGCCTCGGCTTGCGCTCTGCTGGTACTGCTCATCCCCAATCCGTGGGTCTGGATCGCCCTGCGGGCCACCATGGGCGCCGCGGTTGCCGGCCTGTTTATAGTGGTTGAAAGCTGGCTCAACAATCGCGCCGCCAATCACAGCCGAGGCCTACTCCTGTCGATTTACATCATGATCGGCTACCTCGCCTCTACCTTGGGCCAACAAGCCCTGAAACTGGGCAATCCGGCGGGTTATGAACTGTTCCTCATTGTCGGTGTAGTGCTAGCGCTATCATTGGTCCCGGTTACCCTTACCCACGCCACTCACCCCGACCCGGTAGAAACACCCCACCTAAACCTGCGGCGGCTATTCGACATTTCTCCCACCTCAGTGATCGCCTGCCTAGGGGCCGGTCTCATCGGCAGTGCCTGGTGGGGCCTGGGCCCAGTGTACGCCCTTGAAATTGGCTTTACGATTAACGACATCGCCGGCTACATGGCTGCCGGACTGGTAGGAGGGATGTTGCTGCAATTACCCATTGGCAAACTGTCGGACCACCTGGACCGGCGGACCGTCCTGGCGGGGGTAGCGGTCGCCCTGGTACTGCCGTCAGCGGCGCTGATCTTCGGCGCCAACCTGCCAGTTTGGGTGGTATTGGGGTCGGTGGCGCTCTTTTACGGCCTTGCATCAACGCTCTACCCGCTTGCCATTGCCTACGCCAACGACTACCTCGATCCAAGTGAAGTGGTCGCGGCCAGCGGTGGCTTCATACTGGCCTACGGAGTCGGTGCAGTGATTGGCCCGCTGGCCAGCTCTGTGGCAATGCGGCTACTGGGGCCAGGCGGGATGTTCGTGTACATCATCGCCATGGCTGTGGCGCTGGTCGTATTCATCAGTTGGCGCATGCGCATCCGGCAATGGGTACCGGTGGTTGAGAAAGAACCCTATGTACTGCAGCCCGATGTCCAGGCACCCGGCATCGTCAGCGACCTCGACCCACGGGCCGAAGTCGATGCGGGTTACGACCAGGGTCCGGATATTCTCGAACCACCGGCAGCGTGGAGCGATGACGGAGGTCCGTTCTCCTTCTGGCTGGGCCAGTCCCAGGTCGCTGACGATGACATTGGTGGAACTACCCCGACACCGGCTGATGCTGCAGCGGCAACGGGCCGCAATACCGGCAACGATAAGAAAGAATCCAGCCGCTAGGGGGTGTACCGACGCGGGTATCTCAGTCGCCGGCCGCATCTGCTCCTGATTCGTAGCGAACCGTGAGAACCTCATAGCGGCGGGCGCCGCCAGGCGCGTTGAACTCAACCTCATCGCCCTCACACTTGCCGATCAGAGCCCGGGCGATGGGTGAACTGTGGGAGATCATCCCCTGCGCGATATCCGCCTCGAGCTCGCCGACAATCTGATAGGTCACCTCGCGATCACCTTCTTCCTCCCACAACTGCACCCAGGCACCAAAAACTACTTTACCTCCCGCATTAAGGCGTTCCGGATCAATGACCTCGGCACGGGCCAATTTGCTCTCAAGCTCCAAGATCCGGCCCTCAATGAAACCTTGCTGCTCGCGCGCGGCGTGATACTCGGCATTTTCCGATAAGTCACCGTGGCTACGGGCCTCCGCAATCGCCTCGATGATCCTCGGGCGATCGATGCGCTTGAGCCGCTGCAACTCTTCCTGAAGCCGCTTAGCGCCCGGGGTAGTCAACAATACTCGATTCATATCGGCAATTCCTCGTGCAGCGACTGTAGCCGGTTTACTGTCATGTCGCCACCGCAGCGGTGGGCCTCGCAGGCTGCCCGCGCTGCGGCCAAGGTAGTGAAGTAGGTTACCTTATGAATCAGCGCCTGACTGCGGATAGTTTCTGAGTCTCTGCGGCTGTACCGACTGGCAGTGGTGTTGACGATGAGGTTGAATTCGCCATTCTTGATACTGTCGACGACGTGCGGTCTGCCTTCGCTGACCTTGTTCACCAGTTGTACGCTCATACCGGCCTCGGTTAACGCCCGGGCCGTACCCTCGGTCGCGACCAGCACAAAACCATTATCAGTCAGGTATTGGGCAATTTCGATGACCGCGGCCTGGTCTAACGTACGCACACTGATCAGCGCACAACCGCCCGATGGAATAAGTGTGCCGGCGGCACTCTGTGCTTTGTGGTAAGCCTCGCCGAAAGTTGCACCTATACCCATGACCTCTCCAGTGCTTTTCATCTCGGGACCAAGCACTGGATCAACCCCGGGAAACTTGATAAATGGAAACACTGCCTCTTTGACCGAGAAAAACTCCGGTACCACCTGGCCACTGACCCCCTGCTGCGCCAAGCTCTGGCCAGCCATACAAAGGGCGCCGACCTTAGCCAGTGGCCGGGCGGTGGCCTTAGAGACAAAAGGCACTGTGCGTGAAGCCCGCGGGTTCACCTCGAGCACAAAGATGTCGCCATTCTTGACTGCAAACTGCACGTTCATTATCCCCACCACGTCCAGGGCCAGGGCCATTTCACGAGCCTGCCGGGCGAGCTCTGCCTGGGTCACCGCCGACAGGCTGTACGGCGGCAACGCACAAGCCGAATCCCCCGAGTGCACCCCGGCCTCCTCGATGTGCTCCATGATCCCACCTATCATCACTTCGCTGCCGTCACAGACCACATCCACGTCGACTTCTATGGCATCGTCGAGGAAGTGATCCAACAGGATGGGTGATTCGTTGGAGACTTGGAAGGCGTCACGCAGGTAGCGCTTGAGTTCTTTGCTGTCGTACACGATCTCCATGGCCCGCCCACCCAAGACGTAGGAAGGTCGCACCACCAACGGGTAGCCGATTTCCTCGGCCCGGGTAAGGGCTTGTGCTTCGCTTACCGCAGTGCGGTTCGGCGGTTGTAGCAAGTTAAGGTCGTGCAACAGACCCTGGAAATGTTCGCGATCCTCGGCCCGATGAATGGATTCGGGCGAGGTGCCGATGATCGGTACCCCGGCTGCGGCGAGATCGCGGGCAAGTTTAAGTGGCGTCTGACCGCCATACTGGACGATTACACCCCACGGTTGCTCGAGCGCAACGATCTCGAGCACATCTTCGAGGGTAAGTGGCTCAAAGTACAACCGATCAGAGGTGTCATAATCAGTGGAGACAGTCTCAGGATTACAGTTAACCATGATAGTCTGGTAGCCAGCTTCACGCATGGCCATCGCCGCGTGTACGCAGCAATAGTCAAACTCGATTCCCTGACCGATGCGGTTGGGCCCGCCCCCCAGCACGATGATTTTGTCGCGATCCTCGGGTGCGGCCTCGCACTCCTCCTCGTAAGTCGAGTACATGTAGGCGGTCGGGGTTGCGAACTCGCCGGCGCATGAGTCCACTCGCTTGTAGACTGGTCGGACGCCGAGATCATGGCGCAGCTCCCGGAATACATCCTCCTCAGTATCCAACAAACTGGCTAGGCGTACATCGGAAAAACCCTGGCGCTTCCAGTCACGCAGCATTGCCGCATCGAGTGCTGTGAGGTCCGTCGCCGAGATCCGTGCCTCCGAAGTGACCAATTCCTCCAGTTGTGCCAGGAACCAGGGGTCAACACCGGTCAATGCCTCGATCTCAGTCAGACTCATGCCATGGCGAAAAGCATCGGCAATGTACCAAATGCGTCGCGCGCCGGGGCTGCGTAGCGCGCTCGCCAACTGCTCGCGCAGCTCTTCTGGGCTAAGGCCCGGTGCGGCCAGGGGCTCCAGCCCATGGCTGCCGATCTCGAGACTACGCAAGGCCTTATGCAAAGATTCCTTGAAAGTGCGGCCAATAGACATCACCTCACCAACCGATTTCATCTGTGTGGTCAAGGTCGAGTCTGCCTGCGGAAATTTCTCAAAGTCGAAGCGCGGTATCTTGGTGACCACGTAGTCGATGGTGGGTTCAAACGAAGCCGGAGTAGCGCCACCAGTGATGTCATTAGCGAGCTCATCCAGAGTGAAGCCCACTGCCAGTTTGGCGGCGACCTTGGCAATGGGAAATCCCGTTGCTTTGGAGGCCAACGCCGAGGAACGTGACACCCGCGGGTTCATCTCGATGATGACCATACGCCCACTCGCTGGGTCGATGGCAAACTGTACGTTGGAGCCGCCGGTATCGACCCCGATTTCGCGCAATACTGCGATGCTGGCATTGCGCATAATCTGATATTCCTTGTCAGTCAGGGTTTGCGCCGGCGCTACCGTGGTGGAATCCCCGGTATGCACCCCCATCGCATCGAAGTTCTCGATCGAACAGACGATAATGCAGTTATCGCGGGTATCTCGCACCACCTCCATCTCGAATTCCTTCCAGCCCAGAATGCACTCTTCGATGAGGAGTTCACCGGTGGGTGAGGCGTCCAACCCGCGCGCGCAAATCGCCTTATACTCCTCGAGGTTATAGGCAATACCACCGCCGCTGCCACCGAGGGTGAAGGATGGGCGGATGATGACCGGAAATCCGATCCTTTCCAGCACCATCAGGGCGTCCTCCAGCGAGTGGGCCAGTTCACCACGCACGGTCTCGAGCCCGATTGCCTCCATCGCGTCACGAAAACGCTCGCGATCCTCGGCCTTGTCGATAGCCTGCCGACTGGCACCGATCATCTCGACCCCGTACTGCTCTAGCACCCCATGGCGTACCAGGTCGAGCGCACAGTTAAGGCCAGTCTGACCGCCCATGGTGGGCAGCAGCGCGTCCGGGCGTTCTTTCTCTATGATCAGAGCCAGGGCTTCCCAGGTGATCGGCTCGATGTAGGTGGCATCGGCAAACTCGGGGTCGGTCATGATGGTGGCCGGGTTCGAGTTAACCAGCACCACCCGGAAGCCCTCCTCGCGCAGCGCCTTGCAGGCCTGCACACCCGAATAGTCAAACTCACAGGCCTGACCAATGATGATCGGCCCCGCTCCGATGATCAGAATCGACTCGATGTCCGTGCGTTTAGGCATCGCGGGCCTCTTCCGGATGGGTCATCATGGCGACAAACCGGTCAAACAACTCAACAATGTCCTGCGGCCCAGGGCTCGCCTCGGGGTGGCCCTGGAAGGAAAAAGCCGGTCGATCGGTTAACTCGAGACCCTGGATGGACTGGTCGAACAAGGAGCGGTGAGTCACCGTCACGTTGGCCGGCAGTGAATCTGGATCGACGGCAAAACCGTGGTTCTGACTGGTGATCAGGACCCGCTTGCTGGCCAGATCGATTACCGGATGGTTGGCGCCATGATGACCGAACTTCATCTTCAGCGTGCGTGCGCCGGCCGCCAGCGCCAGTAACTGGTGCCCCAAGCAAATGCCGAAGACCGGTGTGCGAGTAGCGAGAATCTCAGCGATAGCATTGATTGCGTAGTCGCATGGTTGTGGGTCACCGGGGCCATTGGACAGGAACACCCCGTCCGGGGCACTCGCGAGCACTTGTGCTGCCGGGGTCTGCGCCGGCACCACCTGCACCTCACAGCCACGCTCGACCAGCAGCCGCAAAATATTCCGCTTGACCCCGAAATCGTACGCCGTCACCTTGCAGCGCGCCTGCGGGCCCGGCCGATATCCCTGACCAAGACACCAACTACCCTCGTTCCAACTATAAGCCGAGGCAGCCGTGACCTCGCGAGCGAGATCCATGCCCTTGAGCCCGGGAAAGCCCTGCGCTAGCGCCAGTGCAGCAACCTCGTTGACCTCACCAGCCTGCAGGCAGGCGTTCTGGGCGCCCTTCTCACGCAGCAGTCGGGTCAGGCGACGGGTGTCGATATCACTGATGCCGACCACGCCGTGACCGGTCAGGTAATCGGTCAACGACTCGCGGGAACGGAAGTTGCTCAGTTGTGCGGGCAAGTCACGAATCACCAGTCCCGCAGCAAAGACCCGGCCCGATTCGGCGTCCTCTGGGTTGGTGCCTACATTGCCAATGTGGGGGTAAGTCAGCGTGATTATCTGGCGGGCATAGGATGGATCCGAGAGAATCTCCTGATAGCCTGTCATGGACGTATTGAAGACTACCTCGCCGACAGACTGACCCACGGCACCAATAGCGCGCCCGTGGAGCACAGTGCCATCAGCCAAGGCAAGAATTGCCGGTATCACCAACTAAGTCCCGAAACTGGGCAAAAAAAAGGAGAAACCCCACTGGTTTCTCCTTTTTCTGGCCCGAAATGTACGCTCATCTCAGGGCGGTGATTCTATCGGGTCGGGGCCTGCGCATCAATCACTATCATTGTTGTTAAAGCCTAATACGTCCTGCATGTCAAACAGGCCAACTGATTTCCCAATCAGCCAGCGGGCGGCCCGCAAGGCCCCGGCCGCGTAGATCGCCCGGCTACTGGCCTTGTGGGTGATCTCGACTCGCTCACCGGTACCGGCAAAAAGCACGCTGTGCTCACCGACTATGTCGCCGGCCCGCACGGTAGCAAAACCAATGGATTTACGCTCCCTGGCCCCGGTGTGGCCGTGTCGAACAAAGACCCCTTCGCTGTCGAGGTCCCGGTCTAGCGCCTTTGCCACCACTTCGCCCATGCGCAGGGCGGTGCCCGAGGGCGCGTCGACTTTATTACGATGGTGCGCCTCCAGCACTTCGATGTCGACCTCGTCGCCAAAGGCAGTGGCCGCCACCTGCAACAGTTTGAAACAGACGTTAACACCAATGCTCATATTGGGTGCCAGTACGATGCCAATATCGCCGGCAGCCTGGGCAATGGCCTCTTTCTGCTGTGCATCAAAGCCGGTGGTGCCGATAACGATTCTATGACCGGTTTCACGGCACCAGGCAAGATTATTAAGACTGGCAGATGGCGTAGTAAAGTCGATCAGTACATCGAACTCGGGGCCCGCAATCGCGTCGCTGATCTCAACCCCAGCCCGTCCCACGCCAACGATCTCACCGGCATCCTGTCCCACTGCATCACTGCCCGGATGCTCGAATGCGTGGCTGAGAGTGACGCCGTCCGTGGCAAGGCTGGCCGTCAGCAAGGCATGCCCCATACGCCCTGCAGCACCGGCGACAGTAACGCGGATCATGGCGCAATTCTCTGCATGGCGTATCTCACGGTAAGCCCGACTCAGAGCAAGTCGCGAATGCCGTCCCGCTCCAGTCGCAACTCATCCTCGGTCAGGCGCATACGTTCACTGCTGAACTCGTTGATTGAAAGGTCCGGCACAATCGTATAGTTGCCACCGGCGCAGATCACCGGATAGGAATAGATCAGGCCTTCCTCGATGCCGTAATCGCCGCTCGAGGGTATCGCCATGCTGACCCAGTCCCCGTCGGCGGTGCCGTGGGTCCAGTTGTGCATGTGTTCAATCGCGGCTGATGCAGCCGAGGCTGCGCTGGATGCGCCGCGGGCCTGAATGATGGCAGCACCGCGCTGCTGTACCGTGGGAATGAACTCCTCAGCCACCCAGTCCTGCTCTATAAGATCGGTAGCTACAGTGCCAGCCACTGTGGCGTGATGCAGGTCGGGGTACTGGGTGGCAGAATGGTTGCCCCAGATCGTCATCCTGCGAACTGCGGTCGCAGGGTTCCCGGTTCGTGCGGCCAACTGGCTGATCGCTCGATTGTGATCCAGCCGAGTCATAGCAGTGAACTGACCATCGGGGATATCTGGTGCATTGGCGGCTGCGATCAACGCATTGGTATTGGCTGGATTGCCTACCACCAACACCTTCACACTCCGGCTGGCGCTGTCGTTCAGGGCCTTGCCCTGAGCGGAGAAAATACGGGCGTTCTCGGTGAGCAGATCTTTGCGCTCCATGCCCGGGCCACGGGGGCGGGCGCCGACCAGTAGCGCAAAATCGGCATCGGTGAAAGCGCTATGAGCATCATCTGAAACCGCAACACCTGCCAGAAGTGGGAAAGCGCAGTCGTTGAGTTCCATCACCACCCCCTGCAGGGCATCCAGCGCCGGGGTAATTTCAAGCAACTGCAGTATGACGGGCTGATCCGCGCCCAGCATGTCACCGGCGGCGATCCGAAACAGCAGCGCGTAGCTGATCTGGCCGGCAGCACCCGTAACAACGACCCGGACTGGCTGTTTCATCTAGTGTTCTCCCTCGTAATTATGTACTTGGCCAGCGGCAGAACTGCTCACCACGCCCATCACACCATTGATGCGCCGCAGCATTGTACCCGCAACCCGACCAGCGCCCAAGCGAGCCAGGTGCCCAACGAACTTGCACGACAACGCCCTAAAATAGGTAGGTGAGGTCATCCTCACCCGAACGCCAGTTGTTCTGTGACCTTAGAAACGCCGTATCAGTGACACATCAATACCGGACAGAGGGCGTGGTTGAAAATTTCGCTGGTGGCGCCACCGAATATCAACTGGCGCAGGCGGCTGTGGGTGAAAGCCCCCTTGACGATGAGATCGGCGTCGAAGGTGGCGGCCTCAGAGAGGATCACCTGGCCAACCGTGGTAGCCGCAGCCTCCATGGTCTTGAATTGCGCCGGGATGCCGCTCGCGCACAGGTGAGCACAAATCTGTTCCGCATCCGGGCCCGACACGGTGCCGCCTGCCACGGTAACAACCAGTACCGCTTCGCTCCCTGCCAGCAAAGGCATGGCGGCAGTTAACGCCCGCGCTGTTTCCGTGCTGCCATTCCACGCCACCAATACCCGTCGACCGAGAACTTCCGGCAATTGGGTACTGACTAAAAGCAGCGGCCTGCCACTTTCGAATAACAGTGTCTCGGCCGTGCTCTTCCAGTCCTGGCCACCATCACTCAGACTACGCGCCAGTACACTGACGCTAAAAGTGCGGGCATACTCACCGATACCCTCGGGCCCGGTGCCGATCATCTCGGTCCAACCCGCACGGATACCTAAACCATCCAAGGTGCCCAGGGGGATGTGTCGCTCTGCCAGCAGGACCTCGAATGCGGCTCGTGCCGCATCGGCCTGTTGCTTGCCCTCCTCTTCGAACTCCGCAAGATAATCCCCGGGCAAGGTTATGCCTTCCCCGGCGATAACTGGCAAAACCTGACGACAATAAGCGCCCTCAATGTAAGCACCAGCGGGCTCGGCCAGCAGGCGTGCGGCATCCACTGCAGTAGCAGTGGGCTGGGTGTTGTTAAATGGCACAAGGATAGTTCGCATCGTGTTCATTTTTTGACCTGCGTGATCTACCTGGCAATTGGCCGTAATAATTCTAACAATTCCTAGAGATTGTTTCTGCCTCAGCCAGGGCAAGTAACTCAGCCCCGGCAAAACGTTCCCGCCAGCCACGGAGCAACGGCAAATTCCGATCACCGATGGCGAGTTGCCTGATATCGTCGCGCCGGGCCACACTGGCCGTGGGCAAGTCACCCTGTTCGCACAACACCTGCAAGCACTGCCACAGCCGATTACCCAGCGCTTTTTCCTGTGCATCCGGCCGCTGCGGCGGTGGCAGCGGCACATAGTTGTCTGCTTCACGCTGCCCACGCTGCACTGCAGCCAAGATCTCCTGGCTCCAGCGCCTGGCGTTACCTTCGGATAAACCACTGAGCAGGCAAATGTGGTGATGCGAGGCCGGCCGCTCCTGTGCAATCTGTAAGATAGCCTCGAGTGGCAAAACCCATTCCCGTGGCCGGTCGTCTCGGCGCGCCGTTTCCTCTCGCCAGCGCGCCAAAACATGGGCTACGCTCTGGCCAGTCCGGTCGAAGCGCCGGCTAGCTGCCTGCACCTTGCGCACCGCTATGGTAGCGCCACTCTCTATAGACCGACCAGAGGCAAGCTCCTGAAAATCCTCCTCGGCCCAATCAAGCCGACCTCGCTGGCCTAACTCTTGGTGGAGTTGCCGGTAGAGTTCACCGAGGTAACGGACATCGTCAATAGCGTAGCGTATTTCACCCTCACTCAGCGGCCGCCGGGACCACTCGGCGCGGGTATACTGCTTGGACAAACTGACTCCGCACAACGACTTAACCAACTGCGCGTAACTGACCTGCTCACCGTGACCGCAAAGCGCAGCCGCGATCTGGGTATCGAACAACGGCTTGGGTAAAATCCCGAGCCCATGGTGCAGTACCTCGATATCCTGCCGCGCAGCGTGCAATATCTTCATCGGGCCCGTTGACGATAGCACCTGTACTAACCCCACCAAGTCCATCTTCGCCAGTGGGTCAATACACGCCACCTGATCCTGAGTTGCAATCTGGATCAGGCAAAGCCGTGGAAAAAACGTCCGCACGCGCTCGAACTCGGTATCTAACGCAACCCAGGATGACTGCTCTATGTCCCGGCACAACCGGTCGAGTTCGGCAGAGGTTGTAATCAGTTTGGTCACTAGTCCCTGGGGCGGAAAATACGCTGGCTGTCAACAAGATTGGGCTGGACGAAAGCGACTAGCGCCAAGGATGATGATATCATCCACCCTCACGGTGGTTGTTGCCGTCTTTTTCTTCGTGCGATGTCGCAATATCTTAAGTTATTTATCAACCTGTGCCTGTTCCGGGGCCAAGCAGCGAACGTTCCACGGTCAGAGACACTATTGGTACTGACCGCACTTGCGGCCACCATAACCGCTGCGATCAGTGCAGACCCCAACCATGGCCTCTTTCGCGGCCCGCTGATGGCAATCGGCCACGTGCTGTCATTTGCCCTGATCATCTACCTGGCACTTCGGTTACGCGGCTATAGTGAACGAGTAGTGCAAACGCTCACGGCTATGTTCGGTGCAACCACACTGCTGCAGTTACTGGTGCTGCCCTTTGCCGGCTGGCACGAGCGTCTGCTACCAGCTGGGGAACCCCAAATGATACTCACTATTCCCTTGCTGTTCGTACTGGTCATTGGTCTGTGGTCACTGACCGTGATGATATCGATCTTGCGCCAAGCGATGGAATCCAGTGTCGGCGCGGCGGCAATTATTATTGTCGGATACCAGATCTTTCTTTTTTTCTTGCTCGCCACGCTGGCAACCATAGGCTCATCCGTACCCTGATTCCGTGCGCCTCCATATCCTTGGTATCTGTGGCACCTTTATGGGCGGCCTCGCCCTGATGGCCCGCAGCATGGGATACCAGGTCAGCGGTTCAGATACCGACATTTACCCGCCGATGAGCTCCCTGTTACAAGAACAAGGAGTGCTCATTCAGCCCGGTTATGCTGCCTCGCAACTGAACTCCCGACCGGACCTGGTGGTCGTGGGCAACGCTTTGTCGCGGGGCAATCCGGCGGTCGAGGAAATGCTGCGCCAGCGCATCCCCTATACCTCGGGCCCCCACTGGCTGATGAATGAACTTATCCCGGAGAAAAAAGTGCTGGCTATTGCCGGCACCCATGGTAAGACAACCACCAGCGCCATGGTCGCATTCATACTCGATACCCTGGGCCTTGATCCGGGCTTTCTTATCGGGGGCGTACCCGGCAATTTCCCGGTTTCCGCGCGGTGTGGCAAGGGTCAGTGGTTCGTCATAGAGGCAGATGAATACGACACTGCCTTCTTCGATAAGCGTTCGAAATTTATCCACTACCGCCCGGAGATCGCGGTCCTCGGCAACCTCGAGTTCGACCATGCCGACATATTCGATTCGATAGAAGACATCGAACGTCAGTTTCATCACCTGGTGCGCACGGTACCACCTGATGGAACGGTGCTGATCAATGCCGATGATCCGCGCCTGCAGAGGCTGCTAGAGCAGGGCTGCTGGTCCCAGGTGCAGTGCTACAGCAGCAAAGGCGGTGCGACAGCAACTTGGCAGGCACAAACGCTGGCCGAAGACTGTAGCGCTTTCGAGGTTACCCGGGACGGCCAGCATTGCGGCACTGTTCGGTGGCATCTGTTCGGCCGGCCCAACATGAGCAATGCGTTGGCGGCAATTGCTGCAGCGGGTACCGCCGGCGTATCCTCAGCCAAGGCCTGCGCCACACTGGCCGGCTTCAGGTTGCCGCGGCGGCGTCTGGAACTGATCAGCACGGCCAGAGGAATCTCGCTTTTCGACGACTTCGCTCATCATCCAACAGCGGTGCGTACCACTCTCGCCGCACTCAGGAGTCGCAGCCAGGCCGGCCGGGTGATCGCAGTACTCGAACTTCGTTCCAATACCATGAGAGGCGGCCACCAGCGCCACGAATTAGCCGATGCACTGACTCTTGCCGATATCGCGATCGTCCGGTGGCATCCAGACCTCGAGTGGGATCCGCGGGACCTTGCGCCAAGTTCCGACCGGACTACACTACGGGTTTATGATCACATTGCCGAGATCGTGGACGCAATTCTGACCCAGGCCCGCCCTACAGATCAGGTGGTACTGATGAGCAACGGCAACTTTGGCGGCCTCCGGAACAAGCTCATCGACCAACTGAGCCAATTACACTGATACGACTACCGCCCTGGAATATTATTCATGCTCGAGGATTCGACCCATGCGTAAAACACTCATCTTTATACTGACAACGCTTTTCGTTGCCAGCCCTGCCCTCGGGCAGGAGTACGAACAGGATGTGCACTACTTTCAGATAACCAAACCGCAGCCGGTGCATACGGGTGAAAACATTGAAGTGCTGGAGCTATTCTGGTACCGCTGCCCACACTGCTACACCCTTGAGCCTTACTTGAAGCAATGGGAGAAGAGTAAACCGGACTTTGTCGAATACGTGCGCCTGCCGGCAATTCTCAACCAACCGTGGGCCTTTGATGCCCGGGTTTTCTATACCTTTCTAGCACTGGGGCTAGTAGACAAACTGCACGAGGCCTACTTTGACGCCATCCACAAGGAACGAACACGCTTCGTCACAGTAGAGCAACTGGCGGACTGGGCAGCCGACCAAGACGTCAATCCCCAGGATATCCTCAACACTTTCAACTCCTTCGGCGTCAATTCAATGGTTGCCCATGCCGCCGACATGTCGGCTCGTTACCAGACTGACGGAGTGCCGACGATTATCATCGACGGCAAGTATCGGACCAAGGTCTCCCTGGCCGGCGGGCACAACGAACTCATCGACTTGATGAACCATCTGGCGCTGCGGGCAAAAAGTGAACGGAGCGATTAGCAGTCGTTATCGCCCGGTTCCGCATTGTGAATCGGAACAAAAGCGACTACCAAGTCTATTTCCATATTGACCTGGGCAACGCCACAATGGTGAACACACGGACGGTGCTGTGCCAGAATTTAGAAGCAAGACAGCTCAGGAAAAAGAACCGATACCTTCCTTCTCCAGGTCAGCAATGGTGCACTCTATCCCGTCGCGCAGCATACGGATCATGTCATCGATCTGCTCGGTGCTTATGAGGATCGGTGGCGACATAACACACATGTTGATCAGCGGCCGCACCAACAGGCCCAGCCGCTGGCAATGGGCATCGATACGGCTGCCAACTTCGTAGTCCAAGTCGAGGGGTTGGCGTGACTCCTTGCTGACAACACACTCCAGGCACCCCATCAAGCCCAGCCCACGGATGTCGCCAACGATGGGGAGATCAGCTAGGGTGTGTAACTGCTGCTGCAGATAAGGGCCAACCTCGCGGGCATGCTGCAACAGTCCTTCACCCTCGATGATGTCCATGTTGGCGATTGCCGCGGCACAAGCGACCGGATGGCCCGAGTAGGTGTAGCCGTTGGAGAACACGGCCCCACGTTCGCTATCGCCACCCACTTGTGAGATCAGCCGGTCTGAGATAAGTACCGCTCCCAGCGGCACGTAGCCGGAGGTGATGCCCTTGGCACAGGTGATAATGTCCGGCGTGATGTCAAAGACTGGCTCGGAGGCAAACCAGTGACCCAGTCGACCAAAGCCAGTGACTACTTCGTCTGAGATATAAATCACATCGTAGCGCCGGCAGACGGCAAGGCAAGCCGCGTGATAACCGGCAGGGGGGACGATGACACCACCCGAGGCAAGGATCGGCTCGGCGATGAACGCGCCGACCCGCTCGGCACCGATTTCGAGAATTTTGTTCTCAAGCTCCGCTACCAGTTGCCGGCAGAAGGACTGCTCGTCCATGCTTGCGGGCCGCCGGTACGGATTGGGCGACGAGATAAAGTGTATCTGCTCAAGGTCGGTGTCCAACCAGTTCTTATCGCGTGTTTTTCCTGAGACAGCGGCAGAGAGGTAGGTACTGCCGTGGTAGGCGTCATGCCGGGAAATAATATGTTTTTTCTGTGGGCGACCCAGCACATTGTTGTAGAACATGACGAAGCGCAGAGCCGAGTCGACCGCAGTCGAGCCGCCGGTGGTGTAGAACACATGGTCGAGATCACCAGGTGCTACAGCAGCCAGTCGCTCGGCCAGGCGGGCGGCTGGTGCTGTGGGATGACTCCAGGGGCTGATGTAGGACAACTGTGCACCCTGTGTCGCCATGGCGTTGGCGATCTCGCGCCGGCCATGGCCGGCGTTGACACACCACATACCGCCCGGGCCATCGAGCAGGCGGTTGCCTTCACCGTCGTAAACGTAGATTCCGGCCCCGGCATCGACGATAGTGCGGGCCTCTGGCTGGTCAAAAGACTCCCACGGGTGGATGACATGCTCATCCATGCGCCGAATGGCCGGAATATCAGGCTTAGCTTCGGAGTATGCTTTCATGGGCAGTGACGATAATAGCCTAAATGACTTGGTACTCAATTCTTTAAGCAGCAGAAACCTGGCTGATAATGGGAATACACATGAGCAAGCCAACCCGCACCAGGGTCGGCGACAACAGCAAATACCCTTGCGGACCCGGCCAGCACCGCAGCATGACGCGTAAACTGCTGGCAAAGCCGGACGGAAGCTCGCTCAGTTGCCGCATCTCAGGCCGGCGTCACCCAACGGCCACTCCCCGGTTGCATAGCGCTTTGTGGTAAGTGAATGGGGAAAAGTTCCCGGATCTGGCGGTCAGTGTCAGCGGCAATGTACTGCGGATAATGGCTGGAGAGTATCTGCTGGACCCGCGCCCTGGCGTGCTCACGGATATCGGGTGAACCTGCGGCCTCCCAATCCTCAATAGAGGAACGATCTGCAACCTCTGGATACAGGTACTCACTCTGCATCAGCCCCAGGGTCTGCTGGTGCGAAAGAAAATGTCCCGGTCCGCCCAGGACCACGTCGCGGATTACCTCGAACGACAAAGTCTCGTCGGTCACCTCGATACCGCGCAAGGCCCGCTGGATACAACCGATCATGTCGTTGTCGATAACGATGGACTCGAACGAGCAGCCCATCAAACTGCCCATCATGCCGGCTGCCTCGCTGACCGAGTTAGCACCTGCAAGCGCGGCCAAGGTGACATTGATACCTTTTTCGTAGCCCGCCTGGTTGTCCGGCAGCTTGGCGTCGGTCATGCCGCCGCTGACACTGCTGGGCAAGTCGTAGAAATTGGCAATCTGCGCCGCGGCTGCGTTCAGGATACCCTCCTCACCACCGCCACCAGAAAACGCGCCGGTGCGAAGGTCCGAGACAAACGGCCACGGGCCCAGCGTCACCGGGTAGCCGGGCACCACCAGGGAAACCAGCAACACTCCGGCCAGAGCCTCGGCTACCGCTTGTGCCAAAGTGCCTGCCAAAGCAGCCGGCGCAGTTGCGCCGGCCTGCGGCGCCACCACGATCCAGACCGGTGAACCAAAAGCGGTGGAGGCGATACAGACCTCGCTGTTCTCTTCTCCGTAAGCAAGCGGTGAAACCACGCAGCAGCCCCCACCACTGCAAAACGGTCGCTCAGAAAATGCCTGCTCACCGCCGGCGATCAATTGCGCCATTTGCAACACTGGCTCGACATTAGCGGCGCTGGCAAAACTCAGCGAGATATTCTTGCTGGTTCCGGCAAAACACGCGTAGGCGGCATTGATATCCGCTTGCCGCGGATCACCTATATCTGTTGCGATCATCCAGTGGGAGTGATCGTGAATGTGCTCCAGTGCATCCACCAGGCGGCCGCAGTCGTAGATATCCAGTAGGGTCGAGGGCCGGTAACAGTCGTTTTCAACATCCAGTATCCGCACTGCCTCACCGCAACCGCCATAATGAACACGCGACCCCTGGTACTCGAGGTCGTGGCGCGGCTCGCGACCGCAGAACACGATCTCTCGAGGCACCCGGGCGATGGTGTCCTCGACCAACGCCCGAGGGAAACACAACCGCTCGTGATCATTCATCCGGCAGCCGGCCTGCAGTGCCTTTTCCAGCAGCAGCGGGATCGGGTTGGCCATGCCTACCTCAGCCAGTAGCGCCAGTGCCGTATCGTGGATGCGCTCGACGTCACGATCGCTGAGCGGCTTGAAGCGGCCGCTGCGCATACCGGCTCTGACCACCTGCCCGGTGGCCTGCCGAGCCGCCTGCCGACGCGCACTTGCTCTACCTCTTCTCATCTTTAATCGGATCCGCTATCAGAACACCAAAACGCCACCCCGACTGCAGGCCGGGGGCATCGCTGGCCGAAAGGCATGGCAGTGGCACCGTGGGCGCCACGCCCATAGACTATTCCATTCTCAACCTCACCACCGCAGGGATCGTGCGCCCGGTTTTCCAGCACAATCAGTTCCTGCTGGTTCAGGTCAATAAGATCCGGTAGTTTCCATTCCCGATCGTTAAGCATCTGGTAATTCTCCTAGCGCGCCGTCACAGCATATCAGAAACTTGAGCGTGCTCACCAGGAACTGCAACGGTTGTATTTGCGCCGGCATGGCCGATGCGTGCATCGATTAACAGTGAAAACGTATAGCGGATCCCATGTCAATACCATTCAAGACAGATATGCAAAGTTGTCAAAGCGATGAGCAAAAACCAACTGCCGCAAGCCGTCCACAGCTTTCGGTTTCGAACAACGCAACTGTGGCGGTAGAATCCAGACCTAAATGCGCATACCCCACCCAGAGATCTTCAAGGCCTACGATATCCGCGGTATCGTCGGTCAGTCACTGACTGAAAGCGTGGTTGAAGCGATCGGCCGTGCGGTCGGCTCCGAGGCGCTCGCCGCTGGCGACAGTGCGGTGGTAGTAGGCCGAGATGGCCGCTTGTCCGGCCCCGCCATTGCCGGGGCGCTGATCGAGGGCATCGTCGCCAGTGGCTGTGATGCCGTCGACATCGGCGTGGTCCCAACCCCGCTCACCTATTTTGCGACCCACCACCTCGCCATCGGCTCAGCCGTGTCGGTCACCGGCAGCCACAATCCACCCGACTACAACGGCCTCAAAATCATGCTGGCCGGCACTACCCTGGCTGCCGAGCGCATCCAGGAGTTGCGTCACCGGGTCGAGGCAGGTGACCTTAAAAGTGGTGCCGGACAATCGCGCAAAGCCGATGTGGTCTCCGCTTACCTGGCCCGGGTGAGCGAGGACATTCACCTTGAACGATCGCTGAAGGTGGTGGCCGATTGTGGCAACGGCGTGGCCGGCTTGGTCGCACCAAAACTGCTGCGCTTGATCGGCTGCGAGGTGATCGATCTTTTTGCTGAGGTTGATGGCAATTTCCCGAACCATCACCCCGACCCCAGTCAGGTCCAGAACCTTAAGGACCTGATTGACACAGTGCAGCGCGAAGGAGCCGACCTCGGACTCGCCTTCGACGGTGACGGTGACCGCCTCGGTGTAACTACTGCCAGGGGCCAAGTCATCTGGCCGGACCGGCAAATGATTCTGTTCGCCGAGGATATTCTGGGCCGTTCGCCAGGCGCCGAGATAGTCTACGACGTCAAGTGCTCGCGGCTGCTGCCGGCGGCCATCGAGCAGGCGGGTGGCAAAGCAACCATGTGGAAGACTGGGCACTCATTTATCAAAGGTAAGCTCAAGGAGTCCGGGGCAGCCCTTGGCGGCGAGATGAGTGGGCACATTTTCTTCAAGGAGCGCTGGTACGGCTTCGATGATGCGATCTACGCGGCGGCGCGCCTATGCGAACTGCTCTCCGGGCGGGCGCAGACGCCGACCGAAGTCTTTGCCGCGATTCCTGACACCGTCAACACCCCTGAGCTACGCCTGGAGATGAGCGAAGGTGAGCACCATCAGTTAATCAGTGAACTCATCGCCAACGCTAATTTTCCCGATGGTGAGATCTGTCACATCGACGGCATCCGGGTCGACTTTGCCGATGGCTTTGGTCTGGCCCGTGCTTCCAATACCACCCCGACCGTAATCCTGCGCTTTGAGGCCGACACCCAGGAGGGGCTTACCCGCATCATGGACAGTTTCCGCGCGCAGATACTGGCCCTGCGGCCCGGCCTCGATCTGCCTTTCTAACCAGACTTACCGCCGTCAGCGACAGCCCAGGCTGCATGTGAGCGATCAGACTGGCCTGGATGCGCTACGGTAAATCTTTGTCTGCGCTTGCCGGCACCCACCGGTGCCTCTATCCTCTTTTCGACAAACGTGTTTTCCTAGGTCCACCAACACCACCGGTAAATTCTGATGCCCGCAGCAGCCCTGTCACCAGACGTTGACCCCATCCGGGTCTCGATACTGCAACGACGACTGAAAGCCATCACTGAAGAAATGGGGCTGGTGCTGCTGCGTACGTCCCGTTCGCCGATTCTGAACGAAGCTCGGGATTTCGTCACCGGCCTGTACGACGCCAGCGGCCAGATGCTGGAACAGACAGAATACATACCAGTGCTGGCCTTTGCCCTGCAACCAGTTTGTGAACGAATTCTCACCTACTTCGGTGATGAGATCTATCCGGGCGACATTTTCTTGCACAACGATGTTTTCTCGGAGGGCAACCAGAACAACGATGTAGCGGTCTTCAAGCCAATCTTTGTCGACAAACAACTGGTTGCCTGGGCGGCATGCAAGGGACACCAGGCAGACATCGGCGGCAGCGTGGCGGGTGGCTACAACCCTGAAGCCCGGGAAGTCTGGCAGGAAGCATTTCGAATCCCTCCGCTGAAGATCTACGAGAAAGGACAACGACGCGATGATGTCTGGAACCTGATATTCGCCAACATCAGGCTCAAGGTTGTCGAAGAAGATATCACCGCCCAGATCGGCAGTTGCGTGGTCGGAGAGCGGGCAGTGCAAAAACTGATCCAGCGCAACGGCCTCGACAGCTTCCACGCCCACACCAGTGCACTTTTCGCCGCCACCGAGCGCATGGTGCGTGCCGAAATTGCCGTCATCCCTAATGGCGTCTACCGCGCTAGCAGCAGGGCATTTTTCGATGGCATAACCGATGGCTCAACCATGGAGATAAAACTCGCCGTGACGGTGAACGATGACCGGATTTGTTTCGATTTTTCCGGGTCATCGCCGCAAACCCCTGGCTTTGTCAATGCACCGCGCACGGCAACAGCATCGGCCGTCATCCTGACCTTCCTGATGCTCATCAACCCAGAAATTCCTCATAACAAGGGATTATTACAGCCGATTCAAATCATCAACCCCGAAGGATCGTTTCTCAATGCTGCCTATCCTGCAGCCACGACCTTCGGCAATTCCCTGACTGGGCCGACCTCAGACGCCATTTTGCGGGCACTGGCCCAGGCCATACCAGAGCGCGTTTCGGCTGGTTGGAACCGTATGCTCGGAGTCACGATAACGGGCGACGACCCGACCAACGAGGGGCAGCGTTTTGTCGATATCATGTTTCTTGCCCTCAAAGGGGGGTCTGGGGCCACCTTTGATACCGACGGTTACGACCATATCGGACTGATCAATTGTGCGGGCGGCATTCTGGCTCAGGATTACGAGATGCTGGAGTTGCAGTCACCGCATCTACTGCAAAAGCACGAATACCTGATTGATTCAGCTGGTGCAGGTCGTCAGCGCGGCGGCCTGGGCGTGCAAACAGAAATCGTTCTGGGCGGGGACAACTTGACGGCGGTGGTATTCGGCGATGGTACGGAAATGGAGGCCCGTGCATTTGGCCTCGACGGGGGAACTGCGGGCGCGCACAATCAATTGGCCTTCGAACAGCCGGATGGGTATCAATTGTGTCCAAAAACCAAAGAGATCATCCGCAACCTGCCGACCGGTACTGTTTACCGGCAAAGTGCAGGTGGTGGTGGCGGTTATGGCTCGCCGCTGGAGCGTACGCCTGAAACCGTACTCGAGGAAGTAATGAACGGCGTGATCAGCCCGCAAGCGGCTCGCATGGACTACGGGGTGGCATGTGATGCGAACCAGCAGTCGATCGACTATGGCGGCACCGGCCGCTGGCACAGGCCCGGCAAGCATGCCTAAAACCATTGATCACATCGGCATTATTGTCTCCGACCTGGAAGCAGCTATGGCGTGCTACGAGCCCTTGCTCGGTACTGTTGCCAAAGTAACAGAACTGCCTGCAGCGGGAGTCCGGGTTGCCAGCTTCAAAGCCACCAACATCGAGATAGAGTTGATCGCCTACCTCT
>Ga0207990_1000270_pt1 | contig 31036 bp, 26 predicted proteins | sample ETNtaG_8_FD_185780 | JGI IMG/M metagenome (GOLD analysis project Ga0207990, IMG submission 185780) | Marine microbial and viral communities from oxygen minimum zone, Eastern Pacific Ocean - ETNP201406SV75 (SPAdes) (version 2) | ecosystem: Environmental > Aquatic > Marine > Oceanic ...
GAGATCGATATGGTAGCTCGGCGTCCCTGACCTAAACGGGGTCAGATACTCAGGTCCGGCGGCAGGCCGCCTTGACCATCAAAGCGCTGAGGGCGAGGTACCAGAAAAGCGCCCACCAGGGCATCGACAGCCCCCAGAAAGTCCAGTCGACTAAAGCGCATTCACCGGAGCCTGCCAGGGCTTTGCTCAGGGCGTCAGCGAGTGGCAGGTTCTGCAGCATGAATTCCAGCCCAGGCCCGCATTCGGGGACCCGGCCCGACGGTAGCGATTGGATCCAGATGTGCCGGCCGGCTACCGCTACGCCGAGTGCCGCCGCTAACGTGGTCAGCCCGGCATAGACCTTGCGGCCAAAGCCGCGTGGGTTGTGAAAGGCCCCGATCAGTGCAACGACGCCAATGCCGACAAATGCCAGCCGCTGAAAGATGCACAGCGGGCACGGGTCCAGGAATTCACGAAACTGCAGCCAGTAGGCATAACCTAAAAGGCCCGTGCACGTGAGAAAGACCAGCGCGCTGGTAACACGAAAAAATGGTGCAGCAGGTGATGTCATTGACTAATTGTATCGTTTTGCCGCGGCTGGGTTGTCACAGGTAATCGCATGCCGGATAAGCACAAAGGGCCAGCGCTTCTCGAAATATTCATTCTAGACGTCATTTCGCAAACAAAGACCACGGGCTTGCAGTGATACTCATAAATGTGGATTCACATCCACCCGTGGATGGCATTTACTGCAGCGTGGTCTGCCGAACACCACAAGCCGCATCCAGAACAATCTCTTAGGTGCGTGCATTAATAAATTATTAATCACTGTCTGTTACCGTGCCTTTGACCATGGCGGCCACGGGCTTCACATGCCAGACGATCATCTTGCAGGCCGACTGGCGGTAAGTGATGGCATCTTCGATCGGGTCTTCTGCTTGGGCGGGGGTAAATCCCAGCGCCAGCACCGCTAGACTGATGCGCCAAGCACTGTGAAAGAATCTCACTGCATGGCTCCCTAATTAGAGAGGCTTTATGAAAGTTTGGTAGAGTAACATGGTCATGTTGAAGCTTATTCGGTCAAGATATTTTCGCCCAATGGTGGGGTTGGGATTACTGTTAACAGCGGTGTCAGTACAGGCGCTGCCGGAATGCAAAGTGCCCAACGGGTTGAGTACAGATGACCAGGACCATTACTGCATGATCCACACCTTCCGCTGGGCATGTTTATTAGACAAGGGCTACGACATGGATAAGGATAACTGGACGGTTATGCTATGGGATTACGAGGAGTGCACGATTCGCGGCTGTAATCAGTTGCTGCAGCAGACCGGTGCGCTATCCGAAGCGCTTTTTCTCAAAGCATGTAATATCGCGGTGCTTGATCGGCGTTAGTGCCCACGCTGGCACAGCCATCAGCGCGCCGACAGCCCCTGTTCCGAATAAACCGATAGCACGCGTCACTGTCATCGCCGCAGTTCGCGGCTAGCCTCAGCCCGCTTCCTGATGGATCTTATGACGGCACAGTCAATTGCCGATGCAGGTTGAATATTGAGCAGGACGGGGGGGTTTGCGTCTTTGGTGCAAAGCGTCTAACTGCGCAGATACGAAGCGCCGTTGACATCAATAATGGCACCAGTAGAGAACTCGGCCCCTGGCGAGGCCAGGAACAGCACGGCATGGGCGACTTCCTCGGGTCGAGCGACTCGCCCGAGCGGGCTCTGATGGCGGATGGCGTCACCATCGGGCCCCTGTAGTACGGTCTTCGCCATATCGGTTTCGACAAAGCCTGGCGCCACCGCGCCGACAAAAATCCCAAGGCCTGCCACGTGCTGGGCCAGTGACTGGGTCATTGCATTCAGCCCTGCCTTGCTGGCACCGTAGGCCGGGCAACGCGGTTCACCTCTAAAAGCGCCGCGCGAACTGACATTTACGATGCGCCCGCCACCATGCTCACGCATGTGCTCAACGGCACACCAGCACAGGTTGGCAGGGCCCACAAGGTTGACAGCCAGGGTGCGCTGCCAGGCCGTTTGCCACTTGGCAAATGAGACTTCATCGATGGGGTGGGCTTCGAAGATACCGGCGTTGTTCACCAGGATATCCAGCCCGCCCAGACTTGTAATGACTTCGGTGACGATGCGCTGTGCCGTCGAGGCATCGGCCAGGTCGCCGGCGCAAAGCACATGGCCTGTGCCCTCGAGGCTTGCCAGGGTATCGCGGGCAGCCTCCTGGTTGGCGCGACAGTGCACGGCCACCTGCGCCCCTGCTGAAGCAAACTGGCGTGCCACAGCGCGGCCAATCCCGCGCGAGGCCCCGGTGACCAATACTTTCTTATTGTCGAAGCGCATCGGCACAGATTACCGTATCTGGCCGTTTGCGAGAAGTGGCATCGCACGTGCTGTGGCTATTCGCCGGGGCGGTCTGCCCAGGTGTTGTTGCTCATGGCGTTACTTCCCGGGCCCTCGTAGAATGGAGCGCAGGATCAGGATGAGCTTACAGGAGGAGCGCTATGAGTGACAAGCCAGGCGACGCGGAATTGACCGACGAGGAACTCGATGCCCAGTTGCGCGAGATTGCCGACCAGTTTATTGATCTGGCCAACCAGCAGGCCGAGCGCTTTCATAAGGAGAATATCAGTCAGGGCCTGATGTATGCCGCGGCACGCTTCAATGCCTTTGTGGTGGCCTCGCACGCCGATGACATTGCGGCCTACGACCAGGAGCGCGACCGGGCCATCGAATATTTCGTGGACCAGTATCGGCAGATGTTCACTACCAATCTTGATGATTACCGCAATACTTTTGAGGATCTTAAGTATGCCCATCTGATGTCCAGCCGGCCGAACTGAGATGAAACGCTCAGGACTCAGCGGTATTGGAATGTGCAACGAGGTCCACGGCAAAGCGGACTACCGACAGGCCAATAGCTGCCCGGCCGGTGCGCCTGGTGGCAAAGCAATTTAGGAGGTGCTACTCGTTTTCGCGGCGGGCGTGTACCGTGCAGGGGGCTTCGGCTCCATTGTCGCTGACCCAAAAGACAATCGGCTGGCAGCAGATTTCGCAGTCTTCTACATATTGATCACCAGCGGTGGCTGGATCAACCAGGGCAGTGAACACCTCGGCGCAGTAGGGGCACTCGATGAGATGTTCTTCCAGTTCCATGATTGCAGTATTGTGCCTGTGGGTCGCAAAAAGTAAAAGACGGCTAAGGCTTCCTCTGCCACGAGCGGGATTTCGAGCTCGTAGGCCAAGCAGCCAAATGATACAAAGCGCAAAATGCACAATAAGGCGAGTGACCCGGTTGCGACCCAACCGGGTCAGCGCGGACGCATGCTCGGGATCGCCAGACAAAAGCCGTGTGGTTGTGCCATTGCCGATAGCATGAGCCTGGGACGACATCACCAAAGGTGAGCTCCAGGGAAGTGCAATCCAAATGAACCCAAAGAGGAAATCTACTTACCGAGTGGGGCCGGGTGACGGTAGACTGGTGGACCCACAAGATTGGCGATATTCATCTTAACGATCTGATCATATGGCTGCACGCAGTGATACCTTGTACGATGCTGCTGGCTGAGGACTGATACTCTTTTGGATCGAACCGAGCGCTTCTACACTATTGACCGCATGCTGCGGGCCCACCAGGGCACCACTTTGCGCCAGATGATGGAGGCAATGGAAGTATCGCGGGCCACCGTGCGGCGCGACCTGGAATACATGCGCGATCGCCTGGCGGCACCCATTACCTGGGACCATGAGGCGCGCCGCTATTGTTACGAAGCGCACTCCGAAGAGGCCGACCGCTACGCTTTGCCCGGGCTCTGGTTTAATGCGTCTGAGGTGCATGCACTGCTGACCATGGAGCATCTGCTTTCCAGTTTGCAGCCTGGCCTGCTGGAGCCGCACATTGAACCCTTACGCAACCGTATTCGCCGGTTACTGGACAGCGGTGACCATCCGGCTGATGAGGTAGCCCGGCGTATCCGCGTACTGCACATGGCGGCCCGCCAGGCAGATAGCGATGTCTTCGGTGCCATCTCCCACGCATTGTTACGTCGTTACCGACTGCAGATCAGGCATCTCAACCGCCGCAGCGGCGAGATCACCGAGCGTACCGTATCGCCGCAGCGTCTGGCACATTACCGCGACAATTGGTATCTCGATGGCTGGTGTCACTTGCGCAATGGTCTGCGCAGTTTCGCTGTTGATGCTATTGAGGGTGCGCAGGTAGTCGAGACGCAACGGGCTAAGAGCGTTAGTGATGCGCAGTTAGAGCAAGTGCTCGGCACCGGCTACGGCATCTTTGCGGGCGATAAAATCCGCCAGGCGGTGCTGCGTTTTTCGCCCGAGGCGGCCCGTTGGGTCGCGCGTGAAAAGTGGCACTCACGCCAAAGCGGCCGTTTGGAGGAAGATGGCAGCTACACACTGACGATTCCCTATGCCGCTGAGACCGAACTGGTAATGGATATCATGCGACACGGTGCCCAGGTAGAAGTCATCGCACCGGACAGTCTGCGCGACACGGTGCGCGAGCGCCTGGCCGCTGCAGCAGCCCAGTATCCCGACTGATTCACTTGAACCCACCTCAACACGTTGGCCCCGGGTTGTCTGGCAACATCCGGGGTATCGGCTGGATGGTGTTGACCGGGGTGATGTTTGTCGGGGTTACTGTTGCGGTGCGTTATCTTGGCACCTCAATCAACCCGGTGCAGGCAGGCTTCATCCGCTACGCCTTTGGTTTGGTGATGGTGCTGCCGTTGTTGTCGCGTGCCGGGGTGTTCTCGCTGCATTCCAAACGGATCGGTTTTCATGCACTTCGTGGTTTGGCCCATGGCTGCGGTGTGATGTTGTGGTTTTTTGCCATGAGTCGTATCCCCATCGCCGAAGTGACAGCGCTGGGATTCACCGCGCCAGTCTTCACGACGCTGGGCGCGGCACTGTTTTTACGTGAGCGGTTACGGAGTTACCGCATAATCGCCATTCTCGCGGGCTTTGCCGGAGCGCTGCTGATCCTGCGCCCGGGATTTCGGGAGATCGATATCGGCGCCTTAGCGCAGGTGGCTGCCGCGCCGCTTTTCGCTTGCTCCTTTTTAATGGCCAAGTCGGCCACTCGTACCGAGTCCAGCACCATGATCGTGGTGATGCTCTCGGTGTTCTGCACACTCACCCTGGCTTTACCGGCGCTTGCGGTGTGGCGCAACCCAACGCTCGAAGAACTGGGGCTGTTGCTTGCTACGGCAGCGCTGGCCACGGCCGGCCACTACTGCATGACCCGGGCCTTCAAGGTGGCCGAAGTGTCGGCGGTGCAGCCCTTTACCTTTTTGCAACTGGTCTGGGCGACTTTGCTAGGTTTGATGCTCTTTGACGAACATCCTGACCTTTGGATCGCTTTGGGTGGCGCTCTGATCGTTACTGCCGCCACCTGGATGGCCCACCGTGAGGTACGATCTTAACGCGATTTGACTGACGTGGATTAGTTGGCAAGCGTAATGCTGGTACCATAATAGTAGAAACCTGAAGCGTTGTTCGGGAGGGAACAGATGATCGACTACGCCAGCGGTGCCATGGTGGCGGGCCAACAGTCCTCGCGCCAGGCCCCACCAGCCGGGGGCCAAGGTGCCGGGCCCGGGCCGGATTAAGCCCGACTCACATTATGCAACAAAGCATTTTCTCAGCTACCCACCATGAAGCCACGCAGTCCCCTTAAGCAACTGTCGACCCACGAGGTCACCAACATGCCACCTCACCTGGGTGATCAGGACCTGTGGGCTGATGACCGGGCGCTGCGTGAGTGGCTTGCCCACTGCGGTGGAGACAACCACGTCAGTCACATGGCAAAAGCCGGGAAGGTCGCCGGGCTGGATGAGACTTTCGACAAGGCCAACCAGGCGAACCGTTGCGTTCCGGAGTTACAGGCCTTTGATCGTTATGGCATGCGGATTAACGCGATCGAGTTCCATCCGGCCTATCACGATCTGATGCGCCTGGCGATCTCTCACCAGGTGCATAACTTCGCCTGGCACAATGAAGGACGTGCCGGCCATCTCGGACAGGGCGCTCTTACCTATATGTTCAGTCAGCCTGAGGGTGGTGTCATGTGTCCGATGGCGATGGCCTATTCGGTGGTGCCCAGTTTGCGCACCACCCCCAAAATCGAAGCCCAGTGGATGCCGCGCATCCTGTCTGATGTCTATGACTCTCGCGATATTCCAGTGACAGAAAAGACCGGCGCGCTGGTCGGCATGTTTATGACGGAGAAGCAGGGCGGCTCGGACGTGCGCTCCAATTCGACTGTTGCGGTGCCCATGGGGCTTGAGTCTGGAATTGGTGCCGACTATCTGCTAACCGGTCACAAGTTTTTCTGTTCGGCGCCGATGGGCGATGCTTTTCTGGTGCTGGCCAATACGAACGACATGGGCATTTCCTGTTTCCTGGTGCCGCGCTGGCGAGCGGATGGCCAGCGCAACAATCTGGCTATTCAGCGGATAAAGGACAAGTTGGGTAATCGCTCTAATGCTTCCACCGAAATCGAGTTTCAGGACACCTACGGAGTTATGCTGGGCGAGGAAGGCCGTGGTGTCCGTACCATCATCGATATGGTGACTGGTAACCGCATCTACTGCGCCATGTCTTCGGCCGGGATCATGCGCCAGGCGCTGGTGCAGGCACTGCATCACACCTCTCACCGTTCAGCGTTTAACAAGCGCCTCATTGAACAGCCGCTGATGCAAAACGTGCTGGCTGATATGGCCATTGAGGTTGAGGCGGCGCTGGCGCTGGGGATGCGCGTGGCGAGCGCAATGGATCATAGTGGTGACCCAAGCGAAGCCGCATTGGTCCGGGTCGGCACCGCGGTTGCCAAGTACTGGAATACCAAGCGTTGCCCTTATCTGGTGTTTGAAGCCCTGGAGTGTCATGGTGGCCCGGGTTATATAGAGGAAAGCATCATGCCGAGGCTTTATCGCGAGGCACCGGTCAACTCGATCTGGGAAGGTTCGGGCAATGTTATCGGCCTGGACGTGTTACGTGCCGTGAGTCGTGAGCCTGAAGTGGTTTCAGTGTTTATGGCCGAGGTAGAAAAAGCGCGTGGTAACGACGCCAACCTGGATCGACTCATCGACGATCTGCATGCGGAGTTCAATGATCCGGATGGCATGGAAGTTCGGATGCGCATGATCACCGAAATGATGGCGCTGGCGTTGCAGGGCGCGCTGCTGACGCGCAATGCCCCCGCAGTTGTGGCTGAAGCCTTCTGTGCCTCGCGCCTGGCACCGCGTTATCGTGGCGCCTTTGGCACATTGCCTCGTGGGAGCGATCTGGATTCGATTATCGCCCGCGCCATGGCAGACTGATTCAACCTGGATTCGGCCGCAGGTCCAAGGTATCAGCGCCTGCTTGGATGCAAGCGCATTCCCAAGAAGTACCCATAGCCTGAAATCCCGCGGCATTGGGCTGCAGAATCACCGGGTGAGCCTGCCAGCACGCATAATCTCAGCCATGCCTGTATGCTCATCAGACCCTGTCGATAGCCCCTGATGCTGCATCTTTATCACGCTAGCCGTCTGGAGGATCTGGCCGAGCGCCTGACCAGAGACCTTGAGAGGCCGGTGGGGCCTGTGTTGACTCCACAAATCGTCGCCGTATCGAGTGCCGCGATTGGTCAGTGGCTGACACTGGAATTGGCCCGGCGCCACGGCATCAGCGCCAACGTTCAATGGCTGTTGCCGGCCAGGCTGCTGTGGCGGGTGTTTCGTGATGTGTTGAATGATGTACCCAAGGCCAACGCGTTTTCAGCCGAGGTTCTGGCCTGGCGCGTGCTGGCGGTGTTGCGCGATACCACTTTCGTCAAGCAGCACAGCGCGCTGGCGCACTACCTCGCCGATGCCAGTTCGTTGCGTCATTGGCAACTGGCGCGCCAGATGGGCCGACTGTTTGAGCAATACCTGGTTTTTCGACCCGATTGGATTGACCGCTGGGAGCGCCATGGCGCTGATGAGTGGCAGGGTGCGTTGTGGCAGCGTGTCATCAGCGTCGGAGATACGCGCCACTGGCTCAAGTTGCGCAACGAACTGTTCGGCGCACTGCACAAGAACTCACCAGTTGCTGGTGGTCTTCCCAAGCGGCTTTCCCTGTTTGCGCTTACCGGTCTGTCGGGGGCATTGCTCGAATTGCTCTCGCGTCTGGCAGAGCACACCGAGGTACACATTTATCACCTTAACTTCAGCGGCGGTTTCTGGGCTGATATTGTCAGCGACCGCGAACGGGCTCGCCTGATCGCGACCCAGGGGGAGGGCGTAGACGAGTACCTGGAAAGAGGCAACCGGTTGTTGGCTTCTATGGGTCGACTGGGCCGCGAACACCTTGCCCAGTTGTTGCAGCTTGAATCGATCGAGTCAGAAACTTACCGTGCCCCGCCGCGTGACACCGTGCTTGGGGCTATTCAGGCAGATATTGTGGAACTACGCGATGCCGATCAAGCGACGCCGTTTGTTGCTACGGCCCAGGATCGCTCGATCCAGGTCCATATCTGTCACGGACCCATGCGCGAGATCGAGGTGCTGCATGACCGCCTGCTGGATGCTTTTGAGCGTGATCCGGATCTGACACCGGCCGATGTGCGGGTCCTCATTCCCCGGCTCGCTGAATACGCCCCATTGATTGAATCGGTGTTTGGCGCTGCGACCGGGCAACGTCATATTCCCTGGCACCTGGCCGAGCGCGCCCTGGATGATCACAGCCCTTTAGTACATGCTTTTCTGGAACTGCTGCGATTACCCGAGGGTCGCCTTGATGCGCAACGGGTGAGCGCCCTGCTGGATATCCCGGTACTGCGGGCTCGTTTTGCGCTCGCCGAGGTCGACCTCGAACAGGTCATGCAGTGGATACGGGAGCTGGGTATCCGCTGGGGGGCCGATGCCGACTCGCTGGCGGCGATGGATCTACCCATCAGTGGCACTCACACCTGGCGCGCTGCGACCGACCGGCTGTTGCTGGGTTTTGCGCTAGGCGATAGCGATGAACCGGTTGCCGGCTGCATGCCGGCTCCGCCGGGTGATGCCACGCTGGCACAGGTGGTCGGGCGCTGGCGCTCTTTCCTTGAACAGCTAATCGGCCTGCACGAGACATTGTCTGGCACATACCCACTGTCGCGATGGGTGTCGTTGTTCAATCAGGTGTTGGATCGATTTTTTCTTCCCGGCCCCGAGGAAACTGATAACCTGGTGCGACTGCGTCAGCAATTGGCCGCACTGGCCGGTGACGGGGCAATTGCAAACTTTAATGAGCCGCTGATACTGCCGGCGGTACGTGATGCGCTGGAGGCGCGCCTGCGTGGCGCCAGCGGCGGGCGCTTTATGAGCGGTGGCGCCACCTTTGCCACGCTGGCTCATGGTCGTTGCCTGCCGGCGAAACTGCTGTGCCTGGTGGGCATGAACAGCGAGGATTTCCCCGGGCGCGACAGTAGTTATGGCCTGGACCAGATGGTTGCCCAGCCCCGCTCTGGAGACCGGCGCCGGCGCGACGAAGACCGCCATGCTTTTTTGGAGGCCATGAGCTGCGCGCGTTCGGGTTTGTACATCAGCTACAGTGGCGCCAGCGCGCGGGACGATAGCGTGCAGCCGCCCTCGGTGGTAGTCAGTGAACTGCTCGAGCAGGTCGATGCCTTATCTGAAGAGGGCGCTTTGTCCGAAGCGCTGACGATCCGTCATCCGCTTCAGCCATTTAGCCGGCGTTACTTCAGCGCCGAGCCGGGTTTGTTCAGTTATGCGTGTGAGATGGTCCCGCCGGGCGGTTTGCGTCGGCCCAACACCACACCTTTGTTTGATGGGCCTCTCGCACCGCCGCTACCGGGCGAGCTATCGCTGGATGGCCTGGTCGACTTTCTGGCTAATCCGGCACGCGCCCTGTTGCGAGGTCGTCTTAACGTGGTGCTCGAGCCAGGTGCGGGCCAGCTGCCCACGCGCGAGCCGATGCAGCTGGACGGGCGATCACGCCGGGCGGTGGCGCGGGCCGCACTGGAGGCGCAACTGCAGGGTATGGGCGAGGCCGAGCTCGCAGAGCGTGTCCGGCTAGGCGGTCAGTTACCCCCGGGGACGCCCGGCGAATTAGCCATGAGTGAGCAGTGGTGTCAGGCCGCGCCGGTTGCCACACTGCTGGAGCCTCTGCTGGCGTCGCAGGCGTTTTTGCCCCTGTCAGTCAGCGTGATGGTGGGGGATTGGCAACTGACCGGCGCGCTGGAAAACGTTGGCCGGTCTGGTCAGATTCTCTGGTCGGTTGAATCGCCAAGCCCCTGGGTGATGCTGCGGGCCTGGTGCGCACACCTGTTGCTGAATATGGCAACAGACGCGCCATCACACCATACCCGTCTTGTCAGTCCCAACGGGGTCGCTACCTTTGCTCCCGAGCACGATCCCGGTCAGCTGCTCTGGGAAATACTGGCGCTTTACAGCGAAGGCATGTGTCGACCTTTGCCGTTTTTTCCCCGCAGTGCCTGGAAATTTGTCAACGCGCCGCGTTCTCCACGCTCTGTGGCCTATCAGACCTGGATGGGTTCGGATTTTGGCCCAGGCCAGGGCGAATCATCCGATCCGTATTTCGCTCTGGCTTTTCGTGACCGCCTCGGCCAGGCGCTGGACGAGGAGTTTGAATCGCTGGCTACGCAATTGCTGGGCACTCCCAAAGAGCGGCTACAGGAGCAGAACTCATGATGGTGCGATCGCTGGACCCTGTTACGGTCGCGCTGCAGGGCGTCAACCTGGTTGAAGCCGCTGCCGGTACAGGTAAGACCTGGACCATCACCGCGCTGTACCTGCGCTTGCTACTTGAAGGTGAGATGCAGGTGGGACAGATACTGGTAGTCACCTATACCCGGGCGGCTACCGGTGAGCTGCGCCAGCGCTTACGCGGTGCATTGACCAAGGCGCTTAACGCTTTTGCCGGGAAAGACGATGGGGATGATCCGCTGGTCGGGCCGTTGCTGTTGCGCTATCCCGATCACCACGCGTGTGCCTTGAAATTGCGTCGCGCCATAGCCGATTTTGACCAGGCTGGAGTTTTCACTATTCACGGGTTCTGCGAGCGTGTGCTGGGCGACAGCGCTTTTCAGAGCGCCATCGCTTTTGAGACCGAGGTGCTTGCTGATGAGCGCGCCCTGCTGGGCGAGGTGGTCGATGACCTGTGGCGCCGGGAGATTTATCCTGCGAGTCACACCTGGGTGGGTTGGCTGGCCAGTAACAAGCAGCTGCGCAGTGGCGACGACCTGCTGGCGCTGTTGGCGCCGTTGATCGGCAAGCCATATCTGGCGGTCGCAGGGCCCGTTTCGGCGCCACCACCAGCGCAGCTTGAGGGCCCACTGGCCGATGCCTACCACTCGATCGCCCAATCCTGGCGCGAGCAGGGCGAGGTGGTCAGCCAACTGCTGCTGGATCCGGATACAGGCCTGAACCGTCAGCGTTATCCGGTGAAATCTCTGCCCAAGTGGCTGGCGCAACTCAATGCTCTGTTGTCGGGGCCAACACTGGATTTTGCACAGCTCAAAGCCTTTAAGCCTTTAGAGAAACTTGGCAGCTCTTTTCTTTTAAGCCCAGCGGCAACGCGCAAGAACGCCGACCCACCAGTACATCCTTTTTTTGACGAGGTCGATTCGCTGCTTTCGTGTTTTGCGGCTTATCAGGATGCTGCGAGCGCTCACTACGTGACCTGGCTGAACCAGATGCTGAGTCGCGCCGATGCCGCACAACGCGAGCTGAAAACCGAGCGCGGCGTACAAGCCTACGATGATTTGTTGCTGAACCTGGACGCGGCAGTGCAACCGGGTATCGGTGATGCACTGGTGCAGCAGTTGCGCGGCGATTATCAGGCAGCGTTGCTGGATGAGTTTCAGGATACCGATCCGGTGCAGTACCAGATTTTCAATACAATCTACGGTGCTGGCGCGCAACCGGTCTTTCTGGTCGGTGACCCCAAACAGGCAATCTATTCTTTTCGGGGTGCAGATCTTTTTGCCTATCTTAAAGCGCGCGCTGGCACTGCCCATCATTACACACTGGACACCAATCACCGCGCTACGCCCGAGCTGGTCAAGGCGGTGAATACCGTGTTCTCGCATCGTGCGCCTACGGGCAGCTTTGTTTTTGACGAGATCCCTTTTAACAAAGCGGTCTCAGCCGCAACTGCGCCGCACCTGATTGACGACGATATGGCAGCACCGCTGGTGTTCTGGCCCATAGACCGGCAAGAACCCGGGAAGCTGGTAACCAAAACTGACGCCAGAGCACTCGCCAGCATCAGCATGGCAACAGAGATTCGCCGGTTGCTGTCTAATGCCACCGCGTTGGGGGATCGGTTGCTGGCGCCACGCGATATTGCGGTGCTGGTGCGCAACCATACCGAGGGGGTCACGGCGCAGCGAGCGCTGATTGCAGCCGGAATCCCGTGCGTGCGCCAGGGTCAGCAGAGCGTTTATCAGAGTCATGAAGCCATGGAACTCGAGCGCGTGCTGCAGGCGATTTCCCAGCCGCGCCGTGAGGCGCTGGTGCGCTCTGCACTGTTGACGGATCTATTGGGCGTGGACGTGTCGGCACTGATGCAACTGGAGTGCGAGGCGACTGTTTGGGATGCCTGGCTGGCACGTTTTCACCACTACCATGAGCGTTGGCGTGACAGCGGCTTCATGCGTATGTTTCGCGAACTGACCGCATCCGAGGATGTGCTGCAACGCCTGGCCGGATTTGCCGACGGCGAGCGGCGTCTGACCAATCTGTTACATCTCGCCGAGTGCATCCAGTCCATGGCAACAAAACATACTGATATAGCTGCGGTAATGAGCTGGCTGGGTGCCATGCGCAACCAACCCCCAGTGGCTGACGAAAACTCGCTACTGCGCCTTGAAAGCGATGAGGACCGGGTGCGTATCGCCACGGTACATGCCAGCAAAGGCCTGCAGTATCCAGTGGTGTTTCTGCCTTTTGCCTGGGATGGTACGTTGCGCAGTGGCCGCGCCAATACCGTGGCTTTTCACGACCCCGATGCGCAGAACCAGGCAACGGTTGATTTTGGCTCGGCTGATCTTGAGCGTCACCGGGCCCGCGCCGGGGTTGAAGAACTGGCCGAGAACCTACGGGTGTTTTATGTTGCTCTGACCCGCGCGCAAAGCCGTTGTTATCTCGCCTGGGGCGCGGTTAACGGCGCACCCACCTCGGCGCTGGCCTGGCTTTTGCACCGGCCGCTGCCTGGCGGTGTGCCGAATGACCCAACTGAACTGGCGCGAGAGTTTGCCGGACTGTCGGACGACGATCTTAGCGATGCACTGGATTCACTCGCTGCCAACAGCGAAGCGACCATCGCGATATGCCCCCTGCCAAGCTCGAGTGGCATCGACTCTGTAGCGCAAGATGACGCGGTGTCTTCACTCAAGGCACGGAGAGCGCAACGCCGACTACAAAGCGCGTGGCAGATGGGCAGTTTCAGTTCGATGACCACAGGGCACGACAGCGCACTGCCGGATTTTGACTCGCAGCTTGGGCGAAGTCGCGCTGATGAGGCTGGTGGATTTTTTGCTTTTCCACGCGGAGCACGGGCGGGCACCTGTGTGCACCGGGTGTTCGAACTCATTGACTTTAACGCAGCCGATCTTACGGCGCGCCGGCAAACGGCAGGCCAGGTGCTGGCTGAGCATGGCTTTGATGATAAATGGACCAATGTCGTTGATCAGATGCTGGATAAAGTGCTGCAAAGCCCGCTGAATGATGACGGACTGCATTTGGGCACTCTGGCGCACACCGATCGTGTTGACGAGATGGCCTTTTGTTACCCGGTAGATGCGCTGGATGCAATGCACTGGCGCGAGGTGCTGGTGCGAAACACCGCCAGGTTGCATCCAGCGTTGCGCTTGGGGCTAGACGACTGGCACTTTGAACCTCTGGCGGGGTTCATGCACGGTTTTATCGATCTGGTGTTTCAGGCTAGCGGGCGCTACTACCTTGTGGACTACAAGTCCAACTACCTGGGCAGCGATCTTGGCGCCTACGATGCAACGGCGCTTAACACCACGATGCACAGCTCGCATTACACCCTGCAGTACCTGATCTATACCGTGGCACTGCATCGCTGGCTGCACACACGCATCCCTGATTACAGCTATGAGCATCACTTTGGTGGCGCCTACTATCTTTTTTTGCGGGGGATGGACCCAAGCCATCCCGGTAACGGGGTGTTTTTTGATCGGCCATCGGCGGATTTAATTGAGGATCTCGACACCCTGATGGGTGACCCATCGTGAGCGCCATGATGAAACACCTGCAGCAGGCCTGCCGGGCGGGCCAGCTGCCCGATATTGCACTGCACTTTGCCGGTCTGCTGCACCGGCTCGACCCTAACGCCGATGAATCGGTCCTGCTGGCCGGGGCTCTCGCCGGTGAGCGGGTGATATCGGGAGAAGTCTGTATCGATCTGGTCCGCCTTGCTAGTAGCACGGTTTTTGACAGCGACGATGCCCCGGGGATGAGTACGCCCGACCTTGATGTCTGGCAACAGGCGCTCAAGAGTTCGCCGCTTATCAGTGATGGCACCACAACGGCACCGTTAGTCATCACGCCTGACGGGTGCTTGTATCTGTATCGTTACTTTGAACTTGAGCGACGGCTGGCTGAACTGATTGTGCAGCGCACGCAGATCTGCGATGTTTCTATAGATTCGACACAACTTGAAGCCGCCCTGGAGGCGCTGTTTGCTGATGATGCGACAAGCGCTGATCAGCGCAACGCTGCAACGCTTGCAGTGCACAACCGATTTACGGTCGTAAGCGGTGGGCCAGGCACAGGCAAAACAGCGACGGTGGTGCGCATCCTGGCTTTGTTATCGCGACTTGAACTCGTTGCCCCCGAACGCGTGCTGCTGTGCGCCCCCACCGGCAAGGCAGCTGCCCGGCTGCGCGAAGCACTGGCGGACACCCTGCCGGCAGTCACGCCTGGCGATACCTTGCCCGCTGATGCCGTTACCGCGCACCGACTGCTGGGCTGGCGGCCGGGCAAAAAGCCGCGCTATCACGCTATGCGACCCCTCAATTGCGATTTGCTGGTGCTGGACGAAGCTTCAATGGTGGATCTTGCACTGATGGTCAGCATCCTTGAAGCCTTGCCAGCGCACGCGCGGCTTATTCTGCTGGGAGATCGCGACCAGTTGGCGTCAGTGGAGGCGGGCGCTGTGCTCGGGGATATCTGCCGCGCGGCCGATAGCGGCCCACTGGCTGACACCCTGGCCCCACTCACTCATAACTGGCGTTTTGGCGCGCAAAGCCCTATTGCCGCTCTGGCGAGTGCCGTTCGTGAGGCGAGGGTGACCGATGCTCTGACGCTGCTGAATGACCCCGCTAGCGCGCAGGTCAGCCTGCAAGTGGCGCAAGAGGACGCCGCCCTGGATGGGTTGCTGGCAGAGCAAGTCACACCGGTGTATGCCGAGGTCGCACGACTGGTGCGCGAGGGTGCTGAGGCAAAAGCCGTGTTCGAAAAGTTAGGATCATTGATGGTGCTGTGCGCGCATCGTACCGGGCGCCGCGGTGTCACTGACCTCAACCGACGGCTGAGTGCCCAGCTTGGTACCGGCGGCGCGCTGTCACCGGGGTTACCCGCTTATCCCGGCCAGCCGCTGATGGTGACCCGAAACGACGCGGCACTGGGTCTTTTTAACGGTGATATCGGTGTGGTGATGCCGGATGCGGACTCCCCGGGGCGCCTGCAGGCGGTTTTCATAGATGCGGCTGGGGATGAGCATGCGGTAAGCCTTGGTCGCCTGCCCGAGCATGAAACAGCCTACGCCATGACGGTGCACAAGTCACAGGGTTCGCAGGCGCGCCAGGTGGTACTGGTCTTGCCGACACAACTCTCACCGGTACTCTCACGCGAACTGATCTATACCGGTATTACCCGAGCTGAGCAATCGCTTGCGATCTGGGCTGCACACGAGGTGCTCGCCGGCGCGATAGGCCGTAGTGCGCAACGGGCGACTGGCCTGGCCGATCGGCTGCAGGGGCGATCAGCGAGCGGGCCATAATCAAGAGTTGTTCGGGTTGTTAGGCTGCACTTTTATTGATTGCTATAGATTTAGCGATAAAAATAAGGCACACACCTCCCAAATAGAGCAGGGTTGAGAACAATAAGGGACCAAAAATATTTACTAGAACTTCCATTGTGCTTTCTTTCGTTTAAAGTGTTTTTTGGCAATTCAAGACTCCAAAGAAGTATCTCGGGAGCGCGACAAGGAAGGGTAATCAATGCGCGCCAATCTTTGGTTTTAGAGCAGGTCCAACAATCGCTTCAACAACGGGGTTAGAGCGTTCTCCAGTATGGTCGCCAGGACGATGCCAAGCGCAATGGATAATGTCAGTTTCCAATATGTGATCTTCATATTTTTCTCCAAGAATGTGAGGCGAGCAGTTACAGGTATTCCATTGCAAAGCTCTACCCTTATTGGTGTTCCAGGTAATGTAACTGATGATCCAACAATGGATTAATCATCCAGGCTAGCCCGGTGCATACAGCTGTTTGGTGCGGCTCGGCTTTTTGAGGGTATTTTCCGATAGCCTCCAGACCATATTAGCTACAAACATCACCACCACAAGGATGGCAAAGGCGGCTATCGCGTAGCGCCAGTCCTTGGCCATAAAGACAAAGCGACAACCAGCAGCAGAACCACCAGCCCTGCTGGATCGTCTATACCGAGCAACTTTCCGGTTAATGCCATCACGGTATCCACCACTTCACTCCATGACCGTCTTTATGCAGACTGGTTTTATCTCAGTTACTGCCGAGCGGCAATAAAGTTCACCATCAACGACGATCCACCCGGATAAGGCTTGGGCCCCACTAGCAGTTAGATCTCCCACGGATCAGCCTGGCTTAGCGGCTGGCATCATTACGGGGCAGGAATCTGAAACTGTATCGTGTGGTTTCAGGGGTAGGCGAGGAACTCCTCGGCGGGCGCGCTGTCGCCGTGCAGATCGATCAACCGGTCGATCTCATCGTATAACGTCTGTTCCTCATCGTCTTCGATTTCACCGATGCCAATGAGTTCAGCGACCAGTCCGTCGTGCAACGCACGACGCACCTGGCCGAGCGTGGGCGGCCCGATATCGCTGTCGTGGTCGATACAGTTCTCGATGACGTTGGAGAGGGTTTCACTGGCCCGGGGGCGTACGAAACTGTCAGCCGCAGCATCGCCGAAACTTTCCACCAGGGCGTCGAGTTCTTCACTCACAGAGTCGTGGTCAGCCGGGTCAATCAGGCCGTTATCACTCATCTGCTCCAACAGGTCGGTTTCCATCATCGCCTGTACCATCAGCAAAGTGACCGGCAGATCATCCTGCGCGGTGTTGATGACGTATTGCAGTGTCACCGACAGTTCGCTGCTGACTTCTTCGCTGATATCTTCAGATATGTTCATGCAGGCCTGGAATTCCGTTTGCTGCAGGCCATTTTGCCCCAGTCACATGGCGATGGCAAAGGAGTGCCTGATGTTGCAGGATCTTAAGCCGTGCCAGGCCCGGGATAGACCAGAGTACCCGTACCCGGTAGCGGCGAAGGGTATTACAATGGTTGTGCTGGAAGGTGCCTCCATGATTCCCCTGCACGACGACAATCCCACACGAATCACGCCGATAGTCACCATTGCCCTGATTGGACTTTGCGTGATGGCGTTTTTCTGGCAGTTATCACTTGGCCCGAGCCAGGAGGAGGCGCTGTATGCGCTGGGCGTGATTCCGGCAGTGATCTTTGACAAGGCACAGTTGGCGCCGCAGTTGGCATGGGTAGACCCGGTGCTGACCCCGTTTACCTCGATGTTTCTGCACGGGGGCTTCATGCATCTGGGGGGCAACATGCTGTACCTGTGGATCTTTGGCAATAATATAGAAGACGCTATGGGCCACGGTCGGTTTATCGTCTTTTATCTGTTGTGCGGTGTGGTAGCCGTGTTTGCCCAGGCGCTACCCGATCCCGAATCCACTATCCCGATGATCGGTGCCAGTGGCGCGATCTCTGGGGTGCTCGGCGCTTACCTGCTGTTGTTTCCGCACGCCCGGGTACTGGTGGCCTTGCCGTTGGGCTTTTATATCCACACCATGTCACTTAAGGCCGCGGTGGTGCTGGGTATCTGGTTTGCGATGCAGATTTTCAGTTCGCTTAGCGCCGGCGATGGTCCAGGGGTTGCCTGGTTTGCTCACATCGGCGGTTTTGTAGCCGGGGTGGTGCTGATTCCCTGGTTCAAGTACCCTGAAGTACGGCTGTTCGCTCCGGCGCGCTCAGGTGGACGTTGGCACCAGCGTGGACGCAAGCACTGAACCGATGATCGCAAACGCCCCGCAATATCTTTTTGATCCGGCCGACAAGCCCTCCCTGCCATTGCACGAGGTTCCCCTGGTTGAGGCGACTGACGACTCGGTTCAAGGTTATGGTTGTCTCATCGATCATCCCGATGATATCGACATCGAGATTGTGCGTTGGCCTGCCACCGGTTGGCGAAAAGTGGACGAGGACAGCGGCGACGAGGCCGGCTGGGTAGAAGGCATCTTCCACGGTGAGTGGCAAGGCGACGTGCTTTATGGGCACAACGAGGCAGTCTCGGGTCATTACGTGCTGGGTTGGTCAACCACCGACCCGCAGTTGGCCTCCACCACCCAACAGACGGTGCCCCGGGACCAGGTGCTGTTGTGGCACATGAACTATCACCCCGATGGCGCCCAGTTGTTTTTCCCACAGGATCGCAGCGCTTTTGTCGTGCCTGTCGCTTTACCCGGCGATGATCTGGCGGTGGAACAGGTGATTGCGCTGTGGTGTGACGGCAGCCGGGGCCTGTACATCCACCCCGGGATCTGGCACGACGGCATCTTCCCAGCTGCCGAACGCCAGCGCTTTTTAGATCGCCAGGGCCGGGTTCATGCGCGGGTGAGTTGCGACCTCACGGCTGAGTTCGGGGTGTACCTGTCAGTGCCTTTGGTACAAGGCTGAGCCTTCGCCCGCATCGGTTTTGGATTTCCTGCAGATGCGCTGGCCTCGCCAGCGGTTCTCAATACAGTACACTGACTTCGATCACAGCCGATCAGCCGTTACGGCCCAACGCGATTATGATTAGTCCCACTGCCGGTACGGTTGATGCGTAAACTCAGGAATAGATCATAAGGAAGACTGTCATGGTCAAGACGATGGACGATATTCTCCACCCGGGCTTAAGTGATGCACCCCCCGGCTACCCTCATGCCCCGCCAGGATGGTCACCAACGGATGGCGAGCAGGCAATAGCCGATTACGGGCTGGTTTTGGGAGCGGACCACTGGGAGGTAGTATGTGCGCTGCAGGAATACTTTGCGCGCCACGAGAATCAGGTCAACAACCTGCGCGAATTGCACGATGCACTGGAAGAGAAATTTCACCGCCAGGGCGGGCGGCGCTACCTGTTCCAGCTTTTTCCCAAGGGTCCGGTGGTACAGGGCTGTCGACTGGCTGGGCTGGAGGTGCCCGCAGGGCGCAACGACCCCGCATCGGGCGCCACTTTCTGAATCGACTGGAATCAGGCTGCGCCGGACGCTCAAGCTTGGGGGCGTTTGCCCGAGTGAAGTGACAGGTATAGTCCTACGCCGATGATCAGGGCGATGCCGGCGAATGCCCAGCTGTTGGGAATATCGCCAAACAACCAATACCCCAGCAGTACCTGCATGATGATCTCGGTATACAGGAAGGGGGCCAGCAGTGAGGCCTCGGCGTATTCGAAGGCGCGGATCAACAGCAGGTGGCCACTGGCACCGATAATGCCCAGCGCTCCCATCAGCACGAGGTCCACGGGTGTGGGTGGAATCCACACCAGCGGGACCAGCGCGCTCATCAGCACGAAGCCGCCGACACCCTGCCAGGCCAGCATCACCAGCGGTGGCGTGTTGCCACTTAGCAGTCGGGTCGAAAGAAAATACAGAGCAAAGAAAAAAGCCGCTGCCAGTGCCAGAAGACTGGACCACTGAAACTCGCCAAAGCCGGGCTGGACAATCAGTACCACGCCACCTAAACCGAGCGCACAGGCGATCCAGCGCCCCAGGGGCACCCGCTCGCGCAGAAACAACCCCGAGAGCATGACTATGATAACCGCGTCAAAAAAGATCAGGGCTATGGCATCAGCCAGTGGAATGGTACGGATGGCAGCGAAAAAACAAAGGGTTGCCCCCATCAGGCATAGCCCGCGGCCGATCTGCAGTGCTGGGAGCGGCGCCAACAGCACACCACCACCATGTCGCCACAGCGCGATTGGCAATACCAGCAGGAAATGAAAGAAGAACCGGGCCCAGACCAGTTGCAGCACCGGGTAGCGGCTGCTCAGCAGTTTTGCCAGAGCATCCATGAACGGTACGATCACCATTGCGCCGATCATCAGGGCAATGCCGCGGCTCGGCTGCAGAGGCAAATTAGAGGTCAAGTTTGATAATAAATACAGGTTGCCCTCGGTCCGAAAGGGATAAAAGGGCGCACCCGGGTATGATAGCGTCTCTGGGCTGGTGTTTTGCCCCGATTACATGCGACATGTCTGCCCGCCTCCAGTCGATGGATAGTTACCAGATCATCAAGAACATACACGTTAGCTGCGCGGGGTTATCGATTGCCGGTTTTGTGTTGCGCAGTGCCTGGGTGCTACGCGGTTCACCGAGTGCCCAGCACCGCTTGACCCGGGTGGTGCCTCACTTTATCGATGCCGCTTTGCTGCTAAGTGCGCTGGGCCTGCTGTATCTATCGGCGTATCGCCCAAGCGGGAGTGACTGGCTGACCTTCAAACTGGTGGGTGTGATTCTCTATATTGCGTTTGGCATGGTCGCGCTGCGTGCAGGCCGTACGATGGGGCAGCGGGCTATCGCAGTTGTCGCGGCCCTGATTGTTTTCGCTTATATCGTAGCTGTTGCCTTGACCGGCCAGCGCTGGCCTTTTGCCTGAACCGAGCCCTGGTGCCGATGGCTGACACAAGCAACCCGCCCACCATGGTTTTTGCCGTGGTCATCACCTACCAGCCGAATCTGGAAGCTCTGGGGACGGTGCTTGAGCGGCTTGTCGGGCAAGTCGACACGGTGCTGATCATCGATAACGGTTCCGATAATGCGCAAGCGGTCGCGCAGTTGGTCGAACAGCACGCTTTCGCGCGCTTTAGCGGGGTGCCACAGAATCGCGGGCTCGGCTGGGCGCACAACGAAGGCTTGCGCACCGCTCTGGCCCACAGTGCCGACGCTGTGCTGTTGCTCGACCAGGACAGTCTGCCGCGCCCGGGGATGGTTGCTGCGCTGGTTCACGCGCTGGACGAGCAGCGCCGTGCCGGTGTGCGTGTGGCAGCGGTAGGCGCGCGTTATCTTGGCACCGATCGGGGTCACCCGTCGTATTTTGTGCGCTTTGACCGGCTGCGTTTCAGGCGATGTTTTTGTCGTGCCGATCAGCCCGGCTCGACAGTGCCGGCCGACATGCTGATCTCCTCGGGCGCGCTGTTTAGTCGTGATGCACTGGAGGCGCTCGGGTTGATGGACGAGGCGCTTTTTATCGACCATCTCGATACCGAGTGGTTTTTGCGGGCGGGGGCTGCGGGCTGGCGCTCTTTCGGGGTATGCGATGCGGTCATGGATCATGGACTGGGCGAGCGCACGGTGCGGGTGTGGCTCGGTCGTTGGCGTTACCTGCCAGTACACCAGCCGTTTCGCTACTACTACGTGTATCGCAACAGCATGCTGCTTTGGCGACGTTCCTATCCCAGTCGGCGCTGGAAGCATGCCGATATGTTGCGTCTGGCGAAGATGTTCGTGGTGTTCTCCCTTTTTACCGGCCAGCGCCTGGGTAACCTTGGCATGATGGTTCGGGGTATTCGTGATGGCCTCAAGGGCCGGACCGGACCGCTCGAGGCTCATTTGCCGCGCTAGGGTGATCGCCTCACAATAGGGCCCGCCGGCCCAGGATCACGCCGGTCAGGCAGAATTCAGACACTTCAACAAATTGCAATAACCAAAGGCGCTACCCAGTCGATGCAGGTTTCTTTTCTTGTGCCGGTCTATAACACCGATCCGGCGGTGCTGACGCTTTGCGTCAACAGTGTCCTTAAGGCTGCTGCTGATCGACATCAGGTGGTGATCGTTGATGATGCATCCGACCGTGAAGAGACCCGTGCATTCCTGAGCCGTTGTGGTGAAGCCAAGCTGGCTAACCTGAAATTGCTGCGTAATGATACCAACGCGGGAGTTTCCTATGCCCTCAATCAGGCTGCTGCAGTGGCATCAGGCGACTTACTGGCGCCAGTGGATCACGATGATGTGGTGGTCAGCCAGGGGTTTGCCCAGACTCTGCGCTGCCTGGATTATTACCAGGCATCGTGGGTCTATTCTGATGAGATTCAGGTAGATGCCAATGGTTTTCTGATTCGCCGTATGTTCAAGCCGGATTACAGCCCGCAACTGCTGCGCTCGATCATGTACATCAATCACCTGCAGGTTTTCTCGCGGGAGCTTTTCGAGCGTGTCGGGGGTTACCGCGAAGGCTTTGAGGGTAGCCAGGATCATGACCTCGCGCTGCGTATGAGTGAGCAGGTAGAGCCGGTCCATGCCGAAACTATTGCATACCACTGGCGTATTCTCGAGCAGACCCAGTCACGTTCGGGGGAGCAGCTGTCTGCCCAGACGGTAGATCACGGCCAACGGGCCCTGCGTGAACACTTTGCCAGGCTACAGCACGAAGCCGCAGTAGAGCCTGTGCTTTTTCGTCGTCGTCCCGACAGTCAACCCGCACCAGTGGGTGTCTATCGCTCGCGCCTCCGTTGTACACGATTGCCCGCGATCTCCATCGTCATACCTTGCCGGCTGGGAACCAAACGGGTCGTTGCCGGGGTTGAGCTGACTTTACTGGAGCACTGCCTGCAGTCGATCCGCCGGTCGCTGTCACCGCAGGATGCTCCCGGCCCCGAATCGCCGCAGATACAGATCGTGCTGGTGCTCAATCATGACGATGATCTCAGCCAGGCACGCGAGCTCATTGAACATTACGGCCTCGAGGGTTTGGCGGTGTGCGACGAGTTCGGATTTGATTTTGCCCGCAAGTGCAACCTGGGCGCGCGTCACGCAAATGGCGATATCCTTGTTTTTCTGAATGATGACACTGATATGCAGACGGTTGACTGGACCAAAGATGTGATCTCGCTGCTGGTGGAAGACGATGTCGCCTGTGTCGGGGGCATGTTACAGAACGCAGATCGTAGCGTGCAATCCTGTGGTGATAATGTTGGGCGCAACTCGGCAGTGCATTACGCACCCCACCCGAGCGCCGATAACGTGGGCGATGCCATGCACCGCTACCTGGCAGATCACGAAACTACCTCGGTCAGCGGCGCCTTTTTGTGTTGTCGCAAGTCGACTTTCAATGAACTGGACGGTTTTTCTCGCGCTTTTCCCAACAGCTTTCAGGACGTGGATTTTTGCCTGCGTGCCCGGGCCAGAGGCATGCGCTGTATCACCGCGCCGGGGATTCGGCTGCTGCATTTTGAGTCCGCGACCCGCGATGCTAAGGTCGATTTTGAGACCTTGAGTTCGTTGCGTTCGTTTCACGGTCCGGGTTTAGCGGGCACCGACCGTTATGCGCTGTGGCGTTACCAGCCGATCTACTTCTCGGTGTTTTCCTACAATGGGCTCAAGTTCCGCGCTTTTCTGCTTGCCCGGGTTTTTGTGCGTGCGGCTCGCCGAGTAGAAAAAGCATTGGCTCGCAGGCCACGTTGTTGGCGTGGCGTACTGAAAAAGAGTGAATACCGCGTTCACTGATCGAACCAAGATGTAACAGGTCAGTAAAACAATGAAGGAGGATAAATGAGCCGAGATCCCCGTTACGACGTTCTGTTTGAGCCGGTGCAGATTGGCCCGGTCACCGCCCGCAACCGGTTTTACCAGGTACCGCACTGCAACGGTATGGGTCACCCTATGCCCAACAGCGTGGCAGCCATGCGTGGGGTAAAGGCAGAGGGCGGCTGGGCTGTAGTCGCAACCGAGGAATGCGACATCCACGCCTCCACCGATGTATTGCCGTCTAAGGAGGCGCGTTTGTGGGACGACGGTGATCAGGAACGTCTGGCATTGATGGCTGATCGTGTGCATGAACACGGTGCACTGGCCGCGATCGAGTTGACCCATAGTGGCCACAATGTTTCTAACCGTTACTCGCGTTTACCGGTGCTGGCCGTGTCCGACAGCGGGGTCAACAGCTTTGATCCCGTGCAGGCTTGCGCCATGACCAAACGCGATATCGCAGACGTACGGCGTTGGCACCGCCGGGCGGCCATTCGCGCCCGTGATGCCGGCTTCGATATCGTTTATGTGTATGCCGGCCATGATCTTTCTCTGCCAATGCATTTCATCAGTCGCCGTCACAACCGGCGCAGCGACGAATACGGCGGCTCGCTGGAGAACCGGGTACGACTGACCCGCGAACTGCTTGAAGACACCAAGGATGCGGTGGGAGATCGTTGCGGGATCGCTATTCGCTTTGCCGTAGATGAGTTGCTCGGTGATGCGGGAATTGCCAGTGGGGCCGAGGGGCGTGAGGTGGTGGAGATGTTGGCTGAAATGCCGGATTTGTGGGACGTTAATGTGAGTGACTGGGCCAATGATTCGGTCACCGCCCGTTTTGGTGAGGAAGGATCGCAGGAATCCTACATCGCTTTTGTTAAACAGGTGACCAGCAAGCCGGTGGTGGGGGTAGGGCGTTTTACCTCGGCCGATGCCATGGTCTCGCAGGTGAAACAGGGCATTTTGGATATGATTGGCGCAGCCAGGCCCTCGATTGCTGATCCCTTTTTGCCGCGTAAGATTGAAGAAGGGCGGATCGAGGATATCCGCGAGTGTATCGGCTGCAATATCTGTGTCAGCGGCGACTGGACCCAATCGCCGATTCGCTGCACCCAGAACCCGACCATGGGCGAGGAGTGGCGTCGCGGCTGGCATCCGGAGATCATCAGCCCACGTGGGTCCAGCAAAAAGGTACTGGTGGTAGGCGCCGGGCCGGCCGGCCTTGAAGCGGCAATGAGCCTGGGTCAGCGAGGTTACGAGGTGGCACTGGCTGACAGTGGCGATGGCGGCGGGCGTGCGGTACGTGAGGCAACTCTGCCGGGGCTCGCGAGCTACAAACGGGTGAGTGATTACCGACTGGGCCAGATCGCGCGTTCGACCCAGATCAGCTTTTATCCGGGCAGCAAGATGGATGAGAACAGCATCCGCGATTTCGGTGCTGATCAGGTACTGATTGCGACCGGCTCCTACTGGCGTGCCGACGGACTCGGTCGTGCAACGTTTGCGCCAGTGCCGGGTATCGAGGGTCATCCGCAATGTTTGACGCCCGATCATATTGTTGCGGGGACGCTGCCGGCGCATGGCCCAGTCCTGGTCTATGATGATGATCACTATTATCTTGGTGGCGTTATTGCGCAACTGCTGGCGGATCGCGGGCTGTCGGTCACTTTGGTGACCCCGGGTCCGGAAGTATCGTGTTGGACTCACAACACGATGGAGCAGCACCGGATAGAGCAGGCCTTGTTAGAGCGAGACGTTAAACTCGTTCCAAAACACACCATGGCACGAGTTGATTCCAACACCGCCACATTAACCTGCAACAGTACTGGCCGCGAACTTCAGTGCGAAGCCGCGGCACTGGTTATGGTAACCCTGCGAGCACCGGTGAATGACTTGTACTTTGCGCTTGCCGGCCAGCAGCAAGAGCATCTGGACGATCTGCCTTTTGGAATCTCGCGTATCGGCGACTGCATGGCGCCGGCGACCATTGCTGCCGCGGTTTACGACGGGCACCGCGCTGCCCGCGAACTGGATAACCCTCCGGATCGCGATGCCGTGCCCTTTAAACGCGAGCGGTCGGTGATCGATGGGCCTTAGCGGGCCGGATCAGTCGATCTCGTTGTTGTGGTCGCGCTCGCAAAGAGCACGCTCGCGCTCAGCAGGATCGCCGTAACCGCCACCGCCGGGGAGTTCCATCACCAGTCGTTCACCCGCGGGAACGATCTGCTTACCCTTGGTTTTCAGCGTCTTGCCGCTGGCAAGACGAACCACGCCGGGCGCCCCATCCGTGCCGCCGTTTCGGCCCCGGGCCGGGTAATCGACTCGGTCGAACAACGCAAAGATCGCGAATGGCGCGCCCTGGGCATGGACGATCTCGATCAACTGGCCGTGGCCACCGCGGTAGCGGCCATCACCGCCCGAGCCTGGGCGCAGTTCTTTGCGATGGAAGATCACCGGAGCGATGGACTCGGTAATCTCAACCGGGGTGTTGCGCACGCCGGAAGGAAAAGCGGTAGCTGAAAGGCCATCGCGCCAGGGTAGTGCTCCGGTGCCGCCGGAATGGAAAATAGTGACCGAGAACGGTGTGGCGTTGCCGTAATCCTGACCGTCCAGCAGTCCGGGCCCGCCGGTCATCATCGGATTCCACAAACTGGAACTGCCTTCAGCAGGTGCCCGGTGGGGCAGGGCCTTGTCGATACAACCCAGCACGACGTCCGGCAGCATCTGGCCAATGACATGGCGCACGGCTACGGCGTGCGGCCGTGGCGCGTTGAGAATACAACCGGGTGGTGCGGTAACCTTGATCGGCTCAAGCGAGCCGGCGTTGTTCGGTATTGCCGAACCAATCACGCAGCGTACCCCGAACGAAGCATAGGCCTGGGTGTAACTCAGCGGCACGTTGATGCCAAAGGGTGAAACGCCTGAAGTGCCAGCAAAATCGACCGATACTCCCTCGTCACTGATCTGTAGTTCGGCCTTGAGAGTGACCGGTTCACCGTAACCGTCCACAGTCATCTCGTTGCGCCAGAGGCCACGAGGCAGTTGGGCCATCTCGTCCAGCATGGCTGAGCGCGAGCGCTCGATGATGTGCTGGCTGATTTCATCAAGGTCGCTCAACCCAAATTCGGTCATCATCTCGACCAGGCGGGTGCAGCCGACTGCATTGCCGACGGTCAGCGAGTACAGGTCACCGATCACCTGATCGGGTTCGCGCACATTGGCACGGACAATGGCCATCACCGCGTCACAGGGTTGACCCTGTTTAAAGAGCGGCAGGATTGGCAGGCACAGCCCTTCCTCAAATATCTGGCCGGCATCCGGGCCGAAGCCGCGGCCACCGATATCTACCACGTGGACAGTAGAGGCAAGCAGGCCAACAATGCATTGGTCGATAAAGGCCGGGGTTACTACGGTGAAGTCAAACAGATGGCCGGTGCCAAGCCACGGATCATTGGTAACGTAGACATCGCCTGCGCGCATGCGCTCCAGCGGAATGGCCTCGAGAAAGTAGCCGACCGATGCGGCCATGGCGTTGACATGGCCTGGAGTGCCGGTGATAGCCTGTGCCAGCATGCGCCCGGAAAGATCAAAGATGCCGGCTGACAGGTCGCCGGCTTCACGCACGGTTGTCGAGAAGGCGGTGCGAATGAGCGCCTGGGCCTGTTCTTCGACAATGCTGATCAGTCGGTCCCAGGTGACCTGGCGCTGGATGGTTGCCAGAGCACCCCCGATCGCTCCGCTATGGCCGGCTGTTTGATGATTGTTGGCAACAAGGTCGCCATGTTCGTTGCACGATACATCCCATTGTCCCGGGACAATCAGCGTGGTCTGGTCTTCGGTGATTACTACCGGACCATCGATGGATGCATCTGCCGACAGGGCGTTGCGGGACAGCACCGGACAGTCGACCTTCTCGTCGGTGCCGGGCATCTGCACTGCCCGTTGTGCCCAGCTATCGTCAACTGCTGTTGCTGACAATGGCTGTGTCTGGTGGACGTTGTCATTTGCCGGGGCTGAAGCCGTCAATGACCAGGTCAGAATCTCAAGGGGGACGCCGGGAATGCCCTGGCCATATTGTGTTTGGTAGGCGTGAGTAAAGGCGCCGCTGATGATGTCACAATCGGCCTCGGTCAGTGGTCGGTCGGGCAGGCGGACTTTGATCTCGTGACCCTGCCCAGCGTAACGGATGTAGGCATGGCGTGTCTCGTCGATACGCGCCTCTTTGGCACCGAGTTGTACAGTGGATCGTGCTTCGTGCGACATTTCATCGAACAGCGTGTTGATCAGTGCCGGGTCGAGTTCATCCAGCACGGTGAAACGGCTGCGCACAACCTCAAAGGCAACCGGTGCGAGCAGAAAACCCACGGCAGAGCCCACGCCGGCATCACGCGGGATGATGACCCGGGAAATGCCCAGCTTGCGTGCAACCGCCATGGCGTGTAGCGGCGCACCCCCGCCGAAGGCGATCAGGGTACGCTGAGTCACATCAGATCCTTTCTCCACCGCGTGTACCCGGGCTGCGCTGGCCATGTTTTCATCGACGATTTCGATGATCGCCTGCGCGGCGCCGTCTGCATGAGTGCGCAGCGGTTCACCTACAGCCTGGTGCACGGCATCGTGTGCAGCTTGGGAATCAAGAGACAGGTGTCCGCCGGCAAAATTGTCGGGGTCGAGTCGTCCCAGCAGCAGGTTGGCGTCGGTGACCGCAGCGCCTAGACCGCCTTGACCGTAGCAGGCGGGCCCAGGATCAGCTCCAGCACTGTCAGGTCCCACGGTGACACGGCCCAGCTCGTCGACCCGGGCCAGTGAGCCACCGCCGGCACCGATTTCAACCATGTCCACGACCGGGATCTTGATCGGCATGCCGCTGCCTTTCATGAACCGGTGAGCGCGGTCAATTTCAAACGTGCGCGACAGCGGCAACTCGTAGTCATCAATCAGGCAGATCTTGGCGGTCGTGCCACCCATATCAAAAGACAGCACCGACGATTCACCGAGTGTGCGGGCAAGATGGGCCGCCAGGATGGCCCCGCCGGCGGGCCCGGATTCCACCAGGCGTACCGGGAACGCTGCCGCTGTGTCGATGGTGACCTGGTGACCTCCCGATGTCATCAGCAAACAGGCGCAGTTGAAGCCACTGTCAGCCAGCCGTTGGCGCACGTCAACCAGGTAGCCCGATATCAGCGGTCGAACGTAAGCATTGGCGCAAGTGGTACTCTGGCGTTCGTATTCGCGGATCTCGGGACAAACCTCGCTGGACAGCGAGATATAAAGATCCGGGAAGTGCTGCAAAAGAATCTCGCGTATGCGCGACTCATGTGCCGGATTGGCATAGGCATGCAGCAATCCCACTGCGACGCTTTCGATGGACTCAGTCTCGATGCGTTCGATCAGTGCGTTGACGGAAGGCTCATCCAGAGCCTGTAACACCTGGCCGCGGTAATCAACCCGCTCACGCACACTCCAGCGTAGCGCGCGTGGCACCAGCGGTGGATTGCGATTGGCGTCAAAGTTGTACTGGTCAAAGCGGTTTTCGTAGCCGATCTCCAGCGAATCGCGGTGCCCATCGGTCACCACCAGCGCCGTTCGCGCACCGCGCCTTTCGATCAGCGCATTGGTCGCCAGTGTGGTGCCGTGGGTAATCAGGGCCACATCGGCTGGCGCTACTACAGCTTGCGATAGCAGTTGCGAAACACCCTGCATGAAGCCCTCGGCCGGATTGGCCGAGGTGGTCAGTACTTTTGCAGTGTAGCGTGTAGCCCCGGCCTGCAGAACCGCGTCGGTAAAGGTGCCGCCGATATCAACGGCAATACGTGGCGCGGCACTCATACGGATGCCCCCAGCACAATGCCCAGGTGCCACTCACCCTGAACCATCGGGCCTGCCATAACGTGTAATGCAATTTGACATGCGAAACCCTTTTTCAGACCGCCACCTTGGGCGGGGCTGTTTGCTGGTGGTATGCCAGAGGATCAGGTGTCGAGTAAAACCATTCAAGGCCTGGTTTTTAGCGACAGCGTTTGAATTGTAGCGTTTTGTAGAACAAGACTCATGTCTGACAAGGTTAGAAACTGTCTTTCAGTTCCCGAGTGCGGGCAAACACTTCGACATCGCTGCCGCCGACGAGACCCACGGCCTGCTGCAGGTTTGAACTGTGAGGTCGCAGGAAGGGGTTGGTTTTTCTCTCTACCGCCAGCGTAGTTGGCACGGTCGGTTCGCCGCGTTCGCGGGCGGCGTTGATCTGCGCATCCCGTGCCACCAGGTCGGTGTTGCCCGGTTCTACCGAGAGCGCGAAGCGTGCGTTTGCCTGGGTGTACTCGTGCGCGCAGTAGATCAGGGTCTGGTCCGGCCAGGATAAGATTTTCTGTAGCGAATCCCACATCTGTGCGGGCGTGCCTTCAAAGAGTCGCCCGCAGCCCAATGCAAACAGGGTGTCACCGACAAAGGCGACCCCCGCCTGTTGGCAGTGATACACAATATGGCCCCTGGTATGTCCAGGGGTATCGTGTACAGTGAACCGCCACTCGCCGAGCGCCACCGAATCACCTTCGCCGACCTGGCGATCAATCCCCGGGATGCGCCCGGCATCGGCACGTGGCCCAATAATCTCGCAGCCGGTTTTTTCCTTTAGCGCCAGGTTACCTCCGGCGTGGTCATCGTGGTGGTGGGTGTTAAAGATAAAATCCAGCCGCCAGCCTTTTTGTTCCAGCGCCTGCACGATCGGTCCGGTTTCGGGGGTGTCTATGCTTGCGGTCAGCCCGCTGACGGCATCATGAACCAGATAGCCGTAGTTATCCGAAAGGCAGGGAATCTGCTTTACCTCAAGAGTGGTCGTCATGGGTCAGGCCTTGTGGTGGCCGCTGATCAAGGCGTGTAGCGGCTTGGTTGTTTCAAATTCTGTTTTTTGCTGCTCAGTTGCTTCGTGCTGGTAGTCGCGCTTCCATTCATCGTAAGTCATGCCATAGACGATCTCGCGTGCAGCGTCGTAATCTACAGGCACCCCTTGGTCTTGGGCGGCTGCCATGTACCACTTGGACAGGCAGTTTCGACAAAAGCCTGCGAGATTCATCAGATCGATGTTCTGCACATCGGTGCGTCGCTGCAGGTGGTCTACCAATCCTCTGAAAGCAGCTGCTTCGAGGCGGGTACGCGTCTCTTGGTCCATTCGATCTCCTGGGTTGGTTGTGGCCCTTGCGGGCGCAGGCATTAGCGAGCGTTGCCGGTCTATGGG
>Ga0207990_1000271_pt1 | contig 30993 bp, 29 predicted proteins | sample ETNtaG_8_FD_185780 | JGI IMG/M metagenome (GOLD analysis project Ga0207990, IMG submission 185780) | Marine microbial and viral communities from oxygen minimum zone, Eastern Pacific Ocean - ETNP201406SV75 (SPAdes) (version 2) | ecosystem: Environmental > Aquatic > Marine > Oceanic ...
CGTTGTCTAAAGTATCCGCAACTGGATAGGCCAGTATAAATTTTTAAAACTGATACTTTTAACACATTGATACGGAGACAAACATTATGAACACTAAAGTATATGTAATTCTATTTTCACTTTTTCTTGCCGCCTGTGGTGGTGGTAATACCGAAAGTGAGGTAGAGAAGGAGGATACAAAGCCAGTCGAAATCGAAGTGACTGTCGTTAACCCTGTGGCTGATGAGCCTGAAGTTGCTGAAGTTACTGAGGAAGCTGAAATTGCCTCCGTTGCTGGAAACTGGGTTGGCACCGTTGAATTTAGCGGTGTTACTCACACGATAACGCTTGATATCGTGCAGGGTGGAACCACATTGACCGTCGCATCCACAAGCACAAGTGGAACTTTTGCATACAATGGCTCCATCGATGGATCCACCATTTATCTGCTGGGAATCGACGGTCACGATAAGCGAGAATACAATTTGACTCTGACTTCAGATGCCACCGTTTCGGGCACCTATGTCGGCACCAACACTGTTTCCGGCAACACCCAAACCGGCCCGGCGTCGTTTAATAAAACTTGATATCTCGTGACGGTGATTCTTGACTCGCTCTGAGAGCTTGTTGCGAACCACCGTCTTCATGATTGGTTTTGCCGACAATACGGGAGATCGTGAATCTCATTTTTTCAAGATAAATTTTCATAAATTAATAAAGGGCGGCCTTGGCCGCCCTTTTTTGTTTTATCCGAGGCGTTACATAAATACCAGACAGCTCAACCTTTACGGCAGTGGTCGACGACGGCACAAGTTAAGAGTCGTGGCTAGCGGTACCTGATTAGACTGTGCGGCAAATACACAGTGCCATAAAGCGCTTAGCATTGGCTCCTCGCGTTACAATAGACTGGCCAGAGTAAGCATCGGCAACAAGAATGACCAAATCTAAACAAGCTGGCATCAGCCTGATTGGCGTGCTAGTAGCCGTGGCCGCGGCGGCGATCGTACTCACGCTGGGCATAAAGACAGTACCCCACTATATCGTTTACCGCACGATCGTGGCGGTCGTTGAGGTGCTGGATGAGGACCACGTGCACGACATGAGCAAGGCCCAGATTCGACGATCTTTAAAAAAAAATCTAGACATGAATAGCATAAGTGAGCTCAAGGCTAGCGATATATTTGTCATCGTGCGCAACCGAACGCGTACGCGGCTCGAACTGAACTACGAAAAACGCCAACACTTGCTCGGCAATATTGACATCGTCCTGGTCTTTAAGAAGTCGTTTGAGTTCAGGTGATGTATCCAAGCCCACAGTGGAAGGCCCACTGTTTAGGCAATAGTTTGCCAGGGGCAGGCCGAGTTACTGGTTGGCAATCGGCGAGGGTCGTAACCTGCTGGCGAGCAACAGCCCGAAAATGGCAAATCCGCTAAGCAGCAGAACTGCAATCTTGTAATTGCCGGTCAGGTCGAAGATCATTCCCGAGAGTAGTGGCCCGATGGTGCCACCCAGTGTCCCGGCAAAGAAAACGACGCCAAAAATAGCGCCATGTGACCTGGTACCAAAGTAATCGGCTACGCTTGGAGAGACAATAGCGAAAAACCCCCCATGGGCGATACCGTAAATCAGCGCAAACAAGAACAGCAGTCGTGGCTCGGTGAACGCCTGGAGCAGGATGAAGCTCACTAAAAGCAAAGCGAAACAAATCATCAACGAGCGTTTTGCGCCTAGCCAGTCGTAAGTCGAGCCCAGCAAGATGCGGCCGATGATACTGCAGCCACCTATGGTCGAGAGCACCGCAACGGCAGCCGAGGGCGCAAGGCCTTGGTCAATGCCGTAGGGCACGATATGGATGACAATAGTAAAGCTACAAAACATATCAGAGAACTTAGTGAGACAGAGAATCCAGAATTGTTGCCTGGCCATGACTGCCTTTAAATTCAGCCCAGCCGCAGTGTGTTCGGCCGCATCCCCTCCGGTCTTTTCTACTCCGAGCGGTTGTAAGCCGAGTTTTGCCGGATCGCGGTGCATCATCTGGGCCATCGCTACGAGCACTATCAGTACAACGATTCCGATCAGCAGGCAGGCGTGTCGCCAGCCGTACGCCGTAACCAGAACCGCTGCAACCAGCGGGAAAAGAACCTGGCCGACGCCGGCACCGGCCTTGACGATGCCTGACATCATCCCACGGCGTTTGATAAACCAGCGGGCAACCGTGGACAAAGTAGCAAACTCAAGTGCCGCTATACCAAGACCGCATAAAATCCCGTAAAACAAATAGAGCTCCAGGGTGGTGGTTACACGGTACAACAGCATATAACCAACTGCGTATATGATCCCAGAGATAGTCAGCACTATTCGTGGACCAAAGCGATCGGTCGCCTTCCCCATAACAATACCGAATAGGCCCAATACAAAGAAACTCAGTGAGGCGGCCCCTGATATGCTTGCTCGGGACCAGCCGAATTCGGATTCGAATTCCGGGAACAACACACCGTAGGTAAACACAGAGCCGAGGTACATCATCTGGATGACGATGCTCGCAGCAACGATCCGGTATCCGTAGAAAATTCCTCGACTCATCGATATATCTTCCGTTTTCTGTTCAATCTGTGGGTACTTTGACCCGGGTATAACTCCGGCCGCTTCCGCCCAAGCGGTGTTGACGAATTTGGCGGTCCTTCTCGGGAGTATCAGCAGCGATTTGCTATCTTATATCCGTTATTCGTCTTGCGCTTGGCGGGTGTTCCCGTACCCTTACATTGACTACACCAATTCTTTGATTTCGAAACCTTGCCAACACCTGCCAAGGCGCCATGGCTTCAATAATCAAGCGACGGCTTCTTAACAGATTACTGGGAAATACCAGACACTACTGCGAGAAAGGGGTTCTTGAAAGATCGGAATGGAAAATGGCGCAAGAACTTGACTCGTTTAGTCAAGTGTACCATTGTTGTTCTCAGAAACTGGAAACGGGCTTTGAAGGAAAATTGGAGCCTCGCTTATTAGACAAGGAGGAAACATGAGTAAGGAATCATTGATTGGCTTTGTGAAACTGGTGCTTGGCGACTTGGGTCTCAACATCCCTCTGCATTTGCTGTGTGTGGGCAGGACCTACACTCCTTGTAAGGCAGGGCTGCGCACGCCCCGGTTGCGCTCCCCGTCTGCTGGTTGTGCAAGACAAAATAGGTGTTTATTGTTCCTGTTTTCTGCTTCTCGACATCGAGCAACTAATTAAAAAGGGTGACCAATGGAACTCCAACCAGGATTGCTGCAGGACATTGCTATCTTTGGCGGGCTGAGCGAAGACGCTCTGTGTTTCGTGCTCGACCGTGCCAGCCGTATCCATGTCGCCGCTGGTGAGCATTTCCTCACAGAAGGTGATATGGGGACAAGCCTTTTTGTGCTGGAGAGCGGTCGGGCTCGTGTTTGCAAAGATGCTGAAGGGAGCGCTATCGTCCTTCGCGAATTAAGCCCCGGCGCGGTCTTTGGCGAGATGAGCCTCTTGGCGGTTCGACCCCGGAGCGCCACGGTCGAGGCCAGCGAGGACTGCATTGCGGTCGAGATCACCAATCGCTCACTGTTCGAGCTCTATGAGGCGGATCCGGCGCAGTTCGCGATGCTCGCGATGAATCTTGGCCGTGAGGTTGCCCGCCGCCTGTGGGAGGCCAACGAGCGTTTGTTTGCAGTCGCCCATGGGGAGCGATCTACTTCGACTCCAGTCTCGATTGATTGAGCCACCAGGCCAATTTGCCATGTATCGCCTTCATCGTCGCCGTAGGCAAATTCACGCCATAACGGCGCATCCAGTTCTACATCTCGGTGCTCGTTAGGGGTTGCAGTACTCACCATGCACCATAAAATATCCTATTGCGGAAAGACAGGTGTACCGCTGGCGATGGACTCTGGCGCCTTGGCTGTGTCGTGGCTTTGCTGATCGTGGGCTGGTACACCATCGAATACCTGTTGCTCGACGCCCAGTGGGGTCTGATCGACGGCGCTAATTTTGTGATTCACGAGTCGGGACACAGTTTGTTTGGGTGGCTCGGGCAGACCTTGGGTATGTTGGGTGGCACGTTGGGTAAAACGCTCGTCCCCTTGGGGTGTGCGTTGTATTTTTGGACCCGACATCAGCGTTTTTGCCGCATCGGTTTGTGGTTGGTGGCTGGGGCAGAGCCTTCTCAACGTCTCAGTTTACATTGACGATGCGGTGGTCATGGTCCTGCCACTGTTTGGCGGCGGAGTTCACGACTGGAACTATCTACTTGGCACGTGGCAGCTTCTGCACCGAGCTAACGAGCTCGCCAGTGCCGTCCGCATTATCGGCAGCCTGCTGATGCTGGCAGGGCTGGGCTATGCTGTGTATTGCATCAGAAAGGGTCCCAAGTAGGGCAGCGTTAACGGATGATTATTTGGAATATCAAGTCTGACCCAAACAGAAATCCTGGTGCTGTAAGATCACCAGTGGTAACGGACACTATATTGCGATGAGCGCAAAGATTGAAAAGCTGCCTTTGGGAGGGCGCGGCGCACACTCGAGCGCGGCGCTCGATCGTTCAGAGCGTAATCCTGGGACACCGCTGGACCTCGACTGGGTGGAATCCCTGTGCGTAAACCGCAGTGCCGTGGAGCGGCGTGCGGGCAGCATTGGTCAACGGCGCACGGTCAAGAAAAACTGGCAGGTGGCTTGGCTGCTCAAAGCTGTTTCCTGCATCGATCTCACCACGCTGGCCGGGGACGATACTTCGAGCCGGGTCAAGCGACTTTGTGCCAAGGCCAAACAGCCAGTGCGGGCAGATATCCTGGAGCAGCTTGGTGCGGGCAGTCTCGACCTTACCACTGGTGCGGTCTGCGTTTACCATGAAATGGTATCTACCGCGGTGGCGGCCCTGGCCGACACCGACATCCCGGTAGCAGCTGTGTCCACCGGGTTTCCAGCCGGACTGTCGCCCTTGGACACAAGAATTCAGGAAATCGAGGCCTCAGTTCAGGCCGGTGCCCGGGAAATCGATATCGTCATTTCCCGGCGCCATGCACTGCTCGGTCACTGGCATAAACTCTATGACGAAGTCGCGGCTTTTCGTGAAGCCTGTGGCACGGCCCACATGAAGACTATCCTCGGTACTGGGGATCTGGTCACGCTGCGTAATGTTGCCAGGGCCTCTGCTGTTTGCATGATGGCCGGGGCCGATTTCATCAAAACCTCAACTGGTAAGGAAAGCGTCAACGCGACTCTGCCGGTCAGCCTGGTGATGGTGCGCCTTATCCGCGGTTATTTTGAGCGTACCGGTATCAGGATCGGCTTCAAACCGGCCGGCGGCATCAGCACGGCGAAAGACGCTTTGATCTACTTGATGTTGATCAAGGAAGAGCTGGGGCGTGACTGGCTGGAGCCCAGCCTGTTCCGTTTTGGCGCTTCCAGCCTCCTCGGCGATATCGAACGCCAACTCGAACATAATGCCAGCGGGCATTATGCTGCCACCTATCGCCAGCCAATGGTCTAAGGAGGAGTAAAGGTGAGCGTACTCGACATCCTTGAGCGCATGGAATATGGCCCGGCTCCCGAGGTGCGCAGCCAGGCCGACGCCTGGTTGGATGCCCACAAAAGCACCTTCAGGCTGTTTATCGGCGGCAAGTGGCGGGCCGCCAAGTCAGGCACTAGCTTTGCCACGCATAATCCTGCCGATGGCAAAAAACTGGCAACCTTGTCGCAGGCCGGCCAGGCTGACGTCAACGCTGCTGTGAAGGCTGCCCGCTCTGCCCAGGCCCAGTGGGTCGCGCTGGGAAGCCATGGCCGGGCACGTTACCTTTATGCCTTGGCTCGGCTGGTGCAGAAACATGCGCGCTTGCTGGCAGTGCTGGAAACGCTGGACAACGGTAAGACCGTGCGCGAAACCCGCGACATCGACGTGCCGCTGGTGGCCCGGCATTTCTATCACCATGCCGGCTGGGCCCAATTGCTGGCGGCGGAATTTCCGGGCCAGCAGCCGGTCGGCGTGGTTGGACAGGTGATCCCCTGGAACTTTCCATTGCTGATGCTGGCCTGGAAAATCGCGCCAGCGCTGGCGGCCGGCAATACGGTGGTGCTAAAGCCTGCGGAGTACACCAGCCTGACGGCGCTACTGTTCGCCGAGATCTGTGTAGAAGCCGGGTTGCCGGGCGGCGTCGTCAACATCGTCACCGGTGATGGCTGCACCGGTGCAATGATTGTTGAACACAAAGATATCGACAAGATTGCTTTCACCGGCTCTACCGAGGTTGGCCGCAAGATCCGTCAGGCCACCGCTGGCAGCGGTAAGAAACTGTCGTTGGAACTGGGCGGCAAGTCACCGTTTATCGTTTTTGAAGATGCCGACCTCGATAGCGCCGTTGAAGGCGTGGTGGATGCCATCTGGTTCAACCAGGGCCAGGTTTGTTGCGCTGGGTCCCGCTTGCTGGTGCAGGAAGGCATCGCCGACCGCATGCTGCAAAAACTGCGTGCCCGTATGGCGAAACTGCGAGTTGGGAATCCGTTGGATAAAACCATGGATATGGGTGCAATCGTCGATCCGGTACAAAAAAAGCGCATCAGTGAACTGGTGGAAGTCGGTCTCGCAGAAGGTGCCGAAATATGGCAGAGCGCCGAGGCCCTGCCTGAGCAGGGGTGCTTCTATCCGCCGACCCTGTTGACCGGGGTGGAGGCTTCGGCGACGGTGGCGCGAGAGGAGATATTCGGACCGGTGCTGGTCTCTATGACTTTCCGTACGCCCCCTGAAGCGGTGGCGCTGGCTAACAACACCAGTTATGGCCTTGCTGCGAGTATCTGGAGTGAGAACATCAACCTGGCCCTGGATGTGGCGCCCAGGATCAAGGCCGGAGTGGTATGGATCAACTGCACCAACCAGTTCGATGCAGCGGTCGGCTTTGGCGGCTACCGCGACAGCGGCTTTGGCCGTGAGGGTGGTCGTGAGGGCATGTACGAATACCTCAAGCCAGTGGCCGAGTTCTCTGGCAGCATTTCCAGGCCGGCGGCAAAGCCGGCTACGGCAACTGCCGGCAGCCCCCGGGATTTGCCGGCCATTGACCGCACTGCCAAGCTTTATATCGGCGGCAAACAGGCCCGCCCAGACGGCGGTTACAGCCTGGCTGTTTATGGCCCTGCCGGTGACTTACTGGGCCAGGTCGGGGCAGGCAACCGCAAGGATATCCGCAACGCGGTCGAAGCGGCGCGCAAAGCAACGGCCTGGTCTGGTGCCACGACCCACAATCGAGCTCAAGTTATCTATTACATTGCCGAAAACCTGGCTGCCCGGGCAGGCGAGTTCCGCGGCCGCATCCGCGATATGACCGGTGCCAGTGTCCGGACAGCGGCGCGTGAAGTCGAGGCCGCGGTCGCGCGCCTTTTCAGTTACGGAGCTTGGGCCGATAAGTTTGATGGGGCCGTACACTCGCCGCCGTTACGGGGTGTCACCCTGGCTATGAATGAACCACTGGGGGTGATCGGCCTTGCCTGCCCGGATGAGGTTCCGCTGCTGGGTCTGGTGTCTCTGCTCGCCCCGGCCATCGCCATGGGTAATCGCGTGGTGGTCATTCCTTCCCCTGTCTATCCTCTGGCAGCGACCGATTTTTACCAGGTGCTGGAAACTTCGGATGTTCCAGCCGGTGTTGTCAACATCGTTACCGGTGGGCGCGATGACCTGATGAAGACGCTGGCTGAACATGATGAAGTTAACGCCATCTGGTATGAAGGTTCTGCCGAGGGTAGCGAGATGATCGAGCGGGCATCTGCCCGTGATCTTAAGCAGACCTGGGTGAATTACGGCCACGCCCGGAACTGGCACGATACCACCCAGGCCGAAGGCAGGGAGTTCTTGCGACGGGCAACGCAGGTCAAGAACATCTGGATACCCTACGGCGAGTGACCGCTGGCGTCCGGGTTTATTGACAAGACAAACGTGCTAACTCTCAGTGGCCCAGCCCGCGTGAAGGCGCGCCCTCAATGACGAAGTGTTGATATGCTCGAGCGAATGATCGACCTGGCCCGCGATGCTATGAATCGGGCCTACGCACCGTATTCCGGCTTCCAGGTCGGGGCCGTCGTGCGTGGTGCGAACGGCGGGCTTTTTGCCGGCTGCAACGTGGAAAATGCCGCCTATCCCCAGGGTTGCTGTGCCGAGGCTGCGGCTGTTGCCGCCATGGTATTGGCCGGCGAAAACCGCATTGCAGAGGTGTTGGTGATGGGCCGGGGCGAGCAACTGGTTAGCCCCTGTGGCGGTTGTCGCCAGCGCATCCGAGAATTCGCCGACGATTCAGCGCCGGTGCATATTTGTGGGGAAGAGGGGTTGCGCAAGACTCTTACCCTGGGCGAATTGCTGCCCCTGTCCTTTGGACCAGGCCATCTCAAATAATAAATAAGGCGTTTCCGTGAGACCACTGTGAGCACCGATATTGAACAGTCTGCGACGGTCATCGCCGATCGCGCCCCCGGGGTAAAACCAACCGTTGGCCTGATTCTGGGGTCAGGCTTGGGCTCGCTGGCTCAAGTTGTCGAGGACCCGGCAGTTATCTCTTATGCTGATCTACCCGGCTTTCCCAAAGTTGGTGTCGCCGGTCATGCTGGACAGTTGACCCTCGGGGAAATCAGCGGCACGGCCGTCGCGGTCATGCTGGGGCGAGCGCATTATTATGAAACCGGTGCGGCCGATGTCATGAAGACGCCGGTGCGGACTTTGCGCGAGATTGGCTGTGAAACCCTGGTCGTCACCAATGCTGCCGGCAGCACCGATGAGGCCACCGGGCCGGGTAGTGTGATGCTGATTACCGACCACATCGCCTTTGCGGGCCCCTCACCCCTGTTTGGTGAAGTGGGCAACAACCGCTTTGTCGATCTCTCCCAGGCCTATGACCCCGATCATCAGTCAGCGCTGCGCGCTGCGGCCCACCGCCTTGGTATCTCCCTGGCAGAGGGTGTTTACATGTGGTTCTGCGGACCGCACTTCGAAACTCCGGCCGAGATCCGCATGGCGCAGGCTATCGGTGCCAGCGCCGTCGGCATGTCGACGGTGCCGGAGGTGATCCTGGCTCGCCACGCCGGTATGCGGGTGGCGGCGTTGTCCATCATCACCAATTTGGCCGCCGGAATGAGTGCCCTGGAGCTGAGTCATCAGCAGACCATGACTGTGGCAGCCAAAGCAGCCGGTGACGTACAGGCTTTGCTGACAGACTTTCTTGGTAACTACAGCAACTCCTAACAAACCGGCGCATTGCCGCTCGATGCCTACTCAGCAGCGCTAAGGAATTGAGATCCAGAGGAATAAAGTGTTAGCGCAGGAAATCATCCGCAGTAAGCGTGACGGTGCCGCCCTGTCTGAAGACCAGATCGCCTGCATGGTCAAGGGGCTGGCGGACGAGAGTATTTCAGAAGGGCAGATTGCGGCCTTTGCCATGGCGGTGTTTTTTCAGGGCATGACCATGGACGAGTGCACAGTGCTGACCCGCGAGATGACGCGTTCCGGTACTGTGCTGGAGTGGTCGGACCTGGACCTGCCAGGTCCCGTTCTGGACAAGCACTCTACGGGCGGTGTCGGCGACAAGGTCAGTCTGATGCTGGGACCCATCGTTGCCGCTTGTGGTGGTTTTGTGCCCATGATTTCGGGCCGCGGCCTTGGCCATACCGGTGGCACGCTCGACAAACTCGACGCCATACCCGGTTACTGCACTGCGCCTGACAACGCCCGCTTCCGCCAGGTAGTGCAACAGACCGGCTGCGCCATCATCGGTCAAACCAGCGATCTGGCACCTGCCGATAAACGCCTCTATGGTATCCGCGATGTCACCGGCACGGTGGAGTCGATCCCGCTGATCACAGCGTCTATTTTGTCCAAGAAACTGGCGGCAGGCCTGCAGGGGCTGGTGATGGATGTCAAAACCGGCTCGGGCGCGGTCAGCGACACCATGGCAAAGGCGCAGGAATTGGCCGAAAGCATTGTCGCTGTCGCGAACGCTTCCGGCCTGCCGACCAGTGCCCTGATTACCGACATGGATCAGGTCCTGGGCAGCAACGTGGGAAACGCACTCGAGGTGGCCGAAACCGTTGCCTATCTGAAAGGGCAACGGGATCGCCGGCTGCATGAGGTGGTGTTGGCGCTGGCAGTGGAACTACTGGTGTTGGGGAAGATCGATGACAGCCGCGACGCTGCCCGGGCCCGGGCCGAAAAGAGTCTCGCCAGTGGCGCTGCGGCGGAAGTGTTCGGGCGCATGGTGGCAGCCCTGGGTGGACCGGCCGACTTGATGGATAAGCCCGAGGGTTATTTGCCGGCGGCACCGGTGGCCCGGGCATGCTACGCTGAAAATGCCGGATTCGTGACCGCTATGAACACCCGAGAAATCGGCTTGGCGGTCGTCAGCCTGGGCGGCGGCCGTGGCCGGGCCAGTGACGTTATCGACTATTCTGTTGGACTCAGTGACATTTGCGCTGTCGGTGACGCAGTAGATGGTGAGCGGCCGCTGGCAGTTATTCATGCCGCCAGTAACGCGGCCGCCGATGCCGTAGAGCAAACACTACGCGCTGCGATCAGGGTCGGCGACCAGCTGATGGCCGAACAAGGCATGGTGCAAGGGTGTATCGTCCGGGACGGGACATGAACCGAGTCTTGGTCCTGTCGTTTGCTCAGATGACGGTGGCGCCGTGGCTGCAGTGTTGCCGGCGATGGATTTGCTGTGCGAGTCTCGGCAAACCATGGTTGAGCCTGTGACCGACAGCGCGGCAAATAGCATAGCAGCGCTGGAGCGGGTGTTGCTGGCCCTGTGGGTGGGCGGTATTGCTGTCGTTGGCTTGGTGGTTGCGCCGGTACTTTTTGCCGTGGTCGAGGATAGCCGCCAGGCCGGTGATATCGCTGGCGCCGTTTTCCACTGGGTCAGCCTGCTGGCGCTGGGGCTGTTGTCGGCACTGCTGTTGCTGCGCATCCGCCTATCTGGCCGTAACAGACTGCTGACTGATCTGCGGCAGTGGCTGCTTGCTACTGCCCTTATTATTACCGCTGCCGGGGCGTTTTACCTCGCGCCACAGATGGCGACACTCAGGGATGTTGCGGCGGGTGGCTGGGAACCGGGTAGCGCAGTGATGATACGGTTCCAGTGGCTGCACCGCGTAGCGAGCGGCTTGTTTATGGCCAACACGCTGATCGGCGTACTGCTGTTGCTCATGCGGCCAGGCCGCCACGGCGCGTAGGATACACTTGCCGACGTGGTAACGGGGTTTGCACTCAGGACCGGGATAGGAATTTCGAACAAGGAGATCACGATGGACGAGGAAGTCTTCAACATCCAACTGCGCAGTTTCCTAAAGAAAGTCGGTATACAGTCACAAAGAGAGATAGAGCAGGCAGTGCGCGCGGGTATCAGCGCTGGTTCGCTGGATGGTTCGGAAACGCTCACGGCCAGCGTAGTGCTGCGGGTGCCGGGCGCAGACGTGGATGTCACTATAGAAGACGACATCAGGCTTGCCTGAGCGAGTGCTGATCCTGGCCGGCACGGGATGCGGCGCCAATGACTGAGGTCAGGTTGCCGTTGATAGAGATTCGAGACGCTACGGTCTTTCGTGGCAACACCCGGGTTTTCGATCGCTTCAGCCTGACGCTTTGGCAGGGTCAAAACACCGCGATCCTCGGTCCTAATGGGTCCGGTAAGAGCACCTTGCTCAAAGTGTTGGCCCGGGAACTGTATCCCTGCTCGCGCGATACGACGGTTGTCAGAATTCTCGGACAGGAGCGCGGTGACGTGTGGTCACTGCGCAGCCAGCTCGGCATCGTTTCCAGTGATCTGCAGCAGCAGTACTCCGGCTCCGCCCTCGGCGAGGAGGTGGTGCTGTCGGGCTTTTATGCCAGTGTCGGGGTCTGGGGCCATCAGGATTTCGATGACGGGCAGCGCACGCGGGCTCGCCAGGTGCTGGCGGACCTGGGAGTGGCAGAACTTAGTGCGCGCGCCTACGGTTCGCTCTCAACTGGCCAGCAACGGCGCCTGCTGCTTGGCCGGGCGCTGGTCAACGACCCGCCCAATCTGGTGTTGGATGAGCCGACCAGCGGCCTGGATTTGGCTGCTACTTTCCACTACCTACAGACCATGCGTGACCTGATGGCTGCCGGGCGCACGTTGGTGCTGGTGACTCACCATATTCACGAAATTCCGCCAGATGTATCCCGGGTGGTCCTGCTGCATCAGGGGCAAGTATGGGCGGATGGAGACAGGCGCGAACTGCTAAGTGCCGACAACCTGACGACGCTTTTCGGAACGGAGGTGCGGCTGGTGGAATCGGCCGGCTGGTACCAGGCAGTGCCGGCCTGAGTCAGCGGCTGTCGCTGCGGTCGCCGGCAGGCTGAGTGCGTTTGGGTACCGCGTCGTAGATGACGGTGCCCTCACCGTTGTACACGAGAAAGTGCCGACCTTTGGCTCGGGCGATCAGGGTCACGCCCAGATCCTGAGCCAGTTCCAGTCCCATGTAGGTTATCCCGGAGCGTGAGATCAGTACCGGTATGCCCATGTGCGCCGCCTTCATCACGATCTCGGAGGTGAGCCGGCCGGTAGTGTAGAAGAGTTTATCGTTGCCGGAGATACTTTCCAGCCACATCTCACCAGCGATGGTGTCAGTGGCGTTGTGCCGGCCGACGTCCTCGACGAAATAGAGTATCTGTGGGCCGTTACACAGGGCGCAGCCATGTACCGCCCCGGCCGCGCGGTATATCTCGTTGTAACTGCTGATGGATTTAAGCAACGCGTAGACAGTGGACTGCTTTACCTCGACCTGCGGCAAGCGGGTATCGTATAGCTTGTCCAGGGTGCAACTGAAGATCGTGCCCTGGCCACAGCCACTAGTGACGGTGCGCCTGGATATTTTCTCCTGCAGGTTGATGATACCTTTGCCATGGCTGGTGAAGACGTCCACCGTTTCACGGTCCCAGTCCACCCGTACCTCGCCGATCTCGCTGATGTTATCGATCAGCCGCTGGTTGCGCAGATAGCCCAGGGTCAGTTTCTCCGGGTAGGTGCCCAGCGTCATCAGCGTGACCACCTCATGGGTGTCGACTTTGATGGTGAGTGGGAACTCGCCGGCAATGTTGAGCTCCCGCGTATCGCCGAACTCGTCACGGGCATTGACCGGTTGCGTGGGCGCAAGGCCTGCATCGGACAGTATTGGCCGCGAAATAGCAGCCTTCTTTTCGGTAACTGGTGTGCTCATAAGCCAAGCGGGCAGCAATTGAGTCCATGCCCGGCTGGCGGTTATAGTGGCGCGTTGTGACTATGTCTGCAACCCCCAATACCCCGCCCGAAACGAGGTTTCCCGTTTCCGTCGTCATCGAGCGCAAGTCTTTTCCAGGCAAGGCCTGGATGACGGACAGTTGGTCGGTGATCGGGGTGGTGCCGGCAGCACGGGAATCACAGCAGGTATCGCGCACCCGCATCCACCGGGCCGACGATTCCGAGCAGTTCCTGTACACGGGCTACTGCGTGAGCCTGTATACCGATGACCTGGAGAGTTATTACGCCAACCTGCGCGGCGATCAGCCGGGGATATTTGTTATCTGTGAGCAGGAAGAGGGTGAGGATGAATTGTGGCCGCTGGTAGTCACCTTAAGTTATGACGAGATGGCGTCCTACGTAGAAGTGGAAACGCCGGTCTTTGCCTTGCCCATTCCTCCGGATGTGTATGCGTGGGTCGAGCACTATGTGCTCGAGCATTACGTGCCAACGGAAAAGAAAAAGCGCCGGCGCGAGAAGTGGGTGGAGCAGAGCTGGAAGCCGCTACGCCGGCCGGTAGACAGTTAAAGCAGTAGCCCGAGGACCGCCATGAACGAATCCAAGCCGGGTTTCTACAGCCGCTGGTCCCAGCGCAAATCCAAAGCCGTAGAGGTAGTTGATGCCGGGCAGGAGCAAGGCAGCAGTAGCGAGGAAGACGCACCGAAGCCAGAGACCGCCTCCGACACACCACCACCGACGGATGCGGATATGCCGCCACTCGAGTCGCTTTCTGAGGAAAGCGATTACAGCGGTTTTCTGTCGTCTGGGGTCAGCGACAAGTTGCGCAAAGTGGCGCTACGCAAACTATTTCACGGCAGCGGTTACAACCTCCGCGATGGGTTGGATGATTATGATGATGATTTCACGGTATTCGAAGCGCTTGGTGACGTGGTGACGGCCGATATGCGCCACCGTCAGGAGATGCTTGAGCGCAAGGCACGCGAGGCCCAGGCTGCGGGAGAAGAAAAGACTGAGATAGCGGTGGAGACACCGGTGGACGAATCGCCCAGTGCGGCGGCAAAAGAGCAGCAGGAGCAGTTGCCAGAAGAGCAGGTGGCAACAGCAGCCACAGAAGAGAATCCCGGGCCGGGTGGAGGAGCCGCCCTGCAGGAAGCCATTGAAGCCACTGGGCCAGGGTCGCCGGTTGAAAAAGAGCAAGAGGCGCAGCAAGAGAAAGCGTCTGAAAACAGTACCAAGGGGCGAGCAAACACGTGATGGTGCAGTCGGCACAACAGGTCAGCAGTTTTCTGGGTTTCAGCCTGCCGGCAGATACCCCAGCGCAGCAGGTCCGGCTGGCGGCGGTGGCAGCAGGGCTTACCGGGCAGGCCACGCCCACTTCGCTGGTGTCCTATAACTCCAGTGGGCGGGTGCTGATCGTGGGGCCGCTGGCCTCGGCACTGGCAGCGGCGGAAATGCTTGCTGGCCAGGTGTCTTGCTTCATCCTGGCAACGCAGGGCGGGGCCGGTGCCCCTCGCCCGAAGGGCGGGTTGGAAAAGCGCGAAGTCTTGGGCCAGCAGGTGCCGGTGATCCACAGCGAGGCCCGGAGCATCGAGGGATATCTCGGCAATTTTGTAGTCACCGTGCGCCAGGGTGAGCGCGAGGTAGACCTGGCCCAGGCCATGGGCCTTGCTGGTGAACGGCTGGACATAGTACTGGACCTCGGCCGCCAGGTACTGCTCCAGTGCGAGGTGCAGCCGCCCGGTTACTTTGCCCCTCGCGGCGACAGCGCGGCTCTGGCCCAGGCACTTGAGGCTATCCCGGAGTTGACCGGTCAGTTCGAAAAGCCCCGTTACGTTATCTACAACCCCGCTATCTGTGCCCACGGCGAACGCGGCATCAGCGGCTGCAGGCATTGCCTGGACGCTTGCCCGGCCGACGCGCTGGCAACGACTGGTGAGCGGATTACAGTCGAGGCGCACCTGTGCCAGGGCATGGGGGTTTGCGCCTCGGTTTGTCCGACCGGGGCGCTGGCCTACGCCTACCCAGGCCGGGCCGACACGTTAGATGCACTGCGTCGGGCCATTGCGGCGGCCCGGGAGACTGCCGCGCTCACACCAGCGCTGCTGCTGTTTGACGGCGAGCATGGCGCTCCCCTGTTGGCAGGACACTTGGCCCAATTGCCCGATGACGCCATTCCCTGGAAGACTGAGGCAGCCGGTACTACCGGCCTGGAGGTGTGGTTGGCGGCGCTTGCCTACGGGGCACGCTCGGTCACACTGTTGCTGACCGAGCAAACGCCCGTCAGCGTGAGCGATGCTATGCAATCGCAAGTATTGCTCGCGCGCGCGATCCTGGAGGGCTTGGGGCTTGACGGCACGGCGATTACGCTGGCAGGCATAGAGAGTCTGTGGCTGACGCCAGGCATTGGTAAGAACAACGCTGAGGCCTTACGGCCCGCAACTTTTGGCGGGGTTGAGGACAAGCGCGCGGTGTTGCGCTTTGCCATTGACCATATTGCGGCCGAGCGCAAAGTGGCAGTGGCGCCGATCGAATTGCCGCGTGGTGCACCTTTTGGCGAGGTCCGGGTAGATGGGCAGCGGTGCACACTGTGTATGGGTTGCGTGTCGGTGTGCCCAACCGGCGCTATGCTCGATAACAAAGATCGCCCACAACTGTCTTTTATCGAATGGCACTGTGTTCAATGTGGTTTGTGCGAACAAGCGTGTCCCGAGCAAGCTATCACGCGTGAGCCCCGGTTGCTGCTCGATGATGATGCCCGTATGCGCCAAAGGGTGTTGCATGAAGAAGTGCCGTTTGAGTGCGTCGAGTGCGGTAAAGCCTTTACTACTGTCAGCATGGTCGAAAAGATGGAACAGAAGCTAGCCACTCACCGTATGTTCCAGGGTGAGGGGCTCAGGCGCTTACGGTTGTGCGAGGACTGCCGGGTCAAGGTTATGTTCGATGAGTAGTCCTGTTGCCAGTGTGGCGGGCTGCCCGGCCTGGCGGTGACTCACTGGCAGCAGAAATGTCCTGAAAAATCAGTAGATTGATCTACTGGCCTGTTTTGGCGATTACCTAATCGAGGTTAGGGTTGCAGAAGGAGGCGAGAGGGCGCATTATCGGCTGACAAGTCAAGGCTGCTGACCCACAATAAGAATCGCCACAGTCGCCGCCCACATCATGGTGGGCGCACGGGTTGTGGCTAAAATGATGGAGGATGGCGTGACGGCGAATCAGGCTGTACTCAAGCCGATGCCGGCTGTTCCGGAAGAGGAACAGGCCCGTGCGGGTGTCTACGCCCTGGTCGGTGGGTTGCTGGCAGCACCGCCCAGTCCTGCGATCTTTTCTTTCCTTGAGCAGGTCGACGACAGCGAATCTACGCTCCCTTGGCAAGCGCTCAAGCGTGTCGCATTGGCAACCGACGCTGAGCAGTTTGCGCAGGACTATCACACACTTTTCATCGGCCTGGGCCGTGGCGAACTGTTGCCGTACGGCTCGGTCTACCTGACTGGCTTTCTGCAGGAGCAGCCTTTGGCCGATCTGCGCGAGGATCTGGCCCGGCTTGGCTTGGAGCGCAGTGTTGAGATGCACGAGCCAGAAGATCATGCCGGCGCGTTGTGTGAGGCGATGAGCCTCATGGTAGCGGCACCGGCGGAATATCCACTGGCAACCCAACAGGCGTTTTTTGAACGCCACCTGGGTTCGTGGATGGCGGAATTCTTTGACGACCTGGTGACAGCACGTGACAGCGGCTTTTACCGGGTAGTTGGTGAATTTGGCAAGGCTTTTATCGAGATGGAAAAGCAGTATTTCTCCATGGAGGCCTAGCCGAGACGTTGTTGGAACCTAATAACTCTTCCACAGCGAGGTAAGTGAAAAATGAAAAAGCAACCAGCAAAGGAGCAGGGCGTTGGTAGTCGACGCGCATTCCTCAAGGGTGCAGCGACCGCGGGTGGTGCAGCAGCTCTAGCTGCCAGCACGGGCTCGGTCGCGGCGACGGTACAGCCGCAGGCAGCGGCTTCTGACGGGACCGGTTATCGCGAAACCGACCATGTCAGGGGCTACTACAAGTCAGCGCGGTTCTAGCGGCTATATCCCTAATCACCCTTTTCGGGCCTTAGACCCGGAAACAAGGAGGAATCAACATGAAACTGATTAGAACTGCGACTGAACCGGCACCCTCACAACCGCAGGGTGGCACCGGCAGCGCAATCGACCGCAGGACGTTCTTAAAGCGTTCGGGTATCACCCTGGGTGGTGCGGCGGCGGCTACGGCCCTGTCACCGACCATGATGCGCAAGGCCCAGGCCGCAATCCCCTCAGGGGGTGGCGGCACCCAGACCGTACGCACGGTTTGCACCCACTGCTCAGTGGGTTGCGGCATCAACGCCGAGGTAGACAACGGCGTGTGGGTGGGTCAGGAACCGGCTTTCGACCACCCGTTTAACCTCGGCGCGCACTGCGCCAAGGGCGCCGCTACGCGTGAACATGGCCATGGCGAACGTCGGCTCAAGTACCCGACCAAGCTGGTGAATGGCAAATGGCAGCGCATGAGTTGGGACGACGCTATTAACGAGATTGGCGACCAGATGCTGCAGATTCGCCAGCAGTCTGGCCCAGACTCGGTGTACTGGCTGGGATCGGCCAAATTCAACAACGAGCAGTCGTACATGTTCCGCAAGTTCTACGCGCTGTGGGGCACTAACAACGGTGACCACCAGGCACGTATCTGTCACTCGACCACGGTCGCGGGCGTAGCCAATACCTGGGGTTACGGCGCCATGACCAACTCCTACAACGATATCCATAACAGCAAAGCCATACTGGTTATCGGTGGCAATCCGGCCGAAGCCCATCCGGTTTCACTGGTGCATCTTATGCGGGCGATGGAGCGCAATAATGCGCCCCTGATCGTGATCGACCCTCGCTTTACCCGCACTGCCGCTCACGCAGACCTGCACCTGAAGATCCGGCCGGGCACGGATGTCGCCATCATCTGGGGCATCTTGTGGCACATCTTCGAGAACGGCTGGGAGGACAAGGAGTTTATCCACCAGCGGGTCTGGGGCATGGGCGATATCAAGAAAGAGGTTGCCAACTGGACGCCAGATGTCACCTACGACGTTACCGGGGTGCGCCCGGAACTGGTTTACCAGGCCGCCAAGTTGATGGCGGACAACCGCCCGGGCACTTTCATCTGGTGCATGGGTGGCACTCAGCACACCATCGGTAATAACAACACTCGCGCTTACTGCAACTTCCAGTTGGCGCTGGGCAACATGGGTAAATCTGGCGGCGGCTGCAACATCTTCCGTGGCCACGACAACGTCCAGGGCGCTACTGATTTTTGCATTCTCAGTCATTCCTTACCCGGTTACTACGGCCTGTCTGCGGGTTCCTGGAAGCACTGGTCGCGGGTCTGGGATCTGGATCACGAGTGGGTTAAGGGGCGTTTTGATCCTACCGAAGTAGAGGGCGACAAGGGCAAGCCGGTGCACCCGATGAATTACAAGGGCATCCCGGTATCGCGCTGGATCGACGGCGTGCTTGAGGACAAAGCCAATATCGGCCAGCGTGATAACGTCCGGGCAATGGTGTTCTGGGGTCACGCACCCAACAGCCAGACCCGTGGCCTGGAAATGAAAAAGGCCATGGAAAAGCTGGACCTGATGGTAGTTATTGATCCGTATCCGACGGTCAGCGCGGTAATGCATGATCGTACCGACGGGGTCTACCTGTTGCCGGCGGCAACCCAGTACGAGACTTACGGTTCAATTACGGCTTCCAATCGTTCGCTGCAATGGCGGGATAAGGTAATCGAGCCGATGTTCGAGTCGTTGCCCGATCACACCATCATGCACAAGCTGGCCACTAAACTCGAGTTCGGCGCGGAGTTCACCAAGAACATCAAGGTCGAAAACGATGAGCCGTTGATCGAGGACATCACCCGCGAATTCAACCGCGGTATGTGGACCATCGGCTATACCGGCCAGAGCCCCGAGCGGATGAAAAAGCAGCAGGCTAACTGGGGTACCTTCGACGTCACGACGCTCAAGGCCGAGGGTGGCCCGTGCGACGGTGAGTACTACGGCCTGCCGTGGCCGTGCTGGGGTACACCGGAAATGGGCCATCCCGGTACGCCGAATCTGTATGACCCGAGCAAGCCGGTCGCAGATGGCGGCCTGTGTTTCCGGGCCCGCTTTGGTGTGGAACGCAACGGCGAGAGTCTGCTGGCCAACGGCTCCTACCCAGTGGGTTCAGAAATCAAGGACGGCTACCCGCAGTTCGATCACAAGTTGCTCAAACAACTCGGCTGGTGGGATGACCTCACTGCTGATGAGAAGGCAGCGGCTGACGGCAAGAACTGGAAGACGGACCTCTCAGGCGGTATCCAGCGGGTGGCAATAAAGCATGGCTGCGCGCCCTTTGGTAATGCTAAGGCCCGTTCGGTGGTGTGGACTTTCCCGGACCCGGTGCCAGTGCATCGTGAGCCTCTGTATACCAATCGCCGTGACCTGCTCGAGAAATACTCGACCTACGAAGACAAGAAGCGGCACTATCGTCTGCCAACCCGCTATGCGTCAATTCAACAGACCGATCACTCCAAGGAATATCCACTGATCCTGACCAGCGGGCGGTTGGTAGAGTACGAGGGTGGCGGTGACGAGACTCGCTCCAACCCGTGGCTGGCAGAATTGCAGCAGGATATGTTCGCTGAGATTCATCCGACGGATGCCAATAACCACGGCATACGTGATGGGCAGATGATCTGGGTCGAAGGTGCCGAAGGGGCTAAGCTCAAGGTCAAGGCACTTGTCACGCGGAGGGTCTCACCTGGCGTTGTCTTCCTGCCATTCCACTTTGGTGGACATCTGGAAGGTGAAGATCTGCGTAGCAAGTACCCGGATGGTGCTGATCCGTTCGTGCTGGGTGAAGCGGCCAATACGGCGCTGACCTACGGCTACGATTCCGTCACTCAGATGCAGGAAACCAAGTGTTCCCTGTGCCGCATCAGCGTTGCCTGAAGGAGGAAATAACTCATGGCTAGAATGAAGTTTCTGTGCGATGCGGAACGCTGCATCGAATGCAACGGCTGCGTCACGGCATGCAAAAGCGAGCATGATATTCCATGGGGCGTGAATCGCCGGCGCGTGGTTACCATCAACGATGGTGACCATGGCGAGCGGTCCATTTCCGTGGCTTGCATGCACTGCTCCGACGCTCCCTGTGCTACCGTTTGTCCGGTTGATTGCTTCTACACCACCAACGATGGTGTGGTATTGCATGACAAGGATATCTGCATTGGTTGCGGTTACTGCTTTTACGCTTGCCCGTTTGGTGCACCGCAGTTTCCCGACTCGGGCGCCTTTGGTTCACGCGGAAAAATGGATAAGTGCACTTTCTGTGCGGGCGGCCCGGAGGAGAACAACTCGGCCGAGGAGTCCCGTAAGTACGGCCGTAACCGCCTAGCGGAAGGGAAGTTGCCGCTGTGTGCTGAAATGTGCTCGACCAAGGCCTTGCTGGCTGGTGATGGCGCCAAGGTTTCGGACATTTTCCGCGAGCGCATCATGTACCGTGGTGCCGGGGCGATGCAATGGGGTTGGGGTGTTGCCTACGATAAGCAGGGGATCAAGGGCTAGAGTTTCTGGTCCGATGCTCACAGGTGTGGGGAGGATGGTCAACCACCTTCCCCACTGCGGCTCAACGGCCGGCCGGGTGGATGCGCTAGAGGCATCGGCCGGGCCGGCCGTCCTTTTGCCCGATGTCGGCCCGGTGACTCTGTCGCATCGCCGATGACGGTGCGTTCAGTGTGGGTCGATTAACTTTTCGAGTTAACGCGCAGGCCAAGGAAATGATAATGAGAAAGAATCGGTTTCCCATCCTGGTGGCGGGCGTGCTGTGCCTGGCGTCCTTGGTATTGTCCTTTGGTGGTGAGGCGTTGGCGGAAACGCCACCACCGACGCACCCGATCAGCAACCCTAATCCCGGCGCCGACCTGTGGCGGGCGGTACGCGGGAGTATCGATGCCCCGACAGTCAGCCAGGTCAAGGGGCGCGATGCCAGCGTGCTGGTTCACCGTGACGGTGAACGCTGGATGTCGTTTCGGGTCGATGAGTTGATCCCTAACGGGGGCAATTTCCTGATCGTAATACTGTTGCTGATCGGCGCGATCTACGCCATACGCGGACCGGTCAAACTGGCAGGCGGTGAATCGGGTGTTCTGTTAGAGCGCAACTCAGTCGGTGCACGCGTCATTCACTGGCTCCTGGCGGGCATCTTCATCCTGCTTGCCATCAGCGGCCTGGTTCTGCTCTTTGGCCGACCGCTGCTGATACCATTGTTTGGCAAAACAGGCTTTGCTGTTATTGCCTCCGTCTGTAAAGAGGCGCATAACCTGGTCGGGCCGATCTTTCCCTTGATCCTGCTGGCGTCTTTTTTTCGTTTGGTCAGCCGTAACCTCTATGAGCAGGGCGACCTCAAGTGGTTTGCCAGAGGTGGGGGCATGGTCGGCAAGGCGCACGTCAGTGCTGGCAAGTTCAACGGCGGTGAAAAGCTCTTGTTCTGGCTGACCATGTTCCTCGGCGTTGCGATCTCGGTGACCGGTTACGTGCTTGATTTTCCCGTTCTTGCCGCCTGGGTGCAGAATGTGTCCAGCGATTTCAACCAGTATCGCCAGGTCATGGAGTTTGCCCACGTGGTCCATGGCGTTGTCGCAGTGGTCTTCATTGGTCTGATTTTTGGCCACATTTTCATGGCTACGGCGTTGGTGCGCGGCTCCTTAAGCAGCATGACCAGCGGCAAGGTCGATGCCAACTGGGCCAAAGAGCACCACGACCGCTGGTATCAGGAGATGCAGGCTGACCCTGATCAGCCCGCCAACTGAATAGACCCTCATACTGTACAGGGTCGGTTGTGGTACTCGGGCGAGCGCTACTGTATGCCGTGGTCGTAGTTGCTCTGCTGTCAGTCCTGGCAGCAGGCGCCGGGCCGATATCCGTGGACGGTGCCTGGCTGGACGCGCTCGAATCTCGTGACCGGGGAGCGCTGGCGGCCTTGCTGGAGGACGGCTATCAGCGGGTCGATGCACCGACCGCGAAAGGTAAGACAGCGCTCATGCTGGCGGCCCAGGCTGCAGACCGGGCTCTCAGCTTGGCACTGCTGGCGGCGGGGGCGACGGCCAACACCCGCAACCACAACGGCGGCACTCCGCTGATGCACGCTGCAGTGGGTGGTGATGCCGCTATCGTACAAGTCCTGCTCGCGGCCGGGTCTGAGGTTAATGCTGTGGCGGGCACTGGTTGGACTGCGCTGACTCTGGCGGCGGTCAAGGATCACGCCGGGATATTGACGATCCTGCTCACAGCAGGCGCCCAGCCCAATCCACCAGATATCTATGGCTGGACGCCGCTGATGCGTGCAGTGGAGCAAAAACGTCTGGCGGCGGTCCGCACACTAGCCGCGGCGACCGGTATCGATCTCGATGCACACAACGACGATGGAGTCACAGCCCTGCACCGGGCTGCAGCCTTGGGCTTCGTGGAGATCGTCCGGGCTCTGGTTAAAGCTGGAGCAGACCGGTCCGTGCTGGACCAACGCGGCAGGACTCCGCTTGATTATGCCCGCGAGGCTGGCCATCGGGAGTTGCTGCCGGTACTGTCGGGCTAGCCTGGCTCAGCAGAGCACCTGCTTGTTGCAGTAACTGCTAAGCGGTGTCACGCGGCTGCCGCCTTCGACCGGCTGGCGGATTGCCTCGGTCCTGAATTCCAACTGCAACCGGTGCCAAAACTGCTCGAAGTAGCGACCGAACATAGGTTGTCCGGCTACGCCCACGGCAAATAGAGCATCGCTTGCTGGCTCGTACTCCAGCAGGATGGCAGCCAGCGGTTGTGGCGCCGGGCCGCCGAGGACTCGTGCTCCTTGTGCTGGATCGTACACGCTGCCTTCCGAGCAGCAGTAGATCACGCCGGCACGGCGCTGAAAGCGTTGGTCGCTACCCGCAAACTGGACCTCCTCTGGCCGGTAATTGATGAAACTGACCTGGCTCGAGGGATGGCTCATCTTGTGGGCGCAGATAGCGGAGAACGAGACGATGGAGCGGTCAGGGCCGGTCCCACCGGGCCAGTGATAGGGCCTGCCGTTTTCTGTTCTCAAGGTGGCGCTACCAATGACTGGACGGTCCAGGCGAATTAGAAAGCAGGGCGTTGCAACGAAGGGATAGAAGAACAGGTAGTTTTCGTTGGTTGCGAGCGAAGATGCGGCCAAGGTGTTGCCGTGTTCATCGAGAAGTTGTACTCGCTGGTAAAGTATGCCCTCACTGATGAGGCCAGCGAGGCCTTCGGGGCTCGCGACAACTGCAGCAGCGCTAGAGGCGCACAGCTTAACGAAGTGTCGCCGGTCTTGGCGGGGTGTCTTGGGCATATCTCCCCTTTTGTTGCAGTTTGTAGGGGCAGTACCAGGTGTTGCCCTGGCATGTGCTCCTGGCCGGTCGGTGACAGGCCGGATTGCGTAGCAGCATGATAAGATAGTTCAGCGTTGCTGCACAGTATCCCTGCTCATCTCGCCACCTGCCAGGCTGGCATCGACTGTTGTGAATAGTGGGGCCGATAGGTGAAATAAAGGCGTCTGAAACCTTATCAAGGTCAACGGAGATAATTTCAGCACCGAACAGAGGGTTAATGCAAATGGGAAACGAAAGAAAAAAGCACAGGAAAGAAAAGAAAAAACCTAAACAACCGAAGAAGTAGCACCTCTAATGAGAACGACAGCTTGGATCAAGTCGTCTTTGTTATTCTCGGATAAGTTCAAGAAGGCATGGTTCTATGCCGGGGTAGTTATCTTTCTAGGTTGTTTGGTTTGGACTATCTACCTTTCCTTTTAGATACAAGATCCGCACCCTTTGTTATTTTAGGGCTCTAGAGGGTTGTGCGAATTTCGGTCAGATTTTGCAGCATAACGAAATCGCATTCAGCGACGAGCTACCACACTTGTATGTGAATACCATTACCTCGATTTGTTACTAAATTCCGGCCTCTGGGATTTTCCATGGTTGTAGCCATCGGTATCAACGTACCCGATGTGCTCACCTTGTATGTACAATGAGTTGTAGAAAGTTAACCTAGGGAGAACAAAAAATGACAAAGGGGTACTGGGTAGCGCGGGTGGATGTCTCTGACCCGGATGGTTATCAACAATACGTTAAAGCAAATGCCAAGTCTTTTGCAAAATTCAACGCCCGTTTTCTGGTGCGTGGTGGCGCCTATCAGGTGCCTGAAGGATGCGCACGCTCGCGCAACGTTGTGATCGAATTCGACAGCCATCAGGCAGCACTCGATTGCTATTACTCGCCTGAATACCAGGCAGCGAAAGCCCTGCGGGCAGATGCCGCGGAATCAGATCTGTTGATTATCGAAGGTTATGATGGCAGCCAACCGGGTGATTGAGAAGAGCAAGACGAGGCCAGAACAGAAAACTGATGATGGGTCCGACGTCGCATATTTAGGACAAAAAGCCAATAAAATCAACGAGTGTTGGGTAGCAGAAATTAGAGTACAGATTAGAGTAATAATTAAGTGTTCATTTTCAAGGAGTATTTCGCTTAGATGTTATGTTTCTAAATAGAAATACAACAGCGGTTAGGAATCCTCATTGAAGAAATCTCCAAAAGACGTTTATCGGTAAGGATTGTTAAACAAATGTCGGATCAACTAGAAATCTCAAGTACACAGAAGCTGCCTTTTCAATTTACCGGTAATGGTTTCGAATACTTTCGTATCTGGATAGTCAACGTACTACTCACAATAATTACCCTTGGTATCTACTCGGCTTGGGCCAAGGTCAGAACAAAACGTTATTTTTACCGGAATACAAAAGTCGATGGATCGCCATTCGAATATCACGCCAAACCAATCCAAATTCTTAAGGGAAGACTTCTCATCTTTGGAGGTTATGTCATCTTTGCTATGACAACCCAGTTCCAACCGGTGATTGGTTTGATTATTGCCATCATTATTGGTTTAGCTACTCCATGGCTGGTCGTGCGATCACATGTATTTACTGCTCGAAACTCTTCCTGGCGAAATATTCGCTTTGATTTTAATGAACGCTCACTGAAGGATGCCATCAGTACTTTTTTGATAATTCCGATCCTGATCCCATTCACGTTGGGAATAATCATCCCTTATCTTTCCTATCGGGGATGGAGATTTTCTGTCACAAACAGCAGGGTCGGAAGACAGTCATTTTCGTTTCAATCGGTTCGAGTAGGGGCTTATTACCGGGCATTTTTCGCCATGGTGTTCCTCTTGGTGGTGGTTGTTCTTGCATTTTTTGGATTAATAGCTGGCTCGAATCTGGTGTTCAGGGTGCAGGATCTTGACCCTCGTGGTGGCACTTCTCTATTCAGTTTAGTCCCGCTTTTACTGATCTTTTTCCTCTATCTAATTGCTGTGCCGGGCTATCGGGTAATGACAAGAAACATTTCATTGAATGGTACGGCTCTTGGCGATCATACCTTTGAAAGTACGTTGAAGGTGTGGTCAGTGATCTGGATCTACATCAGCAATGCGGTGGCTATTGTTTTTTCAATTGGCTTGCTTATACCGTGGGCGAGAGTGAGGGTATCGAGATACCTGGCAAACCATCTGGTCTTGAATGCGGCAGATGATCTTGAGTCATTTGTACAGGCCGAAAAGAGAAAAGCAAGCGCGTTTGGGGAGGAAGCAACTGATTTCATGGATATCGATGTTGGTGGCATCTAATGGAATGTGTTGCAGATTGTTATGATGGAAGAAAGTCTGAGAAACAACGGGTCCGGCTAAATTTTAGCCAGAGAGACGTTGTCACGGTAGTTACCGACCAAGGTGAGAGAAATTATCCTATCCGAGAGGTTGTGGTATCCCCTCGACTTGGTGGGACCGCTCGTCGGCTTGAAATGCCTGACGGTCTGGTCTGTGAGGTATTGGACAACGATGCGGTCGACATGTTTTTTAGATTATCAGGCACCGAAGTGCCGGGACGGTTGATCGATAAACTTGAGTCGAAACTCCGCTATGTGATCATCGCTGTTGTTATGACATCGCTAGTTGTTTGGGGGGCGATTAGTTATGGGATTCCACTACTGGCAAAACACGTTGCGTTTATGGTTCCAGTGACGGCTAGTTCTGTTCTTGGAAAGGATATTCTGGTTGCACTCGATAAAACCATTTTCTCTGAATCTAAACTTAGCGACACTGAGATAGAAGAGGCGAAAGTTTTGTTTTCGAGAGTAACGGATACAGCAGATCCGGAGTATCGGTTTAAACTAGAGTTTCGTCAGAGTGCACGTATCGGGCCCAATGCATTCGCGTTACCCACTGGAACCATCATTGTAACTGACGAACTAGTTCAACTGATAGCTGATGCCCATGAATTGGAATCAATCCTGGCTCATGAAGTCGGACACGTGGTTTATCGGCATAGCCTCAGGCAGTTAATCCAAGCCAGTACAATTTCTCTTGTCATAATGGCAGTAACAGGCGATATATCAACGGTTTCAGTGCTGGCAGGCTCTTTGCCGACACTACTCACAGAAACCTATTATTCGCGTGAGTTCGAACGAGAAGCAGACGAGTATTCCTACGAGCATTTGACAAACAGCGGCATTTCACCCATTCACTTTACGAATATTTTGAATCGGATGTCCGATTCAAGTAAAGGACTCGGGTTTCTTTCTACACATCCTTCGGTAGATGAGCGACTGAAGATGTTTTCACAGGAGTAAACGATAGAAATAACTAACAAGCTACTCCCAATCACGGATGCCTTATTTTTGGATAGCCCGGAGAGCTAATCTCTTATAATTCATTTAGAAGGTGTATTAGAAATTTTCTCGGAGAGGTGCCAGAGTGGACGAATGGGGCGGTCTCGAAAACCGTTGAACCGTGAGGTTCCGAGGGTTCGAATCCCTCCCTCTCCGCCATTCCCGTGTCCCGATTGGAAATGCCCGTAGAGCAGACGTGCGACGCACGATCGCAGCAAATGGATCGACCCCCAGTGCCTCAGGTATTAGAGGGGGAGGCAGCGCGGCCCGTGGCGCTGTCGGTGGGCAGCCAGTAAACCAGTCCAACCCCGAGTAGTCCACAAGCGGCAAGGACCCCAAATACCATCGCTAAGCCGCCGCTACCGTCTGTCGCCCGGGCGATGAACTGCACTGCGATCGGACCCAAACCAAAAGTCAGCACAAATTTCAGGCCGAAGGCCATACCGTGGCGTCGGGTTGGGGTGTTGACGGCGAGCAACAGGTTCTCTGCCGGAAGTATCCCGGTGTTGATTGCCACCATCAGTACGGCCACCAGGAGCAACGGTATGCCCCCGGCAACGGCCGCCAGTATCAGCAGCGGCACTTGCAGCAGGTAGCCACCCAGGTAGATGCTTTTCAATGGCAACTTATCGGCAAGGTGGCCGCCGGCCACTTGCGTTATCCCGGCCAGGGTGTAGACGATGCCAACGGCGATGCCGATTCCGGCGATCCCGCTAGAAAAAAGACCACTAGCACGCTCGAGAAAAAGTCGGGGCAGTCCGATCTGGGTGGTATGGTAGATCAATCCGCCGATAACCATTGCGGCCAACAGCAGGGCGAACAGCTGCAGGGGGTTTCCCTGGGTGGTGGCACTGTCAGTGGGCATTTTTTCTGGTTGGTCGCCAATCCAGCCCTTGAATACACAGCCGGTAAGCACAAGGCCGATGCCAATGGCAATAACACCGGGCACCATGAAGGCGGTGCGCCAGTCGTAATGCTCTACTAACAAGCCGGCGGTTACTGCGGCCAGGGCCGCACCCAGTCCACCAAAGGCACCGTTAAAGCCCAGTGCCTTACCGCGTGAAGTGGGCGGAGTATTGCGGACCAGCCAGGGAATGCCTACCGGGTGGTAGATGGCAGCAAACAGGCCCAGGCACGATAAAGCCATCATCAATTCGCCACTGCTTCGGGCCAGTGCGGCCATGACTGAGCTGATCCCGAGTCCGACAAAGAACACCACCAGCATGCCAGTAGCACTCCAGCGATCTGCCAGCCAGCCGGCCGGCAGTGCAGCCAGCCCCACCAGCAGGGCACCCAGTGTCCACAGCTCGATCAGGTCGGGGTAGGGTAACTGCCAGTCTGTTTCTATGCCGAGAACAATGACGAAGTAGAAGGCTGTGAACATGTGGATGCTGGTGTGGCCGATACTGGCGAATGCCACTGCACCGGCATAGTTGTTACGCCGGGCTGCTGGCCGGTTCACGAGCACAAGGGTGTAGGCCCGCAGCTGCGGGGCCGTTAACTGCCGTTCTTGGGTTGGTCTTCGCCCAGCTCGCGCAGGTTGTTCAGCGCAGTCATGTTGCCCTGATTCGCGGCTTTGCGGAACCACTGCACTGCCACCTTGCGGTCGGGAGGCACTCCATGACCGGCCATGTAAAGCCAGCCGAGGTTGGTCTGGGCTGGCGCATAGCCCTGTTCGGCCGCTTTGTGGTACCAGAATGCGGCACTTTGGTAGTCGGTATCGATGACCAGTCCATCGACAAAATAATCACCGAGATCTGACTGGGCCCATGCGTTACCCTGACTAGCAGCGAGTTGCACCGGGTTGAGTGCCGCACTGAATAGAGCGACAGCCTGGATGCTGTCGCGCTCCACGCCGCGCGCCTCGTGCAGCATGCGGGCGACCCGGACTTGGGCCCGTGGTTCTTTTCGCTGCGCCAGTGGATAGAGAAAACGGTAGGCCTCGGGGTAATTGCCGTCGTAGTACGCGGTGATGCCGCTAGCCAGGTTCATCTGGTCCTGCTCGGCTGCCATGGCTTGGGCTTGCGCGATCCTGGCGTCGGCCTCGGCCTGCAGACGCTCTTTTTCCCGGGTCAGGTAGATTCGGCGATCAAGTTGTTGCCGTAGCTGCACCACGGCAGAGTTGTCAGGCTCGATCGCGCTGGCAGAGCGCAGGCTCTGATCGGCAAGATTCAACTGCCCATCGGCAAGTTCACTGCGGGCGCTGCGCAGAAAGTGCACGGTGATATTGCCGATCCCGTTGCCGGCTCGTTGATTGTTTGGGTCGAGGTCAAGTGCGGCCCGGTATAGAGCCAGGGCGTTATCATTTTGCGGCTCGATCAGCCGCCCGTCCTCAAACGCTTTCAGCGCGCTCGCCAGTAATTGCTCCAACTGTTGGCGTCGTTCACGGTCCTGCCGCGCCTGTTCCTCCTGTTGGGCCTGGCGGGCGGCAAGTTGTCGTGCGGTTTCTTCCTGCAGCCGTTGTTCGGCCAGGTCGATCTGTAGTCCGGCCCTTGCAAGCCGGTCAGCGGCCTGGGTAATGACGCTGGCTGCGGCCAAGCGCTCGCGTGCCTTGGCAAATGCGCCCTGCTGGGTAAGTGATTCCACCCGAGCTAGGGTCTGGGTGGCGATAGTCTCGATACCGGCGGCCGCCGCTTGGTTCTCCGGATCAAGGTCCAGGACCGCGGTGAACTCTCGATAGGCGCTACTGTGCTCCGGCGTGAAGAGTCGGCCGGCGGCAAGGTGGGCCTGGGCACTGGTGAGATGGGGCTCGATGAGAGTGGTGATTTCTTGCTGTTTGCGGTAGTCGCTAATCTGCGCTGGGTCATCAGCCTGGGTCAGGGAGACTGGGGTGTCGCCAGTTAGCCCGTCGCTCGAGGCGGGGGGCTGTGATCCGATCACGGACGTCGCCGGAGTCACCGTGGAACCGATAATCTCGATAGCGCTGCGTTGGGCCGGTGCTGCCTCTTCGTTGGCTGGGCGCAGCAGCAAATAAACAGCAAGCAGTGCCGCGATAACGATCACGATGCCAATGATCAGGCGGGGACTGACCAACCCAGGTGGATGCTTGATGCGGGCAGTAATCTCGGGTGACCCGCCGGTGCTGCTTGACCGCTGAGTCTTGCCGCCTACAACCGGGCGAATTACAAGTTCATCGTCAGATGGCGTGGCAAGAGCCTTGGCCGCACTCTCAAGATCATCAGCGATTTCGAGTGGGACGGCAGGACTGGCTTGGCTATTGTCAAGCGAAAGTTGTGTTTGTTCACGCGCCTCATCAGCGTGCGCAAAGACGGGCTCTCGTCGTTGCTTGGCGGCAGTCGTCGGGTCGGTGCTTGCCGGTGGGTGCTGTGTCGTCGAGCCTGGCGCTGGCGCAGCAGGTTTAGAATTTCGAGTCAGGGCAGTCAGTGCGATGGTGGTGGCGCTGCGCAAGGTTTTAGATGTTGCTTTGGCGAGCGGCAGATCAGTGGCGTTGGCGGCGCCGTTTGTTTTCGCTGTTGGTGTGGTCTTGGGTCGGGCCGTTGGCGTTTTTTGACCTGCGCTTTTTGTGTCGGTTGCTGCAGCACTGTCGTCGGTGGTGTTGGAATCAGTCGCCCCAGGGCCGGCGGTGGCGGGGTTCAGCCACTCGACGATCTGGGTGGCACTCTGAGGGCGGTCGGCGGGGTTCAGCACCAGCAGCCGGTCGATGATCTGCAGAAATTCTCTGGAAAAATAGCCTTTTCCTGCTTCAATCGCCGGGATGAGCGGGTCGTCGATACCCTGGTCAGACGCCTGCAGCCGGGTGTCCGCACTCGGCGGTGTAGATCGAGCTATGCCCTGGTAGCAGATCGCGCCAAGAGCATAAAAGTCGGTCCAGCGGCCAAGTTGCCCGCGGAAGCTGGTTAACTCGGGTGCGCGATAGTCAACTGCTTCGGATTCGCTTGCTTGCGGGTAGTGCAACTTGTCGGTATTGAATCCGCAGATAACCAACTTGTCCTCATCAGAGAGCAGTATGCGTTTTGGTGTTAGTTCGAGGTGAAGTGCGCCA
>Ga0207990_1000272_pt1 | contig 30850 bp, 30 predicted proteins | sample ETNtaG_8_FD_185780 | JGI IMG/M metagenome (GOLD analysis project Ga0207990, IMG submission 185780) | Marine microbial and viral communities from oxygen minimum zone, Eastern Pacific Ocean - ETNP201406SV75 (SPAdes) (version 2) | ecosystem: Environmental > Aquatic > Marine > Oceanic ...
CATTAAAATAATAATTATATTTTTTCTGTTTAAAAATATTCCAACCAAACCTATTGTAAAAATAATAGCTCCAAGTGTTAAGTAATGTCCCAGACCAATTTCAAACATCAATTTTTACTCCTTTATTACTTTCAACTTCTACTAGCTGAACTGCATCAGCACGCTCTCGTGAAATTTGCTTAAAATAACTTTGTCTTTTTAGTCCTTTTCTTTGTCTAAAAGTCAAAACAATCGCTCCTACCATGGCGACTAGAAGGATCATTCCACTTAATTGAAAAAGATGGATGTAATCAGTATATAATACATTTCCTAAGGCATGAGTATTGGTGACTTCTACCGAAATGCTCAATGAAGATAAAGATTTAATTAAATCTGGTTTATATTTCCATCCGCCAATAACAATAATAAGTTCAAAAAATATTATTAGACTGATGATTAATCCTACAGGTATATGAGTTGAACTTTTTGTTGAACTAAGCCATTGATTTTTCTGTTGAGCAACATTCAACATCATCACAACAAACAAGAATAAAACAGCTACAGCTCCAACATAAACAATTAACATAATCATGCCTAAAAATTCAGCACCAATCATAATAAATAGGCACGAAATACTAATAAAATCCAAAATCAAAAAGAAAACAGAATGAACGGTATTTCTAGAAACTATTACCATTATTGCAGAAATAATTGCTATTATAGAAAAAGTATAAAAAAATATTGAGTGTACTATCATATATTTATCTATAAGGATTATCTGCTTTAATATTTGCTGCTAAAATGCTTTCCCATCTATCACCATTATCAAGTAATTTTTCTTTGTTATAATACAATTCTTCTCTTGTTTCTGTAGCGAATTCAAAATTTGGACCTTGAACGATGGCATCAACTGGGCAAGATTCTTCACATAATCCACAATATATACATTTCATCATATCAATGTCATAACGAATTGTTTTTCGACTACCATCTTCTTTTTCAGTAGATTCAATTGTGATTGCTTGAGCGGGACAAATAGCTTCACATAGTTTACAGGCGATACATCTTTCTTCACCATTTGGATATCTTCTTAAAGCATGTTCTCCTCTAAATCTTGGGCTAATTTTTCCTTTTTCAAAAGGATAATTTATTGTCTTCTTTGGTTTAAAAGCTTGTTTAATAGCAATAAGTAGACCGGTTATAAAATCGATCATAAATACTATTTTAAATATTCTAGAGATTTTCATAATCAGTTTTTAGGTAATAAATCAAAATAAAATAAATAACTTGCTGTTAAAACAACCCAGATTAATGATAAGGGAAGAAAAATTTTCCATCCAAGTTTCATCAGCTGATCATACCTATATCTTGGTACTATTGCTTTCACTAAAGAAAACAGAATAAATAAAAATAAGATTTTAAGAATTAACCAAAGTGGGGTTGGAAAAACATTAAAAGGATAAATTTCAATAGGAGCAAGCCATCCTCCTAAAAATAATATTGACCCCATTGCACACATTAGCAAAATGTTTGCATATTCACCCAACCAAAACATTGCATACATCATTCCAGAATACTCCGTTTGGTATCCGGCAACTAATTCCGCTTCTGCCTCAGGTAGATCGAAAGGTGGTCTATTAGTTTCTGCTAACGCTGATATAAAAAATATTACAAACATTGGAAATAAAGGGACAATAAACCAAATTTTTTGCTGAGCTAAAACAATGTCGCTTAAGTTTAAAGAGCCAACACAAAGTAAAACATTAATAATTATAATGCCAATAGAAACCTCATAAGAAACCATTTGTGCAGCCGATCTTATTGCTCCTAAAAAAGGATATTTTGAATTTGATGCCCATCCACCCATAATTATTCCGTAAACTCCCAAGGATGAGACGGCAAATAAGTAAAGTATACCAACATTAATATCAGCTAATACAAAATTTTCTCCAAAAGGTATTACGGCCCATGCAATTAATGCTAAAGTCATAGTAACTATTGGCGCAAGTATAAAAATAATTTTATTTGAGCTTGCGGGAATAATAATTTCTTTAAAAACATATTTTAATGCATCTGCTAAAGATTGAAATAAACCAAATGGGCCAACAACATTTGGACCTCTTCTTTTTTGAACAAATGCCCAAACTCTTCGATCAAGCCAAACAACCATTGCAACAGAAACAAGTATAGGGATTAATAAAAAGAATATTTTATAAGTTTCTACAAAAAGTAAATTTAAATAATAATAAATATTATCCATCAGTACCCGTTAATTTAATTTTTAGCTTTTCGTTTCTACACTCAAACATAGTTTTTGATGCTCTTGCAATTACATTGGAATAATGATAATCAAGAGGATCCACTACGATTTTCTCACTTAAAAATTCGGATATAATTTCTTGAGTATTATTAGATTTTTGATCTAATCTTAAATAGTTCATCATACTATCTATAAGTTCGTCTTTATTTTTATAGAGTTTTTTTCTTTTCAAAAGTTCTGAAAGTTCATTAATTATTTCCCAATCTTCTTTAGCTTCGCCTGGTGGGTATGAAGCTTTATAAGCTTTCTGAATTTTTCCTTCTAAATTTGTATAATATCCATCTTGTTCAGTATAAGCTGTACCAGGCAAAATTACATCTGCCATCTCAGCACCTTTATCACCATGACTACCTATATAAATAATAAATTCATTTTTCTTTTTTAAACTAAGGTTGTCTTGACCAAATAGAAATAAAATATCAAAATTATTATTTTTTATTTGATTTGATGTTATATTTTTTCCATCTTTCGAACTTAATATATCTAAATCATATGAACCTACAGTTGATGCATGATTTGAAAGTATATTTAAAGAATTCCAATCTTTGTTAATTTTATTAACAGAAATAAGAAATCTTTTAAATTCTTCAAAAATAAATTTACCAGATTTAAGTCTAAGCGCTGATTGACCTAAAATTATAATTGGTTTTTTTGAATTTTTAATTTTTTCAGATAACTCATTTTTATTTTCAAAAATATCTTTAATAATATCAGTTTTGTTATCCAATATTTTATATGGATATGTAAGATCACCAATGTCACCAAAAGAATATATATCAGTTTTGTTATTTACGAATGATTTTCTAATTCTTGCGTTGAGGATGGTGGCTTCATATCTTGGATTGGTACCAACTAAAATGATTAAATCGCTTTCTTCAATACCATTTAATAATGTATTAAATATATAATTTCGTCTATCATTACTATTAACATAATAATTATCTGACCTAGAATCTAAATTTTGTGACTTAATTGTTTTTTGAAAAAATTCTTTAACAATAAACATAGTTTCCATATTTGTTAGGTCGCCAGTTAATCCTGCTATTTTTTCTGCTGAAGCTTCTTTAATCTTTTCTACAATTTTTTTATAAGCTAAACCCCATGATATTTTTTTAAATTCATTTCCACTTTTTAAATAAGGTGTGTCCAATCTTTGGTTTAGAATTCCGTCACATGCATATCTTGTTTTATCTGATATCCATTCTTCATTGATATCTTCGTTAATTCTAGGCAAAATTCTTTTTACTTCCCATCCATAAGTATCAACTCTTATGTTCGATCCAACGGCATCCATAACATCTATTGTTTCTGTCTTTTTTAATTCCCATGGCCTTGCCTCAAATACATAAGGTTTTGATGTTAAAGCTCCAACAGGGCAAAGATCAATTACATTCGCTAATAATTCAGACTCCATCGATTTCTCTAAGTAAGTTGTAATTTGCATATTTTCACCACGACCAATAGCTCCCAGTTCTGGAACACCTGCAATTTCAGTTGCAAATCTTATACAGCGTGTACAATGAATACATCTTGTCATTTGAGTTTTAATTAGTGGGCCCATATATGTTTGAGGTACTTGACGTTTATTTTCTTTGTAACGAGATTTATCTATTCCATAAAACATAGATTGATCTTGCAAATCACATTCTCCACCTTGATCACAAACAGGACAATCTAAAGGATGATTTACTAATAAAAATTCCATAACTCCTTTGCGAGCTTTTTCAACCATTGATGTATTTGTTTTAATATCCATTCCTTCAGCAACAGGCATTGCACAAGATGCTACTGGTTTTGGAGATTTTTCAATTTCAACCAAACACATTCTGCAGTTTCCTGCTATTGAAAGTTTCTCGTGATAACAAAATCTAGGTATTTCAACACCAACTTGTTCACAAGCCTGCAGAACTGTTAATCCTTCTTCAACTTCTACATCGATGTCATTAACTTTTACTTTAAGCATTTTCTTTCTCTAATAAATGTTGATCTATTAAATAAGGTATATTTTTATTTTTTTTTATTAATGGGTCAAAATTGTTTCTCATTTCAATTTCATTTTTAAAATGTCTTAGCAATCCTTGTACTGGCCATGCTGAACCTTCTCCAAAAGCACATATGGTATGCCCCTCAATTTGTTTTGTAACTTCCATTAACATGTCCACTTCCTCTCTAGAAGCTTCTCCTTTCGTCATTCTCTCTAAGATTCTCCACATCCACCCTGCTCCTTCTCTACAAGGAGTACATTGGCCACAACTCTCATGTTTGTAAAATCTAGCTATCCTAGCCATGCACATTATGATGTCTTGATCTTTATTTATTACAACTATGCCTGCTGTTCCTAACCCACTTTTTTGAGAAATTAAAGAATCAAAGTCCATTGAAATTGTTTCACAAACATTTTTAGGTAATAAAGGCATTGAAGATCCACCAGGAATTACAGCTTGAAGGTTGTCCCAACCACCTATTACACCGCCTGCATGTTTTTCAATTAATTCTTTAAGTTGTATTCCCATTTCTTCTTCAACGTTACATGGATTATTTACGTTTCCTGAGATACAAAATATTTTTGTTCCAGTATTTTTTGGTTTTCCAAGTGAGGCAAACCATTTAGAGCCTCTTCTTAGAATTGTGGGTACAACAGCTATCGTTTCAACATTATTTATTATTGTTGGACAACCATATAATCCAACAAGTGCAGGAAAAGGCGGTTTTAATCTTGGCAGGCCTTTTTTACCTTCTAAACTTTCAAGTAAAGCTGTTTCTTCTCCACAAATATAAGCTCCAGCACCATAATGAATATAAATATCAAAATCCCAACCAGTGTTAGAAGCATTTTTGCCTATTAGTTTTTTTTCATAAGCTTCATCAATTGCTTGCTGCAATTTATTGCCCTCTTTTGCGTATTCACCCCTAATATATATATAACAAACGTGTGCCTTAACTACATAAGATGCAAACAAACATCCTTCAATTAATTTATGGGGTTCAAATCTTAGAATATCTCTATCTTTACATGTGCCTGGCTCGGATTCATCTGCATTAATTACTAAATAATGTGCTCTAGAGCCAATTTCTTTTGGTGTAAATGACCATTTAAGACCAGTAGGAAATCCAGCACCTCCTCTTCCTCTAAGTTCTGAAGATTTGACCTCATTAATAATCCAATCTCTTCCTTTTGAACAAATTTCTTTAGTGTTTAACCAATCACCTCTTTTTTGAGCTGAAACTAAATCTTCACCAAGATCGTTATAAAGGTTTTGAAAAATTCTATCTTTATCTTCAAGCATTATTAATATCCATTAACGTTTTTCTATTATCTTCAGGTTCTGAATTAGTTCGAGCTCTATATGATCCTGGTTTTGGCTTTTCGTCGTTTAAAATTTGATCTATAATTTTCTTTACTTTTTCTTTATTTAGATCTTCATAATAATCGTCATTAATCTGCATCATTGGAGCATTAACACAGGCTCCCAAACATTCAACTTCCTTCCAAGAACAAATTTTATTTTTAGAAAGCTCATTTTCATCTTTTGATATTTTTTCTTTACATGCTTCAACTAATTTATAAGCACCTCTAATCATGCATGGAGTAGTAGTACAAACTTGGATAAAATATTTTCCAACTGGAGATAAATTATACATCGTATAAAATGTAACTACCTCATAAACTTTTATATAAGGAATGTCTAAAAACTTTGCGATATACTTTATAGCCGCTAAAGTTACCCAATTATCGTTTTGTCTTTGAGCAATATAAAGAAGTGTCATAACAGCACTTTGTTGTTTTCCTTCTGGATAATTTTTTATAATTTTTTTTGCTATCATTAGATTTTCCGAGGTAAATTCAAAAGTTTCAGGTTGTTCTTTTGAAATTTTTTTTATACTCATCTATCTATTTCTCCAAATACAATGTCTAGTGAGCCTAACACAGCAGGAACATCAGCTAACATATGTCCTTTGATAAGATAATCTATTGCCTGCAAATGAAAAAACCCTGGAGCTCTGATCTTACATTTGTACGGTTTACTTGACCCATCTGATATTAAATAAATACCAAATTCACCTTTTGGAGCTTCTACAGCTGCATAAATTTCATCTTTTTTAACACGAAAACCCTCGGTAAATAATTTAAAATGATGAATTAATGCTTCCATAGATTCTTTGATTTGTTTTTTTGTAGGAGGATTAATTTTTTGATCAAATGTTTTAATTGGACCTTTTGGTATATTGGTTAAACATTGATTAATTATTTTGACACTTTCTCTCATTTCCTCCACCCTGCAAAGATATCTGTCGTAACAATCTCCATTTTTTCCTACTGGTATTTTAAAACCTAATTGATCGTAACATTCATAAGGTTGAGATTTTCTTAAATCCCATGGTATACCAGATCCTCTCATCATAACTCCGGTAAAAGAATATTCTAGAGCGTCTTCTTTAGTAACTATTCCAATATCAACATTTCTTTGTTTAAAAATTCTATTGTCGGTTAAAAGAGTTTCAAGATCATCAATAATATTAGGAAATGAAATACAAAATTTCGCAATATCTTCTTCTAAATCTCTTGGCATATCTCTGTAAACACCACCTGCTCTAAAGTAATTGGCATGCAATCTTGATCCGGAGACTCTTTCATAAAATGTCATTAGAGTTTCTCGTTCTTCAAAACCCCATAAAGATGGCGTCAACGCACCAACATCAAGTGCATGGGTAGTGATGTTTAATAAATGACTTAATATTCTTCCAATTTCGCAAAATATAACTCTTATATATTGTGCTCTGATAGGAACTTCTACTTTTAAAATTTTTTCGATAGCTAGAGCAAATGCATGCTCCTGATTCATTGGAGCTACATAATCCAGTCTGTCAAAGTAAGGTACTGCTTGAATGTATGTTTTGTTCTCAATAAGTTTTTCTGTGCCTCGATGAAGTAAACCAATATGCGGATCAGCTTTTTCAACAACTTCACCATCTAATTCTAAAATCAACCTCAGAACACCGTGTGCAGCTGGATGCTGGGGTCCAAAATTTAAGTTTAAAGTTTTTGTTTTTTTTGGCATTATTTTTTTGTTTGTTTTTCAATATATTTTGTTCCTTCCCAAGGACTTTCGTAATCAAAATTTCTATAATTTTGCTCAAGCTTTACAGGTTCATAAATTACTTTTTTTTCCTTTTCATTATAACGAACCTCACTATGTCCGCTTAATGGAAAATCTTTTCTTAAAGGATGACCTTTAAACTCATAATCTGTCAGTATTCGTCTTAAATCTGGATGATTTTTGAATTTTATACCATACATATCAAATATTTCTCTTTCCATCCAATTTGCAGAAGGAAATATTGAAGTTATAGTAGGAACAATTTCATTCTCATTAACAAAACAATCAATAACAATTCTTTGATTAAATTCGTGAGTTAAAAGTAAATACACTAACTTAAAACGTCTATCATTTTCAGTATAATCAACAGCGGTAAGATCAATTAATTGTTTAAATTTTATCTCGCTATTAGTTTTTAAGAATATTATAACTTCTAATATATCTTCAGTGTCAATATTTATATACAGTTGATTGTGATTGATTTTGGAATGATTAATTTTAGTTGTAAGTTGTGAATTAATTTTTTTTTCTAAGTCTGTTAAATTGCTCATTTTTCTGATTATCTTTCTAAAGAACCTTGATTTCTAATTTTTTTTTGCAATTGCATAATCCCATACAAGAGAGCTTCAGCTGAAGGTGGACAACCTGGTACATAAATATCAACAGGAACTATACGATCACATCCTCTTACTACAGAATAAGAATAATGATAATAACCGCCTCCATTTGCGCAACTTCCCATTGATATAACATAACGTGGCTCTGGCATTTGATCATAAACTTTCCGAAGCGCTGGAGCCATTTTGTTTGTTAACGTCCCAGCTACTATCATCACATCTGATTGTCTTGGAGACCCTCTAGGAGCTGCACCAAATCTTTCTAGATCATACCTTGGCATAGATGTTTGCATCATTTCAACAGCGCAGCAAGCAAGTCCAAAAGTCATCCAATGCAATGAACCGGTTCTTGACCAATTAATTAAATTATCTAATGAAGTTGTAATAAAACCATTATTACTAAAGTCTTTGGTAAGTTTTTTAAATTCGTCTGGTATTTGTTTTTGTTTTTCTTCTGAATTCATAAATTATTCCCAATCTAAAGCTCCTTTTTTCCATTCGTAAATAAATCCTACTGTTAAAATAAATAAAAATATCATCATTGAACAAAAACCAAGTAGACCAATATTTCCAAGTGAAATAGCCCATGGAAAAAGAAAGACAATTTCTAAATCAAAAATAATAAATAATATTGCTACTAAATAAAATCTTACATCAAATTCCATTCGAGAGTCATTAAAAGGTTCAAATCCACATTCGTATGCAGATAATTTTTCAGGGTCTGGATTTTTTGGAGATAGCAAATAGTTTAAAATAATAAATACGCAGCTTAATCCAAAAGCAATAATTAAAAATAGAATTATTGGAAAATAATCTTTTAAAAATTCAGTTAACATAATGATATCTATATATCAGCTTTTAGATTAACTAAAAGTGGACATAGATAACGTTTTTTGGTTTTTTATTAATAAATTGACAATAGATGGCGGGAGTGAAGGGACTCGAACCCTCGACCCCGTGCGTGACAGGCACGTGCTCTAACCAACTGAGCTACACCCCCAGAATTTTGGTGGGCAGTAAAGGACTCGAACCTTTGACCCCCTCGGTGTAAACGAGATGCTCTACCAGCTGAGCTAACCGCCCAAAAAACAAGGTACTATTACATCAACGTAGTGATAATGTAAATTGTTAATTACTGGATAATAACTTGAGATTTATCTTCTTTTTCAGATTTTGAAATGTTTTCAACTTCTGTCCACTCAACTCTTTTGAGTTTATTTTTTAGAGCTATCTTTAACACTTCATCAACAGTTTCAACTGTAAAAAATTTTATATCATCTTTAACTTTTTGAGGAATATCAATTAAATCTTTTTCATTGTCTTTTGGTATTATTAATTTTTTAATTCCCGCTCTATGAGCGGCTAATAATTTTTCTTTTAAACCGCCTATAGAAAGTACTTGTCCAGTAAGGGTTACTTCTCCTGTCATGGCAATTTCTCTATCAACAGGATTATTTGTAATTGAAGATACAATAGATGTAACCATTCCAATTCCAGCCGATGGTCCATCTTTAGGTGTTGCTCCTTCAGGTACGTGAATGTGAAAATCATTCTTTTCGAATAATGGAGGAATTATTCCATATTCTAAACTTTTAGATCTAACAAATGATTTTGCGGCTTTAACCGACTCTTGCATCACATCACCTAGTTTTCCTGTAATTAACATTCTGCCTTTTCCTGGCATGTGAACTGTTTCTATCTTTAGTATTTCACCACCAAATTCAGTCCATGCCAAACCTGTTACAATTCCTATCCTATCTTCTGTTTCAACTTCTCCATATTTAAATCTTTTAACGCCTAAATAATCTGAAATATTTTTATCATTTACTGTAACTTTTTCCTCCTCGTTATTGATTATTTTTTTAACAACTTTTCTTGATATTTTAGAAATTTCTCTTTCTAAATTTCTAACTCCAGCTTCTCTCGTATAATTTCTTATAATTTCTTTAATTGTTCCATTTATAACTTCAAGTTCGCCCTTTTTAATTCCATTTTCTTTAATCTGTTTTGGTAGTAAAAATTTATCTGCAATATTAATTTTTTCATCTTCTGTGTAACCTGGAATTCTAATAACTTCCATTCTATCTAAAAGTGGAGGTAGAATATTCAGAGTATTAGCTGTTGTTACAAACATTACATCTGATAAATCATAATCAACTTCTAAATAATGGTCATTAAATGCAGCATTTTGTTCTGGATCTAAGGCTTCCAATAAAGCAGAAGAAGGATCACCTCTATAATCGTTTCCAACTTTATCGATCTCATCAAGTAAAATTAGAGGGTTTTTTGTTGTAGCTTTTTTCATCAATTGAATAATTTTACCTGGCAAAGATCCAATATAAGTTCTTCTGTGACCCCTTATTTCAGCTTCATCTCTTACACCGCCAAGAGACATTCTAACAAAGTGTCTATTAGTGGCTCTTGCAATAGATTTGCCTAGCGATGTTTTTCCAACTCCAGGTGGTCCAACCAAGCATAAAATTGGACCTTTGATTTTTTCCATTCTTTTTTGAACAGCCAAAAATTCAATTATTCTTTCTTTTATTTTCACTAAACCAAAATGATCTTCATCTAAAACTTTCAAAGCTTTATTTAAATTAATATCTACTTTATTTTTTTTATACCAAGGTATATCAATCATCCAATCTAGATAATTTCTAACAACAGTTGCCTCTGCAGACATTGAACTCATATTTTTTAATTTTCTTAGTTCAGCCATACATTTTTTTTGAACTTCTCCAGGCATTTTAGCTTTTAAGATAGCTTTATTTAAACTTGAGGTTTCGTCTTTACCGTCTTCTATTTCGCCCAATTCTTTTTGAATAGCTTTTAACTGTTCATTTAAATAGTATTCTCTTTGAGTTTTTTCCATTTGAGTTTTAACTCTACCTCTAATTCTTTTTTCTACACCAATAATGCTAGTTTCATTTTCCATTATTTTAATGACATTGTTTAATCTTTTTTTAACATCAGTAGTTTCAAAAATTTGCTGTTTTTCTAAAATAGTGGTATTTAAATACGAAGCAATATTATCTACAATTTTTATGGGTTCTCTCAATCTCTTAATATTATTAATTTTCTCTGTTGAAATTTTTTTATTAATTGAATTTAATTTTTCCAATCTTCTTACAGCAATCGACATTAAAGGCTTTAAATCCTCATCCGGAGCAATTACATCATTTTGATATTCATATTTACAAGTAATAAACTTTCCGTCATCATTAAAATCAAGAATTTTAACTCTTTTGATTCCTTCAATTAAAACTTTAACAGTACCATCGGGTAGTTTTAGAAGCTGAAGAATGCTGCTCTCGCAACCATATATGAAGATATCTGTTTTTTTTGGATCATCAACCTCAGAGTTTTTTTGAGCAACTAAAATAATTTTTTTATTATTTTTCATTACATCGTTTAATGCAGTGATGGATTTATCCCTTCCAACAAATAGAGGTAAAACCATACTCGGAAAAACGACTATGTCTCTTAAAGGCAATAACGGTAGAGTGTATTTAATATCCATCTTTTAAATATGGATATTATACAGAAATTTGCAATAGATAATTATGCCCTATTAAAGGTTATTTACGCTGCTGAAGTTTTTTCTATCTTGTTTTTATTGTTTTTTGAATGAACAATAATTGGATCAGATGTACCTTTAACAGAAGCAATATCAATAATCACTTCTACAATATCTTCTTGTCCCGGTAAATCAAACATACTTTTAAGTAATATATTTTCTAAAATCGATCTTAGTCCTCTTGCTCCAGTTTTTTTATTTATAGCTTTGAATGCTATCTCTTCTATAGCATTTTCTTTAAAAGTTAATTTTACACCCTCAAGTTTAAACAATTCCTGATATTGCTTGATTAAGGAGTTCTTTGGTTCTTGTAATATTTTAATTAAAGATTTCTTATCTAAGTCCTCTAAAATAGCTGTGATTGGTAGCCTTCCAATAAATTCTGGTATTAAACCGTATTTTAATAAATCTTCGGGTTCTAAACTTTTCATCCATTCGCCTATTTTTTTGTCTTCAATACTTTTAACTTCTGCACCAAAACCAATAGAAGAACCCTTGTTTCTTTGAGATATGATTTTATCTAAACCAGCAAATGCTCCACCACAAACAAATAATATATTTGTTGTATCAACTTGTAAAAATTCTTGTTGAGGATGTTTTCTTCCTCCTTGAGGTGGTACACTTGCAACTGTTCCTTCCATTATTTTTAAAAGTGCTTGTTGGACACCTTCTCCAGAAACATCTCTCGTTATTGATGGGTTTTCAGATTTTCTACTTATTTTGTCTACTTCATCTATATAAACGATTCCTCTTTGCGCTTTTTCAACATTATAATCCGCAGCTTGCAATAGTTTTAAAATAATATTTTCTACATCTTCACCAACATATCCTGCTTCAGTTAAAGTTGTTGCATCTGCCATGGTAAAAGGAACGTCTAAAATCCTAGCCAATGTTTGAGCTAATAAAGTTTTTCCGCAACCCGTTGGACCAACTAATAAAATATTTGATTTAGCAAGCTCAACAGATTTGCTTGTTTTATTTTCGTAATTTAATCTTTTGTAGTGATTGTGTACTGCTACCGATAAAACTTTTTTTGCATAATCTTGAGCAATTACATAATCGTCTAGTACTGCACAAATTTCTTTAGGTGGTGGCAAACCATCTTGGTATTTTACAAATGTATCTTTGCTTTCTTCTTTAATAATATCCATACATAGTTCAACACACTCATCACAGATAAAGACTGTTGGACCAGCTATAAGTTTTCTAACCTCGTGTTGGCTTTTGCCACAAAAAGAACAGTAGAGAATATTTTTATTATTATTACTCATAAATTTTTTAACGAATCAATTTTAACACTCTAATACATATGACTCATTGTAATCAAGTATGAGTTGAGTGAAAAACTACATGTTGTGAATTATTCTCTTTTAGCTACTACCTTATCTATTAAACCAAAATCTTTAGCATTTTCAGGAGTCATAAAATTATCTCTTTCAAGAGCTGAATTAATTTCGTCTACAGGTTTATTGGTATGTTTAGAATAAATTTCATTTAATCTTTTTTTTAATAATAAAACTTCATTGGCATGAATTTCAATATCAGTTGCTTGCCCTTGATAACCAGCTGATGGTTGGTGAACCATAATTCTAGAATTAGGCAAAGAAAATCTTTTTCCTTTAGTTCCTGCTCCCAATAAAAAAGAGCCTATGCTTGCAGCTTGACCTATACATAAAGTTGAAATATCAGGTTTAATGTATTGCATTGTGTCATAAATTCCTAAACCTGCAGTAACCAATCCACCTGGACTATTAATATAAAGTGAAATTTCCTTTTTTGGATCTTCGGATTCTAGATATAATAATTGAGCAGTTACTAATGATGCCACATTGTCATTTACAGCTCCAACAAGAAAAACTATTCTCTCCTTTAATAATCTTGAATAAATATCATAAGCTCTTTCTCCCCTATTTGATTGCTCAACTACCATTGGGATCAAAGTATTCAATTGCTCAGGTATTTTTATACTCATAAATTGATTCGTTATACTTATACAACTTGTGATTACTTTTTGCTAACTTTTTTTGATTTTGCTTTTGTTGAAGAACTTTTTTTTGAAGCTTTTTTGTTTTTTTCAGTTTTTGATAAACTTTCAGATTTCTTGATGATTGTTTCTTTATCTTTAATCTTTTGTGCTTTTTCATTTTCCTCTTTTAACAATTTTTCAGCTTCCTCTTGAGTAACTACTTTTTTATTTGCTTTAGCTATATTTTTAATGGCTTGAATTATTTTTTCTTCATACAAAGATCCTCGGAGACTAGCTAAAGCAGATGGGTTTTTTTGATAATATTCTTGAAGTAATTTTTCTTGTCCTGGCATAGTTCTTAATTGTTTTTGAATTTCAGTTTGTATTTCTTGCTCAGATACTTTGATGTTATTTTGTTCTCCAAATTGATTTAGTATTAATCCTGTTTTAATTCTTTTCTTAGCTTGGTCTTCAAAATTTTTTATATTATTATTAATTTCATCTTCTTTCTTTCCTTGTGATAAAATTTTTATTTCTTGCTCAATCAGATTTTCTGGTATTTCATCAACATTAAATTTCTCTAGTTGATTTAATATTTGTCTATTAGTTAAAGTAGCTAATGAATTTTTATATTCATCATTAATTTGTTTTGAGATTAATTCTTTCAAATTATTTAAATCTTTAGCACCTAAATTTTTTGCAAAATCATCGTTAATTTTAACTTTTTCAGGTTTTTTAACTGAATTAATTCTGCAATCAAAAACAGCTTTCTTATTTACATATTCTTTTTCTGGATAATTTTCAGGTAATACTACTTCTACTTTTTTGTGGTTGTTTTTTTTTAAGCCAATTAATTGAGCATCAAAACCTTTGATGAATAAATCTTTGCCTAAAACTAATTGTGTATTTTTATTTTCCCCACTTTTAAATTCTTTGCCATCGACAGTTGCTTTATAATCAAATACGATTAAATCTCCTTTAGAAGACTTTGTTTCAGCATCTGAATCTTTAAAATTATTTTGACTTTTTGCTATTTGTTCAATCCTTTTATCTGTTTCTTTAGGATCTATTTTTATTGAGTATTGATCAAATTTAATATTTTCTATTGCTTTAATTTCAATTTTTGGAAGTTCTGTTACTGAAATAACATATTCTAAATCTTTGTCTTCACCAAAAGTTTTTATATCTATTTTAGGTTGACCGGCAGGTTTAATTTTATTTTCCTCAAGAACTTTTGAGCTAGTATCTTTTAAAACTTTATCTAAAACTTCTCCAAATATCGTTCCTCCAAATTGTCTTTTTAAAATATCTTTAGGTACTTTTCCTGGTCTAAAACCCTTTAATACAACATTTTTTTTAACCTCTTCATATTTTTCATTCATATGGGAAGACATAGTTTTTTTATCAATAAAAACTCTTAGGTCTTTATTTAAACCTTTTTTATTTTCTATCGTAACTTTCATATCATTTTGGTAGGCGAGAAAGGACTCGAACCTTCACAGTTTGCACTATTGGTTCCTAAGACCAACGCGTCTACCAATTCCGCCACTCGCCCAAATTATGCTGCTTTATATATTATAGAACCATTTTGTCCAATGAGAATAATGGTATAAATATGTATTATTTTTGTAAAAAATATTGTTTCACCTTGTATAAGCATCTGCAAAACAGATCCTGTCTCAGGCTATTGCTACGGTTGTGTCCGAAGTAATGAAGAAAAAAAAATTGGAAAGATAAAAATACATCTGATAAATGGAAAAAGCAAAACCTTAAGGATATTAAAAAAAGATTAAATGGTTGGCAGCTTGAAAGTTTTAAAGAATCTTACAATCACAAAGTTAATAAAGGAATTACGTTATTTAAAAAAGCTAATCAAAAATAAGTTCAAGAAAAAATGATGAAAAGAAAGAAAAAAAAGAAAAAAAAGAAGGAAGAAAAAAAACCTAAATATTTTATAATATTTGAGCTTATACTTTATTCCTTCGGTACCATTGGGTTTACCATATTTTTCCTTTTCAACCTTCTTGATATATTAGCTGGAATCGTGGATGAAGTTTTTTCCAGGAACACCTGGATCATTATAATGATTGTTACTTTTGTGCTCATAATTTTTATTGCTAATGAAGTTCTTACAAAAATTAAAAAACTCAGGACGAGAGATTATATAAAAAATTAAAAAGCGTTTCATTTAATTCTGTGTTGAAATATACCAGGCAATCATAAGGCCAACTACTTCAATAATAATTATTGTTTCAATCATATTTTATGCGCCTGGCAAAAATCCAATTCCAAAAAGATTGTGCAATGATTTTTTCATTTTTTCTTTTTCTTTTTCTTAGTTCTTTTATGCTTTTTATGTCTTTTTTTGGTTCTTCCACTAGATACTGTTTTCATAATTCCTAATTCTAGCACAACTCTATAATTGAGTCAGGTGCGTGAATCAGTGTGAATTTTTCATTTATTCAATATTCACAGTGCTTGTTTCACGATTCATTTTAGTGCTACAAGCTTTTTCATGACAAGATTTTATAATTATATCTGATCCTGATGCACTGAGGATAATATAGCCTACATCTTTATCTTTAGTGTTGTTTGTTGAGATTCTTACTGCATTATTTTTTATAGAATATGAATTTTTATCACTCATTCTATCATTTTAAAAAGAAAAATTTTAAATTAACTTAATTATTTAATTTTGGAATGCTCTTTGATCCTATGGTCTAATTGATTTGAAAATTCCATCTCTATGTGGTTTGAGAAAGGAATGTCTTCATCAAATTTTTTATAATCCATATCTTCAATTTTTTTTGCATACATGATCCAATTTTTCATAATCAGTACATCCTTTAGAGTAACTCCGGATATAGTATCGCTGAGTTTTCTTTGATTTTGTCTGATAACTTCTGGAGTTTGATTATCAATTATTTTTTCTTTTTCTCTCCATTCATTTTTATATTTCATAAATTTTTCTGATTTTTTATTAATTTCTTCAAAATTTGGATGTTCAATGCCGAATTCTGTACATCCTCTTTTAATTTTTAATTGAACTTTTCTTTTAATTTTTTTTACTATGATATCATTTAATTTTTTATAAATTTGATTAGCATCATCATAACCAAAGCAATAAATTAACCCTTTATAGGAACCACCTGCAATGGATCTTAATTCAACCATGCATTTTCTGGAATTATTTTGTGGTAATTTTAAATTATCGAATATGAAATAAAGTTTAAAAAGATCTGTAATTGAGCTTAATTCTACTTGAACTTTAAAGCATCCAAAACAATATTCAGGAATAACTTTGAAAGTATTAAATACTTTGAAATGCCTTATACAACCCAAATCTATTGTATTGCTTCTCCAAATCTGAGAAAGATTAAATTTTAAATTTTTAAAATTATCAGCACTAATTTCATTACATTTTTTATAAAAAGATATTACCTCTTCATCAGATATTTCTTCTTCAGTGCCATAAGGAATTTGTATATTTTGCAGTAGATTATTAGATTTTGTAAATATATTTAAATTAGTATTTTTTGGATTGTGAAAAGTTAAAACTTTAATAATATTTTCTTTTGCTATGTTAAAATCTGGATTAAACTCAATAGCTTTACTGTAATTAAATATTGCTTCTTCATATTTTCCAAGATCATCTAATGCGCTAGCCAAATTATTATATCCAGAAGCATATTCTGGTTTTAAATTTAATGCTTTTTTGTAAATATTAATTGCATCCTCAAATTTTCCCAATTCCATCATAGCATTTCCTAGATTATTGTATGCTTCAACATACTTTGGATCTAGCTGTATAGCTTTATCAAAAGTTTTTACTGAACTTTCAAATTGATTTAATTTAAGTTGTACAATTCCATATAAATTAAAAATTAATGGAATATTTTTATAATTACTAGAAAGATTTTCGGCTTCTTTAAGAGCTTTATTTAAATTTCCTTTTTTTATAATAGATATGAGTTTATCAATTTTTTTTTTTATAATATTCTGATTTGTTTTCATTTTAAGATTAAACATTAAAATAAGAATTCAAGAGTCTATTTCAACCATAATCGTGTATTTATAAAAGTATATTTATTAACTTTATGTGCCAAAATTGTAGTTAATATATAATAAATTGTTATTAAGCTCTCTATATTGCCTACTACATTAATAGTAAATCTTGGCCTAGGAGATTTAACCCATCAGTAGTCCATTACCGGTTTAACAATTAGATTTTCCAGGTCATTAAATTTTCCCAAAGGTGTTAACAATATGTTAACATTTTCGTTTTTCTGCTAGAATTAATTTATAGAAAGTAAAAAATACAGGAAATACAGGAAAGGTCTCGTAGTTCAGTTGGATAGAATGTTGGTTTCCTAAACCGAAGGTCGTAGGTTCGAATCCTACCGAGGCCACCATATCATGAATATTAAATTTCAAAAATTATCTAGTAAAATCAAAAAATGTAAAAAGTGCCCAAGATTAGTTAATTTTAGAAAAAAAATATCAACGGAAAAAAGGAGGCAATTTAAAGATCAAACATATTGGGGAAAGCCTATAACAGGATTTGGTGATACAAATGGCAAAATTTTTTTAGTAGGTTTAGCTCCAGCGGCACATGGCGGGACTAGAACGGGAAGAGTATTTACTGGAGATAAGTCATCAGGTTTTTTATACAAATGCTTATATAAAGCTAAGATTTCTAATCAAAGCCATTCTGATCATATCAATGATGGCTTAAAACTAAATAATGCTTTCATTACAGCGGCACTAAAATGTGTACCTCCTGGGGACAAACCTTTAAAAAAGGAATTAGATAATTGTTTTAATTATTTTAAACAAGAAATAAATCTTTTAAAAAATCTAAAAGTAATTGTAGCTCTTGGAAAAATTGCCTTTGATGCATGTGTTTATTTTTACAAAACTAATTATGGTTTTTCGGGTAAAATTAAATTTGGTCACAACAATATTTATCATCTATCCGATAATATTTTATTAGTTGGTTGCTATCATCCAAGCCCTAGAAACGTTAATACTGGCAGACTCAATGAACAAAAAATGACTTCATTATTTAAAAAAGTCTTAAAATTAATTTAATTAAATGATATCAAAATACTAAATTATTTATGAAAATTTATTTCATTTGGTTGATAGGTGTAATTCTTTGGAATTTTGGTTATCCGTCAGCAACTCCAGTAGAAGATGTATTTGCAGCAATAATTTTGTCTTTTTTAAGTGTAAGCTTAAAAAAATACACTAAATTATAATTATTTTGATGAAAAAAAAATATTTTGATAATAAGAGATAGCTTTTATTTTTGTTTGATCTGTATCAGTCATAATTGCAACGCCGGTTAATTCTTCAACATTTAGATCGTGTAATTTCTTAAAATGCTCCTTAACATTTGCTTTAACAGTAACCCATTCATTTAGATTGTCTTTTGTTGTAGATAGAACATAATCTATTGAGCTTTTGGTGTAAGGACTTCTCCAAGATTCATTTACTGAATTATTACTAGAGAATACATAATTTACTGCTTTGTTGGATAAAGGAGTTAATCCTGTCTTTTTAACAACAAATACTCTAGCAGCATAATCATGACCTTTTTTAGATTTTTCATCTATTCCTTTAAGATCTTTCTCTATCTTCCATGTAATATTTATAAAAGGAGTTTTATTTAGATCAATTTTAACTTTTTGACCTAGTCCAGACGCTGTTCCTTTTGCTTCAGCTCTAAGGAATTGACCATTTTCATTGCTTCCAATAGAGTATTCTGTCTCTCCTTTAGCGCCTCTAACTTTTCTAACTTTTAAAGTGGCAAATTCTTTTTCAGTAAATTCAAAAACGCTAACAGTTTCAGCTTTTAGAGTTAAACACAAAAAAATCCAAAATAGTAAAATGAAATTTATAAGTCTGATCATACAACACCTATAGCTTAAGAAAGTTTTTTTTCAATTATTTTTAAAAATTCATAGTTTAGTCACTTTTATAACACGCATTATTCAAAATCATTACCTATTTGAAATGAAATGAAAAATTTATCTATATTCATGCTTCTAGTTTATTGGTCACTAATAATTTTTGCACCTCTAATATCTAAAGAATTACATCTAACTAAGATAGAGACTTCAATTTTGCCTTTAAGTAAGCCTAATAAGTAGATCTACCACCGCTAATATCAAAAACAGCAGCTGTAGAAAATGAATTTTCTTCACTAGATAACCAAGTAACTAGAGAGGCAAACTCATTCATTTCTAAAAATCTTTTTCTTGGAATTTTTGAAAACATAAACTGAACATGCTCTTTTGACATTTGATCAAGTATTCTGGTTTTTGCACTTGCTGGAGTAACTACATTAACAGCAATATTTTTCTCCGCTAATTCTTTACCTAAAGATTTCGATAATCCTATTACGGCAGCTTTTGCAGAGCTATAAGCGCTAGCATTAGCGTTTCCTTCTTTTCCAGCTACAGAAGCAACATTTACTATTCTTCCATAATTATTTTTTATCATATGAGGAACTATCGCCTTGCAACAATAAAAAGTTCCATTGAGATTTACATTTAAAACTTTATGCCACTCATCAATTGGATAATTCCATAATTCAGACGTTAAACCAGTGATACCCGCATTATTAATAAAAATATCCACCTTTTTGTTAATGATTATTTCTTCTACGTTTTTCTTAACATTTTCAAAAACAGCAACATCTACTATTTGCGAGGTTAATTTATTACTATTTAACTGTTGTTTTGCTTTTTTAATTATTTCTTGATCTATATCCCAAATGATGACTTCTGCACCAGATTCAATAAATTGCTTTGCTATTCCAAGCCCTAATCCTTGAGCTCCACCAGTAATTACTGCTGTTCTATTTCTTAAATCAAATTGATGCATTTAATCACTCACTTGCCAATAAATAATATATTAACCATGATACAAACGCGCCAATTAACCATGAAAAAGATTGTAGTACTCTTAAATCAACATTCCATATGGTTGCTGCAGAAAAAATAAATCCAATAAACAAAGCGTAAATACCTTTAATTTGCCAACCATTTGAATAAAAATATAAACTACCTGATACTGAAGAAAATATATCTTTATTTGATATATTTCTATTTCTTATCAAATAATAGTCCGCAATCATTATTCCAAATATTGGTCCAAAAAAAGCACCAATAGTGTCTACCAAAGATAAAATTCCTATCCGGCTTAGAGTTGGCAACCAAAATAATCCTACAAAAAAACCAAATAATATAATTAAAAATCCTGAACTTTTTAACGAAAGTTTTTTAGGCAAAAAATTTAATAATGCATTTTGAGAAGGAATATAATTTGCAATTAAATTTGTAGATGCTGAAGAGAATAAAATAAATATCAAAGATATAATTGTCAAATATGTATTGTCAAATTTACCAATTATAGCTGTTGGATTTGTTAATAATTGATCAATTTGGACTGCATTTTTTGTTAAAATAATATCTACACCTAAAACAATCAAAATAGCTAAAAAAGAAAACAAGACCAAATTCAATATTAAACTTAAATTACCTTTATTCAGTTCACTTTCATTTTTAGCATATCTAGAAAAATCGCCAAAATTTACAATGAGAATTGAAAAATATGCAAACATTGTTCCTATTATCATCGTTAAAGGAACTAAATTATTTTTTGCAATAGCATTCTTATAATTTAGACTCAATTTAAATGAATTTGAGACTTCAATAAAATTCTCAGAAATAATTATTATTAAAAATAAAATTAATCCAAAATAAACAAATAATGCTGAAAATTTTATAAATGATCTGTTTACTGATTGTCCTTTGCTAAATAGCCAATATTGAATTAACAATGTAAATAAAAAAGCAACCCCATCAATAATATTCATTCCCATAAAAAAAAATAAAAATATACTTTGATCTAAAAAACTACTTTCTATAGAAAATAATGTTATTCTGATTAGATATGCAATTGATTTAGATATAAAAAATGTCTGAACTCCAAACATAAAAATACCCACTAAACCTCTTAATAACGCTACATACCTTGCTCCATTAATGCCCATTGATGTTCTTAAAATTACTGGAAATGGCAAGCCATATTTTTGAGAAGGCTTGCCTACTAAGCTTGCAAAAATATAAACTAAAAAAGAAGCTATTAGACAACCAATGAAAACAATTAAAAAATTTAAATTGTAAGTTAGATAAAGTGAAGTAATTAATGAAAAACCAATCAAACTTTGAATACTATTTCCCCAAAAACAAAATAAATCTTTCCAATCCCAATTTTTATTATTTGGATTTACTGAGACTATTTCCCAATTTTTAAGATGAAAATTTTCGTTTTGTTGAATCACAAGAATATATTAAACTAATATATTTTACTGTCCATATAAGACAGTTGGCAACCACAATACAATTTTAGGGAAAGCAATTATTATTATTAATCCAATAATTTGGAGAACCATAAACTGCATCATGCCTATATAAATATCTTTTAAATCCCATTCTGGAACAACGCCTTTTAAAAAATAAGCTGATAAAGCAACTGGAGGTGAAAGCCAGGCAGTTTGAAGATTGACAGCTACTAGTATAGCAAACCAAGTTACATTAAATCCTAAAGCTTCAATTAAAGGTAAAATTATAGGAACAATTATCATAACAATAGGTACCCATTCTAAAGGCCAGCCTAAAAGAAAAATTACCCCCATAACAATGGCTAGAATTAAATATCTGTTCATTTCTAATGATAGTAAAAATTCTGTAAGTAGCATTGGTGTTCCAAGTCTTGCAAAAACTGCTCCAAAAAAATTTGAAGCAGCAACTAAAACCATTATTAATGCAGAAATTTCAAGAGTTTTTACTAAAGCATCTTGTAATTTTGAAAATGTCAATTTTTTATAAGCTAATGACAATAATAAAGCACCCATGGCTCCACAGCCAGCAGCTTCAGTTGGTGTAGCAAAACCTAATAATATACTTCCAAGGGCTGCAAAAACCAAAGCTGCAGGTGGAACAAGACCTAAAAAAAATTCAATCCAAACAACTTTCATACTTTTAGCTCTCATATGCTCAGGCAAAGGAGGGCCTAGTTTAGGATTCATCATGCATCTAATAGTTGTATAAGCTGCATAAAGAGAGGCTAGAAGTATCCCTGGAAAAATTGCAGCTGCAAATAAATCTATTACTGGAATTTCCATTATAGGTCCCATAACAACAAGCATAATGCTTGGAGGAATTAAAATTCCCAATGTTCCTCCGGCCGTTATTGTTCCTGCAGCTAATGGAACATTATATCCAGATTTGTTCATAGATTTAGCAGCCATAATTCCAAGTATTGTAACAGAGGCACCAACAATCCCTGTTGCAGCTGCAAAAATTACCGATACAAAAAGAACTGCGTAATAAAGTGAACCTCTAACTTTAGCTAACATCAATTGGAAAGCTGAAAACAATCTTTCCATTAGTCCAGCTTGCTCCATCACAATGCCCATAAATACAAACAATGGTACGGCAGCTAAAGTTTGTTCGGTCATTACCATTGAAAATTGCAAGGTCATCAAATAAAAAACAAGTTTTCCAAAACCTAAATAACCAAAAACAAATCCTAAAAAAATCAATGTAAAAGAGATTGGGAATCCAATAAAAATTGAGAACAACATTACACCAATTAAAATAAAGCCAAGAATAGCTGGATCAATAAGTTGTGAAATCATTATTTTCCTGGCCACTTCCCTTTTGTGGCAGCGTAGTAGCTTTTTAATAATTCAGAAACACCTTGAATTAGTAAAAAAATTATTCCAAACCATAAACAGGATTTTATTGGCCACATGTAAGGCATCCAAGTTGTATCCATGCCCCTTTCGCCACGCATTATTGATTCCTGAAGAAAGCCAGTTGTCATATATAGAAATATAATTAACCCTGGAAAATAAAATAAAATATAAAGTGTAAAATCAATAATACCTTGGGTTTTTACTTTAAAATTTCTGTATAAAAAATCTGCTCTAATATGAATTCCTTTTGATAAAGCATACCCTGCTCCGAGCATAAATAATGCACCATATAAAAAACGACTAATGTCGTAAGCCCAAATTGTGGGTGCTAAAAATAATTTCCTTGCAAAAACTTCGTAAGTCATTGCAAAAATTAAAGGTATGGTGATCCAACACACAATATTGCCAGTCCACTTGCTAAATAAATCTATTTTTGTAATTAATAATACCATCCATCTTGGCATATCATCAGGCATTTTGCTTGAGTCGCCTCTTCTTTCGGCGATCATCTCATCTGAAATATCTAATTTGGTTGGTTCATCTGTCATAAAAAAAACCTAAAAAAAAATAAAGCGGACTAAATTGGTCCGCTTTATTCAAATTATTTATAGTTTTTTAAAACTATTTTTATTTTAAAGTCGCTGCGTGAGCCATTCCTAGCTGCGCATTAGACATTTGAGCTCCACTCCAAAATGGAACAGCTATATCAGCAAAAGCTTTTTGGGAGTCCCAAACTTCTTTGAAAAATGCATTTTTAGCTGCATTTTTTTCTAAAGTAGCTTTAGCTGCTGCCATGTACTCTACAAAGTAATCTGATGGAGTATCATGAAGTTGAACACCATGTTTAGTTGTTAACTCTCTTAAAGCTTTTCCGTTCTCATATATTCTATAGCTTAATGATTTAGCTAAAGAAGCATTCGCGGCTACTTCTAGAGATTTTTTCTCATGAGCTGTTAAGGCGTTATAGGTTTTACCAGTCATGTAAAAATCAGCATTAACGACTACTTGGTGTAAGCCTTGTAAATAATAGTGTTTAAGAACTTTTTGAAAACCGAAAGTCATATCAGGTTTTGGACAACACCATTCAGCTGCATCAATTGTTCCTGCTTGTAGAGCTGGAAGAATATCACCACCTCCCATAGCAACAGATGCTATACCGATATCTTTGTAAGTTTGTCCTGGAATTCCTGGAGGAGTTCTGAATTTTAATTTTCTGAAGTCATCCATATTTTTAATTGGTTCAGGGAACCATCCTAAAGCTTCTGGTCCAACTGGTTGAAGCATAAATCCTTTTATGTCTCTTCCCATTTCTTTCCAAAGTTGTTCATAAAGTTCTTTGCCACCTGCATATTGGAACCAAGATAAAAACGCTATGTTGTCAATACCTACTCCTGCTCCAGCTACTGGCGAACCAAATAACATTGCAGCCGGGTGATCTCCTGACCAGTAGTGTGTCCAAGCAAAACCGCAATCGATTAGTCCTTTGTCTACTGCATCTAATGTTTCTTTAACACCTACTACTGTACCCTTTGGCATAATTTCAAACTTTAATGAGCCACCTGTTAATGTAGTTACGGTATCAGTAAAGTCTTTTAACATTACCACTTCATCAGCTTTAGCACTGATAACAGTTTGGCACTTTAATGTTTTTGCCGCATTAGCATTAGTTATAAAACCAAGAACTAAAGTAACAGCAAATATCATTGAAATGATTTTTTTCATTATTTTCCCTCTTTTTATTTGTTAAATTTAACGAACCGTATCCAATCAAAAAAATGTGTTGGTTACAAGTGACATTTATACGATTTGATATTAAAAAATCCTTTAAATAGCTACAATTTGAAATAAATTATAAATAAATTTTAATGGATAATTTTGATTACATAATCATTGGAGCTGGATCTGCAGGTTGTGTATTAGCTAACAGATTGTCAGCTAACCCTAATAATAAGATTTTACTTCTAGAAGCAGGAGGCAAAGATACAAATCCTTGGATACATATTCCTGGTGGTTATTTCAAAATAATGCATAACCCAGATACTGATTGGTGCTTTAATACAGAAAAAGAACCAAATTGCGACAATAGAGAAATGGTTTATCCAAGAGGAAAAACACTTGGAGGAAGCTCATCTATTAATGGCATGCTTTACATTAGAGGTCAATCTAATGACTATAACTATTGGAGGCAGCTTGGCAACGTAGGTTGGTCTTGGGAAGATGTTCTTCCCTATTTCAAAAAATCTGAAGATTTCCAATTTGGAGAAAATGAATTTCATGGATCTGGGGGTCCAATAAAAGTAGAAAAAATAAGAGCAACATTTAAAGTTTTAGATTTATTTTTAGAAGCTGCAGAAGAATTTGGATATAAAAAAACTGAAGATTTCAATAGTGGTAACAATGAAGGAATGGGTTATTTTCCTTTCACAATTAAAAATGGTTTTAGGTGCAGTGCATCTGTTGGTTATTTGAACCCAGTTAAAAAAAGAAAAAATTTAAAAATTATTACTAACGCCCATATAAAAAATATTGAATTTGAGAATAAAAAAGCAAAAAATGTAAATTACTGGATTAATAATAGATTATTCACCATTAAAGCGAATAAAGAAATAATCTTAAGCGCAGGAACTATCGGATCTCCACATATTTTACAAGCTTCAGGTATCGGTCCAGGTGATTTATTAAAAAATAATAATGTTGATGTGATTAAAAATCATCCTGGTGTTGGTAAAAATCTTACAGACCACCTAATGCTCAGACCAGTTTATAAAATAAAAAATTTAGAAACATTGAATGATATTTATTATAGTATTTCAAAAAAAATTATAACTGGATTACAATTTTTTTTATTTAGAAAAGGGCCTTTAACTGTTGGTGCTAGTTACGTATGTGGTTTTATAAAAAGTGATTCTCACTTGGAGACTCCAAATTTACAATTTCATGTATCTCCTGCGAGCACTGACTTGTTAGGCAAATCATCTCTTCATAAATTTCCTGCTTTTACACCAACAATAACTAATGTAAGACCAACTAGTAGAGGCTCAATTGAATTAAAATCTCCAGATACAAGAATACCACCAAAAATAAAAATGAATTATTTATCTACTCATGAGGATAGAGAAATGGTAGGTAAGTCTTTAAAAATTGTTCGTAATATTGTTATAAATTCTAAAGCATATAAAGAATATGAACCAGAGGAATTAAGGCCAGGAATTGAAATTACTGATAATGAATCTCTGGCTAAGGAAGCAGGCAAATATGCAAATACAATATTTCATCCTGTAAGTACATGTAGAATGGGAAATGATGAAAATGCTGTGGTAGACAATAGATTAGTTATGAACGGAATAGAAAATTTAAGAATAGTCGATGCTTCTGTAATGCCACATATAACATCGGGAAATACTAACGCTCCAACTATTATGATTGCTGAAAAAGCTTCAGACATGATAATAGAAGATGGCAAATCATGACTGAACAAATAATTATTTTTTTTCAAATCGTTTTTATAGATTTGGTGTTAGCTGGAGACAATGCAATTGTTATAGGAATGGTTGCTTCACAATTTCCTTTGGAACAAAGAAAAAAAATTATTTTTTGGGGAATTGGTGCGGCTGTAATTCTTAGAATTATTTTTACTTTAATAACTGCTTATTTACTTCAAATTACAGGATTAAGATTAATAGGTGGAATATTATTGCTATACATTAGTTATAAACTTTACATAGATGTTGTTAAAAATAATTCTGAAAAAAAAAATGAAATAAAAGTTGACAATTCAAATTTATTAAAATCGATAACAACAATTATAATTGCAGATGTTACAATGAGTTTAGATAATGTTTTGGGTGTAGCTGGTGCAGCAAGAGAGCATTATTTACTATTAATTTTCGGATTAGTACTTTCTATTGTTTTAATGGCTGCGGCTGCAACATTAATCTCCAATTGGATAAAAAAATATAAATGGATTGCATGGATTGGATTGATTGCAATATTAGCTGTTGCAATTGATTTGATTTATACTGATATAAAGTTATTCATATAAAATGTTTTTAAAAAAATACAATTTAAAAAACAAAATTGCCGTTGTAACTGGAGCTGGAAAAGGTCTTGGAAAAGCTTGTGCTATTGCATTAGCGGAAGCTGGAGCTAATTTAATTATTATTAGTCGAACAAAAAAAGATTTAGATCAAGTAGCAAAAATAATTAAAAAATTTAAAGCAAAATGTAAGTCATATGAATGTGACATAACTAATTACAATGAAATTGAAAAAATCATTAATAAACAAACAAGAATAGATATACTAATAAATAATGCTGGAACCAATATTCCTGAATATTTTACTAAAGTAAAAAGAGAAAATATGGAATACTTAATTAAGATTAATACTATAGCATCTTTCAATCTTGCTCAACTATGTGCCATCAAGATGCTAAAAACAAAGAATAGAAAAAAAATTGGAGGTTCAATTGTTAATATGTCCTCACAAATGGGTCATGTGAGCGGTCCTAAAAGAAGTGTATATAGTATGACAAAATTTGCTCTTGAAGGTTTGACAAAAGGAATGTCCTTGGAGCTTGCAAAGTTTAATATTAGAGTAAATACGGTTTGCCCAACCTTTGTGATAACGCCAATGACAAAAAAATTTTTAAATGATAAAAAATTTAAAAAAGAAATGTTAGATAATATTCCACTTGGTAGATTTGCAGAATTGCCGGAAATATCCTCTGCTGTCGTTTTTTTAGCTTCTGATGCTGCATCAATGATAACAGGAACTTCTTTACTTGTAGATGGTGGATGGACTGCAAGATAATAAAATATTTCTTATTATTATTTTTTTTTAGTTTCAAAGTTTCTGCTGTAGAATTCAATGGAAAATTTATTCAAGGTTATTTCATAATTGGAAAAACTAACACAGGTTCAAAAGTTAAAATTGACAAAAAACAAGTAAAAGTTTCTAAAGATGGTTATTTTGCTTTTGGATTGGATAGAGATAGAAAATACGATGTTGTTATAACTATTGAGAAAGACGGAATTAAGGAGAAAATTACAAAGAGAGTCCAAAAAAGAATATACGATATTCAAAGAATTGATGGTTTGGAAGAAAAGAAAGTAACCCCACCAGAAGAAGTTTATGAAAGAATTAAGAAAGAAAATAAATTAATAGCTAAAACAAGAGCTATTGAAACTGATCTGGATTTTTTTAAAGATAAATTCATTATTCCTGTTGATGATGCAATAATAACTGGAGTTTATGGTAGTCAAAGAATTTTAAATGGAAAACCTAAGTGGCCTCATTATGGGTTAGATTTTGCTCAAGAAGAAGGAGCGCCAGTGAAAGCTATGCTTAACGGAACAGTTACCTTGGCTGAACCAGATTTATATTACTCTGGTGGTACTTTAATTTTTGACCATGGTCATGGTATTTCAACTTTGTATATGCATATGAATAAAGTATTTGTAAAAAAAGGACAAAAAGTTAAACAAGGTGATATTATTGGAAATGTTGGTTCAACAGGAAGAGCGACTGGACCACATCTTGATGTAAGATTGAATTGGTTTGATATAAGACTTGATCCAGCTACAGTACTTAAATAAATATAAATGGCCCTACATTTTTCCAAAGAAGAATTTAAAAATAGAAAATCAAAAGTCTTAAAATCAATGAAAGAGCAAAATCTAGATGCTCTTTTAATGTTTAAACAAGAGTCAATGTATTGGCTTACTGGTTATGATAGTTTTGGATACGTTTTTTTTCAAACATTAATATTAGATCAAAAAGGTAATATAGTTTTATTAACTAGAGCTCCTGATTTAAGACAAGCTCAAAATACATCAAATATTAAGAATATAAAAATTTGGGAAGATAAAGAAGATTCAAAACCATTTAATATGTTAAAAAACATTTTAGAGGATCTAAACCTTAAAGAAAAAAACATTGGTATTGAATATGATTCATACGGTTTAACTGGAAGAAATACTTTGAAACTCAACAATTCATTAAAAGATTTTGGAAATTTGAAAGATAAATCAGAATTAATTTCAAAATTAAGAATTATTAAATCCAATGAAGAAATTTCTTTTGTTAAAAGAGCTGCTGAACTGGCTGATAAGGCTTTAGAAGAAGTTTGGAAAACTGTAAAAGCTAAAGTAAACGAAGGAAAAATTTTAGCAGAAATGCAAAGAGTAATTCTTGAAGGTGGTGGAGACTATCCAGCAAATGAATTTGTAATAGGTTCAGGTCACAATGCTTTGTTATGTAGATATCAAGCTGAAAAAAGAAATTTGTCTAATCCTGATCAATTGACTATTGAATGGGCAGGCACATATAAACATTACCACTCAGCAATGATGAGAACTATACCTATTGGTAAGGCTGATCCTAAACATTATAAAATGTATGAAGCTTGTCTTGAAGCATTAAATAACTGTAAAGAAAAACTTATTTCAGGAAATACTGTAGGAGAAGTTTTTGATGTACATGCAAAAACATTGGATAATCATAGATATAAAAATTCAAGAATGAATGCTTGTGGTTATTCATTAGGAGCTACATTTTCTCCTACCTGGATGGACGTCCCACCTATGATTTTCACTGGAAATCCCCTAATTATTAAACCTGGGATGGTATTTTTTATGCATATGATTTTAATGGACAGTAAGGCGCAATTAGCAATGAATTTAGGAGAGACCTATTTAGTGACTGAAGATGGTAATGAGAGACTTGGGAAACAGAAGTTAGATTTAGTGGTTTTGTAGCTCTGTCATCAAGTCCTCCCACATAATCCTATAACCAGGATCTCTAAATGTTTTTTCACGTTAAATAATTTTTTATCCCATCTAAGATATATTGATGATAATATGTTAACTAATGTGCGAGAGGAAAATTTATGAACTTCGATCTTTCTGAGGAGCAAAATCTTTTAATACAAACAACGAAGTCATTTGTAAAAAATGAACTCATGCAACATGAAGAACTTTTAGAAAGAACAAATAATTTACCTAAAGAATTATATGAAGAGATTAAAAAAAAAAGCTGCGAAGTAGGTCTTTATGCTTGTAATATGCCTAAAGAACACGGCGGCTCCGGTTTAAATGCTTTTGATCTTACTCTTGTTGAAAAAGAATTAGGTCATACATCACTTGCACTAGCTGAAATTGCTTGGCGCCCTCAAAATATTCTAATGGCATGCAAAGATGATTTAGTTGATGAATACTTGAAACCAGCAATAACCGGGGAAAGAAAAGATTGTATTGCTATGACTGAGCCAGAAGCTGGTTCTGATTTACGTGGGATGAAAACAAATGCTGTAATAAATGGAGATGACTGGGTCATTAACGGAACTAAACATTTTATATCTAATGCTCATATTTCTGATTTTGTTGTTCTTTTTGCAGTCACGGGAAAAGATGAGAAGAGGAGAAATTTACTTTCATGTTTTTTAGTTGATCTTGATTTACCAGGAGTTGAAGTTGTGAAAGGATATGATTGTGTATCACATAGAGGTTATGTGAATAATAT
>Ga0207990_1000274_pt1 | contig 30815 bp, 27 predicted proteins | sample ETNtaG_8_FD_185780 | JGI IMG/M metagenome (GOLD analysis project Ga0207990, IMG submission 185780) | Marine microbial and viral communities from oxygen minimum zone, Eastern Pacific Ocean - ETNP201406SV75 (SPAdes) (version 2) | ecosystem: Environmental > Aquatic > Marine > Oceanic ...
CAACGGTGGCACGGGTACTCAGTTTTACCAAGGCAGCTGAGGCATTGCATATGACGCAGCCCGCAGTGACCTTCCAGATTCGCCAGCTGGAGGATTACTTCAATACTCGTCTGTTTGATAGAACGCATAATCGCATCAGCCTGACCACGGCTGGGGAGCTCGTCAAATCTTATGCCGATCGGGTGATCGCGCTATACAACGAGATGGATAACGAGGTCCGCAAATTGACCGGCGATGTGCTGGGGCCCCTGGTGCTTGGGGCGAGCACGACCATCGGTGAATATGTTATTCCCAGCATTCTCGGTGAATATAAGGTGAAGTTTCCTGACGTGTTAGTCCGCCTGCATGTGGCTAACACGGAAGGTGTTATCCACATGGTCGAAAGCAACGAGATCGACATTGGTATTGTCGAGGGGCCAGTGAGTAACAAGAACCTGGTAGCCAAGATATGTTGGAATGATGAATTGGTCGTCGTCATGCCGCCTGGGCACCCGCTGGCAAAGTCATCATCAGTGGCTATCGAAGCAATCCTGGAGTACCCCTGTATCAGCCGCGAAGAAGGATCAGGTACCCGTAATGTTATTGCGGACTATATGCGCGGCAGGGGCCATGAATTTTCTGACCTCAACCTGACCATGGAGTTTGGTAGCCCTGAATCAATCAAGAGTGCTGTTGTTGCCGGCCTGGGTATCTCAATTCTGTCTGTTGCCACACTGAACAAAGAACTACAGCTTGACATGTTGGCCAAGGCTAGCCTTGATCCACCCCTGACTCGACCCTTTTCAATTGTTTATCAGAAGCAGAAGTTCCGATTGCGGGCGATGGATGAGTTTCTGGATTTTACCGAGGCACATTGCGTTACCAAGCAATCGGTCCAGTGAATCAATTTGACGGCCAGGCGATCAGCCTGAGTCCGGTACGTGATGGCTGATCCCGACCGTAAGCATTGGCAGGCTCTATTTGATAGATTGACAGCGGAGCACCGGCAAAGTCTGCTGAATTTTGCCCAATACCTGCTATCGTGCCAACCGGACTCGGTCTCGGCAGAGCTTGAAGTTGCTGATATTCCCCGCCCGCGAAGCGAAAGTGTAATTGGGGCAATCCGTCGCCTGTCTGAAACTTATCCCATGCTTGATCGGGCTAAACTTTTTAACGAAGCTTCGTCCCTGATGACCCAGCATGTGCTTCAGGGCTCAGAGGCAGATGTGACTATTGACCAACTGGAGGCTCTCTTTAGTGGCCGTTACGAAGATTCGCTGAAAAAAAAGGAACATTAATCGACCTGAAACGAGTCAATTTGCATTGCTGGGTGGCATCCTTTAGTTGTTCAGTATTGCCTGAATGACAAAAAACATGAAAGAATCGGTGTTGCTAACTAGGTAACGGATCCGGACCACAGTTTCATGTCAGATGACACACATAATGTTTCTGATGCCGACGGCTATAGGCCCAATGTCGGCATTGTGTTGTTCAACAACCTCGGGCAGGTGTTGTGGGCGCGGCGTACGCGCCATGATGGTTGGCAGTTTCCTCAAGGCGGCGTCGAGCAAGGAGAGACAATTGAGCAGGCGGCCTACAGGGAGCTTTTCGAAGAGGTTGGACTGCGCCCACAGAATGTGCAACTGGTCGGCCGAACTCGCCAATGGTTGCGTTACGATGTGCCGGGCAAGTTACGGTCACGCAGAACCACCTTTCGTGGACAGAAACAGATGTGGTTCCTGATGCGCATGCTTGCGGCAGACGACAAAATCTGCCTGGACCATAGCGCTGTACCCGAGTTCGATTATTGGCAGTGGGTGGATTACTGGTTGCCAGTCAAACAGGTAGTGGCATTCAAGCGTACGGTGTACGAGACGGCACTGTCTGAGTTGGAGCCTCTATTACAGCCGCACCGCTAGGCTCGCTGTGATCAGGCCGGTGCTTCAGCTACGTTTTGGATCACGCAGTCGGTGAATCAATTCAGTGGTTGAACGTTGGTAGCGAAAAGGCAAACTGTGGACGGCGCCGCCGGCTGCCTGCACGATATCAGCCCCGACAATTTCCTCCTGACTCCAGTCACCACCTTTGATCAGATGGTCCGGTTTGATTTGGCGGATAAGCTCCAGCGGGGTCGCCTCATCAAACGCAGTAACGAGACTGACACACTCAAGCGCAGCGACGAGTGCCATGCGGTCTTCCAGCGGGTTGACCGGCCGTCCGGCGCCCTTATCCAGTTGGCGTACCGAGTCATCTGTATTCAGGGCCACTAGCAGCGTGGCTCCCAGCCCAGCTGCTTCCTCAAGGTAGGTGATGTGGCCACGATGAAGAATATCGAAACAGCCGTTGGTAAAAACCAGTGGCCGCTGGGCGGAGTCGACCCGCCGCTTCAGCGCTTTTGGGTCGAGGATGATTTTACGGGCGCTGTTCACCCCAAAATGACACCGGCTGATACTCAGATGTACTCAAATACTTTGATCACACGTACGACGCCTGGCACAGATCGGGTCACTTTGACAGCGGCTTCAGCCTCGGCGCGGGTCACCAGCCCCATCAGATAAACATTCGCCCGTTCGGTTACCACCTTGACCCGGGTAGGGTCCAGTGCTCCCGACGTTGCCATCGCTGTTTTGACTCGGGTGGTGATCCAGCCATCGTTGGCACGGCTGGTGAGATTCGTTTTGCCCGCAAGCTCCAGTCGATTGATAACTTGCTGTGAACCTTTATGCGCCTTGGTCAGATCGAGAATCTTGTCGATATCTCTTTGGTCGGGCACTTCACCGGTCAGCAGAACAATTCCATTAAATACTGTGACGCTGACATTCTCATTCTGGATCTCTTTTTGGTCACTGATTGAACCGCGAATATCGAACTCGATTTTGTTGTCGTCCCAGTAGACGCTCGCACCGCGGCGGTCGCGGGCAACGTCGACGGCGATCACTACAGCGGTGGTGGCCACGACAATACCGCAGCCGCTGACCGTAACAGCGGCCAGCAGCGCTAACAAGGTATGCCTGAAGGGTCTTTTCGGAATGGCGTAATGAAACTGGATCATGAAGATTATCCGCAGAAGTGTTTATCGATCAGTCGACATAGGCAGTGGATGATTATAGCGTGAGCTTCCTGGATTCGCGCAGTGTTGTCGGACGGTACGCGTAGCTCGATATCGGTATCACGCAGCAGATTGCCGAGCTGACCACCCTCACGCCCGGTGAATGCCGTGATAGTAAGATCTGTGATGTCCTGGGCCGTGCGTACCGCCGCGAGGATATTCGGCGAGTTACCCGATGTCGTGATAGCGATCAGGTGATCACCTGATCGACCCAGAGCCTCGACCTGTCGTGAAAAGATCTGGGTGAAATCGTAATCGTTGCCGGTTGCGGTCAAGGCGGCGGTATCGGCAACCAGTGCAATAGCCGGCAAGGCTTGACGTTCTTTTTCATAACGCGCCAGCAGTTCGCCGCTGAAATGTAATGCATCACTGGCGGAGCCACCGTTACCGCAAAGCAGCACCTTGCCGCCACCGTCTAGTGTTTCAATAATGGCTCGCCCAGCCCGGGCAATAGGGCCCGCCAGCCGGTCAGCGCTGGCGAGTGCGATCTGTGCACTGGCGCCGAACTGGTCGCGAATATCCTGCTCCATGGGTTGCATCTCTTACCTTTCCCGATCTATGGGTAACGGTCGTTCCAGGGGCAGACGGTAGCGTGAGTGGCCCCCTGGCGCAACCGGTCTACTGGCAATGACCCTGGCGCTGTTCAGTTCTTTATGGCCGGCACTTTGAGATGGCCGGTCAGAAGGCATCGTTAATCCATCGGCAGGTATTGTCAACATCGTTGCCAGTCACAGCAAAGATATCGAATCGACACGGCTGTGAGCGAAATTCAACATACTGCTGCAGAAAGTGGCCCGCCACCAGGCGCAATCTGGCGCGTTTACTTCGGTTCACTGTTTCCTCAGGTCGACCATAAGCGGTATTTGTTCTTTGGCGCACTTCGACGAATACCAGTTCATTACCGTCTCGCATGACCAGATCAATTTCACCCCGACGGGTCCAGTAGTTGCGGCAAACCAGTTTCAGTCCGCTGGCAAGCAGTTGCTCCAGGGCTAGATCTTCTGACCAGTGGCGGCTCACAGCCTGATCATCTGTCAGTGTGCTTCTGGCAGGTCACATCAGCCCTTTCCTGTGCTCAGCGATGGCTCCCACGCCTGGGGTAGTCCATCAGTGAACCTGACCCAGTCTGAGGTCCTGTGGACCCGTCCATCCCAGCCTACCGATAGCAAGCCACTGGCCCCGGCATAAATCTGCCGGGGGTCGGCGCGCATGCATGTGGCAAAGCGGTTCAGTACGTATGCATCCATACCCAGAGCGAACAGTCGGTCGGTGACGGAATACCGGTAAGGCGTATTCAGCGCAAACGGCAGGGTAGTTCGATTAAAACGTCCGCCGGTGCGCACGAGCCAGGGCATATCAGAAAACACAATACCTTCAAGATCGAGATCATTGACCAGGTTGGGTTTGCCGCTAAAGATGGTATTCATCGAGTACACCGGTACCGAACTGGCGCGATGAAAATCTATTTGTGGCTTTAACATCCGCGCGGTCGACTGATCGCTGAGAAGAAAAATAACGTCAAAGTCCTGCCGTCGGCGAGGCACGGTGTAAAGGCGGGTGCTGTTGCCCAGCAGTGCCTGCAACATCTCGCCGCGCCGTGCGCTGTCAGCAAGGCCTAAAAGCTTAGCGAGAGTAGTGGAGTAATCATCAACCCCCTTGGGAATCTTTGCTGTTCCCGCAATGATTCCACCCTGGTGCGCCCAGGCAGTTGCCACCGCATTGGCGGATGCTGCGCTTCGCTGATCAGAGCCGTGCAGGATCAAGGCACGGCGTAGCCCGCGCCCCCGGGCGTGGTTTACCAAAGCGCGCGCTTCATTTTGTGGTGACAAGTCCAGGGAAAAGCCACCCGGACGCAAGCCCGACCCAGTTGATCCCAACAGCAGGGTTGGAACCGGGAAACTTTGCCATTGGGCCAGCGCCGTGACGGCGCGACGCCCCAGGGGGCCGACCACCTGACTTGCGCCGCCTTTGAGTGCTTGCTGGTAATAGTTCGGCACCAACTCGATCTGGTCGCCAAAGTCATAAACCTTTATGGTCGGTTTGGCCGGATCGCTATCAGCTTCGTGCAGGCTGAAAAAGCCATCTCGAAACGCACTGGCGGCTTCTCGGTAAGAGGAACTCAACGGTAGCAGCAGGGCGACCTGGGCGCCGTCAGTGCTCGTGCAGTCAGGAGGTGCAAGCGTAGTCAGTACGCTGTTCGTCGCCGGATGTTGCTGGTGTTGAGTTGCCCATTTAGAAAAAGCATTTCGCAGGCCAAAAAGATTCCATCCATCGCGGGCGTAAAGACTTGCCAGGGTGATCCAGGCTCGATCCTGTGCAGTTAGCGCGGGGTCTGCGTCAAGCTCTGCCAGGGTTTTGCTGCTTAAGCGGGCCAACTGCGAGAAGGCCAGTCGGTACAAAGGATTGATTCCTTCTGGTACAGGTCGCTCTGCTGACCCTGTCCTCATGAGGATCAGGGCCTGGCGGATCTCACCGGTCGCAAAGAATGCGCGCAACTGGAGTTCCATCATCAGCAGATGCTGGCGTGAATCCATTGCGTCAGGGCTCAGGCGCTCGACCAGCTGTAATGTACCTTCGGGTTTCTGATTAGCCAGTGCCAGAGCCCCGCGCAGCAATTGGCGCTGGTTATCTGGCCAACTGCCTGGATCGTTACTCGTCACATTGTCCAGGGCGCTGCTGGCTGGAGAGGTAAAACCGGATTCTAGGAATCTTTGGGCCGCACCGAGGAAGTTGGCGTCCGCTTTTGGTCCGGTGGCGTTAAGGGCGCGCTTTAGAAAGGTCCAGCCGGAGGTGCCAGGTTCTTTTTGGGCCAAACTGCGTTCCGCAGGCACGAGTTTGCCTGGGGTCGGGGATTGGGCTGGCACGCTTGGCGCGGTTTTGTTGCTGATATCGGGTGCGGCACTGACTCCAGCTGGATTATTTATCCTGACGCAGCCGCTGATCAGCATCACAAAAAGCGCCAAAAGCACGATGAGTGCCGGCCGGACGGCAGGATGCACACGCATGGGCTCAGTATAGCGGAGCACCTCTATTTCCTGTACGGTGATAGCCGCCGGACGATATTCAAGCGAGCGAATTAAGTGATCAAAAGTGAAACGCAGGCGCCGCAAGGGGGCACCTTGTACGTGGTGGCGACACCGATCGGCAACCTTGGGGACATTTCCATCCGAGCCACAAAGATCCTTTCTTGTGTTCAGGTGATCGCAGCTGAGGATACGCGCCATACCCGGATTCTGTTGAACCACTTGGGCATTCACCAGCCGCGAATGATCGCGCTGCACGAACATAACGAGGCTCGCCAGGTATTGAGGGTGTTGCGCTTACTGCAAAGTGGCGAGGAGGTTGCACTGGTTAGTGATGCAGGGACACCCCTGATCAGCGATCCAGGCTATCGTCTTGTCCGCGAAACTCGACGGCACAACCTGCCGGTGAGCGTAATCCCCGGACCGAGCGCTGTGACTGCCGCTCTGTCGGTGTCGGGTTTGGGGACAGACCGCTTTGTTTTTGAAGGATTCCTTCCCGCACGAGCTGCTGCGCGTCGCAGCCGTCTTCAGGCGTTGTCGAGTGAAACCCGGACCCAGGTTTTTTTTGAATCCCCCCGACGTATCTGCAACACAATCGACGACATGGTATCGATCTTTGGGCCTGAGCGACCGCTTGCACTGTGCCGGGAATTGACCAAACGTTTCGAGACGGTTCTACGCGGGTCAGCTGCCGAGATTTCGACAATTTTGCTGAATGATTCCGACCAGTGTCGGGGCGAGATGGTCCTGGTAGTCGGCGGGGCAGACCAAGCGGCTGTCAGGACCCACATTGATGAGGAAAGGCTGCTCGATCTGCTTGCGGGGGTCCTCGCGCCGCGTGTCGCTAGTGAGGTTGCGGCCCGCCTGACCGGGGGACGCAAGAACGATTACTACGCGAGGATGCTGCAGCGTACCCGCACTATTACAGACAGTGAGTGATCAGCACTTGCATTAGCCGCACACTGCGATTAAGTTGCGCCCGGGAGTCGGCCGGACAACCGCGGTCCCGGTGTCTGCCGCTAGCCCCTCCGGGGCAGCAGGTGGTACGGGGCGGAGGAAAGTCCGGGCTCCACAGGGCAAGGTGCCAGATAACATCTGGGCGGCGCGAGCCGACGGAAAGTGCCACAGAAAACATACCGCCTGCGGGCTGGCCTTTGGGCCTTTCGCCGGTAAGGGTGAAAAGGTGCGGTAAGAGCGCACCGCGTTTGCGGTAACGTGAACGGCAGGGTAAACCCCACCTGGAGCAAGACCAAATAGGGATCCTTTGGCGCGGCCCGCGTCGGATCCGGGTAGGTCGCCAGAGGCGTGCGGTGACGCACGTCCCAGATGAATGGTTGTCCTCGACAGAACCCGGCTTATAGGCTGACTCCTATTTCTCAATTAAATTATATGCTTATTACAGTTATACATATATTCCATTAAGTTTGTAGATTTGCCGCGCCAATTCCAGGCAGCCGTTGATAGCTAGTCTCGGCTGTTTTGAACCATCCCTGGCCGCAAAAAAATTCCAGAAAACTCAGTCTTTTCAGACAATTGAGGGTTGACAGCCTCTCTGTTTCGTCCCTATAGTGTTGTTTAGTGGTAATTTGTGGGAAAAGATGTAATTTAAGGTTAGAAAATGTGAATAAAAGAAGTCGACCAACAGCATTTTCCCAAATGATCATCGCAATGACGATGAGAACTTTTCTGATGCCGTGGGTGGCGGCTAATCCACCTCAATCCTCATCCTCCTTTGGTAATTGCCCGGCCCCTTGCGGGGCCGGGATTTTTTTCCAGAAGATGGGGTAGTGAGGGTGTCGAATTTTGAGCTGGGCCTTGGCGTAGAACCGGTGACGACAGGCAAGTTGGCTGAAAGAGACGCGGAACGGCATGTTTAGAGGCGCTAATACGCTCAATCTTGATACCAAGGGTCGTTTCGCCGTGCCCACGGTACATCGCGAACCGTTGGTGCAGCGATGTGGTGGGCGACTGGTACTCACTGTCAACAATACCCGGGAAAGGTGTCTGTGGGTTTACCCGCAGGACGAGTGGGAGCGCGTCGAGCAGAAAGTAGTCGATTTGCCAAGCTTCGATCCTGCTGCCCAGGCGCTTAAGCGTTTTCTCATTGGTTATGCCACTGATTGTGAACTGGACAGTGTTAGTCGCATACGGATACCGACGCCGTTGCGCGAGTTTGCCGCGCTGGAGAAGCACATCGTTCTGATCGGTCAGGGCAACAAGTTTGAGATTTGGGATGAATCCCGATGGAAGGCGAGATGCGATGAATGGCTTGCGGCACAGACCGGTGATGAACGCCTGTCTGTAGAACTCGAATCGCTTTCGTTGTAAGGAAAACCGGAACGTGTTGGCTGCAGCCCACGCCCCGGTCATGACAGCGGAGGTCGTGGAGGCGCTGAACCCTAAGCCCGATGGCATCTTCGTAGACGCGACCTTCGGTCGTGGTGGCCACACCCACGCTATTCTCGACCGTCTGGACCGCCAGGGCCGTGTAGTCGCCATTGATCGTGACCCGGCTGCCTGCGCTATCGCCAGGGAGTGGGCCACGAGTGAATCTCGCCTGACCGTAATCCAGGCGCCTTTTTCTGAACTGTCCTTCGCATTAAGCAATGCCGGAGTTGCGTGCCGGGTGACCGGAATCGTTTTGGATCTGGGTGTGTCTTCACCGCAACTGGATGATGCAGAGCGTGGCTTCAGTTTTATGCGAAATGGTCCGTTGGATATGCGGATGGACCCATCAGTTGGCATCTCTGCCCAGGAGTGGCTGTCCGATGTTGGGGAAAACGACCTCGCGAGAATTCTGCGCACCTTGGGAGAGGAGCGCTATGCCCGGCGTATCGCCCACGGGCTTATCACCGCCCGGGAAAGCCACCCACTCACTACTACCGCTGAACTGGCTCAGTTGGTGAGCGACTGTGTGCCGACCCGCGAGCCAGGCAAACATCCGGCTACCCGCACCTTCCAGGCGGTACGGATGCATATCAATCAGGAACTTGAACAGCTGGATGCGGTATTGCCCCAGGCCCTTGATATGCTCGAGCCGACCGGCCGACTGGTAGTCATCAGTTTTCATTCATTGGAGGATCGTCGAGTCAAGCATTTCCTGCGTGAAGCCGCGCAGGGCGACCCTTTTCCGCCAGATCTACCAGTGACTCACGATAGGTTGCACCCCACACTGGCCCGGTTGTGTAAGCCCACGCGCCCATCAGCACACGAGATCGAGGTTAATCCTAGAGCGCGTAGTGCGATCCTGCGTTGCGCCGAAAAATCCCAAGGGACTGTGCTGCAATGAAGTGGATAGCCTTTCTCAGTCTGCTTACCTTCGTTTCAGCACTGGCGGTGGTCGTGGTTCGCCATCAGAACCGGCTTGAGTTTCGAGAGGTTCGCGCAGCTGAAAAGTTGCGTGACCGGCTGAACGATGAATGGGGTCGCCTGCAACTGGAACAGGCTACCTGGTCACGGCATAACCTGGTGGAGCAGGCCGCAAGACAGGAGTTGGGTATGGTCACTCCGGGGCCAACCGACATCGTTGTGGTGCAGTTGGAGGCGGCACAGTGATTGCGTCCCGCCTCCCAGTCGGTGTTGCTAATTTCTCCCGTGGACGCCAGTGGTTTGTTGTGGGTATCTTGAGTCTGGGTATGGCAGTGCTGCTGGGCCGAACCTTCCAGGTCCAGATCCTCGACAGTCCGCGGCTCCAGGCTGAAGGTGCAGCACGGCAATTACGTAGCATTGCCGTCAAGCCGGCCAGGGGGCGAATTGTTGATCGCAATGGTGATGTCCTGGCGGTAAGCACACCGCTCGATGCGGTTTGGGCACATCCACCGACGCTGGTTCAGTCCGTCGCTGACCGGTCGCGTCTCGCTGACGCGCTTGGTATGAGTGTTAATCAGATAGACAGCCTACTGGATCGTTATCAGGATCGTGAGTTTGTGTATTTGCGCCGCCACTTGCCCCCGGCCGAGGCGACCCGCATTGAAAGCTTGGGCATTGCGGGTGTATCGTCTCTACGCGAATATGGCCGTTATTACCCGGCTGGGCCAATTACCAGCCATGTCCTCGGGTTCACCGACGTCGACGATCGGGGGCAAGAAGGTATCGAGCGGGCCTTTGATAATCACCTTGCCGGTATCGAGGGTCGCAAGCGGGTATTGCGCGACCGTAAGGGTCGTGTGGTGGAGGATATCGAGAGCATCCGCCCGGTGTACCACGGTCGTGACCTGCAGTTGAGTTTAGACCTGCGTATCCAGGTTTCCGCCCAGCGACATCTGGCCCAGGCAGCACACGAGCACCATGCTGCTGGCGCTTCAGCGGTAATGCTTGACGTGCAGACCGGGGAAGTATTGGCAATGGCCAATGTTCCTGACTTTAACCCCAATAAGCGTAGCGATATTTCGGGGGAAAGATTTCGCAATCGATCAGTGACGGATGTTTTCGAGCCCGGATCGACGGTCAAGCCGTTTACCTTATCGATGGCGCTGGCGAGTGGACGTTTCTCACTGGATACATCGGTCTCTACCAGCCCCGGCATCCATTATGTGGGCGGTTGGCCAATCAGGGATGTGCACGACTATGGTGAACTGACCCTTTCGGGGGTGCTGATCAAGTCGAGCAATATTGGTACCGCGAAAATTGCCATGGAGCTCGCACCCGAAAAACTATATGACATTCTGACGAAGGTCGGCTTCGGTCAGCCGACCGGAGTCGAGCTCCCGGGAGAGCAAGGCGGCAGCTTACTCAAACGTGAGCGCTGGCGTCCCAGTGAGCATGCGACCCTGTCTTATGGTTATGGTTTATCTTCTACGCCAGTGCAACTGGCACGTGCCTACAGTGTGTTGGCGTCTGGCGGCATCCTGCGCCCGGTCACACTGCAGCGTCAACACCGTCCGGTGGCAGGACAGCGGGTGTTATCTGCCCACATTACCCGGCAGATCAATTTCCTGTTGGAAAAGGTAGTCAGCCCACAGGGTACCGCTCGGCGGGCCGCTGTTCCCGCGTATCGCGTGGCAGGCAAGACCGGTACGGTACACAAACCTAGCCCCACAGGCGGTTACGAAGAAGATCGTTACCAGTCTCTTTTCGTCGGCTTCGCGCCGGCATCTGCTCCGCGCTTTGTGCTGGCAGTCATGGTTGATGAGCCACAGGGCAAGCATTATGGCGGCGAAGTGGCTGCGCCGGCATTCGCCCGAATCATGGCTGATGCTTTGCGCATGTACGGGATCCGGCCTGATGCCGGAGTGGATTCGGGAGTCACCATCGTTTCCCATACTGTAGGCAAAGAGACTGGCGCATGATGCAATCAGTGCAGCATGCGCCGCGACTGCTTGGCCAACTGGTCAAGGGGATCGTAGAAGTCGAGCCGCAGCAAGAGAGCCTGCCCATTTCAGAACTGACCCTGGACAGTCGAGAGGTTGGTCCCGGCAGTCTGTTCTTTGGCGTACCCGGGCAGGCCCACGATGGCCGTGTGTTTATTGACCAGGCGCTGGAGTCGGGAGCCGCAGTCGCGTTATATGAGCGTCAGGATTCAGTCCCGATAGATTCCGCGCGGTGTTATCCGGTAGATGATCTAAGAAAATGGGTGGGGCGGATTGCCAGTCGTTTTTTTGGTCTACCTTCCAGTGCTTTGTGCGTCATTGGTGTGACAGGTACGAATGGTAAAACGACCTGTGCATCCCTGCTGGCACAGGCACTCAGTGCGCTGGGTCGGCGCAGCGGTTTTATCGGTACGCCCGGTTGGGGTTTTCCCGGTGCTTTGCAAAGCACCGACCTGACTACGCCCGACGCCATCACTTTGCAGGCACAACTTGCCGAACTGGCGACCCAGGGGGCTGACAGCGTTTGCCTGGAGGTGTCGTCTCATGCGCTGGAACAGGGTCGTGTCGAAGGCGTTGAGTTCAATGCAGCACTTTTTACCAATCTCAGTCGCGACCATCTTGATTATCACGCGAGCATGGATCGTTATGCCCAGACTAAATTATTGCTGTTTCAGCGCTATGAACTGGAAAGTGTGATTATCAACGTGGCAGACCCCTTCGGTGAACGCTTTGCAGCTTCCGGGCTTTCGGCGCAACTGTGGACATTTGGAGAAGATGCCAAGGCCGATGTATATCCCCGCGCTATAGATGTTCATCGAAGTGGGATCACGCTGCACCTCGCAAGCCCCAGTGGGGAGATCGCTTTTGAATCGATTTTACGTGGGCGTTTCAATGCAGCCAATCTGATGGCAGTGGCAACCACGCTGTTGGCACTGGGTTATTCGCCCGAAGATATCAGTCAGGTGATGACAGACCTGGTGCCGGTACCGGGCCGCCTGGAATTCTGCTCCGGCTCAGGCGGTTCCAGGCCGACGGTAGTCGTGGATTATGCGCATTCGCCCGAAGCCTTGTCCCAGGCGCTGACGGCACTGCGTCCATATACGGACGGGCGGTTGTGGTGTGTCTTCGGATGCGGCGGTGAACGTGATCGCGGCAAGCGGGCATTAATGGGCGAGCGTGCATCATACCTGGCTGATCGAGTGGTGCTGACCAATGACAACCCGCGGAACGAAGACCCGATGCAGATTCTTTGTGACATTGGTCAAGGCATGAATGTGCCTGCCCAAGCGACCATTCCCGAGCGACATCTGGCGATCGCGTATGCCATTGGGCACGCGATTCCAGGAGACCTGATATTGATAGCCGGCAAGGGTCACGAGACTAGCCAGATCGTAGCCGGCCAGACCATTCCCTTCAAGGATCAAACTGTTGCCGAGCACATACTGGGAGATATGCCATGTTGAGTCTGAAAGAGATCGCCACTGTTATCGACGGGCAACTGACAGGCGAGGATGCTGACTTTAGCTCGGTATCGACCGATAGCCGAACGCTTCAGTCGGGAGCCCTTTTTGTCGCACTCGATGGTGATAATTTCAAGGGCCATGACTTTGTCGAGCAAGCGCGCGGCGCTGGGGCAGTAGCCATTATCTCTAGCCGTCCCACGCTTCGAGGGCTGCCGGGTCTGGTTGTAAAGGATACGACCGTAGCGTTAGGTCAACTCGCTGGATTCTGGCGCAATCGATTCGATATTCCTGTGATCGGTGTGACCGGGAGTAACGGCAAGACCACAGTTAAAGAAATGATCTCCTCGATTCTGGGGCAACTGGGCCCAGTACATGCCAGCCCAGGTAGTTTCAATAACCACATCGGCCTACCGTTGACTCTGTTGGGCCTACGACCTGAACACCGGTTCGCAGTTATTGAAATGGGCATGAATCACCCAGGGGAAATTGATTATCTGTCGCGAATCGCACGACCGACCGTATCGTTGATTACCAATGCTGCATCGGCACACCTGGAAGGACTCGGTGATCTTGCGGGTGTGGCTCGAGCCAAGGCTGAGATCTTTCACGGCATGACCCATGGCGCCGCCGCCATTATCAACGCCGATGATCGTTTTGCGGCTTACTGGGCTGCCCGAAGCCAAGCCTTTCAGACTATTACCTTTGGTGTCGACAACCGGGCCCGGATTTCAGCTGAAGTGACTGGAGAAGGTGACACCCAGCTTATCGAAATACATCTGCCGGACGAATCTTTCGAGGTACGGCTTAACCTGCTGGGCAGACATAATGCATTGAACGCGCTAGCCGCGGCTAGTACTGCCTGGGCCTGCGGCGCTGGCCAATCAGAAATTCGCACTGGCCTGGAATCGGTCAAGGCTCAGCCGGGGAGACTGCAAGTGCGCGCGGGCGCTCGCGGCGCATGCCTGATTGATGACACCTACAACGCTAATCCCGCATCGCTCAAAGCAGCCATCCGCGCGTTGGCGAATCGGCCTGGCCGGACTGCACTGGTCTTGGGAGATATGGCAGAACTGGGGCCGCGGGCCGAGGATTTCCATGCCGCGGCCGGCCGCCAGGCGCGTGATGCCGGGATTGACCATCTGCTGACCTGCGGTATGTTGGCAGGCCTGACAGCCGAGGCATTCGGTAAGAACGCCTGCCATTTCGATTCATCCCAAGCGCTGATCGATGGCGCTTGCCAGCTGCTCAGCCCGGGTCTGACGGTCTTGGTGAAAGGCTCACGCAGCGCACAGATGGAAGTAGTCGCGGATGCGCTTATCTGTGTGACCCATGATGGAGCCATTGCGTGCTGAAAAGCCTTTTTGAGCAGCTGGCGCTGGATTACAGTTTCTTCAATGTATTCCGCTATCTGACGTTCCGGGCAATTTGTGGCGTGTTGACCGCGCTCATCTTCAGTTTTATTGCGGGCCCGGTATTGATCCGACGCTTGGAGCGGATCGGCGCAGGCCAACCGATCCGAGACGATGGCCCGCAGACCCACTTGGACAAAGCCGGTACCCCGACCATGGGTGGCGTACTGATTCTTGCGGCGGTGACTCTTTCTACTTTGTTGTGGGCCGATCTTGGTAATCGTTTTGTCTGGATCACCCTGCTGACCTGCATCGCCTTTGGCGTCATTGGCTGGGTTGATGATTACGAGAAGCTCGCGCGCAAGAATTCACGGGGTATCGGTTCACGCCAGAAGTTTTTCTGGCAGAGCCTGGCGGCTTTTATCGCTGCGTTGGCGCTTTATCTGACGGCTGAGTCGCCCGCCGAGACAACACTGATCGTACCGTTATTTAAGGACGTGGCATTGGACCTGGGTTTTGGTTTTGTAGTGCTGGCCTGGTTTGTAATCACTGGAAGCAGCAATGCTGTGAATCTGACCGATGGCCTGGATGGTTTGGCAATACTGCCAAGCGTCCTGGTGGCTGGTGGATTGGGCGTGTTTGCTTATCTCACCGGCCACGCTCTTTTTTCGGGCTATCTTGGCATTCCGTTTATACCCGGAGTCGGTGAAATTCTGGTTTTCTGTGCCGCATTGGTTGGCGCGGGTTTAGGGTTTCTCTGGTTTAACACCTATCCAGCGCAGGTATTCATGGGGGACATTGGTGCGCTGGCTCTGGGTGCTGCGCTTGGTACGGTCGCGGTGGTGGTACGCCAGGAGATTGTGCTTGCGATCATGGGCGGCCTTTTTGTCATGGAAACAGTATCGGTCGTGCTGCAGGTAGCGTCCTTCCGGTTGCTGGGTCGACGGATTTTTCGCATGGCGCCATTACATCACCACTTTGAACAAAAAGGCTGGAAAGAGCCTCAGGTCACCGTGCGCTTTTGGATTATCAGCCTGATCCTGGTATTGGTTGGGCTTGCAACGCTGAAGATCAGGTAAACCATTCGTGGAGATAGCCTTGGCGATCAAAGCAAATGCACCTCCCTGGCGAAGGGCCACAGTATTTGGACTGGGTGCGTCGGGCTATTCGAGTGCCTGTTACCTGGCCCAACTCGGTGTAGCAGTTTCTGTTCAGGATAGCCGAGAACGGCCGCCGTATCGTGTGGCACTCGGTCGTGAATGGCCTGATGTGCCGGTGTCTTGCGGCGAGTTCAATCTATCCTCCCTGGAAGAAGAGGATCTGGTTGTTGTCAGTCCTGGTATTGCGTTATCCCAACCAGTGTTGCAAGCAGCAGCCGAGCGTGGGTTGGAAATTGTGGGCGATATCGAACTCTTTGCCCGTGCGTGCACGATACCGGTAGTCAGTATTACCGGCTCCAACGGCAAGACCACGGTAACCACGCTGGTAGGGGAGTTGCTGAAGGCCCGCGGCCTTGATGTCAAAGTTGGTGGCAACATCGGTTGTCCCGCCCTGGAACTGTTGGCAGGGCCCGAGCCCGATCTATATGTGTTGGAGTTGTCGAGCTTTCAACTTGAGACTACAAGCTCACTCCACAGTGCCGTCGCTGCTATTCTCAATATCTCGCCTGATCACCTGGATCGATACGGGACAATGGAGTCCTATGTCGATGCAAAGTTACGGATCGCTCCAGGGGCGCGCAGTCTCGTTCTGGGGAGGGATGATCCGGCGCTAGCCGGGGCACAGGCCCGAGGCGACTTTGCAACAGTGACCTTTGGTCTAAATCCGCCCCAGAGCAACTCTGATTACGGAATTGTCTTAGATAGCGGGAGTGAGTGGATTGTCCGCGGCAGCGAACGACTGGTGCCGGTTGCGACACTATCGCTAACGGGCCGCCACAACCTGGCAAATACGCTTGCGGCCATTGCCGTGGTTGAGCTGGCCGGTTACCCGCTGGATGAGTCCGGCGTGAAGGCGTTGTCTGATTTCAGGGATCTACCGCACCGCTGCGAGCAGGTGCTGGAACGCAACGGGATTGCCTGGGTCAATGATTCCAAGAGTACCAACCCGGGTGCTACCGTTGCGGCACTGGCTGGGATGGGGCGTCCGGTGGTGTTAATCGCTGGTGGACAGTCCAAGGATGCCGAGTTCACCGCGCTGGCCGAAGCCGTACAGCTATACGCCCGTCAGGTTCTACTGATTGGCGAAGACCGGCTATTGCTGGCTAGCGCGATTGGTGATCGGGCGCCGGTCACTCTGGCCGATGATCTCGCCCATGCGATAACTCTTGCATCGCGCTGGGCTCAACCCGGTGATGTCGTTCTATTGTCTCCAGGGTGCGCCAGTTTTGACATGTTTGATAATTTTGAACACCGCGGCGAGATCTTTTGCCGTCTGACTCGGGAGATGATTTCGTGACTATCCCCGCAGTCACCACATGGCAAGGGTCGCGCGCTAGCAGCCCTTTCGATCCCTTGCTTGTTCTGCCAGTGTTGGCCCTGCTTGCCTTTAGCGCCATTATGGTGTTCTCTGCCGCGATTGGAACTCGCGGTGGTATTTCTGGCGGCTTGGCCGTCTTGCTAAAACACCTTTTTAGTATTGCCCTGGGGTTGTGCCTTGGGTTTGCTGCGGCCAGCACGCCACTCGACTGGTGGCGCAAGTCCAGCCGGATATTGCTGGCGTTCGGTACGGTGCTGCTGGTACTGCTGCTGTTGCCGGGCCTGGGGCATGAGGTCAACGGCAGTACCCGTTGGTTCCCGTTGGGGCCACTGCGTTTTCAGCCCTCGGAACTGGTGAAGGTGCTGAGCGTACTGTATCTGGCGGATCATTTTGTCCGCAATGCCTCGGCGGTAACATCCTTTCGCGTCAGTATTGTCGAACCTGCTTTTGTTGTCGGAGTGCTGGGTGTGCTGTTGTTGCTGGAACCCGATCTCGGTTGCACGGCAGTGATCATGATGGTTGCTCTCGGCATGATGTTTCTGGCAGGCACCCCATTACGCTACATCGGTGGTGCTATTGCGGTAGCGGTTTGTACAGTGGCCGTGTTGATCATGATTGCTCCCTACCGCCTTGAGCGGGTGATGGGCTTTCTCGATCCATTCGCTGATCCCTATGGTTCCGGTTTTCAACTCGTGCAGGCACTGATCGCGCTTGGCAGTGGCGAGTGGTTGGGCGTAGGTCTTGGAGCGAGTGTGCAAAAACTTTTCTATCTGCCCCATGCGAGCAATGATTTTCTGCTTGCTGTGGTGGGTGAAGAGTTGGGCCTTGTAGGTGTTGCGATGCTCCTTTGCCTGTATTCACTGTTTCTATGGCGGGCTTTTCGACTGGCGAATCGCGCGGCCCGTGCTGGCGAATTATTTGGTGCTCGTGTGGCCCAAGGCATTGGGTTGCTCCTGGCGCTTCAGATGATGTTCCATTTTGCTGTCAATCTGGGTTTGGTGCCGACCAAAGGTCTCACGTTACCGCTGATGAGTTATGGCGGCAGCAGTATGCTGATGAGTTGTCTGGCTATCGGATTACTGCTGTCCGTGGACCGTAGCCTGCCGCCCAGTCGCGTGGGGGCGCGTTGACTACCGTGCTGATCATGGCTGGTGGCACCGGTGGGCATGTATACCCGGCATTGGCCGTGGCCGGTGCGTTACGCGAACGAGGCGTACGAGTGGTATGGCTGGGTACCCGTTCCGGGCTTGAAGCTCGGGTTGTACCGGCTACGGGAATCGAAATTGAATGGCTTGATATCAAAGGCTTTATTGGCACGTCACTGCGTCGCAAATTGGTTATGCCCGGGATGCTCATACGAGCTTTGTTTCAGGCGCTGGCAGTGATCCGCCGGCGTGTGCCGGATCTGGTGCTGGGCATGGGCGGTTTCGCTGCCGGCCCAGGCGGTGTTGCGGCCTGGCTGACCCGTCGGCCACTGATTATTCACGAAGCCAACGCCGTATGCGGATTCACCAATCGGCTGTTGGCGCCGCTTGCACGGCAGGTACTGAGCGGTTTTGAGGGTACCGCGCATTTGGGCCGCGGTGCACTGTGGACTGGTAACCCAGTGCGGCCGAGGATCAGTGCGCTGGCACCACCGGTTGAGCGAGGCCTCGGGCAAGGCGTTCGTTTACGACTGCTGGTGTTGGGAGGCAGCCAGGGCGCGCACGCACTCAATGAGGTCTTGCCGGGCGCGCTAAGTCAGGTGACACATGAGCCATTGCCTGAGATCGTGCACCAGTGTGGCGCCGGCCAGGCTGATGAGGTGTACAAGGCCTATTGCGAACGTGGGATTGACGCCGCTGTGGTCGACTTTATTGAAGATATGAGCGCAGCCTACGCCAGTGCCGATTTAGCCATCGCCCGCGCAGGCGCGATGACGGTTAGCGAACTGTGCGTTGCTGGCCTGCCCGCCATCCTGCTGCCTTATCCATATGCGGCCGGTGATCACCAACGTGCCAATGCTGCGTTGCTCGCCAGATGTGGCGGCGCTGTAGTGGTTGAGGCAGCAAGCATGAATGAAGCTCATATGGCTGCCCAGATTGACCGACTTATGCGGGACCGGTCGCAACTGCTGCAGATGGCAAACAATGCCCGGCGTCTTGCGCAGCCCGATGCAACCGCAAAAGTTGTTGAGCAATGCCTGGAGAATTCCCGTGCGTGAGTTTGTCCGGAAAATTCATTTCGTCGGGATTGGTGGAGCCGGTATGAGCGGTATTGCGTCGGTACTGCTGGATCAGGGCTACACCGTAACAGGCTCAGACCAGGTAGCGTCGGCCAATACCCAAGCGCTGGCCGACAAGGGCGCCCAGATCTGGCTGGGTCACGATGCAGGCTATGTTCGAGGCACCGATGTGGTGGTCGCGTCCAACGCGATCGCCACCGATAACCCAGAGATCGTCATCGCCGGTGAACTGGGTATTCCCGTGGTGCCGCGGGCGCAAATGCTGGGTGAGCTCATGCGTTTTCGAAATGGTATAGCGGTGGGCGGAACCCATGGCAAAACGACAACCACTAGCCTCGTGGCTGCCATATTCGCGGCCGCTGGTCTGGATCCGACATTCCTTGTCGGTGGGTTGGTCAAGAGCGTAGCCGGAAATGCGCGATTGGGTAATGGTCAATGGCTGGTCGCTGAGGCAGACGAGAGCGATGCATCCTTTTTACACCTGCAGCCCCACATCGCCGTGATCACCAATATTGATGCCGATCATTTGGATGCTTACAGCGGTGATTTTGATCAGCTAATTGAGACTTTTCTGCGCTTTGCTCATAACCTGCCATTCTATGGGCTTGCGGTACTGTGTGCCGATGATCCGGTCACCCGGGCATTTCGCCCCCGGGTGAGACGGCCGGTGGTGAGTTACGGGATCGACAAGGGGGCTGACTATCGTGCCATCAATATCCGACAGGAAGAGGCGAGGATGCACTTTGATGTGGGTATTGCTGAGGGAAAGAGTATTGCAATAGATCTCTCGTTGCCCGGGGTGCATAACGTGCAGAACGCCCTGGCTGCAATTGCGGTTGCTGACAAGGTAGGTATCGACTCACAGGCAATATGTGAAGGCCTTTCTACTTTTTCCGGCATAGGCCGACGCTTTGAAATACTGGGCGAACTCCCGCTAGAGGCAGGTTCGGCACTGCTGGTGGATGATTATGCGCACCATCCCCGCGAGATCGAAGCAACATTGGAGGCTGCCCTTGGTTGCTGGCCAGATAAGCGTATTGTCGTAGTGTTTCAACCGCATCGTTTTTCCCGGACGCAGAATCTACTCGATGACTTCAGCGCACTGCTGTGTACCGTGCAATGTCTGGTCATTACCGAAGTCTACGCTGCGGGCGAAAAACCACTGGCCGGCGCTGATGGACGCGCGCTGTGTCGGTCGGTGCGCGCCCGCGGTGGAATCGACCCAGTGTTTGTTGATCGCCTCGAGGGCTTGCCAGATTCTTTGCTGCCGTTGTTGCGTAACGACGACATTGTGTTGACCCTGGGTGCAGGTGATATAGGTCGCGCTGCGCGCGAACTGCTCGGGTCAGCTCAACTCAAAGAAGGCACCCACGGGTGATTAGTGCCATGACTCGTCAGAGCGTGCCCGGATTCGAAACGGTTCGCGGCGTTGTGCATGCTAATGAGCCCATGTCCCGGCACACCAGCTGGCGGGTTGGTGGGCCAGCACGCTACTTTTTTATACCTGCAGGCCGGGAAGATCTGGCAAGGTTTCTTCAGAGTTTAGAAACTGATACGCCAATATTATGGGTGGGCCTGGGCAGTAACCTGCTGGTCCGCGACGGAGGTTTTGACGGTGCTGTGATCGCTACTCATCGGGGACTTTCCAAGATTGAGCGTTATGGCGAGCGTGAAGTCTTTGCCCAGGCCGGCGTACCCTGTGCTCGTTTGGCCCGTTTTACTAATCGCCATGGGCTTTGTGGAGTTGAGTTTATGGCGGGCATACCGGGAACCGTTGGCGGCGCTCTGGCGATGAATGCGGGTGCCTTTGGCGGCGAAACCTGGCAATCGGTTACACAGGTTGAATTAGTTAACCGCCGTGGGGAATTCACTCACCCCCCGGTGGAATCGTTTGCCGTGGCCTACCGCGAAGTGACTGTAGCGGATGACCATTGGTTCACCAGCGCACGTTTCACCCTGTCATGCGGTGATCCGGATGTTGGACAGGCGAGGATTCGCTCTTTGCTCACCGAGCGGGGAAGTCGCCAACCAGTTCAGCGCGCGAGTGCGGGCTCAGTCTTTCGTAATCCTCCAGATGACCATGCCGCCCGATTGATCGAAGCCGCGGGTCTCAAGGGCCTGCGTCATGGTGGTGCCGCAGTGTCCTCACAGCACGCGAACTTCATCATCAACGAAGGGACTGCGAGCGCGCGGGATATCGAGACCCTGATTGAAATGATTCGTGAGCGGGTTATGGACCTTCTAGGGGTGATGCTTGATCCAGAAGTACGTTTTTCGGGGGTGGATCGATGAGTGTCGCCGAACTCAGTTTCCCGGAACTTCGGCCTTTGCAGACGCCGGATCAACCCCCCGCGCAGGCGCCGCTAGAGCACCGCCTGCGCCGGCGCACTGTGTTATTCGCCTCGATTCTGGTCGTAGCCCTAGTGGCAGCGTTATGTGTCGATCAGATCCTACGCTCGGGTTATTTCACCATTGAGCAGGTGCGGGTCGACACAGCGTTACAACGGGTTGATCAGGGACTGGTCGAGCGCTCAACCTGGCGAAATATCAATGGCAACTATCTGACTGTAGATCTGGGAGGCATCGAGCAGGCGCTGGAGAATCTGCCTGGGGTCTACCAGGCAGTGATCCGCCGCGTTTGGCCTCAGGCACTTGCGGTCTCAGTGACAGAGACCGGCGCTATGGCGCAATTCGTGCCTTTGGGCAAGTCGGGAACAGCACGGGACCACGAGTTCATCAACCTGGCCCCATCAAACCAGTTACCGACCGTACCGGTGTTGCGTGCCCAGCCAGCCGACCGCCAGATGCTTATCGATGTTTTTAAACAGATCTTACCCGCATTACAGGACGTCGAGCTCGAGCCACTGGCGCTGTCTGTAAGCCCAGCGGGCCGCTGGGAATTGGAGTTGCAGATTGGTGTCGATACACCGGTTAACCGATTCGTACTGCTGGCTGGGCGCGGTCCAGTAAAGGAGAAAGTGATCCGGTTCGCCTCTAGTTACGCCATGGCGCTGCGCTCGCGCGGCGACATGATCGCCAAGGTAGATATGCGTTATGTCAATGGTTTCGCGGTGCGTTGGCGTGATGACTCTGCTGTTAACCAGGTCCAGTTGGCGGGCCTAACCGGGAGTGGGGGTTAATCCGATCACAATGAACAGAAAACCGGTTAGCGAACTGATTGTCGGCCTCGATATCGGTACTTCGAAAGTACTTGCGGTAGTAGCTGAAGTCAGCGAAAACGATGAAATCGAGATACTGGGGGTTGGACAGCAGCCCTCACGTGGGCTGCGCAAGGGTGTGGTTGCCAATATTGAATCAACCGTGCAGTCCATCCAGCAAGCCATCGAAGAAGCAGAGTTAACTGCCGAGTGTCGGATCAGTTCTGTCTATGCCGGTATTGCCGGCGGGCATATCAATAGTATGAATTCCCATGGTGTGGTTGCTATCAGGGATCGCGAGGAAGTCAGCCGCGGTGACATAGAGCGGGTACTGGACGCAGCGCAGGCGCAGGCGATACCCAATGACCAGCGCGTTCTCCATATTCTGCCACAGGATTTCATCATTGACGGCCAGGAAGGCATTCGCGAACCGATCGGTATGAGCGGTGTACGACTTGAGGCTAAGGTACATATCATTACCGGCGCGGTCAGCGCCGCGCAAAACATCGTCAAGTGCATCACCCGTTGCGGCTTGCAGGTAGAGGACATAGTACTGGAACAGATTGCTTCCAGTTACGCGGTGCTCGAGGAGGATGAAAAAGAACTCGGCGTGTGTATGGTGGATATTGGCGGCGGCACTACTGATATCGCCGTATTCACCGACGGCGCTATTCGCCACACCGCAGTTCTACCGATTGCCGGTGACCAAATTACCAACGATATCGCCGTAGCATTGCGTACGCCGACTCAGGCTGCAGAAGAATTGAAAAAGAAGTTCGGCAGCGCCTTGGTGCAGTTGGCCCCCGAAGGTGAAATGATCGATACCCCTAGTGTGGGTGAGCGAGCGCCTCGGAAACTGGCGCGCACCACATTGGCCGACGTGATAGAGCCGCGTGTTGAGGAGTTGTTCTTGCTGGTACAGGCTGAATTGCGGCGCAGCGGTTATGAGGAATTACTTGGAACAGGCATCGTGCTGACAGGCGGCACTGCCCGGATGGCGGGTATGGCCGAGCTGGCTGAGGAGATCTTTCATATGCCGGTCCGCCTCGGAGTGCCCCAGTACGTCGGCAGCTTGAGTGATGTGGTACGTAATCCTTCTTATTCCACTGCTGTCGGGCTGGTGTTGTTTGGTTACCGCCACCAAGAGGAGCGGGAATCCCGTACGGGTCGCATCTCAGCCCCGGCGCCCGGTGAGCTGGCCAACCGGATCAAGCAATGGTTTTCAAGTCATTTCAAAAAGGATTAACGGTGGAGTACACAGCAACAAAGGATTCAGTTTCGGGTAAGCAATTTTCAGTTTGTCCAGGTGGCAAAAAATTTAATTTTCAACCTAAGTATCAGGAGAGACGATATGTTTGAACTGATGGAAATCTCGGGCCAGCAAGCGGTAATCAAGGTATTGGGCATTGGCGGCGGCGGCGGCAACGCGGTCGATCATATGCTGTCTGCCAATCTAGAGGGGGTTGAGTTCATCAATGCGAATACTGATTCACAGGCGCTGCATCGCTCTGGCGTGTCCAAGGTGATGCAACTGGGCGAAGGACTCACCAAGGGGCTCGGTGCTGGGGCGAACCCGGATGTTGGCCGCCAGGCGGCGACTGAGGATCGCGACAAAATCGCAGCTGCATTGGATGGTACCGATATGATCTTTCTTACTGCGGGAATGGGTGGGGGAACCGGAACCGGCGCGGCACCGGTAGTGGCCCACTTGGCCCGCGAGAAAGGAATCCTGACCGTGGCGGTCGTGACACGCCCGTTTAACTTCGAAGGGAAAAAGCGCATTGCGGCGGCAGATCAGGGAATCAAAGAATTGGGTGAGCTGGTTGACTCTCTGATTGTGATTCCGAACGAGCGGATCCTGGAAGTGATGGGAGGCAAGATAACGTTGTTGGAGGCCTTCAGCAAGGCTAACGAGGTCTTGCTCAACGCGGTGCAGGGAATCTCAGAGCTGATCACCCGTCCTGGGTTAATCAACGTGGACTTTGCCGATGTCCGCACGGTGATGTCTGAAATGGGAATGGCTATGATGGGCTCGGCAACGGCGACAGGCCCGGATCGGTCAATCGAGGCGGCGCGGGGCGCGGTATGCAGCCCGCTGCTGGAAGAGGTGGATATTCATGGCGCTAAGGGCCTGTTAGTCAATGTATCCGCAGGTCCAGATATGGAGTTGGCAGAGTTTGCCCAGGTGGGCGAGATTGTTAACGAATACGCCTCGGAAGATGGCACCGTGGTGATCGGCACTGTGCTAGACCCGGAAATGGAAGGCGAACTACGGGTAACGATGGTAGCGACAGGAATTCGCAACCGCACACACACTCCCCAAATCACCCTGGTTAAGGATGGAGAGGTCGAAGACGCCGTAGAAACCGAGGTTGATTACGACCAGCCTACGGTTATCCGCAGGCGCCCCCGGACTGCCGGGGACCTGGACACCAACGGTAACGCAGCAGTCGACATGGATTATCTTGATGTTCCAGCTTTTCTGCGCCGCCAGGCGGATTAACTCATAAAAAACAAAAGGTTATATTTTATATTGTCATTAATGAGGAGAATTATGCAAAAAAAGTGGTAAAAATATTTCAAAACAAGTACGATTTGCTGAGTTTCTTGTGTAGAATTGATTTTGCTGGGCGCGTGGGACGCTACCATCCGCTTGGTGTAATCAGAAAAACCAGCAAAGAAGGGAAGGATGATCCGACAGCGAACTCTCAAGAACGTGATCGGTGCGACAGGCGTAGGTCTGCATACTGGAAAGAAAGTCTACCTGACCCTGCGTCCGGCACCAGTGGGAACGGGTATCGTCTTTCGCCGCGTTGACCTTGACCCGGTTGCAGAGATAGCGGCGAGCCTGGAACGGGTCAGCGACACCCGGCTTTCGACCACCCTTGAGCACAACGGCGTGCGGGTCTCTACCGTAGAACACCTGATGTCCGCTTTCGCTGGCTTGCACATCGACAACGCTATTGTCGAACTTGATTCTGATGAAGTACCTATCATGGACGGCAGCGCTGCCGTTTTTGTTTTTCTGATTCAATCCGCTGGTATCGAGACACAGACAGCGGCCAAGCGTTTTATCCGGATCAAGGATCCGGTGGAAATCAGGGAAGGGGACAAGTGGGCACGCTTTGAACCCTTTGAGGGGTTCAAGGTTAGTTTCAGTATCGATTTCAATCACCCAACTATGCAATCCTCCGGTCAGCAAGCGACGGTTGATTTGTCCGAGGTTTCTTTTGCCAAAGAGGTCAGTCGGGCGCGTACATTCGGTTTTCTACAAGACGTTGAAGCCTTGCAGGAAGTTGGTCTTGCCCGCGGCGGCAGTTTGGATAACGCAATCGTCATGGACGATTATCGGGTGATCAACGACGATGGCCTGCGCTATGGCAACGAATTTGTTAAGCACAAAATTCTTGATGCGATCGGTGACCTCTACCTTTTGGGGTGTCCGCTGATCGGCGCTTTCTCTGCCCACAAGTCGGGGCATGGCCTCAATAACCGTCTTTTGCGCACATTGGCGCAGCAGCGCGCGTCCTGGGAGGCTGTCTCCTATGACAGTGCTGAGACAGATGCGGCGCCGGCATTTCTTCATCCCGCCTTTACTTGATCTTCGGCCGGGTTCCGGCCTCTAGATTCTCCTGGGGTTATCCCGATTCTTTCCATCGGGTGAGCGTTTAGGTACGTTGTGCGGCAGTCAAAGGTCGCATACAGACTGTACGGTCCGACAGATATCCGGTGAAATTACGCTCACGGTAATGCATTAAAGCAGTGAGCCATCCAGCCGATGGGCAATGCGTAGCCGACCTTGTTCAGAGTCGATTAACGCAACGGCCTTTGGAGATTAAACAGGATGCAGACCATCAAAACTTTTGGTGTCATCGGTACGGGGATTATCGGCGCGGGCTGGGCCGCTCGTGCATTGGCCCGGGGTTTGAACGTATTGGCTTTCGACCCAGGCGTGGATGCACAAGACCGCTTACGCGATAACCTGGCTCAGGTCTGGCCGGTATTGGAGCGTACCGGCCTTTTCCCTGGCGCATCGGTAGACCGACTAAGATTCTGCGATTCCCTGGAAGAGGTAGCTCTTGGAGCGCAGTTCATTCAGGAAAGCGCACCAGAACGGATAGAACTTAAAACCACCCTGCATGCCGAGATCGATGCCGCGGCCCCGGCAGATGTACTGATCGCCTCGAGCACCTCGGGCCTGCTGCCAAGTGAGTTTCAGTCGCACTGTGCTCATCCGGGCCGGGTAATGGTGGGGCATCCTTTTAACCCGGTTTATTTGTTACCGTTGGTTGAAGTGCTGGGTGGTGAGCAGACTGACGCCGACAATATCGAACGCGCAGTAGCGCTGTACCGGGATCTCGGCATGTATCCACTGAAAGTACGCTCCGAGGTGCCGGGGTTTTTGTCTGATCGACTCCAAGAAGCATTATGGCGGGAAATCTTGCACCTGGTTAACGATGATGTCGCGACGCCGGAAGAGCTCGATGCGGCCATTTGCTATGGCCCCGGCCTGCGCTGGGCGCTATGGGGGGCCTGCCAGATTTTTCATGTGGCGGCCCAACCGGGCGGTATGGGTCAGTTTCTCAAGCACTTTGACCCTTCTCTTTTTCCCTGGACCCATTTGGAGCCACCGAAGATTACTGGGGAACTCGTCGACAAGATGCACTCGGGCTGTGAGCGTCTGGCTGGTGATGCGCCCATTGACGAATTAGAGCGGGTGCGTGACGATGCGTTGATTGGGATTCTGGAGGCGCTACAGCAACGCAACCTGGGTGCCGGGGCAGTGCTTAACCAACACCAGAAACGTATTCGCGAGTCCGCCGACAGCGATAGCAGCTGAGCGCTGCGTCGGCCGCAGCACCATGGAGAGCCCTGATGGAATTTTCCCTGAGCGATGAACAGCGGATGCTGGTCGACAGTGCCCGTGCTTTTACTGAAAAGGAATTGTATCCCTATGAGGATGAGGTGGAGGCCAGTGATGAAGTTCGCCCGGAGCTTGCGCGCCAGATTCGAGAGCGCGCCATTGCCCAGGGATTTTATGCTGCCAATATGCCCGAGGATCTCGGAGGTGGCGGACTGGACAGCGTTTCCCTGTCGTTGGTAGAACGTGAACTGGGGCGGGCTAATTTTGCCCTGCAGTATCTGGTCGGACGGCCCAGCAATATCCTGCAGGCTTGCGTCGGTGAGCAACGTGAGCGTTACCTGCTGCCGTGTATTCGCGGCGAGAAGACGGACTGTCTGGCGATGACCGAGCCCGGCGCGGGGTCTGATCTTCGCTCAATGCAATGTCGTGCCGAGCGTGACCGGGACAGTTATATCATCAATGGCACCAAGCATTTTATCAGTCATGCTGACCTGGCAGACTTTGTTATCCTCTTTGCTGCGACCGGTGAAGAAGAATCCAGTCGTGGTCCGCGAAAATTGATCAGTGCTTTTCTGGTGGACAAAGGTACCCCCGGTTTCACAGTGCGACAGGGTTATCACAGTGTTTCTCATCGGGGATACCATAACTGTATCCTCGAGTTTGAAAATTGCCGAATCTCTGCTGAGCAGATGTTGGGCGCAGAACATCAGGGGTTTAACGTGGCCAACGATTGGCTCGGAACCACGCGATTACAGGTGGCGGCGATGTGTCTGGGTCGGGCCTATCGCGCGCTGGAGCATGCTACCGACTGGGCGGCCGAACGCCAGCAGTTCGGCCAGTACATTGGCCGATTCCAGGGGGTTGGGTTCAAGCTCGCTGAGATGAAAATGCGCCTGGAGGCCTCGGAGTTACTCACTCTGCAAGCGGCGTGGAAGGCTGATCAGGGTGTTGCTACCGATACCGACTACGCGATGGCTAAGTTATATACCACGGAGATGCTCGCGTTTGTCGCTGATGAGGCTATTCAAATTCACGGTGGCATGGGATTAATGTCTGATTTACCGCTGGAACGCATCTGGCGCGATGCGCGGGTTGAGCGAATATGGGAGGGCACCAGCGAGATACAGCGACACATCATCTCCCGGGACATGCTGCGCCCACGCTGGACCTGATGCGCTGACCCCTTGACCTTAGAACGCCTGTTCCGACCATCCAGCATGGCCGTGTTCGGTGGCCGCGAAGCCTGCGAGGTTGTGCGCCAGTGTAAGCGTATGGGTTTTGCCGGCGACATCTGGCCGGTGCATCCGTCTCGGGAGACCGTCGAGGGGTATCGCTGCTATCGTGATGTTAGCGCATTGCCCGGGATTCCGGACGCCAGCTTTATTGGTGTCAACCGCCACGCTACCGTTGGCATTGTTGACAGCCTGAGTCGCGTTGGTGCCGGCGGTGCGGTCTGCTATGCCTCTGGTTTCAATGAGGTCGCCGATGGCGAAGCGCTCAACGATGCGTTGCTCGCGGCGGCAGGGTCCATGCCCATACTCGGCCCCAACTGTTATGGCCTGATCAACTACCTGGATGGTGCGCTGATGTGGCCAGATCAGCACGGTGGCGAGCGGGTAGAGTGCGGTGTGGCGCTTTTCAGTCAGAGCAGCAATATTGGATTGAACTTGACCATGCAGTCCCGCGGGTTGCCGATCGCCTACCTCTTGGCGTTGGGCAATCAGGCCAAGACCGGGCTTGCCGATGCCTTAGAAGCGGCACTCGATGACCCCCGTGTGACTGCGGTGGGCCTTTACATTGAAGGCTTTGTGGATGTGCCAGCGTTTGAGCGGGCTATGCGCCGCGCGACAGAACAACGAGTGCCGGTGGCCGCGTTGAAATCCGGTGCCAGCAACCAAGGTGCGCGGATCACGCAATCACATACGGCATCTATGGCGGGATCAGACGAGGCAGCCGATGCGCTGTTCGCGCGGCTGGGTATTGCCCGGGTGAATGACCTCGATACACTGATTGAAGTCCTCAAGCTGCTGCATGTGCATGGACCGCTGGCTGGCAACCGCCTGTGTTCCATGAGTTGTTCTGGGGGAGAGGCCTCGTTAATGGCTGATGCCGTTATCAGCCGTGATCTGGTATTCCCCGAACTGAATATGGCTCAACATCAGGCTGTAGCAGATACCGTGCATGAACTGGTCAGCGTGTCGAATCCGCTGGATTATCACACCTTCGACTGGAATCGTGAGGAAGAACTCTGCGCCACCTATTCCGCGATGCTGGGTTGTGGCTTTGATCTGTCGTTACTGGTGCTTGATTTCCCCCGGGCGGATCGATGCGATCTTGAGACCTGGGCGCCGGCGGTGAGCGCCATTGGTCGGGCTGCCCATGACACGGGCGTGCCCACCGCAGTGGTAGCGAGTTTGCCGGAAAGCATGCCTGAGTCGGTGGCACGGCAACTGATAGCAGATGGGATCGTGCCCTTGTGCGGGTTGCGCCAGGCGCTGGACGCTGCACAAGCGGCCGCCACGATAGGCGCGGCCTGGCAGCGTCAACTGCCGGATACTGCTCTGCCTGGCCCATCACGGGCCACCGGCCATGTGCTGACCAGGGTTGATGAGTGGCAAGCCAAGGTCGAACTGGCGCAAGCCGGATTAACGGTACCACGGGGTCAGCGAGTCCGAAGCCTCAAGGCGCTGATGGCCGCAGCGCAGTCTCTGGATTTTCCGCTGGCTCTAAAAGTCTGCGATGCTGACATTGCCCACAAGAGTGAGCACAACGCGGTGATCCTGAATATCCGCGATCAGGATGCTTTGAGCGGGTATGGCCAAGATCTTTTTGCGCGTTACCCACAATTGCTGGTCGAAGAGATGGTGACCGATGCGGTCTGTGAGATGATCGTTGGAGTCAGTCAGGACCCGGCTATCGGGCCGTGGATGCTGTTGGGCAGTGGCGGCATCCAGGCCGAACTTGCACCAGACCGCACAGTGGTTTTATTGCCAGCTGATTGCGCTATGTTGGAGCGAGCGTTGGCATCGCTTAAGGCCTACCCATTGCTTGTGGGTTTCCGGGGCACCCCTATCGCCGATACAGCCGCACTGCTGCAAGCACTGCAGCAGGTCGGTGAGTTTGCCCTGGCGCGCAAAGATTCCCTGGTTGAACTCGAGCTTAATCCGTTGTTGGTACGGCCCAAGGGCAAGGGTGTCGTGGCGGTTGATGCTTTGCTGTGCTGTGCCGAGGATGCTTAGTCCTATGTCTTTGCTGCGAGCCGATCCTGACCAGGCCATCGTAGCTCAGCCGCTTGATGCGCTACGCGAGTTTTGCAGCCGTGCTTGGGCGCCTTGCTGGATATAGGCTGCGGCGGCGGAGTGTTGAGTGACGGCTTGGCGCAACAGGGTTTTCATGTCACAGGCATTGACCCGTATGTGGCTAGCGGTGCCCCTGCTTCACGGGTGCGCGGCAGCGCTCACGCACTGCCGATGACCAATGACACCTTTGATCACGTTCTGCTGCACTGGTCACTTCATCATGTACCTCAGGTGCTAATGGGCCGCGCGCTAGGTGAGGCATTGCGGGTACTGCGGGCAGCGGGCACACTGTATGTGATCGAACCCGAACCGGTAGGCAGTTGGCAGGCGGTATCTTGTGCGTTTCATGATGAGACCGAGGTTCAGGCCATGGCAGCAGAAGTAGTGAACCGTCTGGTCGTGGCGAAGGGCTACAATCGCCGGCGCGCCTACTATTTCAGTGAAGACCGTTATCCGCAGTTTGATGCTTTCGTTGACGATATGATGTCGCTGGCGTACAACCGTTATCGCGTAGAGGATATTCGCCAGGATGTCGTCAGGGATGCGTTTGAGGCGTGTGC
>Ga0207990_1000276_pt1 | contig 30622 bp, 26 predicted proteins | sample ETNtaG_8_FD_185780 | JGI IMG/M metagenome (GOLD analysis project Ga0207990, IMG submission 185780) | Marine microbial and viral communities from oxygen minimum zone, Eastern Pacific Ocean - ETNP201406SV75 (SPAdes) (version 2) | ecosystem: Environmental > Aquatic > Marine > Oceanic ...
CCAGTAGGTTGTGGTCCATCATTAAAAATATGTCCATGATGACCTCCACAATTTATACAGTGATATTCAGTTCTTGCATAACCTAACAAATAATCTGTTTTTGTTTCAAACACATTAGGAACAGATTTGAAAAAAGATGGCCAACCAGAACCACTTTCGTATTTTGCACTAGAATCAAATAGTTTTATTCCACAATTTGCACAGTGATAGCTACCTTCGCGCTTTTCATTATTTAACTCACTTAAATTCGGTGTTTCAGTTTCATCATCAAATAAAACTAATTTTTGTTCAGCAGTTAAATTTGGATTATTTTTTTTCATGAAATTATTCAATAACTCTAATTGGCTTTCCTAATACACAAACTTCTAAATTTTCTATCATTTGAGTGTAAAAAATAGAATAATTTTCAGCAGTAACATATCCAATATGTGGTAATAAAAGTGCATTTGGAATAAATCTTAATTTATGACTTGCTGGCAAAGGTTCTTTTTCATAAACATCAATTCCAACTCCCGCAATTACATTTGTTGAAAGAGCAATAATTAAATCTTCCTCATTTACAATTGAGCTTCTTGAAGTGTTAATTAAAAAAACAGTTTTTTTCATCATATCAAATTCCTTTAATTGAATTAAATTTTTGTATCGTTCACCTCCTTGAACATGAATCGAAATAAAATCAGAATTTTGCAGTAAGTCTTCTTTGCTTGATGGCAAAACATCTAACTCTTTACATCTATCCAAATTTAAATTTTCGCTCCATGCTATTACTTCCATTCCAAAAGCTTTTGCAATTTTTGCAACCTGTGAGCCAACTCTACCTAATCCAATTAATCCAAGAATTTTACCTTTTAACTCAACACCAATTGTTGTTTGCCAGTAGCCTTGAAACATATTATCTATTTCAGACTTAATATTTCTAGCTAAACCTAAAATTAAGGCCCAGGTCAATTCGCATGTTGGATTGATATTAATTTCTGTTCCTGTAACAATAATGTTTCTTTTTTTAGCTACATCAAGATCTATTGCTTTATTTCGCATACCGCTAGTAATTATATACTTAAGTTTTTTTAGATTATTAATTAAATTTTCTGTAATTTTTGTTCTCTCTCTCATTATTAATAATGCTTCAAAATCTTTTAATTGTTTGATCGCATCTGTTTCATCATTGAATGGTTCATTGAATATTTTTATTTCATAGGTTGCTGAAAGTTTTTTTAGATCTAAAATTTCTTGTGAAACATTTTGATAGTCATCTAGTATTGCAACTTTAATCATTTGTTTTTTTCTTATTGGACAAAATTATTCCAGACAATATAAAAATTGCTCCAAGGAAATGATAAAACATAAATTTTTCTTTAAATAAAATCATAGCCATTATCGCACTTAAAATTGGCATCAGATGTAAAAAAATTCCTGATCGATTAGGTCCGATTAAAGCAATTCCTTTGATCCAACAGATAAATGAGATTATTCCTGGAAATAATACAACATAGGTTAATGTCAAAATAAAAGGAGTGTCCAATTTTATTAAATATCCCATTTGCATCTCAATAAAATAAATTGGAATTAAGAACATTAAACCAAAAGTAATTATTACTTCTAGAAGACTTAGTTGAGTTAATTCGTGTTTCTTTTGTTTTAATAAAGCTGAATAGGTTGCCCAAGAAATCATTGCAATCACCATAGTTAAATCTCCTTTGTTAAATTTTAGTTGTTTTATTAATTCAATGTCTGCCTTAGTGATAATTACAATTACCCCTACAAAAGATAGTATTACCCCAAGAATTTGAAAAATATTTGTTTTATCAGTTTTTAACAATGAGGAAATAAATATAATCATAACTGGTATTGTTGAAATCATCAAAACTCCACTTATGACTTGAGTGAAATTTAAGGCATAATAAACAATAGAATTAAATATGGTGACGCTCGTGATACCTAAAATAATTAAATATGTTAAATTTTTTTTTATGTAATCTTTTTTATTTAATATTTCTGGAATTGTAAAAGGTGCTAAAATTATCCAAGCAAAAAACCATCTATAAAAATTTAATGAAAAAGGAGGTATTTCATAGTTGCTGGCAATTTTACCGACTATAAAATTTCCTGCCCAAAACAGAACTGATAAAAATAAAAAAATATATGCTAAATTAAATTTCGAGGACACTTACCTGAATCTTAAAGAACTATATGGTTTTAAATCTAAATTTGTATCTACGTTAGCAATCATTTCAGATATTATTTTCCCAGATATGGCTCCCAAAGTCCATCCTAAATGATGGTGTCCAAAAGAATAAAAAACATTTTTATAATTCTTTGACGGTCCAATAACTGGTAAAAAATCAGGCAAGCTTGGTCTAAATCCTAACCATTCGTCTAGGTGTTCAGGAAGACCATCCAACATATCATTAGCGTTATCAATTAAGTTTTTAATTCTTGCTTTTGTTAAAGGATTCTTTAATCCACCAAATTCAACTGTGCCAACCACTCGTAATCCTTGATCCATAGGAGTCATTCCAAAAGCACGATTAGAATAAATAACTGGCCTAGAAATTAACTGATCACAATCCTTGAAATGTACATGATAGCCTCGTTCAGTATCTAAAGGAATATTTTCATGAAGTTTGTCAGTTAATCTTTTTGAAAATGCTCCACAAGCAATCACTAATCTATCAAAAATAAATCTTTGTATCTCTGATCGAATAACCGGTTTTTCATCATCAAAATTCAAATGTTGAATATTTAATTTTAGAAATTTTCCCCCTTTTTGAATAAAATTTTCAAATAATTTGATTAATATTTTTTTTGGATCTCTTGCGTGTCTTGCATAATTATAGAATACACCTCCATGATAAAAAGTTTTTATATTTGGTTCTAGGTCATGTATTTCTTTTGGAGATAATATTTGCTGTTTAACTCCGAGTTCTTTTCTAATATTGATTTCAAGTTCACGACTTTTTAAATTTTGATCATCCCATATATACATAATGCCTTTATTTTCTACTAAACCATTAATATCAATTTCCTCAAATAGTTCATCAAATGCCGGAAGAGCTAGATCTAAAATTTGATGCATATTTTTTGCTGTATTCATCATTTCTTTTTTACTGCAATTAATAAAAAATTTTATAAACCACGGAATCATTTTAGGTACATAATTCCATTTTAATGCCAAAGGTCCTCTTGAACTTAATAGCATTGCTGGAATATCTGCCAAAACATCTGACCGATTAAAAGGAACGGAAGCATAAGGTGAAAAATGACCAGCGTTTCCGTAAGTCGCTGAATTTCCAGGTTCATCTCTATCGAATAATGTTACTTTAAAACCCTTCTTTTGAAGAAACAAAGCATTACAAACACCTTGAATACCAGCGCCTATTACACCAACTTCAATTTTTTTATTATCCACTCCATAAATATAGGGTTAAGTAAGTTTTATAATATAGGATATATAGGCGCGGTATGAAATTAAGATAAATATTATTTTATAAGGTAAAAAGATTTATTGCTTCTAATACAGTCAATTTCATCAAGAATAGAAAAAATACTTTGTTAATTCTATAGGTTTACGTTTAATAAAATATAGATAAATAATAAAATTTTATTCACTTATTTACCAATAGCAAGAATAGTCAAATCATCGCTTAATTTATTTTTACCAGAAATTTTTATTACTTCTTTGGTAATATTTAAAAGTTGAGATTTAAGATCTTGATTATGATTGCTGTTGATAATATCTTTTGATCCTTGAATACCTATTTCTTCTTCTTTCTTGTTTAAGCTTTCTGATAATCCATCTGTAAAAGCAAAGAATCTATGATCATTTAGTTTTTCTTTTTTTACTAAATAAGACGATTTATTTTTTTGTAGAATAACACCAAGTGGGGGCGATTCAGAGTTAAATTCTTTAAAATTTCCTTTTGTGTCTCTTATTAGAACAGGTTGATGACCTCCATTCACCCATGTAATTTCATTATTAATTATATTATACTCACCAATTATAGCTGTTACAAACATTCCACCTGTTTTGGTTTTAAATAAATCATTATTCATATGAAACATCATTTCATCTGGATCCACTTTGTCTTTCGACATAACTTCAAATAAAGTTGAGGCCTTTGCCATTACCATTCCAGCGTGTATTCCTTTGCCAGCTACATCAGCAATTATAAAATAAATACTTTCATTATGCGGATAAAAACTAAAGAAATCTCCAGAAACTTCCCTAGAAGAAATATTAATTCCGCTCACAGGATAATTATCTAAATTTCTTTTTGGTAAGAAATTTTCTTGTACTTTAACAGCAAGATTAACTTCTTGACTTATTCGATCACGCCATTTCTTTTTCTCAGATTCACTAGATTCAAGCTTGCTCATTAATTTATTGTAATAAAGACCAATTACTCCACCTGCGGTAAAAGGGTCTTGTGGACCTCTTACAGTTAAATCTCCTGTTTGTGATTGTTTATTTAATATTGAAATTAAATCGTGTTCAACTGATGTTGCATTATGTTCTGCAATATTTAATCCGAGTTCTTCATGTAAAGGGCTTACTCTTAGTGGATAGAAATTATTTAAGATTTTTAATAAAATAAAAGATGTTACAAAAGAGAAAATTCCAATAGACCCTACTCCAATGAACTGGATTTTAATTTGTTCCCATCTTGTTAAACCAGTATCAAGAATTTCTAAATCTGAAAAAAAACCGACTGCTAAAGTTCCCCATATACCTGCTGCTAAGTGAACCGGTATTGCACCCACTACATCATCTATTTCATATTTGTTTAATATTTCATTAGCAAAAATTGCAACAAGCGATCCAGTAATACCTACAAAAATTGATACAAAAGATGACATTGAATTGCATCCAGCGGTAATTGCAACCAATCCAGCGAGAGGTCCAAGAATTATATAATAAGCATCTGGTTTTCTAAACTTTATAAATGAAGTAGCTAATCCAGTTAATAATCCAAATGATGCTGCAAGAAATGTATTTATCAAAATTAATGGTACGGCATCATCCATGGCTCCATTACTTCCTCCATTAAAACCAAACCAACCAAACCAAAGAATTAATGTTCCAAGAACAGCTAATGGAAAACTAGATCCTGTAAATTTACCTTTGTTGGCTTCAGAATATTTACCAATTCTTGGTCCCAAAATTAAAACTGCTGATAAAGCAATCCAGCCACCGACCGAATGAACTATGGTGCTACCTGCAAAATCGATAAACCCTAGTTCTGAAAGCCAGCCTTTATTGATTGTATCTGCAAGAAGATATCTTGTCTCTTCAGACATGCTTAATTTCATGAGATAGCTAGAAGACCAAGCCCAATGCCCAACTACTGGGTAAATTAGTCCTGTTGCAAGTACAGTGATAATTAAGTATCCAACAAACTTCATTCTTTCAGCTACTGCGCCTGAAATAATGGTAGCTGCTGTTGCAACAAACATGGCTTGGAACACAAAATATGTCATGTATTCCGCTTTATCGGTTGCAAATAAAAACAAATCCGTACCAATAAAACCTTTGTAAGTGCTTCCAAACATCAAACCAAAACCAAAGATCCAAAATACAACAACCGATACACCAAAATCTGCGGCATTTTTAAGAGCGACGTTAATGCTATTTTTATGACGGGATAATCCGGTTTCCATACACATAAAACCAGCTTGCATGATAAATACTAGAATTGCACAATTAATCACCCAAAGGGTATCGACAAATGATTTTACGACATCTATATCAACGCCCGTCATTTAAATTATTCTTTTTTTTTCCAGATAAAATAAAAAAGATAAGGCGCAGTTGCAGGAATGATACCAAACCAAAACCATTCATCCCATCTAAAGCTCTTATCTAAAGTAGCGCTTCTTAAACCATTCCACCAAGTTAAATAACCAATGAATATTATCCAACCAAGGCTGATTGTTATATATAGTTTTTGTCTATGAGAAAGTTCTTCTTTAAATATGTTTGATATAAATTTTTTTAAATTTTCTAAATCCATTTAGTTTTACTAACAATAACTGTTTCTTGTGTACGCATTTTGAGAAGTCATAGTAACCTCACAATTTGATGATCCACTACCATCTTCAAGTGCTACGACTGTATATGCTGTGCCATCCAGTGCTGTACAAATATTATATCCCATATCTTCTGGAATTGTATCTGAACCTCCTAAGAGTTCAGTTTCTATTTCACCAGATGTGACGCTACTTGGCGTACATTTGCCAGATCCTGCGCTAGGGTTACTGTAATACGCACCATTTTCTGAATAATATTCTGTTTGACCTAAAGAAATTTGCATCATTACATTTTCTGCTGATTTTTGTTTTGCAGAAGATACATAGCCTTGATAAGCTGTAACTCCTACAGCTGATAAAATCCCAAGAATGGCTACAACAACCAAAAGTTCGATCAATGAAAAACCATAACTCTTGGTTAACATAAATTTATAAAAACAAAATTCCTTACTCGAGAGTGTATGTGTTTGTTAGTGTCGAGTCAGTTGCGCACGCTGCACCCGAATACTTAAAACATGTACTTAATGTTAGAGTTTCAGATGCTGCTGATAAAACTACATTTCCAGCAACAGCTTTTCCGGATGGGGCTGTTCCAACAATTGCATAGCTTCCATCATAGGGATCCTTATCTTCAAGTGGTGAATTTGAAGCAGTGGTTAATAGTGTAACAACATCAGATGCACCTTGTGAAGCACATTTAATATGTTGTGCGGCAGTAGTTGTATTCTTAGCCATTACTAGTCCTGAGCTATCTATAGAACATTTTTGCCATTCGGCTGCTATATATTTTAAAAGATTCGAATGAATAGCTTTTGTGGTACTTTGTTTAGCTCCACTTGTATAGCCACTGTATGCTGTAACTCCAACAGCTGCCAAAATTCCGATAATTGCCACAACAACTAATAACTCAATAAGAGTAAAACCTTTACTGTTAATTTTTTTCATTTCTTAAAATTCCTCCAAATTAATTACTTATCACTTAATTATACTATTTATTATTAATTATACTATTTATTATTGAGATATTATAAAACGAGTAATCAAAATGGGTCAAGAAAATAACGTAAAAGTTGTTGATTTTATTTAAAAATTAATAAATAAATGCGCTATGTCATATAAAGTCACTGAAGAAGGTAACATTTCTACGGTATTTCTTGATGGTGAGATCGATATGGAAGTCACTGACAAGGCTAAAGAAGTGATTATGCCTTTAATTGAGGCTAAAAAAGAAGTTCATATAAATTTAAAAGAAGTTCAATACATGGATTCGTCTGGTATTTCTGTTCTTATAGAAAGTCACCAAAAAGCAACGGAGCTTGGAACTAAAGTTACTTTAAAAGAGATAAGTAAATCAGTTTTGAAAGTGATTATGATGGCAAAATTGGAGCAGATATTAAATCTGGATTAAATGTCTGTAAAAGAGCAAAAAGATTTTGATGTAAGCGCAGCAAGCCTTAAAGAAATAAGAGCTTTTGCAAGAGAAGTTTTATCGAAAGTTCCTGAATTAGAAAGTACTACGGATGATGTAGTTTTGGCATTAGCGGAAGCTGCACAAAATGTTGTTAAGCATGCATACAATGGTCATCCAACTGCTGATCAAATGCGAGTGGAAATTTGTTACGAAAATAAAGTTTTAACTTTAGAACTTTTGGATAAAGGTGAGCCTGCCGTTCCAGAAAATATTAAACCTAGAAAGCTAGATGAGATTAGACCTGGAGGTCTTGGTACATTTTTTATTGGTCAAATAATGGATGAAATTGTTTTTAAAACTAGTAGAAAAGATTGGATTAATCACTTAGTTCTAACTAAAAGATATTAATTTAAAAAAATTACTGGCCGATTATTGCACCAACATTAAAGATTGGTGAATACATAGCGATCATCAATCCTCCAATCATGGTACCCATAAATACAATCATAATTGGTTCAATCAAACTCGACATATTATCCACTGCTGTATCAAATTCTTCCTCATAATAATTTGAAACAGAAGTAAACATTTCATCCAAACTACCGGTTTGTTCTCCGACTGAAATTAGCTGACTGAAAGTTGATGGAAAAGTTGGTTCTTTTAAAAATAATTTTGTCAATGTGTCTCCTGAGAAAACTCCTTTTTTAACATTTTCTAATGCTTGAGTAACAACATCGTTATTACTAACTTGTTTTGCAATCTCTAAACTTTCCAGCAAATTTACACCAGCAGCACTAAGATTTCCCATAATAAGTGATACTCTTGCTATTAAAGATTTTAAAATCATATCTCCAAAAACTGGCATCTTTAAAACTCTTCCATGCCACTTATATCTAATCGCAGGTACTTTTGTAGTTAAATACTTAAATACAATATAAAATATTGCTACTGATATTCCTGTAACCAATCCTCCCGTTCCTCTCATAAAATTACTTGCTGTCATGATTACCGCTGTTGGTGTTGGTAATGGAACTCCCATACCTTCATACATTTCGGCAAATATAGGTACTACTTTAATTAACATAAAAACCATAACGGTTATTGCTGTAAAAAACATTACAGCAGGATACATAAGCGCACCTTTGATTTTCTTTTTTACTTTTTCTCTTTTTTCTAAAGATTCCACTAATTTCAACAAAAATACATCTAATTTACCGCTAGCCTCACCTGCTTTGATTAGGTTCACATATATATTGTCAAAAACTTTAGGGTATTTGTCAAAGCATTTAGATAGAGTAACTCCTCCTTCCAAGCTTTTTCTAATATCTTCAACAATAATTTTTAATTCTGGGTGTTCAAGTTGATCTCTCAGCATTGAAAGAACATTCAATATTGGTAATCCCGCTTTTACCATCGTTGCAAATTGTTTTGAAAAAATTACAACATCTGCTGGTTTTATTTTCTTCTTAAATAAGGAAAAACCACCACCACTTTTTTTTTTACTTTTTTCGGCGATTTTTTTTTTGGTTCTTATTATTTTGGTGATTATAATTTTTTGTTCTTTAAGCTTATAAGAGGCTTCATCTTGATTGATCGCATCAATCGTGCCTTCTACATATTTTCCTGCTGAAATTCCTTTATAGGAAAATGTTTCTGATGACATGATTTATTAACCCATAGTGAGTACACGTTCGTACTCTCTAAAATTTAAATCTCCACTCAAAATCATTTCACGTCCCATATCATTCATGGTTCTAAAGCCCTCTTTGATTGCTATTTCTCTTAGTTCAGGAGTTGTTGCTTTTCTAAGAATTGCTTCTTTAACTGCTTTTGTAATATTTAGCACTTCATAAATACCCATACGACCTTTGTAACCACTGTCTTTACATTTTGGACAACCTTTTCCTCTGACAACTTTTGCTCTTGAAGCTTGTTCAGCTGTAAATCCAAAATCTGTTAAAACTTTTGGTGTAATATCTGGATCTTCCTCTCTACATTCCACACAAGTTTTTCTAGCCAAACGTTGTCCCAAAACAAGACTACAAGCAGCACTAATTAAATAATCAGGTGTTCCCATATTTTGTAATCTTGTAATTGTACTTGGTGCATCATTAGTGTGAAGTGTACTAAACACTAAGTGCCCTGTTAATGCAGCTTTTAATCCAATATCAACAGTTTCTTTATCTCTCATCTCTCCAACTAGAATTATCTCTGGGTCTTGACGTAGAAAAGATCTTAAAGCTGTAGCAAAATTTAAACCAATATCATCTTTAATTTGAACTTGTGCTACTCCATCCAACTCGTACTCGACAGGATCCTCCGCAGTTAAAATATTTAAATGAGGTTTGGATACTTCTTTTAGAATACTATAAAGAGTTGTAGTTTTACCAGATCCTGTTGGACCGGTTACCAGCACTAATCCTTGAGTACTATGTATTGCTTTTCTTAAAATTTTTAAATCATTTTCGTCGAAATTTAATTGTTCCAAACTAATATCTCCAGCATCCTTATTTAGAACCCTCATTACTATTCTTTCATTAGTTGCTGTAGGCAAAATTGAAAGACGAAGGTCAACTACTTTACCCTCTATTTTAAATGGTATTGCACCATCTTGCGGTAAACGTCTTTCTGCAATATCTAGTTTACCCATAATTTTAAATCTAGTTACAACAGCACCATAATTTGAATGTAAAAATTTTTTAAAATGTGTTTGTTCTTGAAGCATACCATCTAATCTATATCTAACTCTTGAAGAAAATCTGTAAGGTTCGATATGAATATCTGACACTCCAGATTTAATTGCTTCTGCTACTACTGCTGTACTGAATCTTATTACCTCAGACTCATTCTCTATTGCCTCTATGTCTTCTTCGGGTGTTTCTTCTAAAACTTCAGCACTTTCGTCAACTTCATATTCAAAAGTTTTAGTTTTTTCTTCTTGTTCTTGTTGTTCTTGTTTTTCTGCATTTGCTGCTTTAATTGATTTTATTGTTGTTTCTTCCCCTTCAAGTAGTTTTGTAATAAAATCAGAAATATTTGATACTTTTGCTGCATGCAGTTCAATTTCCATTTTTGTAATTGTTTTTAAATTTCTCATTAAGCTCAATTTTGAACTATCTGAAATTGCTATGTGAAGTGTTTTGTCTTCAATTTTGAATGGTGCAATAAAATTCATATTTATGTAGTTTGAAGGTAATACCAATTTTATTTGATCGGTTATTGGAATATTTGTGAGATCAATTGTAGCTAAGGATTGTTCCTTAACCAAAAGATCCAAAATTTTTTCTTCATCGGTTAATTCTAATTCAAATACCGCATCTAATTGTGATTTCTTTCCTTCTGTTGAAACTTTTTTAATATTGGCTAAATCTTTTCCTGAAATAATATCCTGATCAATAAGGATATTAATTAAATTTATTTCTGACTCTCTACTTATATTTATCATTATAGAACTCTTGGTGCTATGAATATCAGTAATTCATCTAGGCTATCATTTGTTGTCTTTCCTTTAAACAGGTTTCCTATTACTGGCACATTACCTAAGCCTGGAGTTTGTGATTTACTGTTAGCTTTTACATTTTTTTTAATTCCACCAATTACAACAATATCGCCATCTGCTACTAGTAATTTTGTTACAATTTCCATCTTGTTAATAGGGGGTTCATCAGCGCCTCCTGATTTATCTGGAGTGTCATTATTTACTTTAATATCTAATAGAATATTTCCATCTCCAATGATGCTTGGTATAACTTCTAATTTTAATGCAGCTTCTTTAAATGAGGTTGAGGTTGTGCCTTCTGAGGTCGTTTGATAAGGAATTTCTTGACCTTGGGTAACTGTTGCAAGTTGATTGTCTAGAGTAAACACTTTTGGATTTGAAATTGTTTTACCCATTCCTATTTTCTCTAAAGCTGTAATTTCAGCTTTTAAAACTGCAGAACCTGTTTTTCTTAAAATTCCAATTCCACTTGTGGCTGAACCCACTGCAAAATCCGTTATTGAGTCAGTTTTTGAACCTAGGGCTGCTGAAGTATCATCAAAAGTTCCTGCAGAACTAGTGCCGATTACACCACCAGCTTGTTTAGCGCCTGTTCGTTTATAATAACCACCAAGTTTAACACCAAGAGCCCTTTCAAAATCAGAATTTGCTTCAATAATGAATGCTTCAATTAAAACTTGTTTAGTTCTAACATCAATTTCTTTGATCACTTTATCAACAACGTCTAAATCTTTTTCTTTACCTCTAACAATAATTGATCTCGTTGTAATTTCTTCGGTAATTTGAATAGGGATGTATGAACTTTCTCCAGCAGCTGAGGTAAACAATTCATTAAGAGTTTTTTTTGCTTGTTCTGGTGAAATATAATAAAGTCTAAATATCTCAGAAAAAATTGGTTCTACGCTATCTTCTAATTCAACCTTCTTTTTAACTGCCTGGGCTCTTTCAGATTTATAACTTTCTTGTGCTGTTAAATTTTCTGGTGAGTGTACTCTTATTAAATTGCTAACGACATCAATATCCGATGCATAATTGTTCATATCTAATAGCGCTTGAAATGTCTTGTCCCATGGTACATCTATTAATTCTGCAGTAATAGCACCTGCTACCTCGTCTCCGACCAAAACATTTATCTCACCAATTTTGCCCATTAATTCCATAGTTTCTTTAAAATCTAAATTCTTAAATTTTAATGTAACTCTTTGTTTTAATAATGGGTAAGTATCAGGAATTAATAAATAATTTCTCTGCACTTGAGATGATATTTTTTTTCTTTTTCCTAACTTTCTAGTGTCTCCTTCAACAGGTTTTGGTCCCATTTCCAAAGTTTTTGCGATCTCAGCTTTGCCAGATTTTTTAATATCATCTTTGATTAATGGTGTGTTGTGTTTAAAAGGTTTATTATATTTTTTAGCAAATTTAGAATTAGCACATCCATTTAAAATCAGTGCAAATATAATTATTCCAATAAATTGGATTGTTTTTTTAATATTCATCTGCTTCTCTTATCCCGCCGTTAAAATCAATAATAATGTAAGTTTTGTCATCTTTTTCAAAAATCGCTTCCGTTAATCTTAAATCTGCCAATTTAATTTTTCCCAAATGTTGACCTAGTGTTAATGTCAATACTTCTCCCGATGAGTTAGCTAAAGCAATATAACTATGATCTTTTCCAGAAATTAATCCTACAAGTTTAAAATTATATAAACTCATTTCATCTTGTTCTTCTCCGTCATCCAATCCAGTTCGTGCTTTATTGGTATTTCCTTCATTTCCAGCAAAAGGATCATTTAATGGAACTTCTTCATCTTCTTGAAGTTCTTTTACAATTTCATTTACTTGCTCTTTTAATTTTCCTTTATCAGTGTCAGCTGCAAAACTAATTGTTGCAGAAAGCAAAAATATTATAAAAAATAAATTTTTAAAAAAATTCATCCGGTAACCCCACTATTGTTAATGTCCCTTTTACTACTATCGCTCCAGTTGAGTCGTTTTGTACTATACTTATGGTCTCTTTGTCAAAATTTAGCATTTTTTTGGATTTAGATACTGCTCTTTTGAACTTAATAAAGCCTAGAAAATTTCCCTTGATTTCATATTCTACAGGAATTTTATAATAAGAAATCATTTTTTTTTTTATGTTTTTTTCAGCTTGCTTGGCCATTCCTTCTTTCAGGATTGGTTTTGCTTTTTTCTTTTCAATTTTTGAAATCACTAATCCGTAATTTCCCGCAAACCGACTAAAGGTATTATATAAACCTTCAACTTCTGCCTTGGAATGAAATAAAGTAGATTTTTCTTTAACTTCAGGACTTAATTTTTTTATTCTTGCTTTAAGAGTAGCTATATCATTTTCAAATTGATTGATTTCGTTTTGTTTTAATAATTTGTCTTCATATTTTGCTTTTCGATCTTTGACCAATGGATTTAAAACTGCATAATAAACTATTAAAAATAATATTATTGACCCTAAACCAATTCCAAATTTGATTAATGTCTTTTTATCTGCAACAGCTAAAATCTTTTCTTTAATGTCGCTCATTTGCATATTTTTTAAATCCATTATACGTTCTCCAATACACAAGCTATTTTGAAACCTTTCATTGCAGTTTTGCCTTTCTGACCTGTGCTTGGTAATGACATGGATGCAAGTGACGCTTGTGAAATTAAACTTTTAACATTTAAATTATTTATTAATTTTAAAATATCTTGATCGCTATAAGCAAATCCTTCAATAATAACTTGATTGGATCCATTATATTCCAACTGCTTAAACTTAATTCTTTTTGGAACTGCAGATGCTATTTGAGCCAATACTCTAAAGCTTAATGTTTTATTTGATTTAATAGAAGTGCTTAGTTTTAAAGATTTATTTAACATTCCAAGTTCTTTTGCAAGATTACCTTTTTCAATTGTTTTTAATTCGTGAGTTTGAAGTATCTGATCATAACCAACTATTTTTTTACCCAATGTTTGAATTTGCCAAAAAGACAAACCAAATAAAATTATATAAACAGCAGCAACAATGCCTACTACCCCTTTGAAAGCAAAATTTGAAAATACTTTTGCTTTCTTTTGTGCCATCATATTTTCTCTGTTAGGCAATAAATTAATATTTTTAACTGCTGTTACAAATTTGTAGTAACCAAATACATCTAGCTTTCTAAATGCTAATCCAACTACAGTTGAAAAATAAGATCTATTCTCTAATTTAACACTTTCTTCTAATTGAGCAGGAATTTTAATTCCTTCCAGTGGGTCAAACAAATTAAACCCCGTGTTCACCATATTTTTTCTAAAACTTGCTAAATACTCTTCTACATTTTGTAAATTGGAAGTTACTCTTAAATTTCTAATTCTTTTTTCGTATTTTGTTTCAAAATCCTGAACAGCTTGTTTAACCTGCGTCATATACCTTCTAACCAATGCTTCCATTTCTTCTTGGTTATTAGACTCGATTAAAGTTTTTCTATCCTGACTTCTAATAAATATATCTGTAATAATTGGATTGTTTTCATATAAAATCATTACATAATTTTCATCTAAACCAAATTCTAAAACTGCAGTTAAGTTAGATTCTTCAATTGATCCTGCTATTTGATTTATTTGATCAACAGCTGACTTTAACGCAAAACATTTAACGTCAATGATAACGGCACTCAATCCACCTTTTTTAATTATTTCTGTGTAGCTATTAATGTCTGATAATTTTGATGCCACAAAAAGAATATCCATGGTATTTGCAGTTTGGTTTCTATTTATGACTTGATGGAATATTGAATAGTCTTCTAGATTATCCGTAAGTTGAACTAAATTTTCCCACAAAGAATCTGAATTAATGGCAGTTGCTAATTCTTCATCAGTCATTAAAGGACTGGTTACAACCCTAATAATTGCACTTGTTACAGGAATTGCTATCGCTGCATTAGTAGTTGTAATTTTTGATTTTTGTAATGCAAGTTTCAATTCATCGGCAACTTTGTCAGGATTTTCTAAAACTGTGCTTCCCTCTGATAATCCTTCTATTTTATGAACATAAAATCTATCTAAAATCCATTGATTAGACTTATTACTTGTTAATTGTGCCAGTCTGATTTCTTGAGGTGTTAACTCTACACCTATCATTTCTTCACCTTGAATTGCAGATTTACCTAATCTATTTTTTAGAAATTTTGCAAAAAAACTTTTTTTTTTTTTATCGCTCCCCGAAGCAGGTGAAGGAACCAGAACTTCTGTCTTACCTTTTTTTTTAAAAAGATTTGAGAATGGATTTTTCATAAAATAATTATAAACTACCTAATATCAGCGTAGCTATATATAATAATATCTCAACTATTACACGAATAAATTTTTAAGTGATTAAATTAGGCTTAATTTGCAATTAATTACATTGAATTTAATGATATATTGTATTTATTAGCATTATGTTTGAAAAACTTGAAGAATTAGCAAAAGATAATAAAAAAATTTCTGACTTTCATGTCAGAGCAGGATCGCCTTTAGCATATAGACAAACTGGAGAAATTATTAAGGTTCAAGACGTCTTGGTTAAACCCCAAGACTTGAAGGATTTACTGTCAATGAACTGTAACGAATCAGAAATAGACAGATTTGAAAAAACTCATGAACTAGATTCTGCTGTTATGCTGAGTGGTTTAAGATTTAGAGCTAACTTTTATAAAACAATTAATGGTCCTGCCGCTGTACTGAGAAGAGTGGAAAGTAAAATTCCTGAAATGGATCAATTTAATCTACCACAATCTCTCTATGATGTAGTGGATTATCATAAAGGATTAGTTTTAGTTACTGGACCAACTGGTTCAGGAAAATCAACCACACTAGCTGCAATTGTAAATGAAATAAATAAAACAAGATCTACAAATATTGTAACGGTTGAAGATCCTGTAGAGTTTATACATAAAGATAATAAAAGTATTATCTCACATCGAGAAGTTGGAAAACAAACTCAAACTTTTGCAAATGCATTAAGAGCAGCATTAAGGCAAGATCCAGATGTAATTTTAGTTGGAGAGATGAGAGATCTTGAAACAATAAGTTTGGCATTAACAGCTGCTGAAACAGGACATTTAATTTTTGGAACTTTGCATACGAGTGGTGCACCAGCTACTATAAATAGACTTATTGATGTATTTCCTCCAGAACAACAAGAACAAATTAGAGCACAAATTTCAACTTCTTTAAAAATGGTTATGACTCAAAGATTGATAAAAACAAAAGATGGGCAAGGACGTGTTGGTGCTTTCGAAATAATGAAATGTACTCCTGCAATTCAAAACTTAATTCGAGAAGCAAAAATTCATCAAATTCCAAGTATTATGCAAACAGCAGTTCGAGATGGAATGATTACCATGGATAAATCCTTAGAAGAATTGGTTAGGTCAGGAAAAATAGATGCCGGTGCTGCAAAAGCAGAACATTAAAGGATTTTCACTACTTGAATTATTAGTGGTCGTAGTCATTGTGGCAATTGTCTCTGCTGTCGCTTATCCAAATTTTTCGTCGTGGAAAACGGATAGAGAGTTAAGACAAGGTGCAGAAAAAATTACAAATTTAATTGCAGGTATTAATACTCAAGCACAGAGAGGATCTTATCCTTATGTTCAAGTTCATATATCACCTTCAGGTACGGCTGGTGGAGGTTCATCTAGTGTTACTTTTACTTCTAAAGGAATGAAACAAAGTACATTAAGCAGCAAATTAAATGCAGGAACAAGTTTAACTTGTCCTATGACAGATGCTGGTAAAGGTGATTGGGATGTAGATGTTGCGGAATATAGATTAGAAAACCTTGCAGTACATTTTGATAGTGATGGAGCAGTTTGTTTTTCTAAAGATGGAAGTTTATTTGGAAAAGAAGGAAAAATCAAAGCCAATCTAAATGTTACGATTGAAAAAGTAAATTCAGATAATTACGTGATAATTTGTACTTTAAAAAATGCAGCAAAAACAGGAAATGAATGCGCAATAAATCAGGCAGGTGGCTTGGAAAAACCTGCATACTTGGTACAATGGTCTAGATTTGGTAATGTAACTAAATTTAAATGGAGCGGTAGTGGTTGGAATAGGCAGTAAAAGTTTAAAAGAAAAAGGTATGACAATTCTAGAAGCGTTGATTTCAACAGCTATTGTTGGAATTGGATTTGTAGCCATATTTCAAATGGTTAATTATTCTATTCAATCTGTTGATGTTTCAGGAGAAAGGACAAAATCGAATTATTTAACAGCAATGGTAGCAGAAGACTTAATAGGAGACAAAAACTCAGATATATCGGGCAAAAAACTTTATAATTGGTTAGTAGATAATAAGAATAGCGATGGAAATACGTGGTCGATGGGAACTTGCTCTTCAGGGGTTTCTAGCACTGGTAATTTATCTGATGTTCAAAAAGAAAAATTTAGAAAATGGGATAACCGATTTTCAACAAAAAGAATTAAATGTAAAAGTGCTAAGGACAAAAAATCTTTTAAAATATTTGATATTTGTCGAAAAGGTTGCACTTACACTAACACGACCGCATATGATAAAATTTATCTCGGGAGAATGGAAGTGAACATGAACAACGGTACAAAGAAAAAATATCTTTATTTTCAAATTCATTAATGAAAAAAAAATTTAGTTCAATAGCGGGTGTTACATTAATAGAAATTTTAATTGGTCTTATTATTTCTGTAATCATGATGGGGGCAATGTATACATCTTATTCTGTTGTTAATAGCACCTACTCACAAATAACTGACAAAGCAAAAATCAGTCAATCAGGGAGAGATATAATTGGAATGCTCATGAGAGATGTTCGAATGGGTGGATATAAATATTTCAATGACAATATAAAAACAGATAGTGTTAACCATGCACCTCTCGTTATTACAAAAAGATCAGGCGCCGCTACTCCTGTAGATTGCGATAAATTAGAAATAGTTTATGGAAGTGTTGATTATGACAAGAATAAAGCTGTAGACAAAAGATATACTCACACAAAATATAAAATTACTTACCAATGCAAACCATCAACAATTATAGATAAAGCTGTAGCGGGTGGCAAAACCAAGATACAAGCTTTTGCGATTTATAAATCAAAACAGAAATGGGATGCAAGTGGAACTGGAAGTTGGGCTGATCCTAGCACGGATGGTAATGACAAAACTTATCCTGATCAAAAAATTATTGATTATGTTCAAGATTTAGTCTTCCATGCCACAGATGAGAACGGTCGCATTATTTCTCCACCTCCAAATCCATCCAAGAATCATAATGTAGATAAACTTTATAGTATTAAAACTATAGACATCGCTTTAACAATGAGATCAAAAAACAATTTTTTTAAATCTTCAAAATCTAGAACAACACATGCTTTAAGTGATACTGGGAGAAATATTACTAAAACTGATAAATATTTAAGAGATACAATAACTGTATCTGCGCATGCAAGAAATTTGGGATTGCAATGAAAAATAAAAACGAAAAAGGATTTGCTTTAGTTTTATCTTTAGTTTTATTGCTCGTAATGTCATTGATGGGTGGAGCTTTAATTGTAATTTCTGCAGGAGATCATCAAAGTAATAATACGAGCGACCAATACCAGCAAACTTTTTATGTAGCAGAAACATCTTTATTAGAAGGTGAAAAATACCTTCTAAATCAATTTTTGGGACCTTGGGATACATCTACTCATGCTAGAGATGTAACGAAAAGAAATCTGCCAATAAACAAAACTGCAGTTTTCACTGGTGCTATGAGTAAAGAAAATTACACGAGCTCAGATGGTTTTAACGCAAATACAGGAACTATCTGTTATAACAGCTTTCCTGATATAGATCGTACAGAACTAAAAGTAGTTGTTGCTCAAAGTTGGAATTTTGGAAAATTAATAAGAGATAGTTTTAATACCAATGCATCTGTTTCAGAACAAAATGAAGCTGATAATCACCTAAAAAAGTTTTATTATGAATTTTTTATCACAAGAATAGGGGCCGCTCCTTTTAGAGGATATGGCGCAAGTGTTAAAAAATCAGCTACAAACACTGGAAATGACGGTATGGCTTTTAGAATTTATGGTTGTGGCATGTTTAAAGAAAAGAGCGGTGCACCATTAAATGGAATTACAATGGTGATTCCTCTAGAAAGCACCATTATTTTACCTCAGTAAAACGACCAGAATAGACAACGACCACTGTAGAATGTTAATAATTGGATATATAAATATAAAATTATGAAGATTTTTAAAGAAGTAATACTTACTATAATAGCTTTCTCTTTATATATATCATCAGCTCAGGCAGCTTGTGATTTTATCATTAATATTGGGGACAAAAAAACAAAGTTAGTTGAAAAAATTGCAGAACCAATACCAATGTTTCCAGGTCAGTTTATGTTACCAGTTCAATCAACTGAACTATGCCCACATGATAATCTCGACATGGATATAGCTGTTGAATACATATTTTTAGAAGATGATGCTGCAATTAGACTTGCTGCAATTAGAATGCTTGTTTTAAACGATGGAAAAAACACACTAAGTAATAAACTTACACTGATGAATTATGCAAAAAAAGTTTATGGAGACTTTGACACTGGTCAAAACCCAGGCATTTATAATAATTTTAATGTTTGGGAAAAATCTCAAAGCATAGTCATTTATAAAAGATTGCTGGATGCAGAGGACATGATTGTGGAGGAAATTTATATTTCAAATAAAAAATATGATGAAAAGCTTGGTAAATTTTATTACGATCTTGAAATGAACGAATTAAAAGAAGACGAAAACACAAATTAATTTATGAGATCAAAATTTTTTATAATTAATATTTTATTATCAATTCTTTTGCTTGCAGGTAATGCGTTTTCAAAAGCTTTGCCTCCAGGATCAGGTATTGGAGATGTTCCTGCAAACGTATTAATCCTTTTAGATAAATCAGGAAGTATGGGAGCAAGAATGACTAGTGGTGCAGGCATTTATTACCCTGTATCAATTGCAGTTGATAGCAGTGGCAACGTCTACGGAGGGCAATATACTAACTATGGAATTAAAAAATTTGAGTATGCAACTAGTGGAGTTGACACATCTTTTGGAAGTTCAGGAGTTTACAGGGGATCAGGTAATTGTAGATCATATTATCCTTATGAAATGAAAGTACATAATGGATATCTTTATGTTGCTGGATTTTATGCTCACAGGGTTTTCAGAATAAATTTATCAACCGGTAAATGTGATTGGAATACGTCTGCAAATTATGCACACTCACTAGATATCCAAAATAATATTTTATATGCCTTTGGCAATAATAAAATGATAGTCCGTAACTTATCTACAAACCAGAATATATCGTGTTCTTTTAGCGGTAACTTAAAAAGTAATGGCAGTTGGAGTTACAATATTGCCATAGACCCTTCAGGAAGTAATTTGTATGTTCATAGAAATAGATTTATATATAGATATGCTATAGGCGGCAACAAATGTCCTAACACTAATTATTCTAGTCGAATTAAAAGAAATAGTTGGCAATATTCTTTTGGGATGAGGTTTCATCCAACGGATGATAGCATTCTTTATGCTACAAGCCATTACCAACACAAACTTTTCAAATTTACTTTAAACGGAGCGAAAAATTCTTTTTCATCTGTCTCTTCTGTAGGAAAATGCTGCACGGGAACATCTACTGCTTCAAACGTTAAAATGTACTATCCAGCGAGCATTGCAGTTGATTCATCAAATAACAGAATTGCAGTTGCTAATTTTAATAAAAGCTCACTTGCATTTTTTGATTTAAACCTAGGTTTTCTTAAAGAAATTGGCGGAAGTGCAGGAACAAGAATGAGCGGAGCTCATGAGGCTATTAAAGCTATTGTAACAGATGCGTCTTTAACTTCTGGTGTGGATTTTGGCTTTGGATATTGGGCATGGGGTGGAAATCCTGGTTTTAAGAGTTGGTCTGGAAATATAACCACTGGAAAAGCAAACCCATGCAATAATACAGCATGCGTAAAGGTCAGAGCTCACAAAGGTGGAGCAGCAAGAATTAATCAAATTGTAACATCAGTAAGTCCAGGAGGAGGAACAAATGCAGCAGATTGGGCAAAACAGGCTAAAGAATATTATTTACATAAATCTTTATCACCCATTGATAAAAATCTATCCTGTCAAAATAGCTATGTATTAGTTATTGGAGATGGAGTTTGGGGTAATCATAATTCAGCTAAAAATATTGTTACAACTTTATTAAATAGTCACAAAATTAAAACTTTTACAGTTGCTTATGGAGGAGGAATAAGTTCATCGGGTATATCCAACTTTAGAAAAATGGCACAAGCAGGTGGCACCAATGATGTAATTATTGCCAATACAACCGCTTCTTTAAAATCGCAATTGAAAGCTGCAATCTCCCAAATTATTGCATCAAAATTATCTTTTACTGCGCCTGCAATTACTGCAACAATTGAAAAAGGTGGATCCTTGTATCAAGCACAATTTGATTATGTACAAAACAAAGAATGGCAAGGAACATTAAAAAGAACAGCAATTAGTTCTAGCGGCGTTATTGATACAAAAGATAGTGGTAACTGGAGTGCCGCACAAGTGCTACCTACTCCAACTAAAAGAAAAATTTGGAGTCAAATACCAGGTGTAGATTACAAAACAGATTATAATAATTTTACAGATGCTAATTGGACTGACATACAAACATTATTTCAATTAACCAACAATGAAGTTGCTGGATATCATAGTGTCACCGACAACCCTGCTAATACCAGAAGATGTAAAAATACTTCTGGAGTTGCAGATGGTACTGATGATGATATTAAAGGTTTAATTAATTTTATTAGAGGCGAAGACTATTTTGATTATGACGCTGATTGTAATTTAACTGAGACAAGACCTAATCCTCTAGGAGATATATATCACTCAGAACTGATAGTTATTGGAGCTCCTAGTGCTGAAACCGCATTTGTTAATCAAAACCAAGAGGCTTATTTTAGATCTATAAATGGTTATGATTCATGGGCTAGTAGTCTATCAGCTAGGGAAGAAGTTATTTATGTTGGGGCAAATGATGGGATGCTTCATGCATTTAGAGCTAAAGATGGAGTTGAAAAATGGGCTTTTGTTCCTCCTTTAATAGCTCCAACAATTCCATTAATGGTAAATGCAAATTTAAATAAAGCTGGAGCTGGTGGATCTAATGCAATTTTTGGTGTCGACGGTTCTCCTGTAGTACATGATATGTATTTTAAGAGTCCTTTGGATAATGCAGTTAAATGGCATACTATAATGTTTTTGCCTTATGGGCGAGGTGGTAATGGTTTCTCTGTATTAGATATTACTCATCCTGACAAACCATTACATTTATATTCTGTATTAAACGATACCACTTTGCACAAAGTTCATATTGCAGATCACCAAGGTAATCTTTTAGGACCCTACGATTATGTAGCTAATTCTTATGGGTTAGGCTCTTTTTTAGAAGCAGTACAAGTCACTGATAATGCTAATATGGGAACTGGTTCCATGATTTGTGATGCAACTGGTAATAACCAATGTTACAAATCTAAAAAGTGGACGTTTCCTGTTAGAGGGGTAACAAAATCTGATTTAACAGTATTAAAAGACGGATCTAATTATACACACTTTCAAGTTACTCAAGATAGCAACGGTGATACCGTTTTAACTTTTGGTAATGATATAACTTACTATGGTGCAGATCCAGGTGATAATACAAAAACTAGTACGGAACTTGGGGTATTAATTAAACCAACTGCAGCAGTTATGGGTGTAACAACTCAGCCTGAATACGACTATAGTAAGCTTGGAGAAACTTGGTCTGCTCCTAGAATATTTAGACTGCCTAATAACGGAGCTGGAGATACTGCTACATACGATGATATTTACGTTGCTGTTATGGGTGGTGGATATGGAACTCAATTTGAAGGAGTTGGAAATGCTTTATTTGTAATCAACCTGGAAGATACAGCTTATCCAGGAAGAGTGCATAAAATAATAGATATAGAAGAACTACCAGATTCATCAAGTGATATTATAAATTCTACACCAGGAACTCCGGTTGTGATTACCGCAGATACAGCAAGAGGAGTAAATTTTAGAGGAGCATTAGTTTACATAAATGATTTTGAGGGAAAAATTACTAAATTTAATTTAACAAATATGAGCGATGACGGTGATGGAAACGCTATCGCTTTATATGATAATACAACTCTATTCTGGGCAGGATCTAATAAAACAAATGGTAGATATATGTATCATTCAATGGATGCAACAATAGGTCAAAGTACAAATTCACTTTGGCTGTATGCAGGAACTGGGGACTATGAAAGAATAGTTGATTCATCAAGCGGTATACAAAACTTATTGCTTGGTATTAAAGATCGTCATTATCCGCTGTACAAAAAAGTTAAAACTCCAAGCAAAGCAGACGATTTAACAAATTGTAAAAATACAACGAACGATCAATCGGGTGCTAATTGTCCTGAAAATGCAGATAGAGGTTGGTACGTAACTTTAAATTACTCTAAAAAAGTAACAGCCGAACCAACAGTTTCAAGTGGATTAGTATATTTCCCGATTTACAAACCTTCTTCTTCGGTTAACAAATGTAGTTTAGGAGATGCATTTATTTGTGCCATTGATGATGAGTGTGGAACAAACTTTTCATCTAGATTAGGTAAAAATACAGGTGCACAAAGTAGTGAAAAATGTAGATATGTTGGTCAAGGTGTATTATCTAGAATTGTAACGTTTGCAGGTAAGTTATTTGCAAACATTGCGGGCCAATCAACTTCGGGAAAAGACTTAGTGACTATGAAAGCTGCTGCTGGTGAAGTTACAACGTATAGAAGTTCTTGGAGACAAAACTACTAATTTAAGCAATCAAGACAAATTTTTCTAGAGGTTTAAATATTTTAAGTAGAAATATATAATCCAGGCAAACATAGTAATCATTGTAGAAAATATTAAGGCAAAACCTACAAGACTATCTTGGTTAACTTTTTTTCTCCATTTTTTTGGAAAGAAATCCAATGAATAAGCATACACAATTATAAAAATATTAAATGCTGAGAAAATAATATTAATGAATAAAAACTTGTCCATTGATTATTAATAACTATTGTCAGCTTAATTATAAACCCATATTTTAATATTTAGCTATATAGGCCTATTTTGTCATGAAATTTTCTTAGCTTTTTTAAAGCAACTGCATAGGCTGCTGTTCTAAAATTTAAATTTTTATTTTTATTTTTTTCCACCAATATTTCTTGAAAAGATTCTCTCATGGTATCTTCAAGCCCAGAATAGGCTAGGTCTTTTTCAGTTGCTCCTGATGTAATTTTTTTATAAAGCGAGGGTGGTATTGACTTATTTGTTGTTTTTTCAATTAATTCTATAACATCTTGCATTTTTTGCTCATCAAAACGTCGCTGCAGTCTTCCAAAACGAATATGGGATAAATTTTTTACCCATTCATAATATGAAACAATTACACCTCCAGCATTAACAAAAATGTCAGGTAATACATGTATGCCACGTTTATTTAAAATTTTATCTGCACGATAAGTGACAGGTCCATTGGCTGCTTCAACAATTAATTTTGCTTTAACTTTGTTTACATTATCTAGACTAATTACAGATTCTGTGGCTGCTGGAATTAAAATATCACAATCAAGCAATAACACATTTGAAGATTTTTTAATGAACTTGGCGCCCTTAAAATGGTCAATTTTTTTATTTTTAAGATAATATTTTGAGAGTTTGTTTATATCAATACCTTGACGATTGATTAAGTAGCCATTCCAATCTCCTATTGCAATGATTTTAGCTTGATCTCGATTATATAAATCAAGACATAAACTTTTACCTACTTTACCAAATCCTTGAATAACAATTAAATTATCCTTAAGCTTTTTTTTCAATTTTGTTTTTTTTAGTAGTTCAGGGTGTCTAAAGTATTCCCGAATAGTTTCTTCTACGCCTCGACCAGTTGCGCCGTCTCTTCCTCGAATACCCCCATATTCAACTGGTTTTCCGGTAACACAAGCTAAATAGTTTATATCCTCAGGAAATAAATTTTTATAAGCATCCATAATCCAAACCATTTCTCTTTCCGATGTTCCAAGATCAGGAGCTGGAACATTCAATGCAGGATTTAAAAAACCTTTTTTTGCAAGTTTTGTTGCATAATTTTTTGTAATTACACGAAGTTCTTTTTCAGAATAATTTTTTGGGTTAATTTTAAGAGATCCTTTCGATCCTCCATAAGGAACATTTACAACTGCACATTTATAAGTCATCAAGGCTGCCAAAGCTTCGGTGTCATCTTGACTCACATTGGATGAAAATCTTATTCCTCCTTTTGAGGGTAAGCGGTGTTCGCTATGAACAGCCCGCCAGCCTACAAAATTACAAATTTTTTTCTTTATTCTAACACCAACAGTAACTTGCATTACTGAATGACTATACTTAATGTATTCAATTACATCTTTTGGAAAACGAATTATTTTACTTGCCTGTGTAACAAAAGAATCAACGTTTTCTTTAAAAGTAGGTTTTTTCATAGTTCATTTCTAGCACAAATAATTTCAACACACTATAACGCGTTAGAAATCTCGTCAAACATATGATATGTCCAACAAAGGTTATTGAAGTTAAGTTCTATACTAATTGTTGCAGAATATAGATTCTAGAAGCAAGGTCTCCTGGAAAGAGTACAATCTTTTAATAATCTTTATAATTCAAGATTATTCGTTAATTTTGATACACATACAGGTAATATCATCACGTAGTTTTGCTTGTTCAAAACTTAGGTTATCAACAATGTTGGTAATTATATTTTTAGGATTTATTTCTTTAATATTTAAAATTATTTCCTTAACTCCCTCAACTCCTAGCTCTTTCCCATTCTTTAAATAGCCTTCGGTCACACCATCTGTATAAACAACAAAGGTTTTATTTTTAATATTGAATTTTCTTTTTTTCACCATTGTTTCATTTGGATATTTAATAATACCTATGGGTGGTAAATCAGATTTTATGAATTCAAAATTTTTTGCATCATCAAATAACATGATGCTTTCGTGACCCGCATTAATAATATCAATTTCACCATTTGCGATATTCATTTTCCCGAATACAGCCGTTACAAACATTCCTTTAAACTTTGCTTCAACAATTTCATTATTAACAAGATAAACAACTTTTTCTAAAGGTAATGATAGATTTGCAAGCGTTCTAAATACGGAAGATGCTTTAGCCATTAACATTCCTGAACGAACACCTTTGCCCGATACATCGGCTAATGTAAAATAAAATTCATTTTCATTAATTTCTATAATATCGTAGTAATCGCCCGAAACATCTCTTGCAGGTACATTTTTTGCATAAACAAATTGTTCAAATTTTTTAGTTTCAGGAAATAATCTTTTTTGAACTTCCCCTGCTAGTTCTCTTTCTTTTTTTAAAACTGCTTGTTTTTGTAAATTTATAACTGCTATTTCATTTTCTCGTAAAAATCTAAAGTATAGTCCTGTTAAAAAAACAACAGTAACCACAAAAATTGGATAACTAATATCCACTAATTCTGATCTTAATAAAAAGAAACCAAAACCAATTAATATTACAGAAATTACACTTCCACAAAAGATTGTTAAGCTATACTTTGGTTTTATTGTCTGAGAATAATAAAACGTAATAAGCGCAATAATAATTGAAAATAATAATTCAAATAAGTAAATATTTGGATTACGAATAAGATAAGAATTATCTAAAATGTTTTCGATTACATTTGCATGAACCTCCACCCCGGGCATAGTAATTCCTAAAGGCGTTTTAACAAGATCGAATAAACCTTGGGCAGATGCACCTATTAAAACGTATTTGTCTTTGAATATTCTTTCGTCGAATTTTCCATCAAAAACTGAACTTGCAGAAATATATTGGCTCTTCTGAGATTTTTTATATCTAATCCAAATTATTCCATTGGCGTCGGTAGAAATTTTATGAGGTCTAACACTTACTTTTTTTATCCCAACTTCATCTAATTCTAAAAATAAATTTTTTTGTTTTGATCCTACGCGCACCATCTCTAGTCCCATGGTTGGATATAATTTTTTATTAAAACGTATAATTAATGGTAAAGAACGAATAACTCCGTCACCTTGATCTAAAAATGAAATTGATCCTAATCCCTTTACACTTTTTTCCAGTTGTTCTAGAGAACCTATAGAGTAAGGAAATGCATAAGTGAATTTTTGAGGATCTCCTCCCTTAGTAAGAAATTTAGCTTTTGCCGAACGTTCATAGCTTCTTTTTGAAGAAACTGTACTACCTAAAACTGCAAGTACTGAATTGGAAGAGTCTAGTTTTTTTCTAAATCTTTCATCATTACTTTCAATATTGTTTAAATAATTTACTATATCTTCATCATTAATGTCGTATGCTTTAATAATTTCCTTAGGAGTCTGTTTATCTTTTTCAGTAAAAAATATATCAAAACCAATGGCTTTTGGATTTGTTTTATTAACTTTATCTATAATTTCCGCAAAAATAGATCTATTCCAAGGAAACTGACCGAACTTTTCTAAACTTCTTTCATCAATGTCTATTATAACAACATTTGAATTTTGTTTATTTAAAGTAAAAAATTTTTGATATAAATCAAAACTTAAAAAAGAAATTGATTTTATAAAACTTGGATTAAACCCCTTTAAAACTATTAATAAGACTAATAGAATTAAAAATATTAAGTAATTTTTGTATTTTAATAACAAATCCTGCACACTCAGAATTTAACCAGAATATAATCAAAGTAAATAAAACTTGATTAAGTTTTAAAGATTATTTTTTACGTCTTCTCTTATTTTCAGCTTACTTTTTCTTCTTCTTGGCTTTTTTCTTCTTCTTAGCTTTTTTCTTTTTCTTAGGTTTCTTTTTCACCGCTTTTTTCTTTTTCTTAGGTTTCTTCTTCACCGCTTTTTTCTTCTTCTTAGCTTTTTTCTTCTTCACCGCTTTTTTCTTCTTCTTAGCTTTTTTCTTCTTCACTGCTTTTTTCTTCTTCTTAGCTTTTTTCTTCTTCACTGCTTTTTTCTTCTTCTTTTTACCTTTTCCTTTAACTGCTTTTTTCTTTTTCTTTTTACCTTTTCCTTTAACTGCTTTTTTCTTTTTCTTTTTACCTTTTTCTTTAACTGCTTTTTTTTCTTCAGCTTTTTTCTTTTTTGCTTCTTGATTTTTCTTCTTTTTTTCTGCTCTTTCTTTTTTTAAAGCAATTTTCTTTTCTTTATCTTTTTTTATATTTTTCTTAATTATAATTTTTATCTGTTCTTTATCTAAACCTTGTGCCTTAAGTTCTTGTTTAATTTGTTTTTTAATAGCTTTTCTCTCTTCTTTTGTGACACCTTCTACTTTCGCAACTTTTAATGCTTTCATTTTCTTTTTGAATTTTTTTAACTGTTTTTGAGTAATTTGTTTTGCTTTGCCTGGCGCTGAACCCTGCTTCATACTTGCAAAACTGTAAGGTTTATTCAGCATAGTTTTTCCAAATTTATTTCCAACTTGAACAGCTCCGGGTCTTAATCCTAATGTATTATTTTTTCCAGGTCCGATTAGCAAAGTATCTGTTTGTTTTTTTTTTCTTGAAACTATTGTTTGAAATTCTGTTCCTCTAGATCCGAGTGTGCCTTCCGGAACTTTTATGGTTAAACTATCTGGATTTTTTTTACTTATTAAACCTGAAATTACTTTTAAACTTCCTTGTTTAACATTTGCAATAATTTTTCCATCGTTGGTCTCAGGATCGTAAATAAAAGTATCCATTAATACTTCAGAGTCAGATCCTAATGTAAAAGTTGACTGATCTAAAAGTAAAATTTGTGTACCAGAATTGCTCCCTGCAATAATGGTCTCCCCTAAATATATTTTATCACCTATTTTTAATTCCCTGGTTGTAGTTTTTACTTTTCCAGATATTGCTCCCAAGACACCGATAAGTTGTTTCTCAATTTCAATTTTCTCTGATGCTTGCAAAGAAAATGATGTAACAAGGAGCGCAATTATTAAAGTCAGTAATTTTTTCATCAGGCAAAAACATACAGCAAAGTTCTTTGAGTTTCATTAACTTTTAGCTTTATTTGAGGTGAAGTAGTCAAGTATTTTGGGTTTATTTGATGTAAATCTTAATCATTTATTCAAATGAACTGTTTTAGAAAAACTAATAGAATAGGAGTCTGATAAATAATCATAGTTTTTTATATTGGATTCGGAAATTACTTTTTCATAAGAAAGGTTTATGAAAAAACTTCTGTTTGGATCTATTCGGGGGAAAAAATCGCCTAAGGATTTAGTGAGTATTATGTTGAAAGTGTTAGTTAAATCTGATCTTAAAATATTTGAATTAATGCTTGTATCTTTTTTTTTATAATCATTCAAACTTAACGCATCACCAATGGAGATATCTGCAAATGGAAATGCTAAATTTAAACTCAAACCTAAATCATAAGTTTCATAATCATTTGTATCATCTTTTGCATCAGAATCGCTGTATCCTATAGATGTAGATGTTGAAAAAATAGAGTTCACCGCAAAGTCATGTCCTAAACTATATCCATGTCCAATTGCATTTGTTTCATCTGCTGTTGAGTCACTTAAGTTATGGTCAGCTTTTGAATCGGTATAATTGTAGCCGTAACTAAAAGAATTACGATCACCGACTTGGAAATATCCTCCAATTCCATACATCAAAGAAAAATTGTCTGCATCAGTTTTAGGATCTTGTTTAGTTAAAATTAAATAAGGACTTAAACTTTGGTTTCCTAATGATGTATCTAGACTTAAAGTCATTCCATAATCTGTGAAATCATCTGTTCTGTCATGTTCTTGGTTTGAGCCGGTTCCACTAACATTTATAGTTAAAGAAGACGCTTTTCCTAATAATCTAGTTGCAGTTAAACCTAAACTTCCAGTGTAAGTTCTATCAAATTTAGCAGTATTAAATCCTATAACGCTATCAGAACTATCTTGTAATCTTGTTTTTGAAACACTATTAACATTGTTGTTTTGAATTGCCCCAGTGCTAAAATTTGCATAAAAGTTCCATAACTTAGGTTCTTGACCTGATTTAAGTTCTTCTTTAATTTCATTTACAGTTTCTAAATCAGAAGCAGTTAAATCTTTTTCTTTTATTTCTTCTATTAAAGTTAAAGCTTTGTTTGGTGAGTCTGTCTGTACTAAAACAGAGAGAAGATAAAGTTTTATTTCAATATTATCTGGATAAAGCATATTAAGTCTTTCTAAAGTTGAAATAGTTTGTTTGTGGTTCCCAGCTTTCTCTTGCTGTCTTGCGTATTTCAAATTTAAATCCAAATCATTTGGATTTTGTAAAATTTGCATGTAAGTGATATTTTTGTCTGAAGAACCAGATATTAAAGTTTTTTCTCCTTCAATTTCTATTACTTTGCTAGTTGTGTCAGCAGCTATCTTTGAAGTTTCTTCTTCTTTGTCTTTTATAAAATCTTTTATTATTTCATCCTCTATTTTAGTTTCAGTTTTATCTAAATTATTTGTTGTATCGCTTGTTTTTGCAATTATAATTTTTTTATCTTCAGTTAGTTGATCTTTAATAATTATTTTTTTAATTATTTTATTAACTTCAATGTTTTTAGTCTC
>Ga0207990_1000281_pt1 | contig 30456 bp, 35 predicted proteins | sample ETNtaG_8_FD_185780 | JGI IMG/M metagenome (GOLD analysis project Ga0207990, IMG submission 185780) | Marine microbial and viral communities from oxygen minimum zone, Eastern Pacific Ocean - ETNP201406SV75 (SPAdes) (version 2) | ecosystem: Environmental > Aquatic > Marine > Oceanic ...
CTAATACGCCTCGCGAGCGGTAAAAGCCCAGCAGAGGCGAGGTCTCTTCGTTATAGACCCCTAGTCTCTTTTTGATCGCCACCGGTGCGTCATCGTCGCGCTGGTATAGTTCCCCGCCACACTGATCGCACTTCTTACCCTCTTCGCCCTCCTTTATGGAGTGAGGAGCTTGACAGGCACGGCAGACGTACCGGCCGCCGAGGCGGCGCAAAAGCTCCGGCTCTGAGACGTCGATATGGACCACCTTGTCCAGGTTCCGGGACTCGGCAGACAGTTTCTCTTCTAATACTTGGGCCTGATTGGGATTTCTGGGGAACCCGTCCAGAATGAATCCGTCGTCGTCCGGGATAGACATAACTTCGTCCAGGATGATGTCTATGGTCACTTCGTCGGGGACCAGTTCCCCTTTGTTCATGTACTCTTTGGCCCGCAGTCCCAGAGGCGTCCCTTGGCCAAGGTGGTGCCGAAATAGGTCGCCCGAGGCGATGTGGGTCAGGTTGAAGCGGTCCCGCAGCAATTGCGCCTGAGTACCTTTCCCAGCGCCCGGAGGGCCGAATAAAACCAATCGCAGTCCCTGGGCCATGCTATCTCAGGAACCCTTCGTAATTCCGCATCATCAACTGCGCCTCAAGTTGACGCAGAGTATCCAGGCCGACCCCCACCATGATCAAGAGGCTGGTACTGCTTAGGGATATGGCTTGTACGTCGGTGATGAGCGACGCGATATAGGGCATGATGGCGATGGTGCCTAGGAATAGGGCGCCACCCAGGGTTATGCGCACGATCACACGGTTCAGATAGTCCTGGGTCGGTTTTCCGGGCCGGATACCCAACACGAACCCGCCGTTCTTCTGTAGGTTCTCAGCCAGTTGCTGCTGGTTGAACACAACCAGTGTATAGAAGAAGGTGAACATTACCACCAGGATAAACACCATCACCCAGTAAAGGGGCGAGGTTGGTATCAACAAGTCTGCAAAAAAGTTGGCCACGTCGCCGATCCACGTGGTATTGGTGGCGAAGTAAGTGGCAATAGTGCCAGGCAAAATGACAATGGAAAAGGCAAAGATCAGCGGTATCATGCCCGCCGAATTTATGCGCAGGGGTAGATAGGTGGCACCGCTCTGGCGGTACATCCTCCCGCCTCTGAAGATACTGCGTCCGTACTGCACCGGGATACGCCGGTGGGCCTCGTTGAACATCACGATAGAGGCGATTATCAGCACGCCGATGAGGGCGAAGAAGCCGATCCCGAGCACGTTGTCACGGTCCAAGAAACCCTGGGTCAACAGCCTAGGGAATCCAGCGACGATGCCGGCGAAGATTATCAGCGAGATGCCGTTACCGATGCCCCGCTCCGTAATCATCTCGCCCAACCAGACCAAGAACATGGTGCCGGCGGCAATGGAAAACAGGGCCGCGATGGTGGGTAAGAGCGCGTCTCCGGAGAATCCCACTTCAGCTATGACGTTGCTCTGCTGCAATAGGACCAGCTGTCCATACCCCTGGGCAAATGCGATGGGGATGGTTATATAATGCGTCAACCGGTTGATCTTGGCCCGGCCTGCCTCACCTTCGCGGGACATGTCCTGGAGCATGGGTATGACCGGAGTCAGCAACTGGATGATGATGGACGAAGTGATATAGGGGAACACGCCCAGTGCGACGATGCTCATACGGCTGAGCGCTCCGCCGCTGAACAGGTCCAAGAAGCCGAGGAGTTCGTTGTTCCTAAAGAGGTTGTCTAGTTGTACCTGGTCAATGCCCGGAAGGGGGATGTGGGCAATGAACCGGTAGAGTGCGAGGATGGCCAGCGTAAAGAGAATCTTGGCCCGCAGGTCAGGTAGGCTGAAGGCGTCAATTGCCGCCTGAATCAGCTTAGGAAATTTGCCAGCCTGAACCTCGGCGTTCATCATTACGCCGCAATCTCCTCCGCCGTACCTTGTGCCGCTTCGATCTTGGCTTTAGCAGACTGGGTGAATTTGGCCGCCACCACAGTCAAAGCCTTGCTGATCTCGCCGTCGCCGACGATCTTAACCGGTAGATTGAGGTTCCGCAGGTAGCCGCGCTCCAGAAGAAGTTCCGGAGTGATGTGCTCTCCCGCTTCAAAAGTCTCAAGAGTTTCGATCTTGATCAGCGAGTAATAGGTCTTGAAGGGGTTGTGGAAGCCCCGTTTCATGGGCAAACCTTTGATCAAGGGCAACTGACCACCTTCGAACCAAGGGGGGACTCCGCCACCAGAGCGGGATTTCTGTCCCTTATTGCCCCGGCCTGCAGTGCTCCCCTGGCCTGCCGCGTCGCCGCGTCCGACCCGTTTTCTATTTTTCCGTGCGCCTTTGCTAGGTGCTATCTGGTGTTCCATCATGGGCGTGCCTCTTTGTTCTACTACGCCGACTAGAATAATTTTAGATGCATCGAGACCGTTGGTAAACGGTTTGGAGGTTGCTGTAATGCCGGTTTGCCCGGTTTACCAGGTAGGGCCGGCTGCTGTAGGCGGTTTAGGTTATCTCCACCTTTACTAGGTGGCTGACCTTATTCACCATGCCGCGGATGGTCGGTGAGTCCTGATGGACCACGGTGTGGTTCAACCGGTGCAGTCCTAGAGACTTGATGATCCGCGCCTGGTTGCCCGGTTTTCCGATGGTGCTTTTGGTCCAAGTGATCTTTAATTCCGCCATGATAATTCGACCTATATCCGATTAGGGAGTTCGGCCTTTATTCTCCCTCAAGGGTTTCGCCGGGTCTTTGGCTCATCAGTGATTCAACAGCGCCAGTATCGACCTGAACTTCGGCTGGCGTTTGGGCTGGGACCCCATCTGGATTGGCGTCAACAGGCACGGTTTCAATCTTGTTTTCTTCATTTGGCATTGGCCGGCCCAGTCTGCGGGCCAGCTCGATGTCAGGGTCTTTCAATTGCCTAAGGGCTTCCATGGTCGCGTAGACGATGTTGATCGGGTTCCTGGATCCCATGGATTTCCCAACAACGTCTTTCACGCCGCCCAGTTCCAATATGGCGCGCATGGCGCCGGCGGCGATGACTCCGGTGCCTTCTTGGGCTGGCTTGATCATCACAATGGTGGCGCCTTTCTTGACTGTGATCTGCTGGGGAATGGTGGTCCCCTTGATAGGAATTTTGACCGTTTCGCGCCGGGCAACAGCGTTGCCTTTCCTGACCGCGTCTGGGATGACCAGTGCCTTGCCTAGGCCAACGCCGACCTCGCCTTGACCGTCTCCCACTACAACCAAAGCGTTGAAACGGAGACGACGGCCTCCCTTAACAACCTTGGCGATTCGACGGGTGAAGACCACCCTTTCGGTGAATCCACCGGTGTCTTCTTCCCGGCCTCGGCTGCGGTCTCTATCGTTGAAGAACCTGTTAGGGGCTTGGGCCATATTCGGACTAGACCTCTTTGTCTCTGCGGTAAGCAGAATCTGCGATTCGAATCACTATCAGAAGTTTAAGCCGGCTTCGCGAGTTGCTTCCGCCAGCGCTTTGACCCGGCCATGAAATTTACAGCCGCCCCGGTCGAACACGACCTGAGTGATGCCCTCTGCGATCGCTCTCTGCGCCACCAATTTGCCCACCGCAGTGGACGCGTCCATCTTGGGGACGATGGGCCCACCGGCCTCTTTGACGGCATCGGCACTGGAAGCGGACGCAAGGGTGCGCCCGGTGGTGTCATCGATCACCTGGGCGTAGATATGGCGTAGGCTGCGAAACACAGCCAGCCTGGGGCGTTCCGGCGTTCCGGAAATCTTGTTCCGTAGCCGGATGTGCCGTACTTTTCTCAGTCGTTTTGCGTTCTTATCTTTAGGCATGTTTGTTTCTATTTGGTTCGGGGTGCTCCAACGGGATATTAAGCCTTTCTGGCCGCCGCTTTTCCTGGTTTAAAGTGAAGTATTTCGTCGGAGTACTTGATTCCTTTTTCTTTGTAGGCGTTCGGGGGCCGGACCCTTCTGACCCGGGCCGCCAATTGCCCGACTTTCTGTTTGTCGATACCGCGGATATGGACCCGGTTGTTTCCTTCCACTTCCATTGTTACGCCGTCATCCGGCTGGATCTCAACGGCGTGGCTGTGGCCTACGTTCAACGTGATCCCTTTGCCCGCTTCCGCAACCCGGTAGCCGACGCCCATGAGATCCAAGGTCTTGGAGAACCCTTCGGACACTCCGGTTACGGCATTGAAGATGAGGCTCCTGGTGAGACCGTGCAGCGAATGGTGGAACTTGCCGGCCGACTGCCGTTCCACTATGACTGTCCCGTCTTCCACCTTGACCACTACTTCCGGGTGGTATTTCTGCTCAAGTGTCCCCATGGGACCGGTGACTTTGACTCCCCCGTACTGGATTTCCACTTGGACGCCATTAGGCAGGGGTATGGGTTTCCGGCCAATGCGGGAGAGAGTTTTTTCTTGTTTTTGCTCGTTCACAGCCAAATCACCAGATAAAACAGAGTAGTTCTCCGCCGACGCCTTCACGCCAGGCTTTGCGCCCGGCCATAACGCCCTTGGAAGTGGATACTATGGCTACGCCGATGCCTCCGTAGACCCTGGGAATCTCTCCCTTGCCTACGTAAACTCTCAGTCCGGGTTTGCTGACGCGCTTCAGGCCGGCGATGGCCGATTGTCTGCCTTCCCGGTAGGTAAGGTGTATCCGGATGGTGGGATGAGCTTGGCCCCGGGGCATATCAAAGTCCCGGATGAAGCCCTCCTCTTTGAGGATCTTGGTCACGGCCAACTTCATTTTAGAGTGGGGCATGCTGACAGAATCGTGACGCACTTGGATGGCGTTACGAATCCTGGTCAACATGTCTGCAATTGGGTCGGTTACCGGCATGTTAGGTTTATCTCCCCTCTCCGCCTGAAGTTAACAGCTTGTGTGTTCTCTGCATAAATACGTCTAAAGAATTCACGGTGGCGCAGGCTATAAGCTGGCCTTGCGCACGCCGGGCAATTCACCGTTCAGGGCCATTTCCCGGAAGCAGATACGGCAGAGTCCGGTGTGCCTGATGTAGGCGCGCGGACGGAAGCAGCGGTTGCACCGGTTATATTCCCGGCCGGGGAATTTAGATTTTTTAAGCCATCTCTGGACTGTTGATGTCTTCGCCAAGGTCGTCTCCCTTAGGCCTCAACCGTGTCTTTGATAAAGGGCATGCCATAGAGTTCCAGGAGGCGTATGGCCTCGGTATCATTCTTGGCCGTGGTTGCGATGGTTACCTGCAGTCCACGAATCTTGTCTATCTGGTTGTAATCGATCTCCGGGAAGATGATCTGCTCGCGGATACCGATGGTGTAATTGCCGCGCCCGTCCAATCCACGCCTGGGTAAGCCGCGGAAGTCACGGATACGGGGCAGAGCGGTGTTAACCAAACGGTCTAGGAAGTGGTACATCCTGGCGCCGCGAAGGGTAACCGCGGTGCCAATGGCGTTTCCTTCCCTAACCTTGAAGTTGGCGATGGATTTCCTGGCCCGTGTGATGACCGGCTTCTGGCCGCTGATGATCGTCAGGTCTTGGGTGGCGGCATCCATGGACCGGCCGTTGGTTAGCGCCTCGCCCACACCAATATTCAGCACGATCTTCTGCAGCCGCGGGACTTCCATCATGTTCCCGTAATTGAATTCTGCCATCATCGCGGGAATGATGTCTTTCTTGAATTGGTCGTAAAGACGGGGCGGCGGTGGTGGTTCCGTGGGAGGTTCCAATGGGGCCTCTCCCCTTTCCCCGCGCGCAGGACCGCGCTGACGACGCTCACGCCGGGGGGCATCCTGCTGCTCTTCCCCCTCAGCGCTTTTTTCACCATTCTCTTCGTCGGCAGAGTTCCCTTCGTCATCAGAAGATTCGACGGACGCAGTTGCGTCAACGACAGTCTCTTCAGACTCCTCAGGCTCTTCTACTCCTTCAGGTTGTTGTCTCTCGTCATCGAGCATCGTCGATTACTTCCTGGCATTTGGTGCAAGCACGAACTCTGGAGCCGGTGTCCAAGAAGTTGATCTTAGGCTTGGTCGGTTCGTTGCACTTATTACAAATCAAAACCACATTTGAAATGTGGATGGAGGCCTCTTTCTGGATCCGTCCGGATTGGCTCACGCCAGGGCGGGCTTTCATGTGCTTGGTAACCAAGTTTACACCCTCGACGATCAACCGGTCCTGACCGGAGACCTGCCGTTCCACCCGGCCGGTCTTGCCCTTCTCTTTGCCGGCGATCACCAGCACGTTATCTCCTGTGCGAATACGCATCAGACAACCTCTGGGGCCAGGGATACGATTCTCATGAAACCCTGGTCTCGCAGTTCGCGGGCCACCGGGCCGAATATGCGAGTGCCGCGGGGCATCTGGTCTTCTCCGATCAACACAGCGGCGTTGTCGTCGAACTTGATGTAGGTTCCATCGGGGCGGCGCCGTCCCTGGGCTTGGCGAATCACCACGGCCCGCACGATCTCACCCTTACGAACGGGGGAGTTGGGCGCAGCTTCTCTCACATTGCAGACAATCACGTCGCCAACGTGGGCGTATTTTCGTTTGCTGCTGCCGGGGATGTTGATGAGGCGTATGACTTTCGCCCCACTATTGTCAGCAACCCTCAGCCGGGTGTAGGTCTGGATCATTCCTCTTCTTCCTGTTCGTCCGGCTCTTCAGTTTCCGGCGCTTCTTCTGCAGCCTCTTCTTCGGGCTCGGCTTCTTCTTCTACTTCTTCGAGTTCGCCTTCGGCTTCAGGCTCTTCTTCAACAGCCTCTTCGTCAGCCTCAAACTCTTCTTCGGTTGATTCTTCCTCAGGCTCTTCTTCGGCTTCGGGTTCTTCGACGACCGCTTCTTCTAAAACGTCTTGAGGCTCGGCTTCAGCTGCCGCGGCCCTGGTTTCAGCGGCCAAAATGCGAGGCTGGGTGATCTCCTGACCTACGTCGGTTTCCAGATCGATGGGACGGACGTCGGCAACCTCCTTGCGTTCAAGGATGGCTATCAGACGCCAGTGTTTATTCTTGGAGATGCGCCTGGTCTCTTCGATACGCACGGTGTCGCCCAAGCGGCATTGGTTCTCTTCGTCATGGACGTAGAACCGCGCTACCCGGCGCATCTGCTTCCGGTAGAGCCGATGGCGCTGTTTCCACACCATCTCGACGATGGCGGTTTTGTCTTGATTGGTCCGCACGACGGCTCCGACGCGGACCTTGCGCATGGATCTTGCCACTAACCAGCCTCCTGAATCCGCCGTTCTCTGATCACTGTCCGGAGCCTGGCGATGGTCTTTTTCACAGAACCGGGCTCGTTGGTGTTGGTCAACTGGTTGGTAGCCGCACCGAACCTAAGGTTCATCAGCTCCCGGCCAGCTTTGACCAGTTCCTCATACAACTGATCGTTGCTTAATTCTCTTATTTCGTGGACTCGCATATCAAACCAAGCCGTTGGACACGGCGGCGGCCAACCTGTCTCTTAGCACTGTCTTAGTGGGAACGGGCAGTTTCCTGGAGGCCAGACGCAGGGCCTGTACCGCCTCTTCGTGGGGCACACCGGCCACCTCAAAGAGTATCTTGCCCGGTTTTACCACGGCCACCCAATAGTCTGTGGCCGCCTTTCCACCACCCATGCGAGTCTCGGCGGGTTTCTTGCTGACCGGTTTGTCGGGGAAGACCCGGACCCATACCTGCCCGCCACGCTTCAGATGCCGAGTTACGGCGACACGAGCAGCCTCAATCTGGCGGGAGGTGATCCATGCGGCCTCCATCGTCTTGAGGCCGATCTCTCCAAAGGAAACAGAACTCCCCGTGGCGGCGGCCCCCCGCATCTTGCCACGGAATTGCTTCCTAAATTTTGTTCGCTTGGGCTGCAGCATGGATAGCTCCTAGTCCGGTCTCTATTCGGGGTTTTCCAGGTCGACGGCCTCGAGCGCTTCCTCGATGTCTTCGGCCTGAACTGTAACTTCGATATTATCCATTTCCTCTTCAACTTCTTCCGGCTGTTGGGGAAGGATCTCGCCGTGATAGACCCAGGTCTTGACGCCAACCTGTCCCATGATGGTGTGCGCCTCGGCCAGGGAGTAATCGATGTCGGCCCGGAGGGTATGAAGGGGCACCTGGCCCATCATCAACTTCTCCACGCGGGCGATCTCAGAGCCGGTGATTCGGCCCTTGATGATTATCTTGATTCCTTGGGCTCCAGCCTGCATGCACCTCTGGGCGGCCTGACGCATGGCCCGGCGGTAGGCAACCCGGCGCTCCAACTGATCGGCTACGTTCCGTGACACCAGATAGGCGTTGGTCTCGGGTTGTTCGATCTCGATGATATTTAGCTGTATCCGGCTATCGGTGATGGTCTCGAGTTTCGCGCGCAGGTTCTTCACCCGCTCGCCGTCGCGGCCGATCAGGATACCCGGGCGAGCCGAGTGGATGTTGATAACGCTGTCCTGAGCGCCCCGGTCGATCTCGACCTTGGCGATACCGGCATCGGAGAACGTTTTGTACTCGTCTTTGATGCTTTCCCGCAGGAGTAAATCCTGTGTCACCAATGCTCGGTAGGAGCTGCTGTTGGGCGCATACCAATGCGCCTTCCAGTCCTTGACGATACCTAGACGGAACCCGTAAGGGTGGGTCTTATGCCCCATGCCTAGCTCCTATCTTCTTCGTCCACAACCACCATTATGTGGCTGGAGCGCTTGACTATTCGGCCTATGCGACCCCTGGCCCTAGGCCGGAACCGTTTCAGCGATTTGGCGTTGTCTGCTGAGATGTGGATGATCCGGAGATTGTCCCGATTCATCAACATGTTGTTCTCGGCGTTGGACGCGGCCGAGGCCACCACTTTATAAATCGGCTTGGCCCACGGCGAAGGCAGCAGGCTCAGACTGTTCAAGGCGTCTTCCACCCGTTGGCCTCTGATCAGGTCCATGATGGGTTTGAGTCTCTTTTGGGAGGTGCCCACTGATTTAGCTAATGCTCTGACCGGCGGCAAATTTCTACCTCACCCGGCTGGTCCGTTCGGACCTTGATATATGTCCACGGTAGGTCCTGGTGGGCGAAAATTCACCCAGCCGGTGGCCAACCATGTTTTCTGTGATGAACACCGGCACGTGCCGGCGTCCGTCATGCACGCCGATGGTCAGACCAACCATCTCTGGCATGATCATAGAGGCTCTGGCCCACGTCCGGATCACCATATTCGCCCCGGAGCGTTGGACCTGCTCCACGTGTTTCATCAGTTTGGGATGTACGTACGGTCCCTTTTTTATCGATCGGGACATCCTAGCGTCTCCTGGTCCTGCGCATTATAAATTTACTTGAAGCCTTTTTTTTGCGCCTTGTTTTGTAACCCAATGTCGGCTTGCCCCAGGGTGTTTTGGGCCCCGGCATGCCGATGGGAGAACGACCTTCGCCACCACCGTGGGGGTGATCCACCGGGTTTTTGGCCACACCACGAACGTGGGGGCGGCGACCGCGATGACGGGAGGCTCCTGCCTTACCTAGGCTTTCATTCTTATGGTCAGGGTTGGACAGTTGCCCAACGGTGGCCCGGCAACGGAGCAATATCCGGCGCATCTCGCCCGAGGGCAGACGCATCAAGACATATTCACCTTCCCGGGACAATACCTGGGCCCCGGTGCCGGCCCCACGAACGATCTGGCCGCCCCGCCCCGGAGTTAACTCAAGGTTGTGGACGACTGTCCCCGTGGGGATATTGGTCAGCGGCAAACAGTTGCCCAATCTGATCTCAGCGTCGGGTCCGGACTGGACGAATGAGCCCACCTCCAGACCGTGGGGCGCCAAGATGTAACTCTTCTCGCCGTCGACATAATATATTAAGGCGATTCGGGTGGTCCGGTTCGGGTCGTACTCGATGGATTTTACCCGGCCCGGAACGCCGTCCTTGATCCGCTTGAAGTCGACCTTGCGGTACATCTTCCGCGATCCACCGCCCCGGCCCCGCGACGTGATGCGGCCCCGGTTGTTGCGTCCGGCGTGGTTCTGTTTGGCCTCAAGCAGGGATTTCTCCGGCTTTCTGGCTGTGATTTCCTCGAAAGAGGCGACCACCGCGTTCCGGGTCCCTGGCGTCATCGGCCTTAGTTTTTTCAATGGCATTGCAGGTTACCTACAACCCTTCTACCAGGTTGATGCGATCGCCCTGTTGCAGGGTGACAACAGCTTTCTTGATGTCGGGCCGTTGTTTGATACGCGGACCGTAGCGCTTTTTCTTTCCGCGTAACTTGGTGATGTTCACATCCAGCACCGTTACACCGAAATTAGTCTCCACGGCCTGTTTCACTTCTACCTTGTTGGCCCCCAGGGCTATCTGGAAGGTGTACTTACCCGACTCTTGTAGCAGGGTGCTTTTCTCCGTGATTGTGGGCTTGACGAGTACTCGGTGAATATCCATTTAAGCCTCTTCTTCCGGAGGCTCTGGCGTTGTCTCTGGCGTCTCAGTTGTTTCCGCAGACTCGTCAGCTGCGTTGGCGGTGGCCCGGCGGCGGCGAGTTCGCTGCTTAGGAACTTCTTCTTCTGCGGCGGCTTCAGCAGTGGCGTCAGGTTTCGCGGCTGCCGTGCGGCGGCGAGACTTGGGCGCTTCTTCCTCATCCGGAGTGTCAGCTGTGACGTCGGGTGCGGCAGTCTCGGTGGTTGCTGCAGCAGTGGGGCGTCGGCGTGGCCTGGGTGTAGGTGATCCTACAGCTACTTCCGTAGTTTCTACAGAAGCAGCTTCCTCAGTTGGCACTTCAGCAGCGGCGTCAGCCACGGGCTCTGTCATCTCTTCAACTACGGGCTCTGCAACGGCCGTTCCACCAGACAAGGCGGTCCATTTGGTGCCCCTTCTGCCGTGAGGTTCCGATGCCAGGGTCTCTTCCACCCAGCGAGCGGCTTCCACGGTCATGATTACCATGTCTTTGGACAGCAACTCTAGGGCGTTTAGTTGGTGGACCGGAAGGGTCCATATTTTAGTCAAGTTATTAGCGGCCAAAACGACCGAACGGTCGGTGCCTTTGGTAACGACCAACGCGGACCCGCCGATGGCCAGGTTCTCCAGCAATTGGGTCATGGACTTAGTCTTGCCGTCGATGGTGGACGTGGAGTCCAGGCAGATCAATCGGTCCTTGCGCGCTTTTTCGGACAATACACAGCGCAATGCCTGTCTCTTCATGCGCTTGGGCAGTACAGCCCGGTAGCTGCGAGGGTGGGGTCCGAAGGCCACGCCGCCGTGCCGCCACTGGGGTGACCTGGTGCTGCCTTGGCGCGCCCGGCCCGTGTGCTTCTGGATCCACGGCTTGCGTCCACCGCCGGACACCTGGGCCCTGGTCTTGGTGTCGCTGGTGCCGTGGCGCTTGTTACCCTGGTATATCACCATAGCTTGGTGGACCAGGGTAGGGTTCATAGGGACATCGAAGACGGCGTCGTTTAGTTCGATGCTATCTAGGGCGTCACCAGTTTGATTTTTAACTGATATTTGCATCTATATTCTTTACTTGCGCCGAATCTGGATCAGGCTGTTCGTCGCTCCGGGGATACCGCCTTTGATCATTAGCAGGTTTCGTTCGGTGTCTATTTCGACGATCTCCAGTCCCTTGACGGTGATCCGGCGATTGCCCATATGCCCGCCCATCTTCAGCCCTTTGTAGACCTTACCAGGGGTTGTGCCGCCGCCTATGGAGCCGGGAGCCCTGGCGCGATCCGACTGACCGTGGGTCCGTGGTCCGCCGCCGAATCCCCAGCGCTTCATCACGCCGGCGAAGCCGCGGCCCTTGGACGTCCCTATGATGTCGACCTTTTCACCGGCCTCGAAGATGTCGACGCCGATGGTCTGGCCAACCTCGAAATCGCTGGTGTCGTCGGTTGAAACCTCGCGCAGATGGCGGCTGAGGCGACTGTTCTTAAGGTGGCCGGTTTGGGGTTTGTTGCGACGTTTGACGTCGCCGTAGCCCAACTGAACCGCCTCGTAGCCGTCGATCTCCATGGTCTTGACCTGGGTGACGACGCAAGGACCAGCTTCGATTACGGTAACGGGGACTACTCTTCCGTCTTCACGGAAGATCTGAGTCATCCCTATCTTTTTTCCCAGGAATCCCTGGAGCATCTTTGGTAGCCTTTCCTATTGAATAACTAGTGTTTGACGAATATTCGTCGAGTGTTTGCTTAGAGTTTTATCGAGATGTCCACGCCCGCCGGCAGGTTCAGTCTGGTCAGCGAGTCGATGGTCTTCGACGTGGGCTCTAAGATGTCGATCAGGCGCTTGTGGGTCCTGATCTCAAAATGTTCGCGAGAGTCTTTGTCCACGTGGGGTCCGCGAATGACGCAGAACCGGCGGATGTGTGTGGGCAGCGGCACCGGCCCGGCAACACGGGCTCCGGTCCGTTCGGCCGTCTCCACGATCTGCCCGGTGGAAAGGTCCAACATCTTGTGGTCGAACGCTTTCAATATAATCCGTACTTTCTGGCGAGTTACCATATGCCTGCTTTTCGGTCTTCCTTATTGTTGATGGTTCGCTTACCGTTATCTCGAGCTTAAGCCGTGACCAGAGTCTTAACTATGTGGTCCGGCACCGGCTCGTAATACTTGAATTCCATGGAATAGGAAGCTCGGCCTTGGCTTAGAGAACGAAGTGCAGTCGTGTACGCGAACGTCTCACCCAAGGGCAATAACGCCCGCACCGACTGGAGGGTTTCTTCACCTTCGATGCTTTGTATCTGTGCCCGCCGTGTTCCCAGGTCCCCGATGACATCACCGAGGTATTCGCCTGGCGTAACGACTTCCAGGTCGGCGATAGGCTCGAGCAGGACCGGGGCGCATTTACTCGCCCCCTCCCTGATCGCCAGCATACCGGCGCTCCGGAAAGCCAACTCAGAAGAGTCTACCTGATGGAAGCTTCCGTCCACCAATGATACTTTTAAGTCCACCAGAGGATACCCGGCTAGAGGGCCATTGTCTAGAGCGTCCCTCACGCCTTTCTCAACCGCGGGGATAAATTCCCTGGGGATCGCTCCACGGGTGATCTTATTCTCAAATATGATCCCTTCGCCTCGGTCTAAGGGTTCCAATTCCAATACCACATGGCCGAACTGGCCGTGACCGCCAGTCTGCCGGACGAACCTGCCCTCAACCTCCTTGGCAAGAGTTAGAGTCTCACGGTAGGAAACACGGGGCATGCCGACCTGGGCCACCACGTTGAATTCACGGCGCATCCGATCAACGAGGACCTCCAGGTGTAGTTCGCCCATGCCGGAGATGATGGTCTGGCCGGTCTCGTCATTGACGGCGACCAAGAATGTCGGGTCTTCGTCGGCCAACTTCCGCAGAGCTTCGGTCAGGCGATCTTGGTCTACTTTGGTATTGGGCTCAACGGCAACTGACACAACCGGCTTGGGGAACTTGGGCGGTTCTAGGATCACCCCGTCGTCCTGCAAACAGATGGTGTCGCCGGTGAAGGTGTTCTTCAGGCCGATGGCGGCGCAGATGTTACCTGCCGTCACTTCTTCCAACTCCTCTCTGGAGTTGGCATGCATACGGAGCAGGCGCCCCATGCGCTCCCGTCCGCTCTTGGTTGTATTGATGACTGTGGCCCCGGCCTTAACCGTGCCGGAGTAAACCCGGAGGAACACCAGACGGCCCACGTAGGGGTCCGTGGCCACTTTGAAAGCCAGAGCGGCGAGCGGTTCGTTGGCGTTTGGGTTTCTGATCTCGATCTCATCATTGCGAGGATTGACGCCTTCCACGGCAGGAACGTCCGCCGGAGAGGGAAGGTAGTCCATGATGGAATCCAATAGGTTGTGTACGCCCTTGGCGAACATGGCGCTGCCGCAGACGACCGGAACCACTTTTTGGTCAACCGTGGCCTGTCTCAGAGCGGCTTTCAGTTCTTCGGGGGCAATCTCCTCCCCCTCAAGGTATTTAATGAGGAGAGCATCGTCGGTCTCGGCGATCTTCTCGATCATCTCTTGACGATATCGGTCAAACTTGCTCTGGTATTCCGACGGCATCTCGATTTCGTCCGGCCGGTCCACGTTGCCTTCATTCACACGGCCCACGGGATAGACGGTGGCCATTCCAGTGATCAGGTCGATCATCCCGGCGAACTGGTCTTCCGCGCCGATCGGGAGTTGAATCGCGACGGGATTGCCGTTCAAACGGCGGCGGATAGACTCGATGGTGCGCTCAAAACTGGCGCCCACACGGTCCATCTTATTAACGAAGCAGATGCGAGGAACTTTATAAGTGTCGGCCTGCCGCCAAACGGTCTCCGACTGGGACTGAACGCCTGCCACGGCGTCGAGCACGACGATTCCGCCGTCCAAGACACGGAGGCTGCGTTCTACTTCAGCGGTGAAATCGACGTGGCCGGGCGTGTCGATGACGTTGATGCGGAAATCGTTCCAATAGGTGGTGGTTGCGGCGGCTGTGATGGTGATACCCCTTTCCTTTTCCTGGGGCATCCAGTCCATCGCGGTATTGCCGTCATCCACTCCTCCGGCGCGGTGAATACGTCCGGTGGCGAAGAGGACTTGTTCGGTTACTGTGGTTTTTCCTGCATCAATATGGGCGATGAACCCGATATTGCGAATCTTCTCTATGGGAAATGTGGCTTCCATCAAGCTGGGCAACGGATACTTATATTAAAGACTGGGCGCTGGGGCCTACAGAGAATCAACTGGGAAGTAAATTACCTACGGTAGGACACAAAGGCCCGGTTGGCTTCCGCCATCCGGTGCAACTCCTCCCTTCTACGGACTGCCGTCCCCTCGCCCCGGGAAGCATCCATTAATTCTTGGGCCAATCCTTGCCGCATAGGCATCCCGTTGCGGGACCTGGCTCCTCTGATGAGCCAGCGCATGGCAAGCGCCTCGCTGCGTACCGGACGGAGTTCCGTCGGTACCTGGATGGTCGACCCGCCGATACGTTTGGGGCGTACTTCGACAGCGGGGGTGGCATTTCGCAATGCCTGTTGAAAGACTTCCAGCGGTTCGCGGCTGGATTCTTCTTGAATGATGTCAAGAGCGCTGTAAGTGATGCGTTGGGCAATAGTCTTCTTGCCCTTAATCATAAGCCTATTGATAAACCTGGCCAGTTCCTGGTCGTTGAACCGCGGGTCCGGCGCAATTATTCTTTTTTCAGCACGACGTCTTCTAGACATAGGTATTCACACCTGCGTTTAGGTCCAACCTTCTAGTTAAGAGGACACCCTGCGATCGAAACTTCAGGGGTCCGAGGGGGAAAGTTAGGAAGTGGAAACAGTGTTAACCGGCTAACCGCCATCCCGAGGCTTGGGGGCCCCGTACTTGCTGCGACCTCGCCGGCGATCCGGTACGCCCTCACAGTCGAGTGCGCTGCGGACTACGTGATAACGGACACCCGGCAGGTCTTTAACGCGACCGCCCCTGATCAACACAACCGAGTGCTCCTGGAGGTTATGCCCTTCACCACCAATGTAGGCAGTGACTTCAACTCCGTTGGTCAAGCGGACCCTGGCGATCTTACGAAGCGCCGAGTTGGGCTTCTTCGGCGTCATGGTGCGCACCTGGATACAAACACCTCGCCGTTGCGGGCAACCGGGCCCCCATTTTGTCCTATTGGTGAGCGAGTTCTGAACCCAATGCATGGCCGGAGCCTTGGTCTTTTTATTGACCGGCTTTCGACCTTTCCGTACTAATTGATTGACTGTTGGCATAGGTAAATCCCCTCGCAACGATAGGCGCGATATATTACTCTATCAATCGAGGTTTGGAATGTCAACAGATTTTACGAGTGATTCGCCTGTATCTTTACCTGTCGATTTTCGGAGCTCATTAAGTCTGCCTTACATGCAATATCATCCGCTAAATTCGGTCTTGGTCCAAACTTCCGTCCGGCGCCCAACTGATATTCTTGACATGTCCATCGGCCAATCATAAAGTAGCCCTAGATTCCAGTTTGCCGATCTGATCCCTCGGCGTCACAAGTGCCGAGGTTTTTTACGCCCATGAATATTTACAGTGCTAGCTGCTTCCCAGCCACGGTCCGCATCCGATGACTTCATTCAACGAAGGCACGGGTAACAAAGGCACCAAGGTCACGATCATAGGCGTGGGTCCGGGAGACAACGGTTTCTTGACCCTTAAAGCGAAACAGGCCATCGAAGAAGCCGACCTGGTCGCCGGGTTCCAGACGGTCTTGAACGTCATCCTCCCCTTCACCAAGAACGCAGAACTCTGCCCCATGGCTTATCGGGACCAAGAAGAGGTCTTGGACTATGCCGTGAACAAGGTCAAAGAAGGGAAGAGCCTGGTGGTCTGCGCCTGGGGAGACCTGAACGTCTCGGCCAAGGAACTTCTGGACCGGGTGCGGCGACGGGTTGACCACGTTGACCTGGTGCCCGGCATCAGTTCCGTTCAGATCGCCATGACCCGCACGGGCATATCCTTGGAGGATGTGGTCTTCATCACGTTACACAAACGCGACGGCGTAGAATCGGCCCTGCAAGAATTGGTCCACTACCTGAAAGACGACCGGCGCAACATTATTCTGTTGCCCAGCCCTTACGAGCTGATGCCAGCCGGCATCGCCGCCGGTGTGATCGATGAGGGAGTGCCGGGAGACCGCAAGATGACGGTTTTCCAAAGGCTCACCCATGACGACGAGCAGTCTTGGAGCGGCAGCGTCAGCGAATGCGCCGCCATCACCACCGACTTCAGCGACCTTAGTATCATGATATTTCACCGGCCAGCCTCCGACTAACTAGGAGATACCGGAAGGGATTTTCCCCAGTTTGATCCTCTTTGTCACCACAGCCGACACCGACCTATTAACCGCCGACCGGGCCCTCGAGGGGCTGCCGGCTGATTTCCCTGAGGTAAAGGCCTTCAACCCTGCCAACCTATCCGGAGAAGGCGAGCAACAACAAATCCTGGACGCCGCCGCGCAAGCCGACGTTGTTGTGCTCCGTTTGCTGGGCGGAAAGCGGGCCATGCCCAAGACTTTTGACCCTCTGATGCGGCTTTGCCACGAGAAAAGAACACCGCTGATAGCATGTCCCGGCCACCAGGAATGGGACCAAGAACTGGTCACCGCCTGCAACGTCTCGCCCTCGGAATTGGACGCCGTTTTCTCCTACCTGATCCGGGGCGGCGTGACCAATTTCCAGAACATGTTCCTGTTTCTCAGCGACTCGTACCTGGGCTCCGAGCACGGCCATGAAGCCCCGTCAGAAGTGCCCTGGGAAGGCGTCTACCATCAAAGTGAACCGGACGGCATGGACGTCCAAGACTTTATTGAAAGGCGGTTCCAAGCCGGCCGTCCCAACATAGCGGTCTTGTTCTACCGGGCCCATTGGATGAGCGGGAACTTACAGACAGTGGACGCCCTGGTGAACCGTCTTGAAGAGCTGGGCGCCAACGTGCTGCCGGTCTACTCCTTCAGTTTGAAGCACAACCCGGAGGGCGACGGACAGGCCAACCGGACCTTCACCGAGATACTCTGCGACCCCGACGGCCAAGCCCGGGTGCACTGCATCATCAACACCATGGGCATGTCGATGACCGACCTGCAAGAGGACGTCGCGACGTTCGCCACCGGCCCCCAGGTCGATCACCTGGACAAGCTTAACGTCCCGATAATCCAGGGCATCTTCAGCACAGGCAATGAGGCTGACTGGGAAGCAAGTTCCCTGGGTTTGGGACCCGTCGACACCGCCATGAGCGTGGCCCTGCCAGAGTTCGATGGACGGATCATTACGGTCCCCATCTCTTTTAAAGAAGAGGTCGCCTCAGAAGTTAACGGCCGCAACGAGAAGATGGACGCCCGGCTGCAAAGGAACCTGCCCCAACTCGACCGCATCGATTTCCTGGCCCGGCTATCGGTGAAATGGGCTGCGCTGAGGCTTAAACCGAACTCGGAGAAACGCGTCGCTATCATCCTCAGCAACTACCCCACCAAGGACGCCAGGGTGGGCAACGCCGTTGGTCTGGACACCCCGGCCTCGGTCATCAATGTCCTGAATGCCATGAAAGACGGCGGTTACCAAGTAACCGACATCCCGGCCGACGGCGACGAGTTGGTCCACCGGATCATCGAGCGTTGCAGCAACGACACTGACACCCTAACCGAAGAGCAGCTACGGCTGGCGGCGGGACACGTCAGCGGCAAGCAGTACTCAGAGTGGTTCGCCACTTTCCCCAAGCAGGTCCAGACCGAGCTTAGGGCCGCATGGGGAGAACCGCCGGGGCAGGTCTACCGCACCGGAGACGACCTGGCCATCGCCGGCATCGACTTGGGGAATGTGTTCGTTGGCCTGCAACCGCCCCGGGGATTCGGCGAGAACCCCATTGCGGTCTACCACAGTCCGGACCTGGCGCCAACTCACCACTACGTTGCCTACTACCGGTGGGTGCGGGACATCTTCAAGGCCGACGCCATGGTCCATGTGGGCAAGCACGGCACCATGGAATGGCTGCCGGGCAAGGGCATCGGACTCTCCAACTCCTGTTACCCAGAAGTGACGCTAGAGGACGTGCCACTGTTCTACCCATTCATCATCAACAACCCCGGCGAGGGGGCCCAGGCCAAGCGCCGCGCTCACGCCACCATCGTCGACCACCTGATCCCGCCGATGACCACGGCTGACAGCTACGGCGACATCGCCCGGCTGGAGCAGTTGATGGACGAGCACTACCAGTGCCAGACCCTGGACCCGGCCAAGCTGCCCTTGCTGGAGGGGCAGATCTGGGACATGGTGCGCCAGGCCGACCTGGACCGTGACCTTGGAGTGGACGAACTCCCCGAGGACTTCGGCGATTTCATCCTTCATATAGACGGCTATCTTTGCGAGCTGAAAGACGCCCAGATCAAGGACGGATTGCATACTCTCGGCGAAGTTCCCCAAGACGAGCAGATGACAGGACTGCTGTCGGCCCTGACCCGGTTGGATACCGGAGGGATACCCAGCCTCCGGAGATCTCTGGCGGAAGCCATGGGTCTGGATTACACCAGCCTGTTGGAAGAGCCGGCCTTGCCTGCCGCCGACCCGGTCCCTGCCCCCCTTATAAACGGTGATGATGCACCGATACGCACTCAGGGCGATCTTTTGGAAAGGCTGGAAGTCCTGTCCCGCTCGGCGTACTCGATGCTAGACGCTGGCGGGTTCAAGGGCGAGGGTGTCGCCAGGACCGTTGAGCAGTTACTGGGCGCGAAAGACGCCCAGACCAGCGCCGTCTTGAACTACGTGGCCGACACTCTGCACCCGGCCCTGCTGCGGACCACCGACGAGATAGGCAACCTGCTGCGGGGTCTGGACGGCCAGTTCGTTCCTGCCGGCCCCAGCGGTGCGCCCACTAGGGGCATGGCCAACATCCTCCCCACCGGGCGCAACTTCTACTCGGTGGACCCCAAGACCATCCCTTCGCCCACCGCCTGGGACATGGGGGTTGGTCTGGCCGACGCCCTGCTGGCGGTCTACATGGAGGAGGAAGGGGCTTACCCCGAGATGGTGGGGCTGGTAATCTGGGGGACTTCGGCCATGCGCACCCACGGAGATGACATCGCTCAGGTATTCAGCCTGCTGGGCGTGAAACCAGTCTGGCAGCAAGAAAGCCGCCGCGTCTCCGGGCTTGAAGTGATTCCCCTGTCGGAACTGGGCCGTCCCCGCATCGACGTTACGGTGCGGATCAGCGGCTTCTTCCGGGACGCCTTCCCCAACCTCATAGAACTGATCGACCAAGCAGTCGAGCTGGTGGCGTCATTAGACGAGTCGCCCGAAGACAATATGGTTGTCAAGCACTTCCAGGAAGACCGGGCCGCCGATCAGTCCACAGGGGAAAACACCGACTCTGAAAGTAATCCGGCGTTGTATCGCATCTTTGGCAGCAAGCCGGGTACCTATGGGGCTGGGATACTTGGGGCCATCGACGAACGAAACTGGGAGACCGTCCAGGACCTGGCCGAGGTCTACACCGCCTGGGGCGGATACGCCTACACCCGCCAGGACTTTGGCGTCCACGCCCGGGACCAGTTCCGGCGGCGGTTCGGCCAGATCGTGGTTGCCGCCAAGAACCAGGACAATCGGGAACACGACATCTTCGACAGCGACGACTACATGCAGTACCACGGCGGCATGATCGCCACTGTGCGGGCGCTGACCGGAGAGAACCCCCAGCAGTTCTTCGGCGACAGTTCAGACCCCACTCGCGCCAGGGTCCGCAAGCTGGAGGACGAGGCCCGGCGTGTCTTCCGCACCAGGGTGGTCAACCCGAAATGGATCGACTCCATGAAACGCCACGGCTACAAGGGGGCATTCGAATTGTCGGCCACCGTGGACTACATGTTCGGCTACGACGCCACCGCCCAGGTTGTCGAGGACTGGATGTACGAAAACGTCACCGAGTCATACGTTCTCGATCCGGAGACCCAAGAGTTCTTCCAGCAGAGCAACCCCTGGGCCTTGCGGGACATCGTGGAACGGCTGCTGGAAGCCATCGAACGCGGTATGTGGGAGAATCCCCCGCCTGACATGAAAGAGAAACTTCAACAGATGTTCTTGGACCTAGAAGCGGATCTAGAGGCCCGCCAAGAAACATCTGAAACTTAGAAACCGATTCCATTTGCAACCAGATTCCCCTTCCCCCGTTGCGACGGGTGAAGGTTATGATGGGGCGCCCCGCTCGGCAGCAAACTGGCTCTTAGAAACAAGGCTTAACCAACGCAAGAGCCCCTCCCTGACCCTCCCCCTTGCGAGGGTCAGGGAGGGTATGAACGGCCCTTTGGGCCCCAAACAAACAGCAGGAGGCCACCTGTGGATATAACGATGGAACTGCTCCGCGAACTGACCAAAGACGAGAAGAAGACCTGGGTGATCGGCGGCAGTAAGGTGTCAAGCGAAAATAGCTCCAGGGGCATCAAGGAACCGGAAGTCGACGGCAAATACGTCACTATTGAAGCCGACAATTGGCACTTCCACTTGGCACTGGAAGACGTCACCGGCATCCAGTTCGTCGACGCCGAAAGCCATGACGACATGCATTCCTACTATGTCCGGTTCTCCGGTCCGGGCTATGAAGACACGTTGGTCCGCAGCTACTTCTCGAACCCTAACCTGGACGACAACGAGAAGCGGACCGAGTTTCAGCCCGAGAAGCTGAAGGTATTTGAGGAGTTCCGGGACCGGTACGTCGGCCAGGAGGGCATCGTGTCTGTTATTCGCCCTCGGCGGACCAGCTAATTCCCAAATTTCACCGCTTCTGATCTGATGATTAAAATTGCCCGCATAGGTGTTGACTGAAACATCTTGAGAGGGTAGCATCACGTTCGTTGCTGGCTACGAAGTTCGGCGCTGGCACGGTTTAAAAGTTTAATTACCGTCCATAGGTGGTTCCGAGAGATCGGGACTGAAAAGGGAAGCCGGTGTGATACCGGCGCGGTCGCGCCACTGTAACTGGTGGAGTCCACCTCAAGGAAAATCGTCACTGCCCCGATAAGTCGGGATGGGAAGGCGGGGGTACGGACCAAAACCAGGAGCCAGGAGACCTGCCTATGAATTGACTTGATGCACTTCGCAAATGAGGGTGTGAGTCGTTCTTCTCATTACAGCCTGACTTTGAAAGTCGGGTTTTTTTTTGCCCGAAAATCGAACCATAGAATCAATAAATAACCTAGCTCGCCGGTGAAATTGACCTCGAAACCGCTGGCAGATGCACCCAGGAGCCAAAATTTATGTCCATAACGAACGGCAACGAGCCGGCAGTTGCTATCAATTTGTCCAACGGCGCTAAGGCCCAAGATGTGGCCGTGGTGCTGTTGGGCCGCGGCAACTTACACGGTAATCGACTTCAAGACGAACTCGGTATGATATCGGCGAGAATGGCGGATGCCTACGACGATTACCACTTTGTAGAGGCTTTGTTAGAACAGGGTGAAGAATCCTTTCCTAATGCCCTGGACGTCTGCGTCGAAGCCGGCGCGAGACGTATCATCGCCGTGCCAGTTTTTTTCCCGGTGGATCCACCTGTTGTCAACTGGCTCAAGTCTGTGGCCCGCTGGTGGCTTCGGGAGTCAAATTCAGACGTGGTGATCACGTTCACCGAGTCGGTCATGGAAAGCCCATTGGTCCCCGAAGCGATAAATGGTTCCGTAGAATGCGCATTGTCCCAAGGGCAGCCGTTGGAGGCCAAACAACGAGCCAATTATAAAGAGCACCCAGCCTGGTCGGTGATTCCGCCCCACAAAAATCACGTCTTATTCTGCCAGGGGCCACGCTGTACCGCTTCGGGATCTGGAGACCTGGGCGGATACCTCAGGAAACGTTTGAAAGAAGAGGGACTTGAGGAGAACGCGGGTCACGTATTGGAAGCTCAAACCGGCTGCCTTTTCCCGTGCAACCTAGGCCCGTTGATGGTGGTTTATCCCGAAGGGACTTGGTATTGCGGACTTGACCGCGCCGCGATCGATCGGATCATCGAGGAACATTTCCACGGAGGACAGGTCGTGACTGACTACGCTTTCAACCCCTCTCCCGAACGTCAATCGACGGCCCAAACCCAGAATCCCTACACATGATCGCTTGACCATCAGATAGCACAGATACGAATACATTTTTAGAAGTTCGATATCGGAGAAACGATGCTTCGGGAGACCCCCTTTGTAATACTCGCAATTCTTGCAGTTGTCCTCCTGTTGGCGGCCTGCGGAGGCGATGACGCTGACTCGGTGCAAGGTGGTGAAGCGGCGGGGATCAGTGTGGAGAACTGCAGCACCACCACCGGCGAGGACAGCCAGGAAGCCTTTCCAGTCTCGTCACATACCTACACAGAAGCCCCATCCCGAGCTGTAACCATGAACCAGCACACCACCGAGTTGATGCTGACCTTAGGCCTACAAGACCGGATGGCCGGAACCGCTTACATCGACGACTTCATCCTCCCTGAGCTAAAAGAAGCCTATGATTCCGTGCCGGTTTTGGCTGATGAATACCCATCTAAAGAGGTCATTCTGGGTTCCGAAACCGATTTTATCTATGCTGGTTTTGCCAGCGCATTCCGGGAAACTGCCGCCGGTCCACAGGCCGATTTAGCGGACTTGGGAATCCCATCGTATTTGACTTTAGCGATCTGCAAGGAAGAAGCAGATTCCATTCAGGATATCTATGACGACATTGCCAACATTAGCCGAATCTTTGAAGTTACAGAACGTGGAGAAGCCCTCATAGCGTCCATGAAAAAGGACATCGAATCGGTGACGTCTAAAGTGGACCCTTCGGGCACTCCGATCCGGGCCTTTCTATATGACTCGGGTGACGACGCCCCATACACTTCAGTTTGCTGCTCGATGTTTACCAATCTGATCGAATTGGCAAGCGCGAAGAACATCTTCGATGACGTCGACGGCAGGTGGGCTACGGTCAACTGGGAGGAAGTCATTGAACGGGATCCTGAAGTCATAGTCCTGATCGAAGCGGTTTGGTCCACCGCTCAGGAGAAGATGGATTTCCTGACCACCAACGAAGCCCTGGCCGACATTACCGCAGTTAAAGAACAAAGGTTTGTTACTATAAACTTCAGCTCCATTGTGCCCGGCATAAGGAACCCGGAGGCGATCAGGACTTTGGCCGAGGGGATATATCCTGAATCCTTTAGGTAGACGAATATGACGACTCTCCCGCCGACAAAAAGAGCAACATGTTAGGCCAGCGCTCCCGGTCGGCCAACGTGGTCGAGGGTATCCCGCTTCCATCTACAGGCGCTACAAGCGCGAGTGCAAGGCGACAGGCAGACAAGACCCGTTTCCTACTCATTGGCCTTGCGATTGCCCTCGTTGTTTCCGTTACGATGGCTGTTACCATCGGGCCGGTCTATATCTCACCGGTTACGGTTTGGAACATCGTCCTGTCCCGTCTTTTCAGCGTGGACGCCGGGCAGTGGAGTCAAGGCCAGGACAACATCGTCTGGCTCATCAGGTTGCCCCGGGTGCTTTTGGCCGGGTTGGTTGGGAGCGGATTGGCCGCCGTGGGCGTAGCGATGCAAGCCACGGTGAGAAACCCACTGGCCGACCCTTACATCCTGGGTACATCCTCCGGCGCTTCGGTCGGTGCAGTGCTTGTTATCGTGCTCGGGCTCAATTTCTTCGACCCTTATTCATTGTCGGCAATGGCATTTGTCGGTGCCGTGGGTTCGTTTATCTTGGTGTTCTTGCTGGCCCAAAGCTCGGGGCGGATATCGCCCACCCGGTTGATATTAGCCGGCGTTGCCTTGGCCTACATCCTATCGGCCATCACCAGTTTCATTTTGTTTATGGGAGACGATCGTGATTTCCGAGAGGTCCTGTTCTGGATGTTAGGAACCCTGGCCGGGGCAAAATGGGAGTTTTTGACCCTTCCGGCCATCGCATTGGCCTTAGGTGTGGGAATTCTGCTGCTCCAAGCGAGGTCCATGAACGCCTTGCTGATGGGCGATGAAACGGCCACCGCGCTGGGCGTCGACCCCCAAAAGTTCCGCCGACAATTACTGGTGCTTGCGGCGTTGCTGACCGGTGTAATGGTGGCAGTTTCCGGCGCAATCGGTTTCGTGGGGCTGATGATGCCCCATATCGTACGCTTGGTGGTCGGGTCGGACCACCGGAGGGTCCTGCCAGCCTCGGTATTGTTGGGGGCGGTCTTCCTGATCTGGGTCGACGTGGGTGCGCGCACAGTGGTGCAGCCGGAAGAGTTGCCGGTGAGCGTGATAACAGCGTTGGTCGGTGCGCCATTCTTCCTCTGGCTTTTACGGTGGAGGAAGAGTGCCTTCGGCGGAGATAGAATTTGAGACTGGACATACAAGGGCTCTACTGGGGCGTCGATGGCCTGGACATACTCCATGATATCAAGATGAGTGTGGATCCCGGCGCCATGGTCGGGTTGGTAGGACCCAACGGCAGCGGCAAATCGTCTTTGCTCCGATGTGTGTACCGGGCGCTGAAACCCCGGACGGGTAGCATTGCTATCGACGGGGATGATCTATGGGATATCAGTTCCAAAGAAGCTGCCCGTCGGATAGCAGTGGTCCTTCAAGAATCTCCCACCGAATTCGATTTCACGGCATATGAGATCGTTTCCATGGGCCGCAATCCCCATAAGCAAATGTTCGACCGGGAGAACGAACAAGACGATGTAATCATCGAAGACGCCCTCAATCAGGTGGGAATGACCGGCTTCGCCGACAGGAGTTTCGCCACGCTATCCGGCGGAGAGAAACAGAGGATATTGATCGCCCGCAGTCTTTCTCAGCAAGCTAGTTTTCTTCTGTTAGACGAACCGACCAACCACTTGGACATTCGTTATCAATTGGAGACCATGGACCTGGTAAAGGAATTGGGGCTGTCCACCTTGACAGCCCTGCATGATTTGAACATTGCCACAGAATACTGCGACAAGATATACGTGATCGATGGTGGGCGAATCGTGGCCAGCGGACCACCTCCGGAGGTCTTGAAGCCACCATTGATAAAGAAGGTCTTCGGGGTCGGATCTTCTGTAAACGTGAACTCCCACACCGGAAAGCCAAGGTTGAATTTCTATTTGGACCGAAATGGCAAAAATGGCCTGTGACGGTCAACGGTTATCGCCCCTTAGAAATCTTCCTTTAACTGCCCGCCGCGCTTCTTCAAGCCGCCACCGCTCTAGCCTTAGCGGTGGCGGCGGGCGTCCGTTTTTGGCGTGATAGCGGCCGTGAACCCACTTGATAGCCCGTTGACATAAATATCAGCGTTCGTGATTGGATCGGTGGGCTATAATTCTGGAGGATATCAATAAGAACTGGTGCGGCAAAAAGCCCGCCGGCGCATGAATTAACTTGAATAATAGAGAGCGCAATACGGGGGATCTCATGGATGTCACCACGTGACCCAGCACACTGAAAACAACAATTCCGAGCCGAGGTTCCCATTCACGGCCATAGTCGGACAAACGGCCATGAAACGGGCGCTGCTACTGAACGCTGTCAATCCCAAGATCGGCGGCGTCTTGGTTCGCGGCAAGAAGGGCACCGCCAAATCCACGGCGGTCCGTTCCTTGGCGGGCTTGCTGCCCTCGGTAACGGTGGTTCAAGGCTGCCCCTACAACTGCAGCCCCGAAGAGAGGCAAGGTCTCTGCACGCGCTGCGACCCTCAAGCCGGGGAAGTACAGCCGGTGGTGCGGCAGATACCCATCATTGACCTACCCGTTGGCGCCACTGAGGACCGTCTAGTGGGCTCGCTGGACATCGAAGAAGCCATCAAGACCGGCAACCGAGTGTTTGAACCCGGGCTGATTGCCGCCACACATCGGGGCATTCTTTATATCGACGAAGTTAACCTCCTCAACGACCATCTCGTGGACATCCTGTTGGACGCCGCCGCGATGGGCCGAAACTACGTTGAGCGGGAAGGCATATCCGTCACCCACCGCTCGGAATTCATCCTGGTGGGCACCATGAACCCCGAGGAAGGTGACCTACGGCCCCAGTTGTTGGACCGCTTCGGCTTGGCCGTCGAAGTGGAAGGCCGGTTCACTCCCGAAGAACGCCAGGAAGTTGTCAAACGCCGCATCGCCTACGAGGCCGACTCCCAGGGTTTCATGGCGGAGTGGAGCCAGGCGGAAGTGGAAGAGAGGGAGCGGGTGCTCCGCAGCCAAAAACTGTTGCCGCAAGTGATAGTCAGCGACGACATCTTGACCCTCATCACCGCGATCTGCGCCGAGTACGACGTTGATGGCATGCGTGGCGACATCGTGATGTACAAGACCGCCGCCACCATCGCCGCTTACGAGGATCGGACCGAGGTCAACGCCGAGGACGTGCGGGAGGCCGCCAACCTGGCCTTGCTGCACCGGCAACGGCGGCAACCCTTCCAGCAGCCTAACCTGGCCACCGAGCAACTGGACTCCATGGTGGACGATTTCCAAGGCCAGGATCGTCAACGGGAGTCGCAAGATTCATCTCAAAACGATAGCCAAGGAGAGGGCGATTCTGAGCCCTCGGACTTATCACCTCCAGACCTCAATTCAGCGGAACCGGATAACGAAGCCGATAACTCGAACCCAGGGTCGTTAGGGCAGGAAGAGCAATTCGAAGTCGGCGATTCCTATTCAGTGCGGCCCCTGAACCTCAAGCCGCCCGACCAACGCTCCCGCCGCGCCTCGGGCCGCCGCAACGTCACTATCACCGACTCCTCAGCCGGCCGCTACGTGGGCTCCCGCATGCCTGAAGGCAAAGCATCCGGCCTGGCCTTGGACGCCACCCTGCGCGCCGCCGCCCCGCACCAATTGGGCCGCCGTGCCGCCTCTGAATCACAGAATGTGGTATTGATCGAAGCTCAAGATATCCGGGACAAGGTCAGGGAGAGCAAGTCGGGCAGCATGGTGCTGTTCGTGGTGGACGCCAGCGGCTCCATGGGGGCGCAGCGAAGGATGGTAGCGGTGAAGGGGGCGGTCATGTCCCTGCTGCTGGACGCCTACCAGCGCCGCGACCGGGTGGGCATGATCTCATTTCGAGGCACCAGCGCCTCATTAATGCTCCCGCCCACCAACAGCGTTGACCTGGCCCGAGTCCATCTGGCCGACATGCCGACCGGCGGCCGCACCCCACTAAGTGCTGGGCTGTTCAAGGCCTTGGAAGTGATCGAGACCGAACGGGTCAAGGATCGGAACGTGCTGCCCCTGTTGGTGCTGCTGTCCGACGGCCGCGGCAACGTTGCTCTAGGGCTGGACTCGCCGTTGGACGAAGCCTACGCCGCAGCCGGCATCATCGGCGACGACAAGATTCCGTCCGTGGTGGTGGACACCGAGTCGGGCTATATCAGACTTGGCATGGTCCAGTCGGTAGCCGAGGCCATGGACGCCCAGTACCTGAAGCTGGAAGACCTGCGGGCCGAAAGCCTGGCGGACGCCGTGCGCCAGAAGATGCCCATAGTTGGCGAGGCCCCACCACACATCAATTAGCCTAAAGACAGCGCAGCCACCCGTTCGACAAAAAAGCCCCGGTTCTACCGGGGCTTTTCTTTTGCGTGTTTGTACCCAGCCTGAATGACGGCGGGTCTCCATGGCGCGCCACTTTGCGTTGTTCCAGTGACCCGACCTCCAGCCCCGTTTACATCGCCTACCGGACTTGATAACCTCGACTGTGGCCCGAAGAACGGCGATAATTCCCTTTCTTAATGCGGTTGTACCGCCAGGAGGTATTCCTTTGGTCCGCTATATGCCCTATGCCGACATGGACTTAATGATGTCCCTGTCCAAGCGCCGGGGTTTCATGTTTCAAAGCTCTGAGATCTACGGAGGCCTGGGTTCCACCTGGGACTACGGCCCCCTGGGCGTGGAGCTCAAACGCAACGTCAAAGAGGCCTGGTGGCGTTCTGTGATCGCCGAACGCGACGACATGGTGGGTCTGGACGCTGCCATCCTGATGCACCCTCAGGTGTGGGTCGCCAGCGGCCACGTAGAGAATTTCTCCGATCCATTGGTCGAGTGCAAAGAGTGCAACTCCCGGTTCCGGCAGGACCATCTTCTGGAGGCCACAGGCATAGACCCGGAGTCGCCAGAGGCCGCGGCCGCCCTCAATGAACTGCGCTGCCCTAACTGCGGCGGCGAACTGGGCGAACCACGCCGCTTCAACCTCATGTTCAAGACCTTCATGGGCCCGGTGGAAGACACCGCCAATGAGGTGTTCCTGCGCCCGGAGACAGCCCAGGGCATATTCGTGAACTTCAAGAATGTTTTGGACTCTACCCGGAAAAAACTGCCCTTCGGCATCGGCCAGATCGGCAAGTCGTTCCGGAACGAGATCACGCCCGGCAACTTCACCTTCCGCACCAGAGAATTCGAGCAGATGGAAGTGGAGTTTTTCGTTAAGCCAGGCAACGACGAAGAATGGCTTAATAGCTGGGTTGACGCCCGTTACCAGTGGTATATCGACCACGGAATACGGGCCGAGAACCTGCGAAGGCGCCCGCACGGTGACGATGAGCTTGCCCACTATGCCAAAGCCTGCATCGACATCGAGTACCGCTTCCCCTGGGGCTGGGGCGAGCTAGAGGGCATCGCCAACCGTGGCGATTTTGACCTGCGCCGGCACCAGGAAATCAGCGGCCAGGACCTGACCTACTTCGATGAGTCTGCCGAGGGCGATGACCGGCGTTATCTGCCTTACGTGATTGAGCCGTCCGGCGGGGTAGACCGGGCCACACTGGCCTTCTGGCTGGATGCCTATGATGAAGAACCCGACGGGAATAACGTACGCGTGGTCTCCCACATCCACCGCGACCTGGCGCCGGTCACGGTAGCTGCCTTGCCTTTGAGCAGGAACGACAAGTTGCTGCCCACCGCCCGGAGGGTCTACGACATACTCCGCAAGCATTTCAGGACGCAGTATGACGACTCCCAGGCGATCGGCCGCCGCTATCGCCGTCAGGACGAGATTGGCACCCCCTACTGCGTGACCATCGACTTCGACACCATCGACGACAACCAGGTGACCATCCGCGACCGAGACACCATGCACCAAGCCAGAGTTCCAGTCTCTGAACTGGTGGAAATCCTCAAAGACAAACTAGAACACGCCTGGTGACCCCTAGCGTGCTGTTCACCCCTTGATTGCACTCGGTATTACAAACGCTCGTGGTTAACTCAGTCGAACCTCCACTGCGCCAAAGCCCTTCGACGGGACTCAGGGCGAACGGGTTGATTCAAATGTTTTCAAGTTGGGTCTGAGTAGGACATGCCTCCTAATTTAGTTGCGACTACCGTTCGCCAAGGCCTCTACACCCGCATCGTGGGGCGGCGGTTGTTGTATTACCCAGAGCTTGCTTCGACCATGGACGAGGCCGCCAAGCTGGGCGAGGGCGACGCCGAAGAAGGCGCAGTGGTGGTGGCCGAGGTGCAGACTGCAGGCAGAGGGCGTCAGGGCCGCAGTTGGGTATCCCAGCCTGGGAACCTGCTTGTGTCCGTGCTGTTTCGGCCCACTCTGGAAGCCTTGCCGTTCATCAGCATCATCGGCGGTATAGCCGCCGCCAGGGCGGTCCGGAAGGTGACCGGGCTAGACCTCAAGATCAAGTGGCCCAATGATGTGTTAGTAGGCGGGCGCAAGGTTGCAGGCATACTTGCTGAGAGCGCCATCGCCGGGGATTCCGTATGGTATGCTGTGCTCGGCGTAGGCATGAACGTGAGCCTGGACACCGAACAGACCGAGGAGATAGCGGCCATCGCCACCAGCGTAAACGCCGCCGCCGGTCAGGAAGTTCCCAGGGAAGACCTGCTCCGCCAATTTCTCATGGACCTGGATGCCCTTTATCTGGCGTTGGGCCAAGGGAGATCGCCGATAGAAGAATGGCAAGAGCTCCTAGAGACCACCGGCCAACGCCTGGTGGCAACCTGGGGCAACGACTCCTTTACGGGAATGGCGGTGGGTACCGATGAGTTGGGCAACCTCCTCTTGCGCCAAGACGACGGTTCTCTGTTGACGCTCACCGCAGGCGACGTCACGCTGACAGATCATTAAGAATTGATGGGTATCCCGCACTTGGAAAT
>Ga0207990_1000282_pt1 | contig 30356 bp, 32 predicted proteins | sample ETNtaG_8_FD_185780 | JGI IMG/M metagenome (GOLD analysis project Ga0207990, IMG submission 185780) | Marine microbial and viral communities from oxygen minimum zone, Eastern Pacific Ocean - ETNP201406SV75 (SPAdes) (version 2) | ecosystem: Environmental > Aquatic > Marine > Oceanic ...
GCAGAGCCTTATTTCCTTAAAAGGAGTTGTTAACATGCCGAATGAGATTGGAGTGATCGAAACCAGCCACGGGACCATCGAGGTCGAGTTTTTCGAAGATAAGGCCTCCGGCCACGTGAAAAATTTTAAGGATCTGGCCAGCAAGGAATTTTATAATGGGACCACTTTTCACCGGGTGATTCCCGGTTTCATGATCCAGGGCGGTGACCCCAACACCAAAACCAACGACCGCTCCAGTCACGGCATGGGAGGGCCGGGCTACACGATCGATGCCGAGTTCAATGATGCGCGCCACGACCGGGGTGTCCTGTCCATGGCACGGTCGCAGGACCCGAACAGCGCCGGCTCCCAGTTTTTCATCGTGGTGAAGGACTCGCATTTTCTGGATGGACAGTACACCGCCTTTGGTAAAGTGACGTCGGGGATGGACGTCGCTGATAAAATCATGGATGTCGACCGGGACGCCCGGGACAACCCCACCGACCGTATCGAAATGAAGGTGAAAATCGAAACCCGATGAAGCGCGGATGGGTTTTTGTCTGCGAACCGGAGAAACAGGGAACTAGGAAATGGAAAGCGAATTAAAGATCAATGTTTATGAAATTATGGGGACCTCGACTCCGGCCGGTAGGACGTCTGAAGACGGGTCTCCCGCTGGGGACACCATCCGCCGACGCATTCTCGATAATTGGGATAAGTACGAGAAGGTGAACCTTTACTTCGAGGGTGTGTTTCAGATGACGCGCCCGTTTTGCGATGAAGCCTTTGCCAAGGTTCTTGAGGAGCACTCTCTTGAAGAGTTCAATGAAAAGCTCCATTTCCCGGACGCCAACGACCGCATCGTGAAACAACTGAACGACGCCTTGAAAGTTCGTCTCAAAATCATCAAGGCTAGGAAAGACCGGGAAGATATGCAGGCAGGCTGAAGATTGGCCCCGGGGTTATTTTATCTTGGTGATCTTTGCGACTTCTTCGACCACTGCCCGGGCGAAGGCTTCCGCGACCGAAGCGTCCCGACCCGTAACAACCCGAGTGTGCACGATCACGTCCTCGTTAACGAGGACCGCCTTTCCCTGCTCCAGAATTTCTAGGAATGGTTTTTTAGCCGCGTCTGCATCCACGGTCACTTCCAGGTTTTCGACCAAGGCGGCCTCCGCGAGGCATCCTATTCCCTGACCAATTCCCGCCACGACAAATTCGTCCCTGTGACGGTCGACCAGCAGGAGCCGGACGAGTTTATCTTTCCACAAGTGTTTTCGCGTTCCGGTTCCGCCAACGACGACAGTTCCATGGAAAATTCCCTTGATTTGTCGCTGTCCTCCCGTGGTGACGTAGGTGTCTCCGGTGATCCCCTCGATCGCATCGACGATCAGTCGGTCGGGCATGCGGTATCCTGTTTTCATGCCCACGGCCTTTTTTATTTTGCCCGAGGCGATGATGACGGTGGCTCCTTCGTCCGTGAAAATTTTATGCGGGATTTCCAACTCGTCCTCGTTGTAATAATCTACTGGGATGATCATTAGAATGTTTTTTCCGGTCAAACGTCCCATAGAATAAAAACTCCTGTTTACGATAATGAAATAAGGTGAGCGCGCAAGACCCCATTGGTGTCGGGGATCTGCGGGACTCCCGGTCACGCAGATAGACCGGAAGATAATGAAACTTAAGACAGTTTACCACAAACCCGCGGGACGCCTTTTGCAATGTTTGTCCCATCCCGAAACTTCACACCTTTTTTCTTTTGAAGAATTCAATATTGTGGGACCTCACCTGAGGTGGCTGCCGGCCCGAGCGGGATGAAGAACGGAAACGTTTCGGTAGAGTCCTCTCCTATTCAATTTTCAAGACATGGAAAAGGGGATTTCCCTGCGAGGAAGAAAATTAAAGGTCAGGATGATGAAAAAGGAGATCCGCTCCCGGCTCGGCTTACGCAGAACTGGGGAGACGGCTGAGCTGACAGGAGAACGCAGTGGTGGGTGTTCCGCACCTGGATCAGGCGATGTCTCCCACCAGGATGTTTCTGTAATACCCTGCGGGGAGTTCCGGAAGAGCCTCCTCGTAATCATCGAACCAGCAGGCCTCCGGGTTCGATTCGAACACGAGGAATTTGGAGTCGTTTTCCGAGTCGGCAGAACGGTTGTATTTGAAAAAGACCTGACCTTCAGACACCCCGACCACTTCAATTTTACCTGTTTCGTGCGACATCACCAGGCGAGCCCGTTTCGCCAGACCCGAACATTTTGTTCGTGCCTTTTCAAATATGTCATACCCGGTCTCGATGGGGACCGAAAACGTCTCATTGCCCAGCGTCGGCCGGCAAAGGAAGACGTAATAAGGGGGGATCCCTATGTAGGACAGTTTATTGAACAACTCGGCCAGAACGTCTGGGTCGTCATTGACGCCTTGGATCATCGGGGTCTGGTTCACAACGATGGCGCCCGACTGCATCAGCATGTTCAGTCCTTCCACCGCCACCGGGGTCAACTCCCGCGGATGGTTGAAGTGGGCCATGATGTAGATTTTCTTTTCATCTGTGCTGTAGGTCCGGATCATCTCGTGCAGGGACGGATCGTTGAGAATCCGGTACGGGTTGAACGCCGGAATCTTGGTCCCGATACGAATGATCTTAACGTGATCGATCTCGCGGACTTTTTGGATGATCGGGCCCAGCTTGCTGGTCGACATGATTAGCGGGTCCCCGCCGGTCAGCAGGACGTTGGAAATCTCCGGGTGGCGTCGGATGTACTCGATGCCCTCGCTCACGTCCTTGGTGACTTCCTCGTTTTCGTCCATGAACAGGCGCTTGCGGAAGCAGAACCGGCAGTAGGCGGCGCAGACTTCATTGACAAGAAGCAAAGCCGTGGACGTGTACTTATGCTCCAAACCTTTGACTTTGGTATATTTTTCTTCGTTGGAAGCGTCCAGTTGTCCCCACTCGTCCAGTTCCTGAACGTCCGGTATCACGATACGGCGGATGGGATCTTCCGGGTCGCTCCAATCGATGAGCGACTGGTAGTAGTCGTTGGAACGAAAAACGAACTTCTGGCCGACCTCCTCCAGCTCTTCCCTTTCGTTGGGAAGCAGTTGGGGGACCTGTTCAAGTTTAGTCAGGTACTTCGGTGACTTGGACTTGTCATGTCCGTTGCCGTTTCCGGCCACTTTTTGGGTAGGTCTATTGAAGTATTTGGTGAATTTCATGATTCACCTCCAAAATAAAAAATCTCCGCATGGAAACGGAGAAGGGGTTCTTAAAACGATTAAATCAAGCAAACGGACGGACGAGCACAATACGCCAAATAATAGAGTCCAAATGTGCAAACACCCTTTCCCATACTGAACAGGATCCTTTCAACCGTTTCACTGTGAGTGGTTTGATTAGGGAAGCCCGGATCAACGACCGACTCCCCTAGTTCCCGACTGCATAGACTCGCAGCGGAGGGTGAATCCGGGTTTACTCCGCAGCGCTGGTAAAATTTTATGCGCTGACTGACCGGTCCTCCCAGCTCGAATAGGGGGTGGAGTATACCCTTCAGGCCGGATGGTTTCAATGGAAAACTGGCTTCTGAGGCTGTCCCGAAAATGGGAATAAATTTTAAGATACTGAAAAAATTATTGTTTTGTTCAGAGAATTTTTAAGATTTTTCCCGGTTTCGGCTGTTCCAAGACTGCAATTGGAGGGGGCGCTGGACCTCCCATTTCCGATCGGATGCCCGGCTAAATTCGCCCAAGAATTTTTTATTGACAGGTCGATAGGGCCGATTGTAGTCTAGGGGTTCTTTATTCCAGCCTGAAGGTTCTAATCTTTTGGAGTGGTAGGGGCTTGACCGTTGGGGTCGTGCGACCTTTTCTGGGCGCCGGGTTTGGTTCGATTCTTGAAAGTGTTTTTTTTCAAGTGTTAATAGTTGGATAGCTGTCTCATAATAAAAATGGAGGAGAGGATTACAATGAAAAAGAAGATTATTTTGCTTGTAGCGGTTATCTTCACCCTGGCCATGGTCGGTTCGGCCTACGCTGCTAAGGACTGTCCCCAACCGCGCAAAACTAAGAAGGCTCCGGCCACGGTTGCCAAGAAAAAAATGCCAAAAAGTGCCAAGGCGGCGAACGGAAAGAAGATTTATACCAAGACGGCGAAGCCGATGGCCTGCAAGATGTGTCACGGCGACAAGGGTGCCGGTGACGGCAAACTGGGCAAGGCTTTTAAAGCCCCTTTAGCTCCCCGTAACTTCACGTGTAAGAAGACGATGAAGAAAATTTCACCGGGCCAGATGTTCTGGATCATCAAGAACGGTTCGAAGGGAACCGGCATGGTCGCCCACAAAAAGACCTTGAAGGACAAGGAAATCTGGGACGTCATCAAGTACATCCGTAAAGACCTCATGAAGTAACTGAAAACTTGTTTTGGATTTAGGGGCAAACTGCCGGTCGGTGGTTTGCCCCTTTTTTTTGTGACTTTTCCCTGCAAAGACCGGTGGTATAATCCCTCTGATCATTCGATTTTATCTACTCGCTTTTTCCGGAGCCCGCCCTTGACCGGATTCCTCTTTAAGTCCTGGCCCTTTCCCTTCCTGCTGATTGTCTTCTGGCTGTTGGGTTTCTCTAATTTAGCCAAGGCCTCCGATCGGGGCACCCGGGAGAACCCGCTTCGCATGATGTTTGTGCCTTCCGGCGATAGCCAGGTCATTCTCAAGGAGGGGCAGGAAATCGCCCACCAGTTGCAACGGGCGACCGGGCTCCACTTCAAGACCTCGGTTGCTACCAGTTACGCCGCGGTGATCGAAGCGATGGGAGCGGGAAAAGTGGATATCGGCTGGCTCGCCACCTTCAGTTATGTGCTGGCACGGGAAAAATACGGGGTGGACCTGCTCCTGATCGTTGTTCGCTTTGGGTCTCCTTTTTACCGGGGGCAGATCATGGTTGGCGCCGACCGCGGTGTCGGGAAGCTGGCCGATCTTAAGGGAAAAACCTTCGCTTTTGTGGACCCGGCCTCCACCTCCGGTCACCTTTATCCCAAGACCCTGCTTTTATCCAAAGGTCATGACCCGGAAACATTTTTTTCCAAATCGGTTTTTGTCGGGTCGCATAACGCGGTGGTTCTTTCCATCCTCAAAGGGGAGGTGGACGGCGGCGCTGCCTACGATGATGCTCGGGCTGCCGTCGCCAAAAGTTTTCCCGATGTATTCGACAAGGTGAAAATTATCGCCTACACCCGGGAGATTCCCAACGATGTGGTGGCGGTCAGGAAAGATCTGGACCCGGGCCTGAAGAGCCTACTCGGGGACGGGTTGAAGTACGTTGCAAAAACTCCCGAAGGCTCCAAAGTACTCAAAAAGGTCTATGGCATCAGCGGACTCGCCGATTTGGACGCGTTCTTCGATCCGGTCCGCGAGGCGAGCCGTCTACTCGGGCTCGATCTAGGGAAACCCAATCCCTGACCCTAAAAATTTTTCTGGAGATCGGTAGGAAAGATTAGAAGATTCGATGGATTGATTTTATGTTACGAGTGGAACAATTATCGAAAGTCTACCCTGACGGAACGAAGGCCCTCAAGGACGTGTCTTTCACCGTTAAGCCTGGTGAGTTTCTCACGATTCTCGGGAAAAGCGGGTCCGGTAAGTCGACGCTCCTGAGGTGTATCAACCGGCTGGTGGAGCCGACGAGCGGACACGTTTACCTTGGTGATCAGGAAATCACCGGGGCGGGTTCGGCCTCCCTTCGCAAAATGCGCCGGAGGATCGGCATGATTTTTCAGCAGTACAACTTGGTAGACCGGGTGTCGGTATCAACCAACGCCCTGACCGGGCGCTTGGGTTACCTTTCACCCTGGATGAGCTTGGCTGGTCATTTTCCAAGAGAGTCGGTGGGCTGCGCCCATGAGCATCTCAACCGGGTGGGGATCGGGGATAAGGCTGGACGGCGGGCTGATGCCTTAAGTGGCGGCCAGCAACAACGGGTTGGCATCGCCCGCGCCCTCATGCAGAACCCGGATCTCCTCCTAGCCGATGAGCCGGTATCCAGTCTGGATCCCGCATCGGCTCGTACCATCATGGAACTTCTTAAAGAGATCAACGAAAAAAATGGGGTGACTCTCTTATGCAACCTGCATCTCCCCGACCTAGCCTGTGAGTATGGACACCGTGTGCTGGCGCTGAGGGCGGGTGAACTTGTTTTTGACGGGTTGCCAGAGCGCTTGGATGAACAGACGATCGAAACGTTTTATGGGTCGTCCTGATTTTTTTTTAAGTCCTCAAACTGTGCTAATCTAGGGGGCCCGATTTTAAACGGGATACTTGGTGCAACGGCCCGAAAGAAGGGAATGGATGAAAACTTTCCGATCAATTGTATTGGGATTTCTCATTGGCGCCCACACTTTGGCATTTGCCGGGGGGGTAGAGGCTCAGGGTTTGCCCAAAGGATTTTCCGAGGGGGGGGTCACCCGAGACCAGATTCCCAAGGAACCGGGCTGGAAGGCTCCCGCCTATCGGGGTTGGGAAGTATTAAGTATCCCCGGTCTGATTTCAACTTACTACGACCTCGATTTAGACGGCGCACTGGATTATATGGTGACCCGTAAGATCATCAGGAAGGCCGCCGCCGAAGAAACCGAAATGACTCAGGCGATTGAGATCGCTCAATTCGACGGTTTGGCGGTTTACTTTTCCCATCCTGTGATTTATTTCGCCAACAAGAACCCATTGTTTTATTGTCTGGGCCTCGACTATCGCAAAAACTGCTCGAATATCTGGATCGATGTGTCAGAGGACGGTTTAAATGGCAATGAAGAAAGATATGACTTATCGACACCGCGGCCCAATGTTCAGTAAGGGCCTTGTATTATTCGGTTTTCTGATTATTGGAGTGGCTTTTGGGTCCGTGGCGGTGTTTGCGCATACGGCGGACATGCCCCAGGAGTCGGAAAGCGGAGAACACGGCAAAGTTCCCCACGACCCCGGACACGTGCCGGGAGCAGACCGGATGACGTTGGGTGCTACGGTGTACAAACACATGTGCATCTTTTGTCACGGGGTGGACGGGGACGGCGGCGGCAAGGCGATGGCTTATCTGTATCCCTGGCCGCGTGATTTTCGCAGGGGACTGTACAAGCACCGCACCACGCCCTCAGGATCTTTACCACTCGATTCAGATATTTTCCGCACCATCAGCCGTGGTGTTCCCGGCACCGCTATGCCCGCCTGGGAAAAATCACTCACCGATGAGGAAACCCAGGCTGTTGTCCAGTACATCAAAGGGTTCTCCAAACGGTTCGAGAACGAAGTGCCGAAATCTCCCATCGAGCCTGGCCCCGTTCCTCCCATTACGCCGGAAGCGATCGAGGCCGGAAAGAAACTGTATAGGGAAATGCGTTGCGCCCGGTGTCACGGTACCGATTTGAAAGGGGGGGGTGCAAAAGCCGACCAGCTTTATGACATCTGGGATCACCGGGTTTTCGTGTATGACCTCACCAATCCCAACACGTATAAGTTCGGCTACGAAACGAAAGACATCTACATGACCCTGACCACCGGGATCGATGGGACCCCCATGAAAACCTACAGCCACCTGACCGACGAAGAGCGTTGGAATCTCGCCACCCTGCTCCGGTCAAAAATCGAGCTGGACCGGTTTCAGGAGGCGGGTTATGAAATTGATCTCCACTCCACAACGGTGGATGACGAAATCGTGCCGGATCCGGCCCATGAACTTTGGCAGAAAGTTCCGGGAAGGGTGGTGCATCTCATTCCGCTCAATGCACGGAAGAACCCGATTACCAATATTAAAGTTCAGTCGGTGGTTAACGAAGAGGCTGTGGCGTTTCGGCTGGAGTGGGAAGACCCGGTCCCTGACCGTTCGGCCACCCGCCATCAGGATTTCAAGGATGCAGTGGCGATGGAATTTGCCCTGGGCGATGTGTTGCTTCACACGCACGGACACAACGAACCGTTCTTCGGAATGGGTAACCGGGGTAAGGTGGTCAACATATGGCAGTGGCGCGCTGACTGGCAGACGGAAATTCAAACCAAGAAAAAACTGGAGTACGCGACCAAGGGGATGGATCTCGATGCCATGATCTTCGGTGGTGAGGTCAACCCGGTCGACGCACTGAATCCGTTCCGAGATGTTCCCATCGAAGAATTGAACGCCGAAGGTTTTGGCACCCTGACCCCTCAGCCCCTGACAAAGCAGAACGTGCAGGGCAAGGGGGTGTGGAAGGACGGGCGCTGGTCCGTGGTTTTTTACCGAACGCTGGATTCCCTGAACAAGTGGGATAAGCGGTTCGAGAAAGGCAACCCGGTTCTGGTGGCCTTTGCCATTTGGGATGGTTCCTACCAGGACCGCAATGGGCGAAAAGTGGTTTCCATGTGGCAGCGGCTCCATTTACCTTGAACTGCGGCGCAGAATCGTTATAGTATTAAATCAATCCCAAATTGTTGCCCCGAAAGGGGAGGGTTTGTTTTAGGGTGTTATCTATCAATCGTGTGGAGGTGTATGGCATGGCGGACGAAAGTCAGGAAAATGAGGAAGAGACCAATCAGGAAGAGCCTCTTGATCTGGTTGAAACCGAAGAAGATGACGAGGCGGATGAGTTAGAAGTTGACGAGTCCGATGAAGTAGATGAACTCGAAGAGGTCGCCGAGGAAACTGTTCCCGAGAAGGGGGCCTATCTGGTGATCGGGCAGGGTGAGTTTACTACTATCATGTCCAACCGTGGTGCCGATGACCCAGGCGACAACACGCTCTCTGCTCCACAGGATGTGTGCAAATACGGCGATATGCTGTTTGTGTCCGACCGGGGAAACCACCGTGTACTGGTCTGGGACCGGTTTCCGGAGGAAAGCGGCGAGTCTGCTAGCGTCGTCTTGGGCCAGGAAGATTTTGGGGACTGCCTCGAGAACCGGGGCTTCTCTACGACCCTAGACGAAATGACCTCGGGACTCGGTGATGAAGATTTGGACGGATTCACCATCAGTAAAGCTGAAGAGGACACGGTGTCCATGCCCGCCGGACTCTGCGTGATTGGCGGTAAGCTTTATGTTGCCGATAGCGGCAACCATCGGGTGCTTCGATGGGACGGTCTTCCCTCTGAAGACGGTGAAGTGCCAGGTCTTGTCATGGGACAGGACAATCTGGAAGAGAACGAGGCCAACCGCCGAGGGCTGGTGGGTTCGGGGTCTTTGTTTTATCCCATGGGCGTCCGCTCAGGCGACGACCAGCACGTGTTCGTGGCCGACAAAGACAACCACCGGGTCTTGATCTGGAAAAAAGTTCCCTTTAGCGATGGCTGGAACGCTGACCTCTCCTTGGGCCAGTCCGGTATGGATGAGCGGGAACCCAACCGGGGTGACTTCGAGAACGTTCAGGCGGGCACGCTTAGTTTTCCGACCGGGGTATTCTACGATGCGGAAGAGGAAAGGGTTTTTGTCGTCGATCAGGGCAACAACCGGGTTCTTATCTGGAATAGCCTGCCCCGTGAAACGGGTCAGCTCCCCGATGTGGTGATCGGACAAAAAGATTTTGTTTCACGGGATGCCAACGCGGGGAAAGGGGCTAAGAGAGCCTGCCCCGAAGGAGTGTATTTCCCCACCGATGTGGTATGCGGCCACACTGGATTGTTCGTTTCGGATACCGGGAACAACCGGGTCTTGTACTGGAAAGAGGTCCCCACCGAGAACGGACAACCGGCAGACCTCGTTTTCGGACAAAGCGGTTTCGCGGATAACAAGCACAACCGGTACGCTGAAGCCAGCGCGTCCACTCTGAATGACCCTAGCGGTTTGTGGCTGGAAGAAGAAGAAAATCCCGAATGGGTGCCGCCTGATGAGCGGGAGGAAGCGGAGGAAGCTTCCGCTGAAGAAGAAAACGCGGTGGAAGAGGATGCAGATGCAGTGGAAGAGGATGCAGATGCAGCGGAACAGGCCGAGGAGCAGAGAGAAGAAGAGGAAATTCCTGAGTACCTGTTCAAACTTTTTATCGCCGACCGCGGAAACTCCCGGGTTGTTGTTTGGAACGAATTACCCGTCCAGCTCAAGGAAGAAGAAGAAGAAGAGGACCATGAGATTCAAATGGATGATCCTGATACGCCCATGGGCGAAGACGAGGATGAGGATTATCTGGTTGCAGAGGAAGAAGGTGGGCCGCCGGAAGAAATTCCTTCGGCCTGATTTTTACTCGGCCTTATTATTGCCTGTGACGCCTCATCTGCAATAGGGAGGGATGCCTTCCCTCACCCATGCCCCTGCCTTGTTCTCTTTGATGTTTTCTAGGTTTTTGGAAATCCCTACCGATATTTTTTTGCTCGACACTTCAAATTTTGCCAGGATCGTCTCCGGGGAATCGGTTAGCAGGTTGCCGAACTTTGGCCCGCATTTGAGGTTCCCCACGTCGCAACAGGGGGTCATGTCGCCGTTTTGTTGAATGGTCATGATATCGATGGAACCGCGGGCGGCGGGACATTCAATGAGATAGTTGTCTTTCGGGAAGGGAAGCGAGGTCATGGCCCGTTTCCCATCCGCACTGACCTTGAAGGCAGGAAGCAGGCTGAGGCCTAGAGTGAATTCTTCTTTACGGGCGAAAGCTTTAATATCGCCCATGTGGGCCGTGTATATCGCTTCGTCGCACTCCGGATGGTTGTCCACCAGCCACGAGACCTTTTCCTGGTATTCCCGCAAAAGTTTTGTGACATGATCGAAACGCGATCCCTTTATAGAGAAAAAAACCATAAGCAGTGCAATCTGTTTCTGCAGGTGGGAGAGGTTTTCGAAAATTACGTTGACGATCATCCGGTTCTGCAGTTTGAGCAACTCCTCGAGGAGCGGTTTTTGAAACCTCTCCCAGGCTGTGGGATACAAGGTGATGTCTACGCGTCCGCCCAACCTCACAACTTCCTCCAGCCGTTGCCAGCGTTTCGATGATCGGGAGTTGATTTCTAGATTGGTGTGGAGACACACGCCGGGTGCGACCGCCTGGAAGGTTTTGAAGATTTCGACGAGATGAGGATTCTGCGTGGCTTCCCCGCCGGTCAGGTTGATCTCCTGTTGTGCCAGGGCGCGAAGTACTTCGATTTGCCCGATCTTTTTTGCCATGATCCGGGCGTCTTCCGGTGTCATATGCCATTCCGGTTTGGGGATGCCAGCCAACGGTTCGTAGACGTGGCAGTCGATGCACTCATCCCGGTTGTACCGGTTGCAACTGGCTTCGACAAAGATACTGAGCATCGGTCTGAATCGCGAAGGGGGACAGCCCGGATTTTACCGGAGTTCGTTTTTCTTAATAGTTTTTATTATAGGGGAATTCCCAGTACGGGGAATGAAAATTGGTCTGGAGGGGCCTAGCGGAAACTCATAATGACAAAGGAGATGGGTTCGCCTGATCCCTGAAAGAGGGATCCGTAATCTCGTTCGTCGTATCCCAGCGAGGCCAGTTGATCTGCGACCCGGCGCACCTCGCTTTCGGTTACGTACGCCACCGTGTCGGGGACGCCTTGAATGTTCAGGGTGCGCACCAGTTCGATCATTTGTTGCCGTGAGGTATCAGGGGTTCCTTCCATGGGGGGATATTCCATCTTGTGCCGGTAAGGGCTTTTGTAGGCCGTGTTCAAAGCGTGCAGGGTTCGAAGCATCAGGATGTCCCGGTCCCACGGAGCCATGTCGTGAGCGCCGTGGTGGGTTTGTACCAGTTCCAGAACGCTGATCACCCGGTCATTCAAATTCTTCCCCACGAAGCGGTGTTGATATTCCTTTTCAACCGATGAAAATCCTTCGGCCTGCGCCCAATCACCCAACAGTTCGAAGTTCACCATAAAAGTGTATTGTCCGCCATACAGATTGAAGTAGGGGCGTCCTGCGAAATTAAGCTCCCTCAGGGAATACATTCCGTAATCCATTCCCGTATATCCCAGCCCGTTATCGTTGAGAAGGTGGCGGGCACGTTTCAGAGTAGCGAGGGCGCCGAGGTTGACGGGAACGGGAATTGCTTCTTCCAGTCGATCAACATGGGCCTGCAAGGTTTCTGTATGAGGCCAGTCATCGATGTCCACCCGCTGGTAGGATCGTTCCCACACGATGAGCGGAAGGGCGTGAGGCCAGGCTTTCAGGGCATCGAGGTTTTTCGTGTTGAACCACTCAGCAAACTGTTCGAAATTCATTCCCACAGCCAGATTCGGATCGATCAAAGGTTGCAGGTATTCTTCGTGCAGCGAGTTGCCCTGTTTCAAAATGACCTTGGTGGCCAAGTCATCCCATATCTCGTTGGAAAAGATCTTGTCCACTGATCCTTTGCGGAAACAATCCATATGGCCGGCGTCGATGCGGACCGCGAAAAATTTTTCGGTGTGTTGTTTCAGCCGTGGGTTATTGCGCGCACCTTTCAGGATTTCCATGGAGAGGTCGCACAGGACGTAACGCGTGTGGGGATACACCCGACCTTCGGTGTCGATCGATTGGAGATGGGTCAGGAAGCAACCGGCCAGGTTGCCGTTACCAACGCCCCACTCCATAACGAACAAGTGTTGTTTGTCGTCGGGACGCTTGCGGGCTTGCTCGTAATAGTCTTCGGCCAGGGCATGGGCCAACCGGTGATCGAGACTGACGTAGGTTTGAAAATGGTTGTGGATCCCCGGCCCCTGGATGCCGTAAAAAATTTCGTTGACGTGGGTCTGCCACTGATCGGCGGGTTTAAAGTCACCAAGCGGCAGGGGGCGGGTTTGAGAATTCATGAAAAGGGTTTGTCATCCCCTGCGGGACTAGGAGGAGAGTCCTTCCGTGCCTACGTCGCTGTCATCAAGATTGTCGCCGGAGGCCAGTTGGCCTGAAGCGGAAACGCCGCCGGGGATATTACCGTGATCGGTGGTTTGAGATTCCTCACCCTGCATAAGATTTTCGTAAACTTTGTACGCTTCCTGTGCGTCGTCCAACCGCCCTACTTCCTTATAACAGTTATACAGGTTCAGCCAGGCCATGAGGTCACTGCGGTTTAGCGAGGTGGCCTGCTTGAATTCCTTGAGGGCTTTTTCCACTCGGCCGATGGTGGCGTAAAGACTGCCAAGGTTGGTGTGCGGCAGGGAAAATTCCGGATCGATCTCGCTGGCCCGCTGAAACGACTGCACCGCCTCATCAACCATATTCAGCGCCGAGTAGCAGCTTCCCAGATTGCAGTAGGCCTGCGGGTCTTTTTCGTCAAGGTCCACTACGCAGAGGGCCTGGGTCAGTGCCTCGTCATAGTTCGATGCATTGAAGTGAGCTGTGCTCAGCGCAGAACGTAGTTCTTTGTCTTCCGGAGAAAACATCAGGACTTTTTTAAGCACGGTGATTTCTTCCGTGAACTTCTTCTGCATATCGTAGGCGGCTGCTAAATTGGCGTAACCCAGGTATTCTGTGGGGTCGAGTTCGACCGCCTTTTCAAAACAACGGGCGGCATTGTCGAACATGTCCTTAAGCATGAACACTCCACCCAGATTGAGGTGGACTTCCGGGTCGTCCTCGATCAACTCCGCCGCGCGGCCCAACTCGCGGAGGGCTTCGTCTTCGTGATTACACATGCCGTAGGCGGTCCCCAGTAGTTTGTACGCAAGACCATTTTTGTTGTCCCGGCCGATGATTTGCTTGAGTTGCTTGACGGCTTCGTCGAATTCGCGTCCGTCGATGAAAAGTCTCCCCAATTCCAGTTGAAGATCGACGTTATCGGGAGCGTCCTTCAATTCCTTGCGAACCTGCCGGACCCGTTTGGCAATAGCCATTTCACGTTTGGTTTCTTCCGGATCGCGTACCCCAAGCTCCTCGAATATCTCCGGAGCTATTTTCATCGTGGTCCAACTGCCCCCTTTTCCTCCTTCAGCGCTCATAATTTTATAAAACTCCAACAACGTTAGCGGTCAATCATTAATAATCAACGGATACAGTTGATTTTAGGGAATGTCCTCGGGAGTGTCAAGTTGGTCGCGAGGTCCAGGCGGATTTCATGCCGGTTGTTCCACTGTCTGGGCCATGTTGATAATTTCTTCCTGTCCGTAATGGTCCAGGTAAAGCAAGAAGTGTTCCCGTGAAAGATAATTCCAGACTTTGCGCGAAGGAAAATTGGCTTCAATGATTTCGTCGAATGTTTCGTAAACTTCCATCACCTCTTCTTTTGACATGCCCTTGCTGATCTCGAAATCAAAGATAATGGCCATGTCTCTGTTCGGGTCGCGGAGAATTCGGTCGACTTGGAATTTCTCCGGGTTGTGGAAGATAGCGGAATCTTTCTCCAGAGTGAAAATGGATTGCCCCACCGAATGGATGGTGCCATCTCCTGTTTCGCCGTGCTGTACTGTGAAGTCGATGGTTTCCTGGGCTTCATGGCGCTCTTCGGTGGGAAAGCCGAAAAAAAGGTACAGGTGGTTCCAGATTCCCGCGCGGGAACTGTTTTCGAGGACCCGTTTTTCCATTGCTTGGTCACATCCCTTGTCGATGATCGAAAGTACCCGGTTGTTGGCGCTCTCCAGTCCAAAAAACAGCATCAGGAATCCCGCCCGGTACATATTTTCAAACAGCCTTGTCGTTTCTACGGAATCCGATTCAAACTTGAGCATCCCGAGCGCACGCATCTCGACTCCCTTGGAAAGGATGGCACGCGACATCCGGTCGAAAGCGTTCGGAGAAATCGCTTCATCGGAGAACGTGAAGTATTTCGTTTTGTATCTTTTGCCGAGGTAATCCAATTCGTCCGCGACACGCTCTTCGTTTTCTTTCCTGTAGTGGGAATCGTAAATGAAACTGTGTGTGCAGAATGTGCATTTGCCCCAGTAGCACCCCCGGCTGGCCATGTAGGGCAGGACGGGATAGGGCATGAGATATTTTTTTAAAGGAAGGTCGTCGAAGTTGGGACAGACCAGCCGGTCGTAGGGAAGCGACTTGGCCTTTTCGTTTCGCATGATTTTTCCGTCATTCAGGTAAATCAGATTCGGAACGGTGTCGAGGGAACCCCCCTCCTTGAGTCGTTGCACCAGTTGGTCCAGGGGGTGCTCTCCTTCGAACAGAATGATGCTGTGAAACATCTCCTCGAACAAGGTTTTCTTGTCGTCCAGAATGTCCTGATGCCGGGCAAAGACGCTTCCACCGATAACAATGTGAAGGTGCGGGTACCGTTTCTTAAGAAGCCGCGCCAGCGTGAGGCCGGGGATCACCTGTCCCACGTGTATGATCGAAAGGCCGACCAGCCCGTACCCAGCCCAGTTCACCTCTGGAATCAGATCGGTTTGGTATAGATCGAAAAACGGATTTCGCGTGGAATCCTGTGTGGCCGCGAGAATACCTTGAAGGCTTTCCTCCGGGGTTCCTTGCATGAAAAACGATTCCAGATCGATACGGCTCGGGTAGTGTGTGTATGAGATCAGTTGCATCGCGACTTTTAAAGTGGTGTAGGCGTTTTTATATTCGGAAAACCGGAAAAAACGTTCCTCGTCGCGTAACACCTGTTTGGCATCGCTGATATCCGATAGAACCGTCTCGAGGTACTGGGTGTCATCAAGGATTTGTCGATGAATGGGCTCCACTTCCTGGTCTTCTGGAGTTTTGACGGGTTTGGTGAGGCGGGTGTGTATTTTGTCAACACAACGCTTGAGATAATTACTAGAAAGAAAACGATCATAGCACTCGACGTTGAAGTCGAACTGATCTACCTCGTGGCCCTGGGCTTCGAGGTACGCAGTGAGCGTTGGCAGAGCCAGGTAAGGCTGGCTCGGATACCATTGCGGTGGAAAAATCAGGGCCGTTTTCATCCGGAAATACCTTTTAGGCAGATGGTCGGAGTCCGTTGGGAAAACCCCAGTATTTTCTTATAAGTCAAGCATATATGAGGGGATTTACCCTGTCAACGAACCATTTTTTTGCTAAAATCGCCCGGGGGGCCTGCCCTGAGCCGCAACCTGTTTTTCAACTTAGGGGACAGATGAGCAGTCATTGTACCGGTGAGAAGCTTGCCCGCCTCTCGACAGGCGTTCCGGTTCCGCTTGACACCCCGGCTGGAAAGGACTATACTTCCACAGTCCCGAAAAGGTTGTATTTATTGACTTATCTAAAACTGTCCATCACCGTATTTTCTAGGAGATAGTCCTTTGAGCGATCAGGAAGAGGCAGCCAAGGCAGAAGAAGCTGAAGTCACGGAAGAGAAAAAACAGGAGGGCGTAGGTGCGGATGCTCTTTCTGACTTGAAAGAGCTTGAGAAACTCAAAAAAGAGTTGATGCAGGAGAAGGAAAAGGCAGCCCAGGAGCTCGTTGAAGGAGAAGAGGAAGAAGAGGATCTTCGTGAAGTTGACTATCTTCAAAAACTCATCACCCTCGCGGTCAAGTTCGATCATCATGTCGGAATGTTTTTGATGCCCGCGTACATCGACTGTGGATTGAAGTACGACCACAAGTTGGCCGAAAGTTACCTGACCCACGTCACGACCATCGAAACGTTTCTCCGGCTGTTGGAAAAGGTGGATGGGGTGACCCGCGAGCAGGTCACAAAGGATTGCATCCTTAAGTTGCGAAGTGTTGTTCAACAGATTCACAAGAACCTGGTCAAGCCGCTTTACCGCGAGGTGGGGCTTATGAAGAAGAAGCCCAAGTCGGAAAGCCTGGAAAACTTTACAAGCAACTGGAACGAGCGGCTTGAGGACTTTCAGAAAGCGTGCGATTTCGAGTATCAGGTTCTCGATGTTAAAGCTTTTATGGTGAAGTAAACGAAACTTGCCGTTGTAGGGTCGTTGGATGAGGTGAGATTTTTCACGGACCCGATCCCCTAGCTGCCATAATAAATAGAGGAAGTTAAAATTGAGAGCGTCCCCTACCGGGGGTGAATCGGAGAGCCCCGCTTGCGGGGCCTTTTCAATTTCTGACCGGTTATGCCGGTTACCCGGAACCTGAAAGCCCTGTGTCAGGTCTTTTACGCGGCCCGGTTTTTTGAGACTGGAGAATTTTTTGATGGCTGAAGAAAACGACATGGAAGACGCGGAGCAGGAAGCGGAGGGAACTGCGGTTGTAGAGTTGGACGCCCGGGAAGTTCGCCCGGAAGAGGTCCCGGAAAAATTACTGGTCGACCACAGCAAACTCTATGTCTGGGTTGCCGATGCGGGCAATGACCGCATTCAGAAGTTCGATGGAAACGGACGGCTCCTATCCCAGTTCGGAAGGTCAGGTGGAACCCGCCCGCCTTACAATCCAGGCGAATTCAAGACCCCGAGCGGGGTCACCGTGGACTTGGAAGGAAACATCTGGGTGGCTGATACCGGGTGCCACCGCATACAGAAATTTGATGAAGACGGCGATTTCATTCTGGAGTTTGGCTCGGAGGGGTGGGGGCAGGACAAGTTTTATTGGCCTGAAAGTATTGTTACCGAATCCACCGGGACGGTTTTGGTGGCTGATACGTCTAACCACAACATCAAGCGCTACGATGATGATGGCGAGTTCCTCCTTGGATTTGGATACCCGGGAAACTTTGACGGGTTCCTCAAGTTTCCCACCGGCATCGCTCTCGACAAGGAGGGAAACATTTACGTGGCCGATCGGGATAACCAGCGCATTCAGATTTTTAATGAAGATGGGCTGTTTGTTAGCAAGTTCGGGGCGCACGGTTTTGAGGAAGGACGGTTTAATTTCCCGACAGGGATTGCCGTGCGTAATGACGGTACCATCCTCGTTTCAGAAAAGAGCCAGAATCGCATCCAGACCTTTGACCGTGACGGCAAACTGATAGGTGCTATTGGGGGAAGGGGAAAAAGGGACGGGCAGTTCGATTGTCCCACCTCGCTGGCCCTCGACCCATACGGTTATCTGTTCGTGATCGATACCATCAATCAGCGGGTTCAGAAGTTCGATCCGGACCTGAATTTTGTCGCCAAGTGGGGTGTGATCGGAAGCGAACCCGGTCAGTTTAAGGACCCGGCGGGAATCGGGCTGTCTTGGGAAGCGGACTGGGCTCCGCAGGAAGAGTAGATCTTGTTTGCAACAGGAAGGTATGCGATGAAACAAGGAATGAAACGGTACCGACCGCTCGGCCTTCGGGTGCGCGCGCGGGTTGTGTTTTTTGTCAGCGTCACCCTGCTCCTGAGCGGAGTTTCTTTTGCAGGTGATTCCCCCCAGTCGAGCGGTGATGCCTTGTTCGAGAATCAGATTCTGTCGATGACCGCTCCCAAACCCGAACTGAAACCTTCCGGCGACCCCCGGTTCAAGGACAACGAGGACGGTACGGTGACCGATCTGGAAGAAGGGTTGATGTGGAAACAGCAGGACTCTTACCAGGAAAAAAAGCGGTGGATCAACTGGGTGGAAGCTCATGATTACGTTCGCGAGAAAAATGAAAACAAGTTCGCGGGTTATGAAGACTGGAGACTTCCCACCCGGAAGGAGCTCCTGTCGTTGTACGAAAAGGAGAAAAGCGTTCCCTGGCCCTACTACTGGACGACTAACGAAGTGCATATCGACCCTATCTTCGGGTATACCAGTTGTTGTTTCTGGACCAGCGAAGTGCATAAGGATATCTACGCGTGGCACGTCAATTTCATCCGTGGCAAGGCTTACCCCAGTATCAAGCAAGGGGTGAAGAACATGGCTGCTGGGTCGGCGTCTCTTTCAGTGGTTCGACTGGTGAGAAAGGTGGAACCCGCCAGAGAAGCGAGGGCCTCTAAATAATATTAGCGATCGAACGCCGCGGGCGGAAGATTTTTGGTCCCGGCCTCGGAGATACCCCCCCATGAGCGAGGACGATAAAGACCCAAGCTGGGAAGATAGAACGGGAAGGAAAAATCAGGACCACGGTGCCCAGCAAAAGTTGGACCAGGAACGGAAAGAGGAACAGGATGAGGCAAACCGGGAGCCTGTAGAGGTCTCAAAGGAATCCGGTTCGCCCCCGCTCGGAGAGGATGTGGGAGAGTCGGGGGTGGTCGACGATTCTCAGGAACCCGGGCCCGAGGCGGAAGAAGCCGGCCTAGAAGAAGAGGAAGACGAAGAGGTCGAGTTTGACCTCGAAGCCCAGATCGAAGTGTTTCGCCAGCAGGTCGAAGAGGAACCCGACAACTGTGTTCACCATTACAATCTGGGCGAAGCCCTGGCGGAGTTGGGGCAGACGGACGAGGCCCGGACCGAGTTTGAGCGGGCTCTGGAGTTGGACCAGGACGAAGCATTCAGTTCGATCATTCACTTCGGTTTGGGAAACTTAGGTTATCACGAGTTGATTTCTGGAATGCAGGGAAACGTCGTGCGTGGTTCCGTCGGTTTGCACTCGGCACACAAACAGCACCAGCAGATCACCGGCGTGAATGTGGAAGATTATGAGGCCTCCCTTAAGGAGTTCGAAGCAGCTATCAGCGCTTTGGACCGGCTGAAGGCCGATGAGGAAATCGTTGACCACGTGCGCGAGAATGCGCCTAGGCAGGTTGCTGACATCTATTACAAATGGGCCTCAGACCTGATCGACAAGTCTCGCCAACTGACTCACTATGGTGAGGAGATCAAAGATGTTCAGGAAAGCCTTAAGCATCTTAAAAAAACCCTCGAGATCAATCCCAGTCATTCTCAGGCCCAACTCATGACCAAGTACGCCAAGAAAATGCTTCAGGAAGGTTGGTCTATTTATGACGAATACGGTTTCCCGGCGAAGGAAATCCACGGAATCGGGTGATTAGAGGGATGGGTAGCTATTCTGGAGAGCTTATATGTCATCAGACAGATTAGACGAGTTGATTCGTGACCGGTTGAGCCCCGATGGTCAGGTGCTGAACCTCAAGGCCCAGTTTATACGTGAGGTGGGCGCCAAGGCTCTGGCTAAGAGGGAGGAACTGACAAGACTCAGGGCGCTGGACCTGACCCAGAATGACATCGGGGACGAGGGGGTTAAGGCCATCGCCGAATCGCCGATTTTTTCCAACCTACGGACGCTCAACTTGAAATCGAACCATATAGGCGACGCGGGTGCAGGCTACCTGGCCACCTCAAAAACCCTGAAAAACCTGCGCAGTATTCAACTGGTAGTCAACGACATCAGCGAGGAAGGGGAAAAAGTTCTTCGAAACTCGACGGCTCTCATGAGCCTCAGTTCGCTGAGGTTCCGGGTATGACCTTCCTGATAGGTTGTCTCTCGGGAGTTGTCCGGAATGACCGCCTCTTCTAAAATGACTTTGACCCGTTAACAGATCAGCCTTCCAGTAAAGACAAGAAACCCCTGTACCTTAATTATCAAACAGAGGGTTAACCATGCTCAGTGTTTTTGTAGAGGCCAACTGCAACCGTTACGTGCGCGACGAGTGCCGATTCTGCCATGTGTATCCCCCCCTGTCGGAGCATACCCGGTCGGACTGGCACATGACCCCGGACGAAGCCCGGTTGATGGCGGATAAAATCCGTCGCGTAGATCCGCTGAACAAGCTGGCCAAGAAGGAAATCAACTTAACGGGCGGAGAAGCGTCCCAAAATCCTCACATCGTTGAAATTTTCAATATTTTCAAAACCCTGTCCTCCAACGTTCGGCTTCACACCAATCTCGATATCAATTCCGAAAAATCAAAGCGGTGGGAAAGGCTGGTGGAAATCACGAGGCTTCGGGGCCGTATCGATATCACTCTCTACCCGACGGTGTGGGAGCTTAGGCAAAAAACCCTGCTGAGCAAACTCATTGGCCTCCAAGACGGTTTGATTGTCAATTTGATTTATGAAAGTCTGTCGGATCTCTTAAACCAACTCACCATTTTGTTGAACTTTTTTAACGAACAAGGCCCGGAAAAATTTCACCCGGTCCTGGACTTGCTGAATACGTTCCATGCTCGGCTCAAGGAGCTTGTAGATAAAAAAACCGGATGCGGTGAGGACGACTTCCTGGATCACATGGGAGATTTTAAAAATTACGTTTCCTGTTCCGACGGGTTTATTTTTGCAGTCAATGCGATCCCCTCTTTTTATGTTGACCCGAAAGGGATACGGGCCATGACTTCGCTGCCCTTTCCCAAAGACATCTACATGCTGGACTGCACCGCCATTCGCGGGGCGATCGAAATTATGACGATTCTGCAAACAGGGGAAATGACCCCCTGTTGTGATGTGGGGAACCTTAAATGTCGGCCTAAATTCGGCAATCTCCTCACGGATTCGCCGGAAGTGATATTAGGAAAGTTTGAAGCATCGCGAAAGCTCATGGCTTCGGGAAGCTTGAAAAACCAGCAGAATATCGGAAACAACAAGGCGGGGGAGTGGGTCGACGAGGGGATCCCTCCCTACTGCGTGTGAACAGACTGGGCCTGATCGCGAAAAAGCGGGCTTTAAAATAATTAAAATTTATTAATGTGGAGGGCGAGAGCCTGAAAAACCTGCCGGGTCACCTCAGCGGGGTGGGGAGGTTTTTTTTGCATAACATATTGTTTTATTTAATAGTTTATTCCTTATCGAATTGGGTCTTATTTTAGGGCTTGACTTCCATAGGGGGGTCTGATAGCTTCGAGCAAATCTTAGAGAACGGACGGGCGGTAAGGCAGGGGAAGGTCCGTCGGAATTGTGTTTTTTTTCAGTCAAGAGTAGGCCGAGACAGTTGGGTTCGGCGTAGAGGTAAGGCTGTTAAGCTTAAGAAGGTGAAGGACTATTTAGGTTCGGGTTTTATTAGTCATTCTGCTTTTTTTGAAAGGGGGAGCATGATGAGAAAGTCTGTGATTCTAGGTACTTTGTTAGCGTTTTTGTTTGTTGTAGGTTCTGCCAACGCCGCGGTAACCAGCCTCAAGGCAGGTGAGAGCACGAATTGTGTTAATGCGGGATGGGTTGTGACCAACCAGTCTGAGGAACAGGATACTGTGATTACGTTTGATGTGGGTCCGATTGGCTACGGTTGGGGCAAGACCGCCGCCCGCACGTTGGCTCCTGGTGGGTATCAGGCGAATGCCTTGGCCCGAAAGACCGTGTTCCACAACAAGGGTCCGGGAACGGTTTCAGTCAACTGCCAGCGTCGAGCAACGGACTTCTTCCATGACTGGAAAATCGATGCGGGTTCCAGTAAGACCTATCAGGCCGACTACCACTCTGATCACGTAACACCGGGCACCTACATTGAGCCTGGAATGGGTCTGCCGGTAGGTACCGAGCGCGGTATTTTCGGTGGCGCTGGGACTGGAGATGGTGGCGATACAGGTGAACGCTACAGATAAGTTCGTTATACGTTTTCAAGAGCCGGGGGGCCTTTGGCCCCTCGGCTTTTTTTTTGGAATTTATGCGTAAAAGAATTTAAAATAGTCGCAATCCTCCGAATTAAAAACTGGAGACTTGGATGATGGCCGATCAACGCTTTATCGACAACGGTGACGGCACCGTTACGGATACCCTGACCAACCTCATGTGGATGCAGGAGGACTCGTTTCTCGTGTTGAAAAAGTTCGTCACCTACCGGCATGCGGTAAAGTTTCTTGAAAAATTAAATGGAGAGGCCTTTGCGGGGCACAGTGACTGGCGGTTTCCAAACAAGCGCGAGGCACACAGTCTGTTCGACGCAACGAAATCGGTCAGAGATAAATACGATATGGATATTCATATCGATCCTGTTTTTTCGCCGGGATGTGGATACGATACCTGGACTTCGCACACCCGCGGGAAAAGCACCGCCTACAGTTATTCGTTCAACAGTGGTCTGGGTGGGCATAAGGAAGTCGACGATACGCTCAACAACAGTGTCCGTTTTGTTCGCGGTGAATTCGACAATACCCGGAGCAAAATAGGTGCCGTGCCTCAGGTAAGGGATAAAATCACCCAGGGCGGTGGCTGGCGTTGAAAACCTTCCGGGAAGGCTTCTCAAAAAGGCAGGTTGTACGGAGCTTTAGGCTTGAAAATCGCCTTTCCAGATGGTAGCGTGTCGAATATCAATCCCATAAAATTCAAGTATTTGTTGTTGTGGGGGGTATTGGGATTTTAAGGAGACGCTCTTTCTTCACGTCGCATTCTGAATTTTTCGACGGATGTTTTTGAATGTGATTGAGAAGCGAAGGGTTTTTTTTATTTAACAGAATGAAAAACACTGGGGGCACTTTGGCTAAGCCAGCCTGCTCGTTTGAAGACAATGGTGATGGAACGGTTTCGGATACCGAGAACGACCTGCAGTGGTCGATCCGCGATTCCCGGCAGGAATTGGGGAAATGGCTCAACTGGGACGAAGCCGGTGCCTATGTGAAAGCCTGCAACGAACAGAATTACCTGGGGCATAATGACTGGAGACTTCCCACAAAAAGCGAGGTCCGGTCGCTGCTCCGGGCCAAAGAGACATATCAGGAGGTTTTTTTGAAACTTCCCGGGATGAAAGAGCGAAGGGTATCCAATTATAAGGCGGGCGGGGAGAGTAGTCTCTGGACCTGTGAGGCTCGGTACGACTCCTACGCCTGGAAGAGTTATTTTCCTTCCGGCAAGGAAGTCTGCGTCGATCAGGAGGTGTCCACGACCGGCACCTCGGCCCGACTGGTCCGTGATCTTTAGCCGGGAAAACCCAGTGTGTTGAGTGCAGGATAACCACGGGATAAGATTTTGGATCAGGAGCCAGGATTATGTCTGATGAAGAATTGAAGGAAGAGCAGGACCCCGGAAAAGACGACCAGGAAGAAACATCCGACGGCGACGAAGACCTTCATACCGAATGGATCGGTGAGGAGGAGTGGGTCGAGGACGAAGACGACGCGGCGCTGGCCGAAGAAGAGGAAGTTCCGCCTTTCATCGATAACGGTGACGGGACAATCAGCGATACGCACAACCAACTCATGTGGGCCAAGACCGATTCCTTCCCCGAGTTTGGGTACGGCATCACCTGGTTTGAAGCGCAGGATTATTGCGAAACCGTTAATGAGAAGAAATACGCCGGGTTTGATGATTGGCGTCTTTGCAGTACTGAAGAAGCCAAGGCCATGTTCTCCTTCTCCAAGAGCAACACGGATAAGGATGGCGCTGAGATCCATATTGACTCGCTGTTCGAGCCGGGAGGTGGACACAATACCTGGACCTATGTGGAAAAGCCGGATTACCATCAGTATGCAGAGAAATTTAGCTACGTGACCGGTAACGAGGTCTGGGAACATAAGGACAACGAATACTCGCATGTCCGTCTCGTTCGTGACATGTCTGAACGCGAGGAATGGGAGCCGGAATGGCGGAAGGATTCGCGGAAGTTTCAGCGCTGATTCCTGTGCCTTGCCGCCACGGAGCGGCGAGTCAGATACCTGGGAGAGAGCATGGCCCATTACATGATTTTTGGAAAAGACGATTGTCCTCATACCCAGAAGGCGCGTGAGGATTTCAAAAAGATGAATCGTTCTTTTGCCTATGTCAATGTGGACAATAATCCACAGGGCCTGGAACGTCTGCTCGAGTACACTGACGGCAAGTACATTGTCCCGGTGATTGTCGAGGCGGATGAAGGGAATGTGGAGATCGGGTATACCGGTGAGTGACAGAGCCGGTATGAACTGCTTCTTAAGGGAAAGAAGGTTGATGCTATGAGTGAAGAGCTGGAACACGCGGAGAGTCAGGCTCCGGCCAAGGCCGATGAGGGTCCCAAACGTTTCGTGGAAAAAGGACCGCATGTGATTTACGATACCCAGACCGGACTGTTCTGGTTGAAAAAAGATTCGTGGCAGGATAAGGCAAAATTCTTCAACTGGCATGAATCGCGCGATTACGCGGACAACAAGAATATGCGCAAGATCGGTGGGTTTGACGACTGGCGGTTGCCCTCCTGTGACGAAACGAAGACCCTGTTTGACGCTTCCAAGGAAAATCCAGGCAAGGGAGGGGTGGCTCTTCACATTGACACCATTTTCCCCGAAGGAGCGTTCAAAGTGGGCTGGCTGACTGGAGACACATCCACCCGCCGGCCCCGGTTCGATTTTGTCGAGGGAAAAGAGGTTTCCGCCGATGAGTACGCTTTCGGTTCGGTTCGATTGTGCAGGAAAGATGCTATCCGCAGGAAAAGATAAAGTTACAGGATCAAGATGATTCAGAAAACAGCAAAGAAAACCAGGTTTGTCGATAATGGGGACGGTACCGTAACAGACGTGGATAACAACGTCATGTGGGTAAAGAACGACACCTGGCTCGAACTCGGCCGGCAGGTCACCTGGCACGAAAGTCAGGATTACGCCAGGAAAATGAACGAAAAAAAATTTGCGGGATATGGGAACTGGAGGATACCCACCGGATCGGAAGCCCGGATGCTATTTGACGCGGAGGCTTCCAATGCCGATGTGGAGGGAGGGGAAATCCATTTGAGCCCTGTTTTCTCTCCCAAGTGCGGGTTCTCCACCTGGACCAGCGAAACCCGCGGAGCCAAGGCCGCCATGGGATACGACCTGCGCTCCGATTATGAGTTCTGGCTGGCGAAGGAAAACGATGGGTTCCCCAGTGCGGTCCGCCTGGTTCGTCAACTGCAGGATGCGGCAACTCTTAAGGATGGAGAACCTCGGTTTATTAATAACGGGGATGGAACGGTGACCGATAGCGAAACAGGGCTCATGTGGAAATCGGATGATTCCTACTTGGAGCTGGATAAGTGGGTTACTTGGAATGAAGCGAAAACCTACGTCCAGGTGCTGAACCGGCAGTACTTTGCTACGTACACCGACTGGAAGATGCCCACACGAAAAGAAGTCCAAACGATATTTGATCCTGCCAACCCCATTACAGATAAATACGGCGACACGATTTTGCTGGCCCCGGAATTTCCGCCCGGTGCGGGGCAGACCTGCTGGACGAAAACCTTGCATAAAACCGACAAGCAACTCGCCATTCGTTTTCAGTTTTACAACGGTGATTACAAATGGCATCGAATGGGGCTAAGGAGTCACGGTGTGCGGGCAGTTCGATCGCCGGGAAAATAAATTATGTTGAGCCGTCAGGGTTCCCGTTTTACGGATGAATTCTGAAAAATCAGGGAGGACTCAGGATGTGTCCCGATGAGAAATCTTCGGAAGTAAGACCGGCCGCAGTCCAGGCGAGGTTTGTGGAAGGTGAAGGCGATACGGTGATCGAACGCTCCAAGCGCTTGATGTGGATGAAAAACGATACGTACCAGTTGACCGGAAAATGGATGAGCTGGATACAGGTACGGGACTATGCCGAGGAACTGAGCAAGCAGAAATATGCGGGTTACGCAGGTTGGCGCATGCCCACCACGGCTGAGGCCAGAAGCCTGTATGACAAGGTTGAATTAAATAAGGACCACTGGGGAAAAGAGGTGCCGGTGCACGAGATATTTAACGCAGGGTTTGGGTTCTTGTGTTGGACCAGTGAGGTAAGGAACAAGATCCAGGCTATCCGATTCGGGTATCGCCGCGGGCTTACAACATTCGATGATGTGTATAGGGCTTCTCGTGGTGCGGCTCGGTTAGTGAGGGATATTCAACGTGAGGACGGCCTGTTATAATTTGGTTACGGTTGGCAGTCCCTGACAGGAAAATTAGGAAACCCGATGAATTCTCAAGGAGAATCAGTTTTGGCAGATCAGAAGCGGTTTATAGACAATGGCGACGGTACGGTAACAGATACCGAAACCAATTTGATGTGGAAACAAACCGATGCTTATCAGGACACCAGTAAATGGTGCAACTGGTTTGGGGCCGGGACCTACGTTAAAGACCTGAATCTCTCCAAATTCGCTGGCTTTACAAACTGGCGGCTGCCCACGCTGGAAGAAGCGGAAGAGCTGTATGACGAAGACCTTCATATCCGAGATATGGACCGGTTTGAAATTTTCATCACCCCGGAGTTCTCGCCGGGGGGTGGCTTCACCACATGGACTTCCGATGAGCGGCCTCACGGGACCGCTGCTATTTTTTATTACCGATACGGCCACGCTAATTTGAATCATAAAGAGGATATTACCAAGGACACGGTGAGAGCGGTCCGGGATATCGTTTGAGAAAACGGTCCGTGGTTCGCTTGCACTTGAAGAAGAAGGGGGTTTGCCATCGAGTCATATCGCACCATTAATGAACAGGAAAGCCTGAGATCTATCATCCCGTATCGCTTCGAGGAAGAGGATTACGAGAGCACGTATGTCCTGGAGGATTTTTATTGTACCAATCCGTTCTGCGATTGCCAGCACGTTACGGTGTCCTTCTGCGATCAGGATAACCCGGATAACCGGCCTACGCTGTTACTCAATTTCGATCGAACACAGGGAGTCCTGCCAAACCAGCCCAAACCCACCCAGACTCAGTCTAAAATCATCAAGGAATTTGTTAAAAATCTGCCGGATGAGTTGCTGGTTCTTTTTAAGCAACGGTATCATGAGGCGAAAGCGTTCGGCGAGAAAAATCCGAAGTCCTATCTCGTGCTGGAACCGGGCCGCTATTTTAATTATTTTGAATTGTCCCCGCGTAGCGAGAAGTACCTTAACTTTTCCCAGGATGGAGGAAAATATTTTGCCGAGGACAGTTATGAACTGGATCCGCGGATTGATAATCGTAACGTGAAGTTGCAGTTTTATCCCTTCGAACTGGATACAGAAAAGCAGGCTTCTATTTTCGAATATACGTATTACTTTGATGAAAAGCAGAGAGGGGAGGAAGACCAGAAACTTGATGCCGAAAAGAGCGATATGCTTGTCGCCTTTAATCGGGCTTTTCCGGAATTGTACAAGGCCTTGAAGAGTCGGTACAAGGAGGCCAAAAAAGTCGGTGAGGAGCTGCTGGAATCAGGCTCCAAGATGCTGGCTTTCGAGAAAAAAATCAAACCCAACGACCCGTGCTCATGTGGCTCGGGTAAAAAATTTAAGAAGTGTTGTGCGAACAAGCTGAACTGAGTGTATTCGCGAACTCTTTGAAAATTTATTTTTATGGGGTTGCGGCGAAACCGTCAATATAGGACGTTTGAATAATGGCTAACAAAGAAAGAAAAGTTAAAAAAGTTCAAGCCAGGCATATTCTGATTGGGAAGCAGGAGCTGGCGGAGGAATTAAAAAAGCGGATTGATGCCGGCGAGGATTTTTCCGCGCTAGCCGAGGAATATAGTGAGTGTCCGTCAAAGAAACGTGGCGGTGATCTGGGATGGTTTGGTAAGGGCGCTATGGTCCGGCCTTTCGAGGTGGCGGCTTTTTCCGCAGAGGAAGGAGCAGTGGTTGGGCCTGTGAAAACAGAATTCGGCTGGCACTTGATTTATGTTTATGAGGTTCAGGATGATATCGATCCAAATGCGGGTCCGCCTACCGGAGACGAGGATGCCGATGAAAAAACTTTACGCACAGTTGCCGAAAACTATGCCCACGAGTTTATGATGCTTGGTTACTCAAGCAAGAAGGTCTTGAGCCTTTTCACCAGTTCCCATTTCAAGTCAGCCAATGCGGTTTATAATGTGCTGGGAGTAGATGAGATTAATAAGATCATTGCCAAGGTGTTTGGCCAACCGGAAATGGAAAAAGGCGAGGCTGAGGTGGGATCCTCAGAGAACACAGAAAGTTAGTCGCTGGCATTTTGGCGTATTAAAAAAGGGAGGCGGGTTTTAAAACCGCCTCCCTTTTTTAGTTGACGGGCAATCGTATCTTGAGTTTACAAGGTAACGCTGTGAACGTTCAGGACGTTCGGGGTCTCCCGGAGAGCTTGAAGAGTGTGGGCTGTGGGGGGCAAGTCGATGTTGATCACGGCCACTGCCTGGTCTCCTTCCGCTAAACGTCCCAGGTGGAATCCGGCAATATTGATTTTATTCTTCCCAAGCACATTCCCCACGTTGCCGATTACACCGGGCACGTCCATGTTATTGAGCACAAGCATATTCTGGGATAGCACGGCTTCGAAATGGAACTTGTCAAATTTAACGATCCGCGAGTCCCCCTTGCCGAAGACCGATCCGGTTACACTGTGTTCCCCGCTTTTGGTTTTGGTCGTCACCTGGATGGTGCTCGTGTATTCATGAATCTCGTTGCTTTTGGATTCTTTGACTTCCACCCCGCGTTCCTTGGCGATGAAAGGAGCGTTGACCATGTTGATGCCATCGATGGACCGGGAGAGCATCCCTTTCAGAATAGAGACAGTGACAGGGTCCACCCGCTGTTCGGCGACCTCGCCGTTGTACTGGATTTCAATACCGGAAATCGGGTCGCCCGTAAGCTGTGAGATGAACCTTCCCAAATCTTCCCCCAGTTTCAGGTAGGGCTGGATTTTTTTCAGGGTATCCGCATCGATCGAAGGCATGTTGACGGCGTTGACCACGTTGCCGTGTTTAAGAAAATTGATAATCTGATCGCAAATGGCCACCGCCACCTTATCTTGAGCTTCCTCCGTGGAAGCGCCCAGGTGCGGTGTGCAGATGATTTCGTCAAGTTCTAACAGCGGACTTTCCAGCGGTAGAGGTTCTTTCGTGTACACGTCTAGGGCGGCTTGGGCGACTTTTCCGGACCGGATTGCCTCGATCAGAGCTTGATCGTCGATAAGTGTGCCGCGGGCGCAATTGACAATGCGAAGTCCTGGTTTGACCATGTCGAACTCCGTGGCACCCAGCAACGGTTTGTCGCCCAGGGACGGGGTATGTAGGGTCAGGTAGTCCGACCGTTTCAAAAGGTCGTGAAGCTCCACGATTTCTACACCGATTTTTTCTGCATACTTCTGCGAGATGAAGGGATCGAAAACCAAGATTTTCATGTGGAATCCTTTGGCCCGTTCGGCGACGACGGTTCCGATGCGTCCCAATCCGACGATGCCCAGAGTTTTACCGTGGAGTTCTTTCCCCATGAATTTTTTTGGAGCCCAGGTTTTCTGGTCTTTGAGTGAGGACCGGGCCTGTGGAATATTTCGCGACATTGATAGCATGAGGGCCATCGTGTGTTCGGCAGTCGTGATGACGTTGCCCTCCGGGGCATTCATCACAATGATCCCCTTCTTTCCTGCAACTGCGACATCAATATTGTCAACACCGATACCTGCGCGTCCGATGACTTTGAGGTTTCTTGCCGCTTCTATTACATCGGCGGTGACTTTGGTTGCACTGCGCACAATCAATCCCTCATAAGAGGGGATGGTTTCGATCAGTTCTTCCTTGGCCATGCCAGTTTTTACGTCAACTTCGATGCCTGATTCTTTTTTGAGAATTTCCACTCCTGCCTGGGAGAGGTTGTCAGCGACAAGAACTTTCATTCGTTAACTCCAAATTGTGATGGCCGGATGTAACCGGCGGTTCCTCTCAATAAGCTTCTAATAATATTTCCTGAGCAGCGGCCACACCTTTTCCAGACCTTCTTCCCTAATATCATTTAGCACTACCCGCACTTTTTCTAACAACACCGTAATGAATCAGACAGATAACATAAAATAGCCATAGATCAAAATATAACTCTTAGGCCTTACGCTTTTCAAAATCCTTCATATAATCAATCAGAGCATCAACGCCAGCTTCAGGCATGGC